>ERZ773162.203-NODE-203-length-79935-cov-9.850388_pt1 | contig 79935 bp, 69 predicted proteins | sample MGYA00511113_ERZ773162 | MGnify/ENA primary metagenome ERZ773162 (study PRJEB29015, sample SAMEA2737807) | human gut metagenome | biome: human gut; feature: human-associated habitat; material: faeces | place: China | collected 2012 ... | reverse complement strand
TGCACTTACAGAGCTTCAGACTGAAGATTACATCTAAAGGTGTATTTTTACCTTAATACTTAACATAGTTCCTATCTGCAACATATCTTTCAATAGTAGCAGTCACTCAGGCTTGAGACCTATTACTAAGCCATAAATAAAAGGCATTATGTGTCCACTTTTATCCATGTTTAAACCTATATTTCTATATTTTGAATTACTTAATAATTAGTCCCTTTAAAATGAATGTAGTCTCGGAAACTTTTGGAGTTTGGTGAGACTGCATATTATAGTATTTTTATTCGGCAAAAATATCTTCATCCTGTTCTTCATTTTGCTTTTCGTCAGGTTCTTCCTCTGGCTATTCGTCTATTTCATTTTCGTGAGGAAGATTTTCGATAAAGTTTTGGAAGCTTTCAGCAGCAGCCATGTATTCATCTTCACGTTCAATGTTATTGATAACAGGATTTCCGTCTTCTTCATGATAACGGAAAAGGAAAGTTTCTCCACTCTTATTTTTGCCGTTTTTATCTAATGGAATCAGTGCAATGTATTCGCCAAATCCTTCTACATCAAAAGTAGTCAGTACGGCACATTCTAAAACGGAATCGTCTTCTAAGGTCAGCTTAATGGTAGGATTTGGAACGCGTGGAATTGCCTGTCCGGCTCCGGCACAGTCTGAAGTACAGGACGCACAGTCACTTGGGTCACATCCTCCGATATTGGTTGTAAAAGTTTCTTCACTCATTGGTAATTACCTCTTTCTTAATACTTATAGTGTTATATTAATAGTACCAGATGACTTGAAAGATTTCAAGCATTGACAATTGGCAATTGCAATTTTTACTATGGGCACGTATAATAAAAGTATTACTCTAAATGTACTCTTAATGTTTCTGGAAAGATTTTAAGAGCACATTTACGGATGAGAGAGGAGAAGAGAAAGTGAAAGAAGATACGTCTCATTTGATAAAAAGGGCTGCACATTTTAAATCAATCTTGACAGTAGAAGGCTTTTTAGTTGGAGTTGTAGCAGGATTGATTGTACTTGCGTATCGTGTCCTTTTGGAATATGCGGGAAAAGTCATGAATTTTGTGCTTGCGTTAGGAAGAGAGTATCCATTTGCAGCAGGAGTCTGGTTTTTTATCTTATTTACGCTGGCATGTATTGTTGGATGGCTGGTAAAAAAGGAACCTTTTATTTCGGGAAGTGGAATCCCACAGGTAGAAGGTGAAATGGCAGGAAAATTAAATCAGGTCTGGTGGAGGGTTCTGCCAGCAAAATTTCTTGGAGGTTTTTTATCTTTGTTTGCAGGTCTTTCTTTGGGAAGAGAGGGCCCGTCGATTCAGATTGGAGCAATGTCAGGAAAAGCGGTTTCGAGCCTGCTTGGAAGAGGAAAAACAGAAGAAAAATATTTGATTACCTGTGGAGCAAGTGCCGGACTTGCCGCAGCATTTCATGCACCGCTTGCAGGTGTGATGTTTTCATTAGAAGAGATACATAAAAACTTTTCGGTGTCGGTCTTGATTTCCGTTATGACAGCGTCGATTACCGCAGATTATATTTCGGCGGAATTTATGGGATTTCGTCCGGTTTTTCAGTTTGAGGTGACAGGAGCAATTCCTGATTCATATTATGGACATATCATAGCACTGGGAATTATTTTAGGTATTATGGGTGCTTTTTATAATAAAGTAACGTTAAAGAGTCAGGAATTGTTTGGAAAAATAAAAGGAAAACGATCAGAGACGATAAAACTGTTAATTCCGTTTTTGATGGCAGGATTTTTTGGATTTACAATGCCGGAAATTCTTGGAAGCGGACATAATCTGGTTGATATGGTCGCCGAAGGCAATATGATGTTAAAGGGAATCCTGTTTCTGTTTGTGATGAAGTTATTCTTCTCATGCGTTTCTTTTGGTTCGGGAGCACCTGGCGGAATTTTCTTTCCGCTTTTAGTATTAGGTTCTTTAATTGGAGGCGCTTATGCCTCTTTTGCAGTCACATATCTTGGGATGGATTCACAGTATATCAGCAATTTTATTGTACTGGCAATGGCTGGTTATTTTACAGCAATTGTACGAGCACCGATTACCGGAATCATTCTGATTTTTGAAATGACAGGAAGTTTCAGCCAGATGCTGTCGTTATCCTTGGTTTCAATTGTCGCTTATCTGGTGGCTACGGCATTTAAATCCGAACCGATTTATGAAAGTCTGCTTACCAATTTGTTAAAGAAACGAGGAATCAAAGTTTCGAAAAAGACCGGAGAAAAGGTTTTACAGGAATATATTGTAAGTTATGGATGTGAAATTCAAAATAAAATGATACAGCAGGTAGAATGGCCAAAAAACTGTCTGTTAGTAGCAATTAAAAGAAGTGGAAGTGAACTCATTCCAAAGGGACATACGATTCTTATGAATGGGGATACGATTGTCACAATGACTGATGAGTCTGATGCTTCGAGTGTACATGACAGAATGGAAGTGCTGTGTAAGGAACAGGAAAAGTTGAAATGAGGTGAAAAGCTTGTCCAGAGAATGTGTGAGTGAGACGGAAAATAAACTGCAGTGGAGAGTTGTTTATCCGGAAAGTCCGGGTGTCGTAAAAACAAGAAAAGGATATGTGTTTACAGCATGTATAGAAGCAGAGAAAGAAGTAAGTCTGCTTTTTTATAAAAAAGGGGAAAGCAGACCAGAGATAGCGGTTCCACTTTCAAAAGAAAAAAGTTTTGGCGACTATCGGGCAGTTATGATATCCGGAATTTCGATGGATGAGTATGAGTATAACTACTGTGTGGATGGGGAAGTGCAGCAGGATTTTTATGCACATTCTTTGAGCGGAGTGAGTGAATTTGGAAAAGAATATCCAAAAGAAGAACATGCAGTAAGATGTCGGTATCAAAAAGAAAATTATCACTGGAAAAAAGAAAAATTTTCTCCGATTTTACTCTCAGACAGTATTTTATATAAATTACAGGTTCGTTCTTTTACAAAAGATAAGGATTCCGGAGTAAGGGAGAAAGGAACATTTCGCGGAGTAGAGCAGAAAATCGCTTATTTAAAAAAGCTGGGAATTACAGGTGTGCTTTTCATGCCGGCTTACGAGTATCGGGAATGTTCAAAAGAAGTAAAAGAACCAGAACGCTTTGGAGAAAGAAAAAAACAGGTACGGGTAAATTGCTGGGGCTATACCGGAGAAGCAAATTATTTTGCACCAAAGGCTTCTTTTTGCAGTACCGATTATCCATATCAGGAATTTTGTAAGATGGTGGATTCGCTTCATGGTGCAGGAATTGAGTGCCTGATGGAGTTTTATTTTGATGGAAGTGTCGGTTCTTCACAGATACTTGATATTTTGCATTATTGGATGAAAACGTATCATATTGATGGATTTCATCTGATGGGAAAGGGCGTATTGCCGGAAGTTTTGGTAAAAGATAAATGGCTTTCACAGAGTAAATTATTTTTTTCTGATATTAATGCAGAGCAGATTTATCAAAAACAGATTCCGTCTTTTCGGCATATTGCAGAGTACAATGATGGATTTTTATATTGTATGCGTCATCTTTTAAAAAGTGATGAGGGAATGATAGAAGAATTTCTTTATCGAAATAAAAGAAATTACAAAAACAGTGGTGTGATTAATTATATGGCAGACCAGGACGGTCTTACAATGATGGATATGGTCTCTTATGATGAACGTCATAATGAGGCAAATGGAGAAAATGGCAGGGATGGAATTGAGTATAACTGCAGTTGGAACTGTGGGGCAGAAGGGTACAGCAGAAAAAAAAGTATTCGCCGGCTTCGCATGGGACAGTTGAAAAACGCTTTTCTTATGTTGTTGTTAAGTCAGGGAACACCGCTTATTTTTCAGGGTGATGAGTTTGGAAACTCACAGGGCGGAAACAATAATGCATGGTGTCAGGATAATGAAACAGGATGGGTGAACTGGAAAAAACTGCGTCAGAATAAAGAACTGTTTGAATTTGTAAAAGAAGCGGTTTCCATTCGAAAAATGCATTCGATTTTGCATCTGGAAAGCGAATTAAAAGGGGCAGATTATAAAGCTGTGGGATATCCGGATATTTCTTATCATAGTAATCAGCCGTGGTATTATTCCGGAAGTCCGCAGTACCGTCACATAGGAATTCTATACTGTGAAGAGTATGCCGGATGTGAAAAAGAGCTGCTCTTTGCAGCCTATAATTTTCACTGGAATGAACATGAATTTGGACTGCCAAGTCTTTCAGAAAAAATGTCATGGGAACAGATTCTGACAAGTGGTGAAGACGCAGAGATTGAAACGGAAATTTTAAAAGAAGAAAAGACAGAAAAAAATAAAAAGAAAAAAGAAATTCAAAGGAAGAAAGTAACAATAAAGGTTGGACCAAGAACCGTAGTAATTTTAAAAGGAAAGCAGGATGAGAATTAATGCATATCTGGGGACATTTTAAAACAATTACAAAACATAAACTGATGGTTATGAAATATTGCTTTAAAATAGGACTATATCGGCAGGGAATGCTCCATGATTTGTCAAAGTATTCATGGACAGAATTTTCAGCAGGATGTAAATATTATCAGGGAAACCGCAGTCCAAACAATGCGGAGAGAGAAGCAACAGGGCTTTCAACAGCGTGGATTCATCACTATGGAAGAAATAAACATCATTTTGAACATTGGGTAGATTATGGGATTGATTGTGATACCATTATAAAAGGAGTGCCGATGCCGAGGAATTATATAGCGGAGATGGTGATGGACAGGATTTGTGCTTCAAAAGTGTATCATCCGGAATCTTATACTAACCGTGCGCCTTTAGAATATTTTTTGAAAAGCAAGGGCAAATTGTGGTTTGTGCATGAGGATACAAACCGTGATTTGGAATTTTTATTACGAATGTTGGCAGAAAAAGGTGAAAAAGAAACATTATGTTACATTCGTAATTCATATCTTAAAGGAAAAGAAATAAAAAATTCACATTAATGAACTTAAGAAGTTAAAATATGTGTGTTAAGGTAGGTAGGTGCGAGAGGTGGTAGAAAGAGATGAATATAACACAGATATTAAACATGGTAGTTTCAGAATATGGGAATATAACACAGAAATATATGACGGGGATTTTACTGGCAGGAATGATATTTGCATTGCTAAACTGTTTTATGGGATATCAGCTTAGAAAAGTATGGGGAACTCTTTTAGGACTGGCAATCGGAGCAGTAGCCGGAGGTGCGGCAGCATGGTATTATCTTGGAGGAAAACAGAGTTATATTTTAATTGCCGGAGCATTGGCTGCGCTGTTTCTTGGGATGATAGCCTGGTGCTTTTATAAAGCAGGTATTTTTATTCTTTGTACCGGATTGATTTACTGGTTGGCTTCTTCCTTTATTTCAGGAGAAGATGTGACAAGCCGGATTATCTGTCTGGCAGTCGGAATTGTAGTAGCGACGATGGCATTAGGATATGAGAGACATGTAGTGATTGTAATTACCGGTCTGTGTGGCGGAATTGGAGCAGTAAAATGCCTGTTTGAACTTTCTAAAATGCAGGAAAATGCAGCGGTCTGGCTTTTAGGACTGATTCTTGGAATATTTGGTATTGTAATACAGGCAGGACCTTATCTGCGCAAACAAAGTCGAGAAAGAGGTTTTTCGTCAGACAGATTTTCAGATAGAAGAAAAAGAAGCCCAAGAAGTTTTTCACTTCCGACACTTCCATCCCTGCCATCAAGAAAGAAAAAAAAGAAAAAAACGGTTTATCAGACTAACAATAAAGTAGTAACAAAGCAGGATAATAAGACTGCGAATAAGAAAAAAGGAAATCCAAACCGGAAAGGAATTTCCAAGGAAGAGGATTCTTATAGAAGAAACCGGAATCAGAGAGAGGACGAGCCAAAAGAGCAGGAACAGAAAAACAGTTATTCCAATTATGAGCCTCACTCAGTTGTAGATTTAGATGATTTAAATCGTGAACTCTCACAGGAAATCAGGAAAATTTATGAGCCAAGAGAGAAGAAATAAAAAAAGTGAATAAGACTGCGTAAGAGAAGAGGTTGTTTGTGTTGACAAATAACCTCTTTCTTTGTATACTTGCTATATATTGTTTGATTATCAAAATATTTGAAAATAGAGGTAAATAAAATGACAGCCAGAATTATAGGAACAGGAAGTGCAGTTCCAGAGCAGATTGTAACAAATGAAGATTTATCTAAGATAGTAGAAACCAGTGACGAATGGATTAGCAGTCGTTCAGGAATCAAAGAGAGAAGGATTGCAAAAGAAGAAACCACAACGAGTCTTGCAATTTTAGCAGGAAAAAGAGCATTAGAAAATGCAGGCATCGCTTCGGAAGAAATTGAAGTTATTATTGTGGCAACGTGTACACCAGATTATTTTTTCCCAAATACAGCGTGTCAGGTGCAGGAGGCAATCGGTGCAAAACATGCTGTGGCATTTGATTTAAGTGCAGCCTGCTCAGGGTTTCTGTTTGCTTTAAGTACTGCGCAGGCATATATAAAAGGTGGAATCTATCAAAAAGCGTTGATTATCGGAGCAGAAACGATGTCAAAAATGATAGACTGGAGTGATAGAAGTACCTGTGTGTTATTTGGGGATGGAGCAGGAGCAGCGGTTGTCAGTGCAGAAGAGACAGGGGTGTTAGAACTGGTTCAGAAATCAGATGGGACAGGAAAAGGAGTCTTAAGCTGTAAGGCAAGAGAAACCAGAAATTTGCTGAATCATGAATCAGAAACAAAAGAGTACCTGTATATGGAAGGGCAACCGGTTTTTAAATTTGCAGTAAAGACGGTGCCGGAGTGTGTGGAAGAAGTTCTGAAGAAAGCAGAAGTAAAAAAAGAAGAAATCCGTTATTATATTCTGCATCAGGCAAACAGCAGAATTATTCAGTCTGTTGCAAAACGTTTAAAAGAGCCGGAAGAGAAGTTTCCAATGAACTTATCCTTGTATGGAAATACATCTGCAGCAAGTATTCCGATTCTGCTTGATGAAATGAACCGAAATGGGATGCTAAATCGAGGAGATAAACTGGTGCTTTCCGGATTTGGTGCAGGGCTTACCTGGGGAGCAGTACTCTTAGAGTGGTAAAAATTTAAGGCTGCTTTACAAAAATAAAATAACTAAAATTAAAAATAAATAATGTGGTAAAAAATCATAAAGGAAAAATAAGTGTAAAAGCACAGGAGAAGGGAATTTTATTTACGGTAAAAATTCCTGTCAGAGAGATTTCTTCTGCCTCAAAGAGAGGATTTTTGTAAGGATAATGCTTTTAGGGAGTGCCAGTCTGACTGACACTCCTTTTTAATTTAAGAAGTTCGGTTACTTATAGCTAAATAGCTCAAAGAGATTAATTATTTCATATACAAAGCTTCTAATATATCTAAGATGGCTGTTTCTGAAAATTTACTGCTGTCGATGCATAAATCATAATGATTCATATCCATCCATTTGCGGTCTGTAAAATATTCATAGTAATAACGGCGTTCTTTATCCATTTTTTTGACAAGTCGTTTGGCACTGGTTTCGTTGCGGTCGAGCCGACGGATTACAGTTTGAACCCGGTAGTCAAATGGAGCATAGATAAAGACCCGGTGGCAGTTTTTCTTTTCCTGAAGCACGTAATCTGCACAGCGTCCAACAATGATACAGTCTTCCTTTTCAGCAAGGTCACGGATAACAGTCGACTGTGCATCAAACAATACGTCGTTCATAGGACGAAAATGATACTGTGGTTCCATCTGCATTGCTTCTTTTAGAGGAAGATGCCATTGATTTGCGCGTTTTTCATCTACTTTTTCTAATTCTTTTGCCGGAATATTACATTCCTGACTGACCAGTTCGATTAATTCTTTGTCATAAAAAGGAATGTTTAGACGTTCTGAAAGTGCTTTTCCAATCAGACGTCCATTACTGCCATAAGTACGGTTAATTGTAATTACCTGTTTTGACATAAAAATCCCTCCTTAAATGCATATAAAATATTTCAAAATTTTTTCATAATACATAAAAATATAGAATGAATCCGAATTTTGTTTATACTATTTTAACATAATTTTGAGATTTATACAATATAATTTGTGTAAAACGCATATCGAAAAGTTTTTGTCGAAAAGTGTTGGATTTTGCTTTGTAAGATGGTATAGTATAACTGTTAAAGAAAAAAGATTTCTGGCATAAGCCGGATAAAAAGATAAAAAGAGGAAAAGATAGAGGTGCGGGCTTCAAGAGTATTTTTTACCAGATGGTGAGTGACAGGTAAACAAGAAAGGGGAGACTGCCGAAGGGATGGATTTGCACTCAAAAATACAATCTCTGGGATAATGGATAAGATGCATTATACTGTCACGAATGTGGAGAGCTATCTCAGGGTTATTTTGAATAAAAACCATGAATGGGTTCTTTGCGAAGAAAAACCGTTCATGGTTTTTCTTTTGTTTTAATCTTCGACTTGAATGTTACAAAGTCCGGTCAATAAAGAAATCAAATGTACTCTTATGGAGTATATTCCAAAAGAAAGAGAGGGAAATTTATGAAAAACGTAAGAAGAAAACTGCTTACAGGAGGGATGGCAGTTCTCATGCTGACCTTTTTCTGTGCAGTGACAGTTTTTGCCGCAGATGGAGAGGCAGCAGAATACGTGCCGAAAATGTATGCTACTTTTTGGGCACTGGTGCCTCCGATTGTAGCGATTGTGTTAGCATTGATTACAAAAGAAGTGTATAGTTCCTTATTTATTGGGATTTTAGTGGGAGCGTTGTTTTATTCAAACTTTAGTTTTGAAGGAACCGTTGTCCATATGATTCAGGAAGGATTTATTTCTGTTATATCGGATTCTTATAATGTGGGAATCTTAATCTTTCTTGTTATTTTAGGTGCTGTTGTATGTCTGATGAATAAAGCAGGAGGTTCTGCTGCTTTTGGCAGATGGGCCGGCAGAAAAATCAAGAGTCGTATCGGAACACAGCTTGTAACCATTTTACTTGGTGTTCTTATTTTTATCGATGATTATTTTAACTGTCTTACCGTAGGAAGCGTTATGCGTCCGGTAACAGATAAACAAAATATTTCACGTGCAAAATTAGCATATTTGATTGATGCAACTGCAGCTCCGGTCTGCATTATTGCCCCAATTTCATCCTGGGCAGCGGCAGTCAGTGGGTTTGTTGAGGGCGAAGATGGACTTACGATTTTTGTAAAAGCGATTCCGTATAATTTTTATGCATTGTTAACGCTGGTTATGATGGTTGGAATGGTTTTATTAAAAGCTGAATTTGGTCCAATGAGAACACATGAGCATAATGCAATCAATGGTGATATTTATACTACATCAGCTCGTCCTTATGCAACAGCGGAAAATGAGACCGTAACACAGAGAGGAAAAGTAATAGATTTGGTATTTCCAATATTAAGTCTTGTTGTCTGCTGTGTATTGGGCATGATTTATACAGGCGGATTTTTCTCTGGCGTGGATTTTGTAACTGCTTTTTCACAGAGTGATGCTTCTGTCGGGCTGGTAATCGGAAGTATGTTTGGTATTTTAATTACCATTATCTTTTATGTGTCACGTCGAATCCTTCCATTCCGTGAATGTATGGGATGTATTCCGGAAGGATTTAAAGCAATGGTACCGGCGATTATGATTTTATCATTTGCCTGGACTTTAAAAGCAATGACAGACAGTCTTGGCGCAGCAGAGTTTGTGGATACTGTGATGCAGGGCTGTGCCGGAAGTTTTATGAAATTTTTACCGGCAATCATCTTTTTAGTAGGAGCAGGACTTGCCTTTGCAACAGGAACATCCTGGGGTACTTTTGGAATTCTGATTCCGATTGTTGTACATGTATTTGAGAATTCAAATCCACAGCTTATGATTATTTCCATTTCTGCATGTATGGCAGGAGCAGTTTGTGGAGACCATTGCTCTCCGATTTCAGATACAACAATTATGGCATCTGCCGGAGCGCAGTGTGACCATGTAAATCATGTTTCCACTCAGCTACCATATGCTCTTACCGTTGCGGCAATCAGCTGTGTAACCTATGTGGTAGCAGGATTCACACAAAATGCATGGATATCACTGGCATTTGGTGTCATTGTTACACTTGTGGTTCTTGAAGTAATCAGAAGAAAACATAAAGCAATTATTTAACCGGCTCAAGTAAGTCCCCTGCTTCAATTGCGAAAAGCAATAAGCAGGGGGTGGGTACTTGCTTGTATCAGGAGGAGTCCCCTACTTTTGTTTGATTCAAAGGTAGGGGAGAAATTTTCTTCGCAGGCTTTTCTTTTTGCTGTAAAATTCAGCTTGTTACTTAAAATGAAAAGACGTATAATGAAAAAAAGGAATGAAAAAGAAAAGCATTATTTTTTAGGAAGGAAAGAAATATGTTCAGGCAGATTAATAAGGAAAATGCGTTTGATGAAATTTTAAATCAGATTATCGAGAATATCAGAGCAGGCAGATTAAAAAAAGGAGACGCACTCCCGGCAGAACGTGCAATGGCAGAAGCAATGGGAGTTTCAAGACCGGTTATAAGAGAAGTGCTTCGGTCTTTAAGTCTTCTTGGAATTATAAAAACGGTTCATGGAGGAGCAAATTATATTTCAGAAGATTTGGAAAATTGTATGATTGGTCCGCTTTCAATTTTATTACAGTTAAATAACAGCAGTGTTCAGCAGAATCAGCAGCTTCGTTCAGCACTTGAAATCCAATGTGCAAAATTGGCTGCCAGAAATTGTTCTCCGATTGATGCGGCGGAATTAAAATTGATTTTAGCAAAACTTGAGGTAGAACAAGATGAACAGATAAGAGGAGATTTGGACAGAGATTTACATATAAAGATCGGGAAAATGGCAAATAATCCAATGTTATTTAATGTAATGAGTGCAGCTTCCCAGCTGACAGAAAATATTATTACAGGAATTCGTGCTTATATTATGCAGAAACAAATGTCAGTTACAGAAATTGATGAACAGCATAAGAGACTGGTAGACGCAATTATTGCACATGATGAAGAATCAGCAGTGCGTTATATGCAGGAACATATGATAAATATAGAAAAGTATATTGAAGAACGTGCAGAAATGATTCAGAAGAATCAATGAGAATATCGAAAGAAAAAAGGGGAAAACTTCTAAAAAAAGTTTTCTTCTTTTTTTATGGAAAAAAGGTTGAAAAAAGAAAAGAATGGTGGTATACTTCATTTAAAAATTGGCAATACCAATATACAATACGGAATACCGAAGGAGGAGCAACAATGGGATATGTAAAATGGAGTTATTCAGTACTGGAACATTTTTGCCATGATGTGTTTCGTGCATTTGGATTTGATGAAACACAGAGCAAAGAGATAGAGGATGTGCTTTTGACCGCTGATTTATTTGGAATCGAGAGTCATGGTATGCAGAGAATGGTACGTTATCATAAAGGAATCGAAAAAGGAACTATTCATCCTCTTGCGAAACCGGAAGTTGTATTTGAGACACCGGTTTCAGCTGTAATTGACGGGCATAATGGAATGGGGCAGCTGATTTCCATTTATGCAATGAAAAAAGCAATTGAAAAAGCAAAAACATCCGGAATCGGAATGGTTAGTGTAAGAAATTCCAATCATTTTGGAATTGCCGGTTATTATGCAAAGATGGCGAGTGATGAAGGACTTCTTGGTATGGCATGCACGAATTCAGAGGCAATTATGGTTCCGACATTTGGTAAAAAAGCAATGCTTGGTTCAAATCCGATTGCAGTGGCAATGCCGGCAGAACCGTATCCGTTTTTATTTGATTGTTCTACAACGGTTGTGACCCGTGGAAAACTGGAAATGTATAATAAAATGGAGAAACCACTTCCGGAAGGCTGGGCACTTGATAAAGATGGAAAAGAAAGCACAGATGCACCGGATGTACTCTCAAATATTGTAGCAAAACGAGGCGGAGGAATCATGCCGCTTGGTGGAAATAAAGAAGTAAATGGAAGCCACAAAGGGTATGGATACGGAATGTTATGTGAATTATTTAGTTCCATTTTATCACAGGGTGTCACTTCTGATAAATGTTGCACTTTTAAAGATAAAACAGGTATCTGCCATGGATTTATCGCAGTAAACCCGGCAATTTTTGGAAATCCGGAGGAAATTAAGAGACATTTTTCTGAATACTTAGAAGCATTAAGAGAAAGTCCAAAAGCAGATGGAGCAGAACGAATCTATACACACGGAGAAAAAGAAGTGCTGGCGAAAAAAGACCGTCTGGAAAATGGAATTCAGGTCAACGATAATACAATGGCAGAGCTTGCAAATCTCTGTGAATACTTAAAATTGGATTTTAATAGTTATTTTAAAGGTTATCAGTTACAAAAAGACAGTAAATTCTTTGAAGGAAATTATTAAAAAATAATTAGAGAAAGAGAGAAAAACGAAAATGGATTATGCAAAAGAATCATTAAGATTACACAAAGAATGGAAAGGAAAAATTCAGGTTGTAGCAAATGTTCCGGTTGAAACAAAAGATGATTTGTCATTAGCTTACACACCGGGAGTTGCTCAGCCATGTCTGGAAATTCAAAAAGATATTGAAAAATCTTATGAACTGACAAGAAGATGGAATATGTGTCTGGTTGTTACAGATGGTTCGGCTGTATTAGGTTTAGGAGATATTGGACCGGAAGCCGGAATGCCGGTTATGGAAGGAAAATGCGTATTATTCAAAGCGTTTGGAGATGTCGATGCATTTCCTCTTTGCATTAAATCAAAAGACGTGGATGAGATTGTTAATACCATTTATATGATTTCCGGTTCATTTGGCGGAGTTAACCTGGAAGATATCTCGGCTCCAAGATGCTTTGAAATCGAAAGAAAATTAAAAGAAAAATGTGATATCCCGATCTTCCATGATGATCAGCACGGAACAGCAGTGATTACACTGGCTGGTTTAAATAATGCAATGAAGCTTGTGAAAAAAGAAAAATCACAGGTAAAAATTGTAATGAATGGTGCAGGCGCAGCAGCAATTTCGATTGCAAAATTATTATTAAAAGCGGGATATAAAAATATTACTTTATGCGACCGCCATGGTGCAATCTATGAAGGCAGAGAAGATGGCATGAATCCGGTCAAAGATGAAATGAGCAAAATTACGAATCTGGAGAAAAAAGCGGGTTCTCTTGCGGAAACTTTAGAGGGTGCGGATGTATTTATCGGAGTATCGGCGCCGAAGATGGTGACAAAAGAAATGGTAGAGAGCATGGCTAAAGATGCAGTCATTTTTGCTTGTGCAAATCCGGTACCGGAAATCTATCCGGATGAAGCCAAAGAAGGCGGTGCAAAGGTTGTTGCAACCGGACGAAGTGACTTCCCGAACCAGATTAATAATGTACTTGCATTTCCGGGAATCTTTAGAGGAGCATTTGATGTAAGAGCGAAAGACATTAATGATGAAATGAAAATTGCTGCCGCAAATGCATTAGCTGGTTTAATTACCGATGACGAATTAAATCCGGATTATATTATTCCAAAAGCATTTGATAAACGAGTTGGTCCGGCAGTAGCAAAAGCAGTAGCAGAAGCAGCCAGAAAAACAGGGGTAGCAAGATTATAACAAAAAAATAAAAATGAATTTATATATCGTCAGTCATAATTGTGGCTGGCGATATTTTTTTGTAAGAAACTGCGTCAGCATAAGATGAAAAATGGTCAAAATAACGAAGATTATCCTAAAAATTTTAATGAAGACCCAAAAATATTCTATAGTTTATTTATGGTAAAAACGATATACTGTCAACATAAACAAAACACTTGAGCAAAAATGAAAAGGAGAAAAAATTATGAAGAGAAAATTAGCGTTAATGGCAATGGCAAGCGTACTTGCGCTTTCAACTGTAGCATGTGGTTCAGGAGACTCTGGTGACAGTGCAAAGAAAGATGATGCAAAAACAGAATCCGGCGCTGAGGCAAGCTCAGATGTAGCAAACAAAGATAAACCTTTAGTATGGTTCAACCGTCAGCCATCTAACAGTTCAACGGGTGAACTTGATACAACTGCATTAAACTTCAACAAAGATACTTATTATGTAGGTTTTGATGCAAATCAGGGTGCAGAACTTCAGGGAACAATGGTAAAAGAATATATTGAGAAAAATATTGACAAAATCGACCGTAACGGAGATGGAGTAATCGGTTATGTTTTGGCAGTCGGAGATATCGGACATAATGACTCAATCGCACGTACAAGAGGTGTGCGTAAAGCTCTTGGAACCGCAGTTGAAAAAGATGGTGAAGTAGATAGTGCTCCGGTTGGAACAAATACCGATGGTACCGCAACAGCAGTACAGGATGGAAAAATTGAAGTAAACGGAAAAGAATATGTTGTACGTGAGTTAGCTTCTCAGGAAATGAAAAACTCCGCAGGTGCAACCTGGGATGCTGCAACAGCAGGTAATGCAATCGGTACATGGTCTTCTTCTTTTGGTAAAGACATCGATGTTGTTGTTTCAAACAACGATGGTATGGGAATGTCTATGTTCAATGCATGGTCAAAAGATAACAAAGTTCCTACATTCGGATATGATGCAAACAGCGATGCAGTTGCTGCAATCGGAGAAGGATACGGCGGAACAATCAGCCAGCATGCAGACGTACAGGCTTATTTAACACTTCGTGTACTGCGTAACTCATTAGACGGTGTTGATATTGATACAGGTATCGGAACCGCAGATGATGCAGGAAACGTATTAAGTGATGATGTATATACATACAAAGAAGACGAACGTTCTTACTATGCATTAAACGTAGCGGTTACAGCAGACAACTACACAGACTTTACAGATTCTACAGTTGTTTGGGAACCAGTATCTAAACAGTTAGATGAATCTGCACATCCATCTAAAAAAGTATGGTTAAACATCTATAACTCTGGTGATAACTTCTTAGGTTCTACTTATCAGCCACTGCTTCAGAAATATGATGATCTCTTAAATCTGGATATCGAATATATTGCAGGTGATGGGCAGACAGAATCTAATATCACAAACCGTTTAGGAAATCCAAGCCAGTATGATGCATTTGCAATCAACATGGTTAAAACAGATAACGCAGCTTCCTATACTGCAATTTTAAATCAGTAATTTAAATGTAAAAAAAAGGAATGAAAACAAGTAAGTTTTAGGGGGGAGTACTTCCCCCTAAAATTTCGCTAACGAATGTTTACAGGAGTGAGAATATGACAGATAAGAGAGAAGAAAATGTCTTATCGATTCGTGGAATGAGTAAATCCTTTGGCCGAAATCGAGTGCTGGATCACATCAATCTTGATGTGAAACGAGGAACCGTAATGGGTCTTATGGGAGAAAATGGTGCCGGTAAGTCAACAATGATGAAATGTCTTTTTGGTACGTATCAGAAAGATGAGGGAAGTATTTTTCTCGATGGAAAAGAAGTAAGCTTTTCCGGACCGAAAGATGCTCTTGAAAATGGAATTGCGATGGTTCATCAGGAATTGAACCAGTGTTTGGAAAGAAATGTGGTAGATAATTTATTCCTTGGCCGCTATCCGGTCAATTCAATGGGAATGATCGATGAAAACCGAATGAAAAGAGAAGCATCTGAACTTTTCAGAAAGCTTGGAATGACTGTTAACTTAGATCAGCCAATGAAAAATATGTCGGTATCTGAGCGACAGATGTGTGAAATTGCAAAAGCAATTTCTTATAATGCGAAAGTAATCGTACTGGATGAACCAACTTCATCCTTGATGGTACAAGAAGTTAATAAATTATTTGAAATGATGCGAATGTTAAAATCACAGGGGATTTCTTTGATTTACATTTCGCATAAAATGGATGAGATTTTTGAGATCTGTGATGAAATCTCAGTACTTCGAGATGGAAATCTGGTTATGACAAAAAGCTCAAAAGAGACAAATATGAATGAATTGATTGCTGCGATGGTAGGACGTGTACTGGAAAATCGTTTCCCACCGGTAGACAATGTTCCAAAAGATGTTGTGTTATCGATTCAGCATTTGTCAACGAAGTTTGAGCCACATCTTGATGATATTACATTTGATGTAAGAGAAGGAGAAATCTTTGGGTTGTACGGACTTGTGGGGGCAGGACGTACGGAACTATTAGAGACAATTTTTGGTGTAAGGACAAGAGCAGCGGGGCGTGTCTATTTAAACCACCAGTTGATGAATTTCAATAGTGCAAAAGAAGCAATGGATCATGGTTTTGCCATGATTACGGAAGAGCGTAAGGCAAACGGTCTGTTTTTAAAAGGAGACCTTACGTTTAATACAACGATTGCTAACTTAAATGCATATAAAAATGGAGCAGCGCTTTCTGATGCAAAGATGGTCAGAGCGACATCAAAAGAGATTAAGACCATGCATACAAAATGTATGGGACCGGACGATATGATTTCAAGTCTTTCCGGTGGGAATCAGCAGAAAGTTATCTTTGGAAAATGGCTGGAGAGAAATCCAAAAGTATTTATGATGGATGAGCCGACACGAGGAATTGATGTTGGTGCAAAATATGAGATTTATGAGCTGATTATTAACATGGCAAAACAGGGCAAAACCATTATCGTAGTGTCTTCAGAGATGCCTGAAATTCTTGGAATTACAAACAGAATCGGCGTAATGTCAAATGGACGTCTTTCTGGAATAGTAAATACGAAAGAAACAAATCAGGAAGAACTTTTAAGACTGAGTGCGAAGTACCTGTAAATTAAAGGGAGATTGATAGATATGGCAAATAGTAAAATTCTTACACCGGAAGATAAGATGAAACTTCGTCAGCCAATTGACGAATATGTTGGTAAAATTCAAAAGCAGATTGATGTACTTAGAAAAGATGGTACCGCAAAGGTATTAGAGTACCAGAATATCATTGACGGAATCAAAAGAGATCGTACTCTTACAAAAGGAGAACGTGAAAACCGAATTTCACAGTGTCAGGTAGAACTTGAAAAAGCAAAAGCAGTTGAAAGTAAAAATAAAGATGAAATTTCAAAATTAATTGCAGATGCAGAAAATTATTTAAAAGCTCACTTTGATAAAGAGTATTATACACCGATAAAAGAAAGCTGTGCCGCAGAAAAAGTACAGGCCAAGGAACGTTATAAAGAAAGACTTGCAGAATTAGAGAGACAGCACAAAGAAATTCTTTCCGGATTAAAAGAGCAAAAAGAAATTAAAGATGAAAATTACGTTTATAAAAACCGTTTAGCGAATGCAAAATTAGAGTTACAGAAAGAATATCAGGGAATCAAAGATGAAAGACATGAAGCATTTAATCATAAATATCATTTAATTGATATGCTTCGTCTGTCAAAGTTCACGTTCTTAGAGACAAGAGAGCAGAAATGGGAAAACTACAAATACAAATTTAATACCCGTTCGTTCTTTTTACAGAATGGATTGTACATTGCAATTATCTTGGTATTCGTTGCACTTTGTATTATTACTCCGATTAAAAAAGGAACTCCGCTGTTAACTTATAACAATGTATTAAATATTTTACAGCAGGCATCTCCTAGAATGTTCTTGGCACTTGGTGTTGCAGGTCTGATCTTACTTACCGGTACAGACTTGTCAATCGGACGTATGGTTGGTATGGGTATGACTGCAGCAACCATCATTATGCATCAGGGCATAAATACCGGTACTGTATTTGGACATGTGTTTGACTTTACCGGAATGTCTGTTGGAGGCAGAGTATTCCTTGCATTAGTTGTGTGTGTATTCTTATGTACTTTGTTTACTACAATTGCAGGCTTTTTTACAGCGAAATTTCAAATGCATCCGTTCATCTCAACGATGGCAAATATGCTTGTAATCTTTGGTTTAGTTACTTATTCAACAAAAGGTGTATCCTTTGGTGCGATTGAGGCATCTATTCCGGGAATGATCATTCCAAAAGTAAATGGTTTCCCAACTATTATTCTTTGGGCTGTTGCAGCAGTTGCAATTGTATGGTTTATCTGGAATAAAACCACATTTGGAAAAAATCTTTTCGCAGTAGGTGGAAATCCGGAAGCCGCAGCAGTTTCTGGTATCTCAGTATTTGGAGTTATGCTTGGTGCATTCATCATGGCAGGTATTCTTTATGGATTTGGTGCCTGGCTGGAATGTGCAAGAATGGTTGGTTCCGGTTCCGCAGCATATGGACAGGGATGGGAAATGGATGCCATCGCAGCCTGTGTTGTAGGTGGTGTATCCTTTACCGGTGGTATTGGTAAAATTTCAGGCGTTGTAACCGGTGTATTTATCTTTACAGCACTGACCTACTCTCTTACCATTCTTGGTATTGATACAAATCTTCAGTTCGTATTCTCAGGTATCATTATTCTTGTAGCGGTAACACTGGACTGCTTAAAATACGTACAGAAAAAATAATAAAAAATCAAGGCAAAAGGAAGAGTCCTGCAAAAAAAATGCAGGATTCTTTTTTGGCATAAAATCATGTATAATAAAAAGAAAATTAAAAAGAAAAAAACGGAGAAAAGCGGATGAATACATATAGCTTGCTTTTGGTGGATGATGAAGAAGAAGTAACACAAGTGATTGAAAGAAAAATAGATTGGGACAAGCTTGGATTTTGCGTAATTGGTCATGCGAATAATGGTTTAAAGGCGCTTGAGATGATAGAGGAATTCCAACCGGATGTAGTAATGACAGATATTCGAATGCCTTATATGGACGGGATGCAGCTTTGTGGCGAAATCAAAAGCCGATATCCGACAACAAAAATTTTGTTATTTACCGGCTTTGATGAATTTGAATATGCAAAAGAAGCCGTTCACTTGGAGATCGAAGAATATATCTTAAAACCGTTAAATGCGATTGAACTAACAGAAGTATTTGCAAAATTAAAACAGAAATTGGATCAGGAAATCGACGAAAAACGAAATGTAGAAACGCTGCAAAAGTATTATATGGATTCCTTACCGCTGCTTCAGGCAAACTTTTATTCGACTTTAATTGAAGGACGCATTTATGAAGAACAGTTAGAACAATATTTAAAAGATTATCAAATTCAATTTGAAGCGCCTGTGTTTGGCTGCATCGTGATTCATACATCGACCAATCGGGTGCCGGAAGGAATGAATCCGCAACTGTTAGCAATTTCAGTTGAAAGGCAGGCAAAAGAGCAATTAGCACCAAAATGGAAAGCAAAATGCTTTGCTTATTTAGGAAATACTGTTTTAATTGTACAGCTTAGACAGGAAAGTGAGATTTCGGAATTGACAGACGAATGTGACCGCTTTTGTAAATATGTGCATAGAATTCTTGGCGCCGTTACCACCATCGGAGTTGGGGCAGTTTGTAATGAGCTGCTGGAATTATCAAAATCTTATCAAGGAGCAAAAGAGGCGGTTTCCTACAGAGTATTATATGGAAGTTCCAGAGCAATTAATATTAAGGAAATTGTTCCGAAAAAACAGGTCGACCAGGAAGTGTCAAGCGAGGGAGAACTTTTAGAACTATTTAAAATGATTCGCCTTGGCTCCGAAGCACAAATAGAAGAAAGCGTGGAAAATTATTTAAAACATTTGTTTGTGCCATCTGAGACACTACAAAAACATCATGTTGCATTAATGGAACTAATCAGTACCTTGTATCGTTTTTCTGAAAATAATGAAATTAGCAGTAAAGAGTTTTCCGGAGAAATGGGAGAGATTTATCAGATTTTAATCAATTTAGAACCGGAAGGACTAAAAAAATGGTTGTTAAAAGTGAGCCTCTCTTTTCGGGAGCAGATTACAGATGCCCGTTCGTCTTCTACAAAGTCGTTGATCACAAAAGCAAAAACCTATGTAGAAAGTCATTATAGAGAAGAAGGGCTTTCTTTGGATGATATTTGTGAAGAATTAGGAGTGTCAAATTCGTATTTTTCGAGCATGTTTAAAAAAGAGACCGGAAATTCTTTTGTGGGTTATCTGACAGAGTATCGTATGGAAAAAGCATGTAAACGTTTAATAGAAACAAACGAAAAAAGTTACATGATTGCAAAAAGTGTAGGATATACCGACGCAAATTATTTTAGTTATGTATTTAAAAGACAATATGGAGTTTCTCCATCGAAATATAGAACGGAGTATGCAAAAGGTGAGAAATAAAATCGCAAACTATTTAGAGAGATTAAAACCAGGCGGAATCCAGTCGACGATTATGGTTGCGTTTTCTATTATTTCTGTTTCAATCATGCTGCTTACGGGAATTGTAATGTATATGCGTTTCTCTAACTTATCCAGGCAGGAAATGATTAAAAGCACACAAAAACTGATGGAACAAAGCAAAGAAAGCATGGAAGATTATCTGATGAATATGAGACAAATTTCCGATGCAGCTTATTATAGTGTGATAAAAGAAAGCGATTTTTCTACGGAGTCAGAAGAAATTCAAAAAGGAATGCAGTTATTATATGAAGCAAATAAAAGTAGATTAAGAAGTATCGCAATTTATAATAATTTTGGAAGTCTGATTGCAGCAGAGCCGGTCGTATCTCAAAAAGAGGATCCAAATGTGACAAAGCAGGATTGGTTTATCCATGCGATGGATGAAATGGAAAATATACATTTTTCGATTCCACATATCCAGAATTTATTTGATGATGGAACGTTTCGCTATTATTGGGTTATTTCTTCAAGTCGTGTTGTGGAGTTGACAAATGGTGTAAATTCACAAAAAGGTGTCTTGTTGGTAGATATGGATTATTCTGAAATCTCACGTATGATGGATCAGATTAACACCTTAGAAAATGGGCAGTATTTTTATTTATGTGATAGTAATGGCAAAATCATTTATCATCCGAGACAGATGCAGATTAGTGACGGAAAGCTCAGTGAAAGCAGCGAAGCGGCCGCAAAATCACAAAAGATGATTTATGATGAATACTTCGAGGGAAAACATAGAAAGGTAATCGTAAGTCCAATCAGTTATACCGGCTGGAAATTAGTTGGTGTGATACCGTATTCGATTTTCACAGATCAGTTGACGAATTTGCAATGTTTTATTGTGATGTTGATGCTGTTAATGGCAATGATGTTAGTGCTTGTCAATCGAATTGTTTCACTTCGAATTTCAAGTCCGATTTTAAAATTGAATCATTCGGTATCAGAGCATGAGGCCGGAAAAGAACCGGATATTTATATTGGTGGTTCTCTGGAAATCCGGCATTTAGGTAAGTCAATCCAAAATTCCTATAAACGCAATGAAATGTTGATGAATGAAATTGTATGGGAGCAAAATGAAAGGCGAAAAAGTGAGCTGGATGCCTTACAAAGTCAGATTAATCCTCATTTTTTATATAATACGTTGGATTCGATTACCTGGATGATTGAGGGAGAGCGAAACGATGAAGCGACGTTTATGATCTCACAGCTTGCAAAACTATTCCGCATCAGTCTTTCAAAAGGGCATACGATTATCAGCTTAAAAGATGAATTGCAGCATGCAAAAAGTTATATGAATATCCAGAAAGTGCGTTATAAAAATAAATTTCAGGTTGCTTTTGAAGTAGATGAAGAATTGGAACAATATTGTGCGGTGAAATTAACGCTGCAGCCAATTCTTGAAAATGCAATTAACTATGGAATGAGCTTGTTGGAAGAAGATGAGGACGGAGAAATTAAGGTTCAGGTAACAAAAGAAGAGGGAACGTTGATTTTATCCGTGATTGATAATGGAATTGGGATTCCGGAAGAAGAAATTGAATTTCTTTTGATGGATACGAATCGAGTTCACAAGAAAGGTTCGGGAGTAGGGCTTACGAATGTAAATAACAGAATTCAAATCTTATTTGGAAAAGAGTATGGCTTAAAAATTGAAAGTGAACTTGATAAAGGAACAACAGTTTTGATTCGTATTCCTGCAATCGTATATACAGAAGAAAATCGTCGGATTCTTGAAAAAGGTTATTTATTCAGCAAGGATCAAATACAGAAAAAAGACAGGGAATAAATTTATGAAAAGTAGCAAAAAAATGTTTATTTTAGTGGAATGCATTTTAGGATGTTTGCTGATCGGAATGATTATTTTTACAGTTCAAAAGAGGCAAGGGCAGGATTTAAAAAGAATTTCCGTAATCATTCAAAATTCAGATGAAACGCAATGGTCGGCTTTTAAGTATGGATTAAAGATGGCAGCACAGGATGAAAATGTGGATGTATTTATTATAAATCCGACACAGTTTCAGACTGCAAAAGAGGAAATGTCTGCTATTCAACATGAAATTGATAAAGGAGCAGATGCACTGATTATCGAGCCGGTAGCAGATGAAACGCTGGCAGAACAGTTAAAAAAAATAAAGGTACCGGTGTTATTGCTTTCTGAGCTTTCGGCAGCGGCTGAAAACAATTCCAAAATTCCCGTAGTGGAGCCAGAGCATTATGAAATGGGAAAACGCCTGGTAGAAGAGTTGTTAAAGGACAACGATGGAAAATTAAAACAGAAGAAAGTCGGAATTTTTTTAAGTGATAATCGTTCCGAAGCGATTAAAAAGCGAGAAAAAGGAGTACAGGATGCCCTGGCAGAAACGGATGCGGAAATCTGTTGGGTGACAGAAGCGGGAGAAGATGCAAAGCTATTAAAACAGCAGGAAAAGGTAGATTATCTGTTTGCGTTAGATGATCGAAGTCTGGTAGAGGCAGGAAAAGCGGTAAAAGAAAATGAAATTTATAGTTCTATGATTTATGGAATTGGCTGCTCGACAGAGGCAGCATATTATCTGGATACCGGAGAAGCAGAGTGTTTGCTTGTACCGGATGAATTTAATGTGGGATATGAAAGTCTGGCAGAACTTTCACATGCGTTAAAAAAAATGACGTATTGTGTGCATGGCAAAGTATTATCTTATACTGTGCTTCGAAAAGAAAATTTATTTTCAGAAAAAAATCAGGAATTGTTATTTAAGATGAGTCAGTAAGAAAACAAAGAGAGGCTGAAGAAAAAATGAAACAAAAAAAACTGGCGTTCGTGTTTTTGGTATGCTTATGTGGCTTAAGTGCCTGTGGAATGCCGGAAAAAACAGAAACCGAAAAAATAAATATTGGGCTTGCTTCGTACAACCAGAGTGATACATATATCAATGAACTGGTGTCCTGTTTTAAAGAAGAGTGCAACAGGCTGGAAACAAATCAACATAAAATATCTGTAACGGTTCAGGATGCAGCCGGTTCACAAAAAATACAGAATGATCAGGTGAAGCGTTTAATCAAAGAGGGATGTAACGTACTTTGTGTGAATCTGGCAGATCGAACCAATCCGTCTGAAATTATCGAGGCGGCAAAGGAAAGTGATATTCCGATCATTTTCTTTAACCGGGAGCCTGTGGCAGAGGATTTGAACCAGTGGGAGAAACTGTATTATGTCGGAGCAAAAGCAAAGCAGTCCGGAGTCATGCAGGGAGAGCTGGCGGCAGATTTGATTTGGGAACGAAAAACGGTTGATCGAAATAAAGACGGAAAAATTCAGTATGTTGTATTGGAAGGGGAAATGGGACATCAGGATGCAATCGTAAGAACAGAGAGTGCAGTTGACAGTTTGAAAGAAAAAGGAGTTGAATTAGAAAAACTAAGTTATGAAATCGCAAACTGGAATCGGGCACAGGCTCAAAATCGAATGACACAGATGATCAATCAATATAACAATCAGATTGAACTTGTGCTGGCAAATAATGACGATATGGCACTTGGAGCGATTGATGCCTATGAAAAGCTCGGCTATACAGAGACTGATATTCCGGCCTTTTTGGGAATTGATGGCACAGATGAAGGTTTAGAAGCTGTTTTAGAAGAAAAGATGGCCGCTACGGTATATAATGATAAAGAGGCACAGGCAAATGCAATGGCACAGCTTGCACGTCAGCTTGTTACCGGAGAAAAAATGAAAAAAGTGGAATTTGAAAATCAAAGATATATCTATTTGCCTTATGAAAAAGTGACGAAAGATAATGTACAGGATTTTCTGAAATAAAGAAATTGACAATCAAGATGGTCGATTTATTAAAAAAGTGTCACAGACCCAGTAAATACAAAGAGCGTGACACTTTGAACTTTTTTGTTTTTAATCCTTTGAGGTTCTATAGTACAAAGGTGAAATTCCATAATGTTTTTTAAATAGTTTACTAAAATGATAAGCATCGTCATATCCCACAGAAGCAGAAATCTGCTGAATGGATTGTTCTGGATGGGTATCTAATATTTCTTTTGCTTTTTCAAGACGAAGCTGAATCAGATAGTTAATAGGGGTATCTCCGGTTTCGCTTTTAAACAGTTTGGAAATATAAAAAGTACTTAAGTACATATTTTCGGCAATTTGTTCGAGCGAAATTTTTTCCCTGTAATGTTCTTCCATATAACGAATAATTTCATTGATGATATATTCTTTGTTGGTCGATTGAAAAACATAACCTCTTCCAGGTTTAGGTGCAGCCTGTTGTTCTCTGTAAAGAAGACAGAGCATTTGAATCAGATAAGACTTAATCATAAAATAACGTCCGGGTAAGGCAGACTTGATTTCTTTATGTACGGCCAGACAAAGTTGGAAAACATCATGTTTCAACTTATCATTCATATGTAAAATTTGATTTTGACCATGGAAAAGAGGAAGTGTATTTTTGATACAATCTCGATATTCAATTTCAGTAAATCCCATATAACATTCCAGACAACAGGTTGAATTTGGAGTAATAACAGGTACACTTTTGTGCAGTGTTCCAGGATTGAGCAAAATTAAATCACCTGTTGAGACAGTATAATTTATGCCATTAATACAAAATAAACTACTGCCGTTCATAATAATAGCAAGTTCAATAAAATCATGAGAATGATAGTTCTTTTCTTCTGTGTTTCGTTCAACCAGACAGGAAAATAAAAATTTAGGATTCAAATCCTGTATAGAAAAGTCAAATGGTTCCTGGTTCATCAAAATAGCCTACTTTCTTATGTGATTTATAAAATTATCCTTACATATTAAAAAAAAAATGCAAGTACAAGATATGCCATTTACTGAGCAAGAAATGCCATTCCTATTTAAGAAAATATTTTTATAATATAAAACATAAAAACAAATATACAAAATAGAAGAGGGTGTAGAAAATTGGCAAAAGTACTTACAAAAGGAAGTCCGGCAAAACTTATTTTCTTATTTTCACTTCCTTTAATTGCCGGAAATCTGTTTCAACAATTTTATAGTATGGCAGATACATTGATTGTTGGAAGAACATTGGGGGTAAATGCACTTGCAGCAGTGGGCTGCACCGGAAGCAGTACATTTTTGATGCTGGGGTTTGTAACCGGTGCAACTTCAGGACTTTCCGTTGTAACATCGCAGGAGTTTGGTGCGGGAAGAGAAGAAAGGGTAAAGAAAAGTTTTGCGGCGAGTATCTGGGTCAGTATCTGTATGGCACTTATTTTTACGATATTAGCGGTTGCGTTAGTTCATCCACTTTTAAAGTTACTACAGACACCGGAAGAGGTAATTGCAGATGCGGAAAAATATCTGAGAATTATTTTTCTGGGGATTCCGGTTACAATTTTATTTAATTTGCTTTCAAATATTATCAGAGCATTGGGAGACAGCAGAACTCCGCTCTATTTCTTGATTTTGGCAAGCGTTGTCAATATCATATTGGATTTTGTATTGATTCTTGGCGGGAAGATGGGAGTAGAGGGAGCCGCACTTGCAACGGTTATCGCACAGCTGTTTTCTTCTGTTTGTTGTATCTTTTTAATCTGGAAAAAAATGCCCATTCTTTGGATAAAGAAGGAAGATTTTAAAATGCCGTGGGGATATTTGCAAAGACATTTAAATCTTGCATTGCCGATGGGATTTCAAAGTTCAATTATTGCGATTGGCTCTTTGATTTTGCAGTATGCCTTAAATGGATTTGGAACAACTGCAGTTGCAGCATATACCGCTGCACAGAAGATAGACAGTATCGCAACAATGCCGATGTGTTCATTTGGAAATGCGATGGCTACCTATGTAGGGCAGAACTATGGAGCAAAACAATTTGAGAGAATAAAAAAAGGAGTGAATCAGTGTATTCTAATGTCAGGAAGCTTTAGTATCATTATGGGAATTATAAATGTGACACAGGGAAGTAAACTGGCAATGTTGTTTGTAGGAGAAGGAGAATCTGAGGTAATAAAATTGTCACAGGTATTTTTAAGCATTTCAGGTTCTTTATATCTGGCACTGGCGCTTTTGTTTATTTATCGTTCTTCTTTGCAGGGAATGGGGAATAGTTTTTTTCCGATGTGTTCGGGATTCATAGAGCTTGCAATGCGTGCAATAGGAGCTTTGGTGTTGAGTAAAGTACTGGGATTTGCAGGTGCATGTTTATCTTCTCCACTTGCCTGGGTTGGTGCGGCAGTTCCATTGGCGATTGTATATTATCGAACAATTAATAAACAAAAAGGACAAGAAAAAAAATTAACAATACAGAGTGTTTAATGATAAAATGTATCAATAAAAATTCCGGTGAGGGAGTGGCAGACGCTGTTTGGCGTAGCAAGTCAACACACTGACTGATAAGGTCTGGCTTGTTTTAAATTGCGAGACTCATGTATAGCAGAAGAAAGCTATACATGAAGTCTGATTATTTTTAAGAAAATAGATGACCAGGTATAGGTTTGCGCTATACCTGGTTTTTTGTTTGGGAAAAATTCCGATAGTACATGAAAAAATTTTAGGAGGACCATGAAAAATGGAATCTTGATTTTTATCGGACTGGAAATCTTTTTGAAAGGAGTTTTTTAAATTTCAATAGAAAAATCCTGAAAATTATGAAATTTCTTTCTATACGAATCCTAAGTTTGATGGTATGATATCTAAGTATCAAATAAAAAAGATGAGGTGAAAGAGAATGAAACAAAAAAGTGGATTCAGCGGTCAGATAGGATTCGTATTTGCTGCCGCTGGAAGTGCCGTGGGAGTCGGCAATTTATGGAGGTTTCCTTACTTGGCTGCGAAAGATGGAGGGGGACTTTTTCTGATTATCTATCTTGTATTGGTTCTGACCTTTGGTTTTACTTTACTGACTACAGATATTGCAATCGGACGAAAAACCGGAAAAAGTGCAATTTACGCTTATGAGTCAATGCGTAAAAAATGGAAATTTTTAGGAATCTTGACTTTCCTTGTTCCGGTATTGATTATGACTTATTATGCAGTTATTGGTGGATGGATTTTAAAATATATTACTATTTATTTGTTTAGTTCAGGAAAACAGGCAGTAGATGATAATTGTTTTACTTCCTTTATTTCTTCGCCATCCTCTGTGTGGTTTGGTGTTATCTTTATGCTGTTAACGGCTCTTATTGTTTATAATGGAGTCGAAAAAGGAATTGAACGAGTTTCTAAGTTTATCATGCCGATTCTTTTAGTCATGGTAATTGGAATTGCCATCTTTTCATTAACTCTGAAGAATACACTGGATGATGGAACAGTAAGAACCGGTATTGATGGTTTAAAAGTTTATTTAACTCCTGATTTCTCCGGGCTTACAGTGAGTCGTTTCTTACAGATTACACTGGATGCCATGAGCCAGTTATTCTTTTCTTTAAGTGTATCTATGGGTATCATGATTACTTATGGTTCTTATGTAAAAAAAGACGTTGATTTAAATAAGGCCGTATCCCAGATTGAAATTATGGATACCGGTGTTGCATTTTTAGCAGGTGTTATGATTATCCCGGCTGTCTATGTATTCTCTGGATTAGACGGAATGTCCGCCGGTCCTGGGCTGATGTTTGTTTCTCTGCCAAAAGTATTCTTCAGTATGGGATTTGCCGGCAGGTTAATTGGAATTGTATTTTTCGTGCTTGCCGGATTTGCAGCATTAACTTCCTGTATTTCTGTATTGGAATCTATTACTGCGAACTGTATGGAATTATTTCATGCAAAAAGAAAAATTACAACAAAAGTGTTATCTGTTATTTACTTAATTGCAACAGCAGTCATTGCTCTGGGATACAGTATATTTTATGTGGAAGTCAAACTTCCGAATGGAAGTATCGGACAGTTATTAGATATTATGGACTATATCAGTAATAGTTTCCTGATGCCGTTTATTTCGTTGCTTTCTTCTATTTTAATCGGATGGATTATGAAACCGAAGTGGATTGCGGAAGAGATGGAATTAAATGGTGGCAAATTTGGCCGAAAAAAATTATATAACATTATGATTTGTTACATCATGCCGGTGATTATGACCATTTTGTTCTTACAGTCTACCGGTTTCCTGAATTTATTTATTAAATGATGAGAGAGTCAAAAACAGAGAGTTCCGGTTGAAAGGTTCTCTCTGTTTTTAATTTAACCAAATCAAGTAAGTCCCCTGCTTCAATTGCGAAAAGCAATAAGCAGGGGTGGGGACTTGCTTGTATCAGGAGGGGGCAAGCCCCTTCTGATAAGCTGCGTAGCAGCTATTTGGTTATGAGCAAGTAGCGAAGCGGATTGCGAATATCCACTTGACTGACAAAAAACCTCCAGTCCTTATGATTGCTTTTTTGCCATGCCTATGTTACACTAAGAGGTATATTCAAAAAAGAAGGAGAATATTTTTATGAACAAAAACAAGAAAAGAAGTACCTTCTCTGGAAAACTCGGTTTTGTATTGTCAGCAGCCGGTGCTTCTGTAGGCCTTGGAAATATTTGGCGATTTCCATATCTGGCAGCGAAATATGGCGGAGGAATCTTTTTACTGGTCTACATCATACTGGCACTGACATTTGGCTATACCATGATTGTGGCAGAGAGTTCTTTAGGACGTATGACCAGAAAGAGTCCCGTTGGTGCATTTGAGCACTTTGGAAAGTCAAAGGGATTTGCAGTTGGAGGATGGATTAATGCAATTATTCCGATTCTGATTGTACCGTATTATTCCGTTATCGGAGGATGGGTTATTAAATATCTGGTGGGATATATAGGAGGACAGTCCAAGAATCTGGCTTCCGATGATTATTTTTCCAGCTTTATTTCAAATGGATTATCAACAGAAATCTGTTTTTTAATCTTTACCCTTGCCACGCTTGGAATTATTTATGCAGGTGTGCGTAACGGAATTGAGCGGGTATCTAAATTTATGATGCCGATTCTGGTTGTATTATCAGTTATTATTGCAGTTTATTCTGTGACAAGACCAGGAGCAATTGAAGGTGTAAAATATTTCTTAGTACCGAATTTTAAAAACTTTTCCTGGATGACAGTAGTGTCTGCAATGGGACAGATGTTTTATTCTTTGTCAATTGCGATGGGCATTTTAGTAACGTTTGGTTCTTATATGAAGAAAGATACTTCAATTGAGGAATCAACCCAAAATGTAGAAATTTTTGATACTGCAATTGCAATCATGGCAGGTCTTATGATTATTCCGGCAGTATTTGCTTTTTCCGGTGGAAATGCAGATACCTTAAATGCAGGACCGGCACTGATGTTTATTACCATTCCAAAAGTATTTGCAAATATGGGATTCGGAACTGCGGTTGGAATTTTATTTTTCCTGTTAGTATTGTTTGCGGCAATCACAAGTTCCATTGCATTAACAGAAAGTGCAGTATCAACTTTTGAAGATGAATTACACTGGACTCGTAAAAAATCCACAGTTGTAATGGGTGCGATTATGATTTTACTTGGTACATTATCTTGTCTTGGCTATGGTCCGCTTGCCGGTATTAAAATCATTGGAATGCAGTTTTTGGATTTCTTTGATTTCCTGACAAACTCTGTTATGATGCCGATTGCAGCGATTGCTACTTGTCTGTTGATATCAAGAGTGGTAGGAGTCGATAAAATTGAAGAAGAAGTGGTACAAGAGGGACATCCATTTAAGAGAAGACAGATTTTCCGTTTTATGATTAAATACTTATGTCCGATTTTTGCGGCAATTATTTTGATCAGTTCAGTGGCAAATGCGTTTGGATTAATTTCCATGTAAATCAATAATGTAAAAAAAGCTGTAGTGGGGTTAACACTATAGCTTTTTTTCTTCAAGAAGAATCTTTTTTAATTTTTGTGCAGCAATGCTCATTGGGCGTTTAGAATCATATACCATACATACATGACGTTTCGGAACCTTATCTTTTAGGGGAATCTGAACAATATCCTGTCTTTGAAGTGCTTCTTTTGTCATCTCTTCTGGCAGAAAAGCAAGTCCCAGTTCATTTTTTACCAATGGAAGAATCTGGTCAGTTGTTGCAGCTTCTGTATCGGGAATCAGTTCGATTCCATGGGAAAGAAACAGGTTATAGTAAAAATGATAGGTGGCTGTTTCTAAGCCAAGACAAATAAAAGGATATTTTATCAGGTCTTTCAGAAAAAATTTTTGAGTGGCAAGGGAGGTAAACGTTTTCCCTCCGATTAAAATTTCCTGAAAAGATTTTAGTTTTAACTCTTTTAATGGTGCATCAAGCTGAGTTGGAGTTGTGACAACCGCAAAATCGATCTCACCGCTTCGTACAGAACGAATAGCTTGTGGAGTAGAATGATTACAGATTTTTAAACGAACACCGGGATAAGCGATATGAAATTTTTTTAGATGTTCCAGTAAATAAATATTCAGTGCGGTTTCACTTGCACCGATAGAAATGCTGCCGTGTTCTAGTCTAACACTGTCAGAGAGTTCTTCTTCTGCCAGCTGAAGCTGAGTCATGGCGGCAGAAACTCTTGTAAAAAGTCGTTCGCCTTCTGGTGTTAAACAGACTCCACGGTTTGTCCGGACAAATAATGTGCAGTTGAGTTCGTGTTCCAAACAGTTCATTGCACGTGTGATATTTGGCTGGCTGTTATTCAGAACATGGGCAGCTTTAGTAAAATTATTGTATTTTGCCACATAATAAAAAATTTTATAATATTCAAAATTTACATTCATATGAAAACTCCTTGACATATCAAAAAAATATTTCTATTATATCAATGATATCTTTTACTTATTCCTGATATGAAATTATAATCTTTTTAGAATAAAAAAACAAGAGAAATATAGGGAGATGGTGTTATGTCATTAGTATTACCACGAGAAGAAGAGGTTGAAAATATATTTTCGAGGATTCTTTCTTCAGAACAATCCTGTGAAAGATTAATGGAGACATTTTATGATCATTTATGTGATGACAATCGATATATGGATCCGGATCCGCATCATTTTGCGGAAGTTTTGCTGAATGCATATAAAAATGGAGATGTAAGTGCACTTTTGCTTGAACTCTGTAATCGCAGTATGTTTGATTTGTTAAAGGAGTCTTATTTAATACCGAGACGGTTCCATGGAAAATGCGGGGAGAATCCCGTTCTTCTTACCGATGTGGACGGAGATTTATTAGAAGAAGAAAAAGCAGTTGTTTCAAAACATGAATATAAAAAATTTCGGGAAATTTATCAGATGCATAAAGCAGCTCCGCGTTCCAAATTATATCTGGCAGATGGATATAATCTGGTCAGATATTACACTTCAGGTATGAATATTTGCGAGAAACAGGAAAATAAAGAGAGAGGAATTCTTATCTTATATGCGCTTCCGGATACAAAGAAATTGAATCTGACCGAAGCACAGGCATATGATATTATCTGGTCTGTTTTTCACAAAATACAAAAAGAAGCATTTTCAGCTGTAGTATATTATGGTCAGGAAACAGGCAGTAAACCCGGAAAATCGTTTGATGAATTAGGCGTTCTTTTGCCAATTCATCAGTTTGAATCAAAAATGCTTCAGCATCTTGAAGTAATAGATGGACTGGTGCTGGCATGTCGAGAAGAAATGATAAAAATGGCAGGAACAGACAGCTTTGATTTATAGACGAAAAGAGGGAAAAATATGAGGACAAAAAAGAATGAAGCGACAATTAAGAAAAATCATATGGATGTCCTCTGGCATGAATATACGGATAAAAAAGATTTAACACCAATTACAGGGGCGAGTCTGTCAGAAAAAGCATCTGTAATTGGAAGAGTTGGAATTATGATGCTTGCCTGTGGCACAGGAGCATGGCGTGTCCGTAGTTCCATGAATGAATTATCGGAACTTATGAATGTCACTTGTACAGTTGATATTGGGTTAATGTCAATTAATTATACATGTTTTGATGGAAATGATAGTTTTAGTCAGTCTTTATGTCTGACCAATACAGGGGTAAATACGTCGCAGCTGAATCGTCTGGAAAAGCTGGTAAGCAATTTCGCAACAGATGAAATCGGGCAAAGTTGTGAAAAAATTCATTCAAAACTAGATAAAATTGAAAAAATTCATGGCCTCTATTCTCCTGTTATGTTAGCTGTATTCGCAGCATTGGCTTGTGGCGCATTTACTTTCCTTCTTGGCGGAGGAATTGTAGAAATGTTATGTGCATTTGCAGGTGCAGGAATAGGAAACTATATTAGGTGTAAACTTTCAAAACATCATTTTACGCTGTTTTTATGTATCATTTCTTCGGTATCCACAGCCTGTCTTACTTATACGGTTTTGTTAAAATTATTGGAGCTTATTTTTGCTGTGAATTTACAGCATGAAGCAGGGTATATTTGTTCAATGCTGTTTATTATTCCGGGATTTCCATTTATTACAAGTGGAATTGATCTTGCAAAGCTGGATATGCGTTCGGGAACAGAGAGGCTTGCTTATTCAATGATTATTGTAACGGTTGCAACGATGACAGCATGGATACTTGCTATGGTACTGGGGCTTAAACCAATACCATTTTTGCCTTTAGAGTTTGCCTTATGGCAGTGGATTGTGTTTCGTTTACTTGCCAGTTTCTGTGGGGTTTTAGGATTTTCTATTATGTTTAACAGTCCTATTCGTCTTGCTGCTGCCGCTGGTATAATAGGTGCGATATCAAATACAACGAGATTGGAGCTGATTGACCTCTTATCTCTGCCCCCGGCAGCAGCAGCCTTTATTGGTGCCTTTTTTGCGGGGATTCTTGCTTCAACGTTAAAAGGTATGGCAGGTTATCCAAGAATTTCTATTACAGTTCCATCAATTGTAATTATGGTTCCCGGACTATATCTATATAAAGGATTTTATAATCTTGGAATTATGAATCTGACAGCGGCAGCTTCGTGGCTTGCATCGGCACTGCTTATCATTTTAGCATTGCCTTTAGGACTTATATTTGCAAGAATTATTACGGATAAAACATTCAGGTACTGTACTTGAGTGAAAGAATAATAAATTAATTGGGGAGATAAAATGAGAACTTTAAATTTTCAACATGTAGGAAGACAGATGTCAGAATCATTTTTGACGGCCGCTATACTGTCCATATCCGGCGGGCTTCAGGATGTGTATACTTATGTTTCACGAGGTGAAGTATTTGCAAATGCGCAGACAGGAAATATTGTATTATTTAGCCAGAATGTATTTGCATGTAACTGGGAACTTACGATTCGTTACCTGGTTCCGGTTTTGTTTTTTGCATTTGGAGTGGCAGTTGCGACGTGGATTCGTCAGTCTTTTCAAAATGCCCAGAGACTTCATTGGAGACAGATTATTTTACTGATTGAAATTGTTTTGTTGTTTTTGGTTGGATTTATGCCGGAAGAACAAAATCTGATTGCCAATGCACTGGTGTCCTTTTCCTGTGCAATGCAGGTTCAATCCTTTAGAAAGGTTGCCAGCTATGCATTTGCCAGTACAATGTGTATTGGCAATCTGAGAAGTGGAATGGAGGCATTATGTTCTTATCGGCAGAATCATAATAAACAGATGCTTTATAAATCATTCCATTATTTTGGAATCATTTTTTTGTTTGCATTAGGTGCAGGAATTGGAAGCAGGTTTATTCCAATATTAGGTATGCATACAATTTGGATTTCCTGTTTGCTATTGCTTGTCGGATTTATTGTAATGTTTAAACAGGAAGAACGCTAATAAGAAATGCCAGACAGCTCTGAAAATATGGCTGTCTGGCATTTCTTTTATTTAGTTACATAAAGAGAGAAACATTTCGTGGATTCTTAAATCGTTATCAAGTTCCGGATGAAAGGCAAGGGCAATCTGTTTTTGATAGCGGACTGCTACGATTCGTTCTTCTATAACAGATAAAATTTCGACTTCATCAGAAACCTGGGAAACGTAAGGGGCACGGATAAAAGTCATTGGAACTTCTCCGATTCCTTTTATCGTTGCGTTTGTATGAAAACTTCCAAGCTGGCGACCGTAAGCGTTTCGTTTTACGGTCATCGGAATCGTCTGAAGATGTACTTTGGAGTCTGCTTCCAGTTTATCGGCAAGCAGAATCATTCCGGCGCAAGTAGCAAGAACCGGCATGCCATTTTTAATCTGGGATTTTATGATATCGAACATACCAAGTTCTTTCATTAATTTTCCCTGAACGGTACTTTCTCCTCCGGGCAGTACAATTCCATCATAGTGCTGATTTAAGTCCTCTGCTTTTCTCAGTTCAATACAGTCTGCACCAAGATGTTCTAATTTTTTTTCGTGTTCAATAAAAGCGCCTTGAACGGCGAGTACTGCGATTGTCATTATTTGCCTCTTTCTGCCATCAGTAATTCAATTTCCTGTTCGTTGATTCCGACCATGGCTTCTCCTAAGTCAGCGGACAGTTCAGCAATTATTTTTGCATCGGTATAGTTTGTAACCGCTTTTACAATTGCGTTGGCACGTTTTTTCGGGTCACCGGATTTGAAGATACCGGAACCGACAAAAACACCTTCTGCGCCAAGCTGCATCATAAGTGCGGCATCAGCAGGAGTTGCAACGCCGCCTGCTGCGAAGTTTACAACCGGCAATTTGCCGTTTACATGAACATATTCAACTAATTCGTAAGGAACCTGCATCTGTTTTGCAGCTTCAAATAATTCATCTTCACGCATTCCTTTAATCTGAGCAATCGCACTGTTCATTTTGCGCATGTGGCGGACTGCCTGGACAACATCACCGGTACCAGGTTCGCCTTTGGTACGAATCATGGAAGCTCCTTCATTAATTCTTCTTAATGCTTCGCCTAAATCCTTTGCACCGCATACAAAAGGAACTTTAAAGTTTCTTTTATTGATATGATAAACATCATCTGCAGGAGATAATACTTCACTTTCATCAATGTAGTCAATTTCAATTGCTTCAAGAATCTGTGCTTCTACGAAATGTCCAATACGGCATTTTGCCATAACCGGAATAGAAACGGCTTCCTGAATTCCGCGAATCATTTTTGGGTCACTCATTCTTGAGATACCGCCTGCTGCACGGATGTCTGCCGGAATTCTTTCCAGTGCCATAACGGCACAGGCCCCAGCTTCTTCTGCAATTTTTGCCTGTTCCGGTGTAGTAACATCCATGATAACGCCACCTTTTAACATCTGTGCCAGTTCTTTATTTAATTCATATCTGTTTTCCATTTTGAAAAGCCTCCTAAAAAATCATTTACGAAATCGCATGGGTAGATTATAATTCTAAAGTGAGTCTATTTAAATTGCCAAAATAAATATATTCAGTAAGGTCAGATTGGAGAAATAAGACAATATGCTTACTTATAATTTTACAAATATAGGGTCAGATTCCCTTTATGAATATCTGTATAAATGCATCAAAAATGATATTTTACTGGGAAGTATTAAGGCAGGGGAGAAACTGCCGTCTAAGAGAAGTTTTGCAAAAAATCTGGGTATCAGTGTCATTACGGTAGAAAATGCTTATGAACAGCTGATTGCGGAAGGTTATATTTATTCCATTCCGAAAAAAGGATTTTATGTTACGGATTTTAAGCAGGTAATTGAAATTGAAAAGAAAACCTTTGTAAAGGAAATGGTACCGCTTACCGGAGGGGAAAATGCATATCTGGCAGATTTTACAAGTAATCAGACAGAGAGTGAATTGTTTCCATTTACCATCTGGACCAGAACAATCCGGGAAGTTTTAAATGAAAATCAGATGCAGCTTATGATTAATCCCCCCTGCGGCGGCGTGTTTTTTCTAAGAGAAGCTATTGCAAAGCATTTAAAAGAGTTCCGTGGCATGGCGGTGTTACCGGAACAGATTATTGTAGGTGCCGGAACAGAATATTTATATGGCTTGTTAATCCAGCTTTTGGGAAATGAAAAAATTTATGCTGTGGAAAATCCGGGATATCGGAAAATTGGAAAAATCTATCAAAGTTATAAAGTGCTCTGTAAGTATATTGATATGGATAAGGAAGGCGTGGAAATTTCTAAGCTGGAAGAAAATCAAGTCGATATTGCACACATTTCGCCATCTCATCATTATCCGACAGGAATTGTGATGCCGGTCAGCAGACGCTATGAACTGCTCGGCTGGGCTGCAAAATCAGAAAATCGTTATATTATTGAAGATGATTATGACAGTGAATTGCGCTTAAGTGGTCAGCCGATTCCAACGCTGCAAAGCATGGATGTGTCCGACAAAGTGATTTATATGAATACCTTTACAAAAACACTTGCGTCCACCGTGCGTATCAGCTATATGATCCTTCCAAGAGAACTTTTTCAGCAGTATTATAAAAAACTGTCGTTTTATTCTTGTACGGTTTCTAATTTTGAACAGTATACGCTGGCAAAATTTATTGAAGAAGGTTATTTTGAAAAGCACATTAACCGGCTGCGAAATTATTATCATAATAAACGAAATACCATTGTAGAGACCATTAAAAAAAGTCGTTTGAACCAATATGTTTCCATTTCCGGAGAAGAGGCAGGAGCTCATTTTCTGATGAAGATTGAAACGAAAAAGCCACAGGAACAATTAATGGAGAACGCAAAAGCGCAGGGAATTAAACTGTCTCCATTGTCTGCGTACTATAAGGAAAATCGGGAAGAAATCCAAAACACTTATGTCATGAATTATTCTTCGATTGAATTGGAGAAGATAGAAATGGTAGTGACTCGCTTAGCAAAATGTTGTGAATAAAACATCCGGCATACAAGAAGCATACCGGATGGCTTTTATTATAGTTTCGGACCGGACTGACTGCGGTTTCTTAAGTATTCTTTTACACCCTCTACATCGCTGTAGGAAAAATGACGCAGTTCTTTGTCTGTCATCTGGCCAAGTTCTTCTAAGTCATAGCTTCCGGTGGCTGGACAGCTTGGTTTTAATTCTTCTGCGGTAAATCCAAATTCTTTGATTTGTTCCGGAGAGATATACTGGGTGACTTCGATTTTATTGCAGGATTTGCAGTGATAAACAGAAAATAATTCATTACTCATAATTGAGAGCTCCTTTAATAGTCTTAGTTTTTTTTATTAGTTTTAAAATATAATATTAAGTATAAATTGCTTTTTGTGCAAGCACAACCGCAATTTATACTTTTGACACTTACATCATATTATACCATGAGAAGAGAAAAAACACAGCTAATACTTGCAAAAAAGAAGAAAACGTTAGATAATCACATCTCTGACAGTTGTAAAGCAACAAAACGGCTACAAGCCCGGTAAACTAAGTAGCAAGAAGATAGATTTGCAATAGACATATTACAAGAGAAAATGTATAATAAAAAATAAAGATTCGTCAGCAAATCAGCCGAAGCTCTAAGACGCAAAGCTGTAGAACCTGCAAAATAGCAGTAGGTTACAACGTTTAAGATGCATTGTCTGAAAAGACAGTGCTTTTTTGTTTTGAGAATATCGGATAAGGACAGGTAGCTAATAATTATAAAAGAAAGACGATGAAGGCAGGGATGGATGCACACCTGTCAAAACCGTTAAAGGTACCGGAACTGATAGATACAATCCGAAAATTCTGTGCTGGTAAGCAGACGTGTCAGTGACCGAAAAAAATAACAGAGGAATAGCAGAATGAAAAAGGACAGCGAACTATATAAAAAGATAAGATTACATTGTTGTATTGTTGTATTGTTGGATTGATTGCTGTTTTGACAGCACTCATCGTTGGCGTTTTTCTGCTCCATAAGTTGGAAAAGGATGAAAAGACAACCGGAAAATATATGGCGCAGATCACTGAGAAAAGAGTCAGGGCAAGGCTGGATCAGTATATCATGCTCTCTGAACTTTTGGGAAATTATATCAGTGCAGGAGAAAATCTGGATGAAAATACATTTTCTGAATTGGCAGAAAAGATTCCGAATGAAGATGGAGTGATAAAGGCATTTGAACTGGCACCTGAGGGAATTGTTACAGACATTTATCCGAAACAGGGAAATGAGGGGGCTTTTGGACTGGATATGCTGCAGGAGCATGAACGGAAAAAGGATGCAATTCTGGCGAAGAAGAGCGGAAAATATACGCTTGGAGGACCATATCAGTTAAAGCAGGGAGGAACAGGAGCACTGCTTTTTAATCCGGTTTATCAGGACAATAATTCAGAACAGGGTGAGTTCTGGGGGTTTGTAATTCTGGTGATTGACTGGGATCGTTTCATTGGTGAGATAAATCTTGATTATTTAAGTGATGCAGATTTCTGTTACAGAATTTGGACCTATGACAGAGACAGCAGCGACCGGATTATTCTGGCAGAGAGCCAGAGCGATATGCCGGACAACATTCTGACAGTAGAATGTACAGTGCCCAATAACACATGGTATTTTGATATTATACCTTCAAGGGGATGGATTCCACGTTCTTACTGGATTATGTGTATTGCCATTTCTTATATATTCTCATTATTGATTGCTACAGTATTTTATTTGACATCCAGCAAAAAACACAGGGAAAGACAATATGAAGCAGAACTGGAAAAATCTGCTGAGCAGGCGAAAAATGCCAATGAGGCAAAAACAAGATTTTTATTTAACATGAGCCATGATATTCGAACTCCGATGAATGCAATTGTAGGTTTTTCCGATTTGTTGGAGAAGAATCTGCAAAATGAAAAAAAGGCAAAAGAATATCTGGGAAAGATACAGTCTTCCAGTAATCTTTTGTTAATGATCATCAATCAGGTTCTGGAGATGGCCCGGATTGAAAGTGGTACTGCGGTATTGCAGTTAAAAGCTGAGGATATGGATGCATTATTTCACAGGGTAAATACAGTGTTTGAAGAGGATATCAGAAAGAAGAACTTGCAGTATCATACCGTTTTAGATGTAAGACATCATTATGCTGTCTGTGATCAGACAAAGTTACAGGAGATCATGTTGAATATTATCAGTAATGCTATAAAGTATACTCCGGAGGGACATTCAATCCATGTAGAAATACATGAGGCAGTATCAGAGAATCCTTCAAAGATACGTTGTATTTTCTCATGTGAAGATACGGGTATTGGTATAAGTGAAGAATATCTTCCGCATATCTATGAAGAATTTTCCAGAGAACATACCTCTACAGAAAACAAGGTGCCGGGAACCGGTTTGGGACTTTCTATTATCAAATCTATGATAGAGCTGATGGGTGGAAGTATTCAGGTAGAAAGCAGACAGGGTATTGGAACAAAATTTACGGTAGATCTTTCTTTTGACATGGCATCAAAAGAAGAGGTATACGGAAGTCGGAATGCCATAAAGACATCTGCAATTCACACAATAAAAGGGAAAAGAATTCTCATTGCAGAAGATAATGAGCTGAATGCGGAAATAGTGAAGACAGTTCTCGAAGATGTAGGAGCGTTAGTTACCAGAGTGGAGGATGGACAGCAGGCAGTGGAATTATTTAAAGAGAAACCGGCAGGAACATTTGATGCAATTCTGATGGATCTGATGATGCCTATTATGGATGGATATACAGCTACGAGGGAAATCAGGTCATTAGAACGTTCAGATTCAAAAACAATACCGATTATAGCTATGACAGCAAATGCATTCCAGGAAGATGCTGAAAAGTGCATTGCCGTGGGTATGAATGCTCATTTGGCGAAACCTTTGGATATTGAAAAAGTGATGATAACAATCTGTCGTTTAGTAAAAGAGTAAAAAAATTTGAAAGCTGAGCTTTTACTTGTTCAACTGTCAAACTTTCGAGAAGAGAAAAAACACAGCCAATACTTGCAAAAAAGAAGAAAACGTTGGATAATAAGAAAAAATGTATTCTCAGAATTCTTACTACACTTGATTTAAAGAATTTGAGAGTTTGTAAAACAATACAGGAGGTTTGACAGACATGAAAATAGGATTTGTAGGCTGTGGAAATATGGCAACCGCAATTATTGGCGGGATATTAGAAAAAGGAATCTTAAAAAAAGAGGATATCAAGGCATCTACGAAAACAGAAAACTCTGCTAAAAAAGTACAGGAAACACTTGGAATCGAATGTACAACCGATAATAAGAAGGCAGTACAGGATGCAGATGTAATCTTTTTAGCAGTAAAACCTCAGTTTTGTGAAGAAGTAATTCAGGAAATAAAATCAGAAATAAAATCAGAACAGGTGATTATTTCGATTGCAGCGGGAAAGAAACTGGAATGGTTGGAAGCACAGTTTGGAGCAGGTCATAAAATTATCCGTACCATGCCAAATACACCGGCGCTGGTTGGAGAAGGCATTACAGGTGTCTGCCCGAATAAAGAGGTTACAGAAAGAGAACTCGAAGATGCGCTGGTGCTGCTTCGTTCTTTTGGACGTGCAGATACCGTGACAGAAAAAATTCTGGACGTGGTTGGCGCAGTCAGTGGAAGCTCACCGGCATTTGTGTTTATGTTTATCGAAGCAATGGCAGATGGAGCAGTTGCAGAGGGCATGCCAAGAAAACAGGCATATGAATTTGCAGCACAGGCTGTATATGGAAGTGCAAAGATGGTATTAGAAACAGGTATGCATCCGGGTGAGTTAAAAGATATGGTCTGCTCACCGGCGGGAACAACAATAGAGGGAGTTGGTGTGTTAGAAGAAAGAGGCATGCGAAGTGCAGTTTCCGAAAGTATTCGTGCCTGTGTAAAGAAAACAAAACAGTTATAAAAATTCAAGTCGAACATTCGTGAGACTTGGCGCACGATTCTAGTCAGCACAAGCTGACAAATTCTTCTTAGAATCGCTGCGGTCTACACTTCGTTACGGTCCGCGCAGAACCATCGTCCACTGGACAATGTGCGCCCCACGGAGTGTTATCTCAGTCGGAAATTGAGATAATTTTGCAATATATAACATTGCAAAACAAAAGCTCTCCTGTTAAAATAAAAGAAAAGGAATCATGGAATAGTTTTTATTTTGACAGAAGGGATGAAAATGGAACGAATTTTTCGATTAAGAAAACACTGTCGGAAGAGTAAGAATCCATTGGCAAAGCTGGCAGGTGTTTTTTGTGGAGTGATTTTAGAATGTTATCTCTGGAAATTAGAGAGAAAGTATGGGATACAATTTGAAAAAGAACTGGATAAAAGGCAGGAAGAAACCTGGAGACGGATACGAAGACAGATAAAACAAAAGGGAAAAAAGCAGGAGCCTTAGTTAAATGGGCTCCTGTGTTTTACCGGCTGACAAGGTACTGTTATGATAAATTTTGGAAAAGGTGACATCTTCTCCAAACCAGTCCGGTGCAGTAAAAGAATTAGCCGAAGATTCGTCAGGAAATTCAACTTCTGCGAGAATCAGTCCTTCATAAGGGGCGTCAAATACATCTAATTCGATGGTATAAGTTTTAAAAGGAATAAGATAGCGGGTTTTGGATAAAATAATGCCGTCGGCTTTTTCTCTAAGATGACAGTAAGCCTGTTCATTTAACGGCAGATTGTATTCTTCTCTTACCATAAGTCCACGACCTTTATAAGTAAAGATATAATCGTCATCCTGTTTTCGGATTCGGATAACAGGGTCGGTGTTTAGATAGGCCTGTTCAATTTTGTGAAAAGAATATTCATTTAGGGAAAATGGCAGGTTTTTAATCAGATATTTTCTTTCGATTTCCATAAAATAAAATGCTCCTTTGATTTTTATAAGATGATTGAAATATCATTTACCAGTATCGTATCATAATTTGAGAAAAAAGCAAACAGGAGGAATGTCACATGGCAAAAGTATGTGTGTTTTTAGCAGAGGGCTTTGAAGAAGTAGAAGGATTGACCGTTGTTGATTTGTTAAGAAGAGCCGGAGAAGAAGTGATTATGGTTTCGATTGGAACAAGTCTTGAAGTGACGGGCTCCCACGGGATTAAAGTGAGTGCAGACCGGTTATTTGAAGAGGTCGATTACAGTGATGCAGATATGCTTGTACTGCCGGGCGGGATGCCGGGAACTCTGCATTTAGGAGAACACAAAGGTTTAACCGAATTGTTGATAAAATTTAATGAAGCAGACAAAAAAATAGCAGCAATCTGTGCCGCACCAGGAGTATTTGGAGCAAATGGAATTTTAAAAGGCAGAAAAGCAACCTGCTATCCGGGATGCGAGGAAAAATTAAAAGGGGCAGTTCTTTCGGAAGAAGCAGTGGTACGTGATAAGAATGTGACAACAAGCAGAGGAGTTGGAACGGCAATTGCGTTTGCGCTGGAGCTGATTAGTCAGTTAGAAGGTGAAGTAAAGGCACATCAGATAAAAAAATCAATCGTTTATTAAAAAAATGCTGGTATTTTAAAAAACCTTGTGCTATACTGTGATAATGACTGTAAGTATGAAAAATGGTCTATTTATGGGCAGAAATGCATGAATACCTAATATGCATCAATACATATAGAATTCAAGGAGGAATCATTTAAAATGAGCGTACAGGTAGAAAAACTCGAAAAAAACATGGCAAAGCTGACAGTTGAAGTATCAGCAGAAGATTTTGAAAAAGCAGTAAACACTGTTTACAACAGAAACAAAAAAAGCATCAACATTCCAGGATTCCGTAAAGGAAAAGCTCCACGTGTTATGATTGAAAAAATGTATGGAGTAGGTGTATTTTTTGAAGATGCAGCAAATCTTCTGATTAATACAGAATATCCAAAGGCAGCACAGGAAAGCGAATTAGACATCGTTTCCAGACCAACAATTGACATTGTACAGATTGAAAAAGGAAAATCTTTCATCTTTACAGCAGAAGTTGCTGTAAAACCGGAAGTTACTTTAGGTGAATATAAAGGTGTAGAAGTAGAAGTATCCGCAGCAGACGTAACAGAAGAAGAAGTTGCAGCAGAACTGAAAAAAGAACAGGAAAAGAACTCCAGAACAATCGACGTAGACGACAGAGCAGTTGCTGATGGAGACATGGTAACACTTGACTTTGAAGGATTCGTTGACGGAGTTGCTTTTGAAGGCGGAAAAGGAACCGATTATCCGCTGACAATTGGTTCTAACTCTTTCATCCCGGGATTTGAAGAGCAGTTGGTTGGTGCAGTAATCGGAGAAGAAAAAGAAGTAAACGTTACTTTCCCGGAAGATTATCATGCAGAAGACCTCAAAGGAAAAGCTGCTGTATTTAAATGCACAGTAAAAGCAATTAAAGTAAAAGAACTTCCGGAATTAGATGATGAATTCGCAAAAGATGTTTCTGAATTTGAAACATTTGCAGAATACAAAGCTGATATCGAAAAGAACTTAAAAGAAAGAAAAGAAGCAGCTGTAAAACGTGAAAAAGAAGATAAAGTAGTAGATAAAGTAATTGAAAATGCACAGATGGATATTCCGGAAGCTATGGTTCAGCTTCAGATTGAAGAGCTGTTAAACAACTTTATCTCAAGACTTCAGCAGCAGGGACTTTCCATTGACCAGTACTATCAGTTCACAGGTTCTGACCGTGCAGCAATGGAAGAACAGTTAAGACCACAGGCTATGAAGACGATCCAGACACGTCTGGTACTTGAAAAAGTTGCAGAAGTAGAAGATATCCAGATTTCTGATGAAAAAGTCAATGAAGAAATTGCAAAAATGGCTGAAGCATATAAAATGACAGCTGAAAAATTAAATGAATTAATGGGTGACTACGAAAAAGAACAGATGAAGAAAGATTTAGCTGTTCAGGAAGCAGTTACTTTACTTGCAGATGCTGCAAAAGTAACAGAAGTCGTAGAGAATAAAGAGGCTTAATCAGTCCTTTGAACCTGTTTGACAGAATAGGAGGAGTTTCATGAGTTTAGTACCATATGTGATTGAACAGACAAGCAGGGGCGAGAGAAGTTATGATATTTATTCCCGCTTGCTGAAAGACAGAATTATCTTTTTAGGAGAAGAAGTAAATGATACAACTGCAAGTCTTATTATTGCTCAGCTTCTGTTCTTAGAATCAGAAGATCCTGGAAAAGATATTCAGTTATACATTAACAGCCCGGGTGGTTCAGTTTCAGCAGGATGGGGAATTTATGATACCATGCATTATATTAAATGTGATGTATCAACAATCTGCGTAGGTATGGCTGCAAGTATGGGAGCATTCCTTCTTGCAGGTGGTGCAAAAGGAAAACGTTTTGCTCTTCCGAATGCAGAAATCATGATTCATCAGCCATCTGGCGGTGCAAAGGGTCAGGCAACAGAGATTGAAATCGTTGCAAATATGATTCTGAAAACCAAAAAGAAACTGAATGAGACTCTGGCTGCAAATACTGGTCAGCCTTATGAAGTCGTTGCCAGAGATACGGAAAGAGATTATTATATGTCCGCAGAAGAGGCAAAGGCTTATGGTCTGATTGACAGCATAATTGAGTATAAAAAGTAAGACAAAAGATAAGACTCCTGCGCTTTGGCTCGGGGGTCTTTTCGCCATTAAAAAGAGAAGTAAAACAGAAAGGAAAAGAAATGGCAATGAAAGGAAATGAACCGAAAGTCCGCTGCTCATTTTGTGGAAAAACACAGGAGCAGGTGCGTAAATTGATCGCCGGACCAAACGGAACTTATATTTGTGATGAGTGTGTGGAAATCTGTGCAGAAATCTGTGCGGAAGAAAGTGCAGATTATGCAGAACCGATGAACGATGAAATTAATCTGCTGAAACCACAGGAGATTAAGTCATTTCTGGATGACTATGTAATCGGACAAGATGAAGCCAAAAAAGTACTTTCCGTAGCAGTTTATAATCATTATAAAAGAGTATTGGCAGGCAGTAATTCAGATGTAGAACTTCAGAAGAGTAATATTTTGATGTTAGGACCGACAGGTTCCGGAAAAACTCTGCTTGCACAGACACTTGCAAAACTGTTAAATGTTCCATTTGCAATCGCAGATGCGACAACACTGACAGAAGCAGGTTATGTAGGAGAGGACGTAGAAAATATTCTGCTTAAGATTATTCAGGCAGCAGATTATGATGTAGAACGTGCACAGTATGGTATTATCTACATTGATGAAATTGATAAGATTACCAGAAAATCAGAAAATACTTCCATTACCCGTGATGTATCCGGTGAAGGGGTACAGCAGGCACTGCTGAAAATTATTGAAGGAACAGTTGCAAGTGTTCCGCCTCAGGGAGGAAGAAAACACCCGCAGCAGGAATTTATCCAGATTGATACCAGCAATATTTTATTTATCTGTGGTGGTGCATTTGAGGGCTTAAATAAAATTATTGAAACCCGTATGGATACAAAATCAATCGGATTTAATACTGAGATTGCAGATAAAAAAGAACGAAATATCGGTGATGTGTTAAAAGAAGTTATGCCGCATGACCTTGTAAAATTTGGTATGATTCCGGAATTTGTCGGACGAGTACCGGTTGTTGTCTCTTTAGATGCGTTGGATAAAGAAGCTCTGGTTCGTATCTTAAAAGAGCCGAAAAACTCTTTAGTAAAACAGTACGAAAAACTGTTTGAATTAGATGGCGTGAAATTAGAGTTTGATGAATCCGCAATTAATGCCATTGCAGAAAAATCTATGACAAGAAAAACCGGAGCGAGAGGACTTCGCGCTATCATGGAGAATACCATGATGGATTTAATGTATGAAATTCCATCCGATGAGACCATCCGTTCCTGCAAGATTACCAAAGAAGTGGTAGAGGGAACAGGAAGTGCCGAACTCGAACATGGAGAGATGCAGCCTCCGACAAGAAGAAGCAAAGGCGGACGCAAACGCAATAAACCGGAAACGGCATAAAAGAGGTATACATCAATGAAAATAAGGAGGTGTGGGAATTGAGTGACATAATGTATCATTTACCGGCGGTTGCCCTCAGAGGAACGACCATTCTTCCTGATATGATTGTTCACTTTGATGTAAGCAGAGAAAAATCGATTCAGGCGATTGAACAGGCGATGGTGCAGGACCAGAGGATTCTCTTGATTACACAAAAAAATCCTGAGACAGAAGAACCGGTTCAGGAGGATTTATATCCAATTGGAACAATTGCAGAAATTAAACAATTGGTAAAACTTCCAAAAAACATTGTTCGGGTTTTAGTAGAAGGAATCGAGAGAGCACAGCTGGTTTCTTTAGAAGAAAATCCAAATTATCTTGAGGCACAGATAGCGGTTTTTGAGCCGGAAGAAGACTTGGATGAAACAGTAAAAGAAGCAATGCTTCGCAGTATCAAAGAATTATTTGTACGTTATTGTAATTCCAATAAGCAGGTCAGCAAAGAACTTGCCGGTCAGATTTTGGAATTAGAGGACGTGGAAAAAGTTTTAGACCAGATTTCGATTCACATTCAGATTCGCTACGAAGAACGACAGAAGATTTTAGAGGCAGTCAGCCTTGAGGAACGCTATGAAATTGTAGGGATGATTCTTACAAACGAAATCCAGATTATGGAAATCGGAGCAAGACTTCAATCCAAAGTGAAAGAGCGTGTCGATAAAAATCAGCGTGAATATATTTTACGGGAACAGTTAAAAGTAATCCGTGAGGAATTAGGCGAAGATAATTCTGCAACGGAAGCGGAACAGTTTTTAGAAACCGTAAAGAAATTAAAGGCAAAAAAAGAAGTCAAAGAACGTATTACAAAAGAAATCAACCGGTTTAAAAATACCGTGGGAAGTCCAGCAGAGTCAGGGGTAATACGTACCTATATTGAAACGTTATTGTCTCTGCCATGGGACAAGACCAGTCGAGATAATAAGAACCTGCAGGGAGCGTATCAGATTCTTGAAGAAGAACACTATGGTCTGGAAAAAGTAAAAGAGCGTATCATGGAATTTCTTGCGGTGCGGACATTGACGAAAAAAGGTGAAAGTCCGATTCTCTGTCTGGTAGGACCGCCCGGAACCGGAAAAACCTCCATTGCAAAGTCGGTAGCACATGCGTTGAATAAAGAATATGTCAGAATCAGTCTTGGCGGAGTGCGTGACGAGGCAGAAATCCGTGGACATAGGAGAACTTATGTGGGCGCAATGCCGGGTCGTATTGCAAATGGAATGATTCAGGCGGGAGTCAAAAATCCTCTGATGCTGTTAGATGAAATAGATAAAGTCAGCAGTGATTACAAAGGGGATACTTCTTCCGCTCTTCTGGAGGTACTGGATTCTGAGCAGAATCATAAATTCCGTGACCACTATGTGGAAATTCCTCTGGATTTATCAGAAGTGCTTTTCATTGCAACTGCAAATGACTTACAGACTATTCCGGGTCCGCTTTTAGACCGTATGGAAATCATTGAAGTCAGCAGTTATACCGAAAATGAAAAATGGCATATTGCAAAAGAGCATCTGATTCCAAAACAGATTAAGGCACACGGATTAAAATCAGCACAGCTTGAAATTTCTGATGAAGCTTTAAGAGAAATGATTACTGCTTATACAAGAGAAGCAGGTGTCAGAAGTCTGGAGCGAAAGATTGGAACAATCTGTAGAAAATCAGCCAGAAAAATCTTAGAAGAAAAAGAAAGTTGTGTAAGAGTAGAAAAAGAGAATCTGGAAGAATTTTTAGGAAGAGCGCGTTATACGTTCCAGAAGAAAAATGAAGAAGATCAGATAGGGATTGTACGTGGACTTGCATGGACCAGTGTTGGTGGGGATACGCTTCAAATCGAGGTGAATCTGATGCCGGGTCAGGGTGAGTTTGTATTGACCGGACAGATGGGAGATGTCATGAAGGAATCTGCACAAATCGGAATCAGTTATATCCGCTCAATTGCAGAGAATTATCAGATTGATGCAGAATTTTTTAAAAACAATGACATACATATCCATATTCCGGAAGGAGCAGTTCCAAAGGATGGTCCATCAGCCGGAATTACCATGGCGACAGCAATGCTTTCTGCAATTACAAAAATTCCGGTAAAAGCAAATCTTGCAATGACCGGTGAAATTACTTTAAGAGGTCGTGTCCTTCCAATCGGAGGATTAAAAGAAAAACTGCTTGCGGCAAAAAATGCCGGAATTACAACGGTACTTGTTCCGAAAGAAAATAAACCGGATGTAGAGGAATTAGAAAAAGAAATTACAGACGGACTGAATATTATCTTTGTAAGCTCTATGGAAGAAGTAATAAAAGAAGCATTTACGGGAGGTCAGGTATGATTATAAAAAATGTGTCACTGGACATTGTGTGTGGAATTACCAGCACACTTCCTGATACTGAGTTACCTGAGGTTGCATTTGCGGGAAAATCAAATGTGGGAAAATCTTCTTTGATTAATGCATTAATGAATCGTAAAGCACTGGCAAGAACCAGTGCTTCCCCGGGTAAGACACAGACCATTAATTTTTATAATATTAATGATGCCATGTATCTGGTGGATTTGCCGGGATATGGATATGCAAAAGTTTCGCAGTCAGTAAAAGAACAGTGGGGAAAATTGATTGAGCGTTATCTCCAGAAATCAAAGCAGTTAAAAGCGGTCTTTTTGCTGATTGATATTCGGCATGACCCGTCAGCAAATGACAAAATGATGTATGACTGGATTGTACACAATGGTTATCAGCCGATTATTATTGCAACAAAAGTAGATAAATTAAAACGCAGCCAGGTACAGAAACACGTGAAGGCATTGAAACAAGGACTCGAGCTGCTTGCGGGCACACAGGTCATTCCATTCTCTGCCGAAACCAAGCAGGGAAGGGAAGAAATCTGGAAAATTATGGATGAATTGCTGTTTGAACGCAGCTAAGCATTCCCCTGCTTCAAGTGCGCGGAGCACTAAGCGGCGAGTGAGGGGGATGCTTCTGTCAGTGGGAGCTTTCAACTCCCACTGACAGAGCGCGAAGCGACTGCGTTCATGAGCAAGTAGCAAAGCGGATTGCGAATGTCCGCTTTACCGCAGCTAAGCATTCCAACGCTTTACACCGTGCAATGCCTGAAAAAATAGAAAGGGTGCTGTGAAAAAGCAGTACCCTTTTAAAGTTTGGAGAAAAAGGATGTTAAAGGGAATTATATTTGATATGGACGGAGTGCTGATCAACAGTGAACCAGTACATTACCGTATCTGGAAAGAAGCACTTTTAACACGTGGAATTGAATTGGATTATGAGGTCTATAAACCTTGTATTGGTTCTACACTTGGATTTCTTATGAATCTTCTTCATGAAACCTATGGAATTGACAGAGAAGATAAGGCATTAGTGGATACCATGAAAAAGATTAAAGCGGAAACGGTGGAACGGGAGGGTATCCCGATGATAGAGGGCGTGCCACAGTTGTTAGAACGCTTAAAAAATGCGGGATACAAAATGGCGATTGCTTCTTCTTCACCGCTTTCTTATATTCAAATGGTTACAAAACGTTTAAATATTCGGCACTACTTTGATAAAATATTAAGTGGAGAGAATGTAAAGCATCCGAAACCGGCACCGGACGTCTTTTTGGCAGCAGCAGAGGAACTTGAATTAGACGTAAGTGAATGTCTGGTTGTGGAAGATTCTACCAATGGATGCCGTGCAGCAAAAGCGGCAAATATAACCTGTATGGGATATTTTAATCCGGATTCAGGAAAGCAGGACTTAAGTCAGGCGGCAATGATAATCGAAGGCTATGAAGAGATTGATGCCAGATTTGTGGAAAAAGTTTATTGCCACAATCACCATCTTCCAGCAGTGGTATGTGAGACCCCACGACTTTTAGTTCGGGAAATGTCAGAAGCGGACTTACCACAAATGCTTGCTTTAAATGAGCAGAATTCAACAGAAAATGCGGTTGAGGGAAAGGAAAAGACATTAGAAGAAGAAATCGAAAACTTCCCAAGTTACCGAAGATATATGTATGAATTGTGTGATATGGGCTATTGGGCAGTGATAGAAAAACAAAGTGGTAAAATTATCGGACGAGTGGGAATCGAACCGAAAATCTGGAATCAGGGTCGTTCTGTTGTGGAACTGGGTTATCTGATTGATGAAGCTTATCAAAGACAGGGATATGGATATGAAGCCTGCCATGCAATTCTTTTAGAAGCCAAAGAGCGAGGCGCAAAGTATCTTTACTGCCGGATTCATTCGGAGAACAAATCATCCATTGCGCTGGCAAAAAAACTGGGATTTTTAAAAATCGATTATCATGTGGAACAGGATGCAAAAGAAATAGAAGTTTATCGGTATGTATGTGGAAATGACAGAGTGTTACAAGAGAGAGGATAGACGATGGGAATCATTAAAGCATTAAAGTTAATGCATGATTATTATAAATATGATGAAAATGGACATATAGAAGAAACACATCGTGCGCTCGATGACATTAATCTGGATATTGAACAGGGACAGTTTATTGCAGTTCTTGGACATAATGGTTCCGGGAAATCGACGCTGGCAAAGCATATCAATGCGCTTTTATATCCAACAGAGGGTGCAATGGTAGTAGATGGAATCAATACTTCTACGGAGGAAGAAATCTGGAAAGTACGTCAGAAAGCCGGCATGGTATTTCAGAATCCCGATAATCAGATTATTGGTTCGATTGTGGAAGAAGATGTCGGATTTGGTCCGGAAAATATGGGTGTGGAAACGGATGAAATCTGGAGAAGAGTCAATAAAAGTTTAGAGGCAACCGGTATGACGGCATATAGAAGTCATTCTCCGAATAAACTTTCCGGAGGACAAAAACAGAGAGTGGCAATTGCCGGTGTGATGGCAATGGAGCCAAAGTGCATTATTTTGGATGAGCCTACGGCGATGCTTGATCCAAACGGACGAAAAGAAGTGCTGCAGGCGGTAAAGGAATTAAACGAAAAGAAAGGCATAACAGTCGTTTTGATTACCCATTACATGGAAGAAGTGACTTTGGCGGATAAAGTATTTGTCATGGATAAAGGAAAAATTGTCATGCAGGGAACACCAAGGGAAGTATTTTCAAAAGTAGAAGAGTTAAAATCCTATCGTCTGGATGTACCGCAGGTTACTTTGTTGGCGTATGAACTGAAACAGGCAGGTGTGCCGATACCGGATGGAATATTGACAAGAGAGGAACTGGTGAGTGCATTATGTCGATAAAATTAGAAAATGTAACCTATACTTACAGTCCGGGAACCGCTTATGAGATGCATGCATTAAAAGACGTTAGTCTGGAGATTCCGCAGGGACAGTTTATGGGAGTTATCGGACATACCGGCAGTGGAAAATCAACGTTAATTCAGCATTTAAACGGACTCATCCGTCCGACTTCAGGAGTTGTTTCTTATAATGGGGAAGATATCTGGAAAGAGGGATATCCGCTTCAAAACCTTCGCAGTAAAGTCGGGCTGGTCTTTCAGTATCCGGAACATCAGTTGTTTGAAACAGATGTGCTTACCGATGTCTGCTTTGGTCCAAAAAATCTTGGAGCAAGTCAGGAAGAAGCAGAAGAAAAGGCAAGAATGGCACTTGCGCATGTTGGATTTCCAGAGAAATCTTATAAAAGTTCGCCATTTGAACTTTCCGGAGGACAAAAAAGAAGAGTGGCAATTGCCGGAGTTTTAGCGATGGAGCCGGAAGTATTGATTTTAGACGAGCCGACAGCGGGTCTTGACCCAAGAGGCAGAGATGAAATCTTAGACCAGATTGCAATGCTTCACGAAGAACGAAAAATTTCGGTGGTACTGGTTTCACACAGTATGGAAGATATCGCAAAATATGTAGAGCGCATGATTGTGATGAATAAAGGGGAAAAAGCATTTGACGGAACGCCAAAAGAAGTCTTTTCTCATTATAAAGAACTGGAATCAATGGGGCTTGCAGCACCGCAGATTACCTACATCATGCATGATCTGCAGGCAAAAGGTCTTCCGGTTGATACAAATGCGACAACGATTGAGGAAGCAAAGAGAAGTATTTTAAGAGCACTGGAGAAACAGATACTATGATAAAAGATATCACAATTGGCCAGTATTATCCGGCAAAATCAATTTTGCATCGCTTAGACCCGAGAGTGAAATTTGTAGGAACAATTGCATTTTTAATCTCACTGTTTGTTGCAAATTCTTTATGGGGGTATCTGCTGGCCACAGCATTTTTAGCGGTGGTGATTGTACTTTCCAAAGTTCCGGTTAAATTTATGATGAAAGGTTTAAAGCCATTGTTTTTTATTTTTATCCTTACAGTGGCATTTAACCTGTTCTTAGTTCCCGGAAAAGTGGTTGTACAGATTTGGATTTTAAAGATTACAGAAGAAGGAATCCGTCAGGCGATAAAAATCGGAATCCGACTGATTTATCTGGTGATGGGTTCTTCTGTTATGACATTGACAACGACACCAAACCAGTTGACCGACGGTCTGGAAAAATTAATGCGTCCGCTCAACAAAATTAAAGTTCCGGTTCATGAAATCGCAATGATGATGTCGATTGCACTGCGTTTTATTCCGATTTTAATGGAAGAGACGGATAAAATTATGAAAGCACAGATTGCCAGAGGGGCAGATTTTGAATCGGGAAATTTAATCAAAAAAGCGAAAAATTTAATTCCGCTGTTAGTTCCGCTTTTTATTTCGGCATTTCGAAGAGCAGATGATTTGGCAATGGCAATGGAAGCCCGCTGTTATCATGGAGGAGACCATCGTACATCCATGAAACCATTAAAATATCAGAATCATGATATTATGGCATATCTGGTTTTACTGGTTTATCTGATTGCCGACATTGTATTGCGTATTATAGTATAATGTACTCTCGGGATTTTTTGAGTATATTGTTATAAATTAGTGGCAAAAACCCACAGGTTTGCCTGTGAGAGTAGTCAGAGGAGGAATAGAACATGAAACGGGTCATGCTTGAAATTGCCTATGACGGAACAAATTATTGTGGATGGCAGGTACAGCCAAATGGAATTACAGTTCAGGAAGTGATTAACCAAAAGTTATCGGAATTACTAAAAGAGCCGATTGAAACCATCGGAGCAAGCCGTACGGATGCAGGAGTACATGCACTTGGAAATGTAGCTGTGTTTGATACAAGTGCAAGGATGCCGGGAGAAAAAATTTCTTATGCCTTAAATCAAAGACTGCCGGAAGACATTCGGATTCAGATGTCAAAAGAAGTTGAACCGGATTTTCATCCTCGTTATCGAAACAGCAGGAAAACGTATGAATATCGGATTTTAAATAAAAAATTTCCGGTTCCGACAAAACGGCTGTATTCTCATTTTACTTATCTTCCATTAGACGTGGAAAAAATGCGAAAAGCCGGAGAATATCTGCTTGGAGAACATGATTTTAAGAGTTTCTGCGGAGCAGGGGCACAGGTCAAAACGACAGTGCGGACCATTTATGATTTTCAGATAAAAAAAGAGGACGACGAAATCTGTATGCGGATTACAGGAAGTGGTTTTCTTTATAATATGGTACGGATTCTTGCAGGAACGTTAATCGAAGTGGGAAGCGGGGCAAGAAAACCAGAGGATATGTTGGAAATCATAGAGGCGAAAGACAGAAAAAAAGCCGGAGCAACGGCGCCGGCAAGAGGGCTTACATTAATAAAAATACAATATGAGGAATGAGGAAATTGAAATGAGAAGAAACGGAATGCTGCTTCCGATTGCGAGCCTGCCATCTCCTTATGGAATCGGTGGATTTTCAAAAGAAGCTTATGAATTTATTGACTTGTTAGAAGAGACGGGACAAAAATTATGGCAGATTCTGCCACTTGGTCCTACCAGCTATGGAGATTCCCCATATCAATCCTTTTCTACGTTTGCAGGAAATCCGTATTTTATTGATCTGGATACACTGGCAGAAAAAGGCTGGCTGACAAAAGAAGCCTGCGAAGCTTCTGATTATGGAGACAATGAATCCTACATTGATTATGGAAGAATTTATAATTCCAGATTTGTATTATTAAAACAGGCATTTTTAAATTCTGATATATTATCCGATGAAAAATTCACAGAATTTTGTAAAGCCAATCAACACTGGCTCCCGGATTATGCACTGTATATGGCACTTAAAAATCAAAATGATGGAAAAAGCTGGATTGAGTGGGAAGAAGAGATCCGTCTTAGAAAACCGGAAGCGGTAGAATATTATAAAAAAGAACTGGAAGAAGAATGTAATTTTTATGAATTTTTGCAGTATGAGTTTCATGAGCAGTGGACAAAAGTAAAAGAATATGCACACAAAAAGGGAATTCAGATTGTAGGTGATGTTCCGATTTATGTTGCATTTGACAGTGCAGATACCTGGGCAAATCCGGAGTTATTCCAGTTAGATGAGAAAAATCTTCCGCTTGGTGTGGCCGGATGCCCGCCGGATGCTTTTTCTGCAACAGGACAGCTTTGGGGAAACCCATTATATAACTGGGCATATCATAAGAAAACAGGATATGACTGGTGGTTGAAGAGAATTGCTTACTGCTTTGATTTATATGATATTGTAAGAATCGACCATTTCCGTGGATTTGACGAATATTATTCGATTCCTTATGGAGATGAGACAGCCGTAAACGGACACTGGGAAAAAGGTCCGGGTATGGATTTATTTAACACGGTCAAAGAAAAGCTTGGTGAACTTGACATTATTGCAGAGGACTTGGGATTTTTGACAGAGAGTGTATTTCAACTCTTAAAAGACAGCGGATATCCGGGAATGAAAGTTCTGCAGTTTGCTTTTGACCCGAGTGAGGACAGTGATTATCTGACTTATAAATATCAGAGAAACTGTGTGGTTTATACAGGAACACATGATAACGATACAACAGCGGGCTGGTTTGAGAAACTTTCCGATGGAGACAAAGAGGTTGCTCTGCGTTACATGAATAGTTTTTACACTCCAAAGGAAGAACAGCACTGGGATTTAATTGCACTTGCTATGAGAAGTACAGCAGATACCTGTATTATTCCGGTCCAGGATTTTCTGGGACTTGGAAGTGAGGCAAGAATCAATATGCCGTCCACGCTTGGAGACAACTGGAAATGGAGAATGACAAAAGGTGCATTTTCTGAAGAATTAAAAGAGAAAATCCGTCGTATGACAAAATTATATGGCAGATAATCCATTTTTTGGAGAAACCTGTAAAAAAGGAAAAATTAATGTACTTTGAGAGTAGCATATAAGAATGAGAGAGTAAAAGAATAAGGAGAATAAGATCATGGCCTTTAAAGAAGTAAAAGCAGAAGAATTACAGATGAATCCATTTACAAAAATCGGAAAAGAATGGATGTTAATTACCGCAGGTAATGAAGAAAAATGCAACACAATGACCGCAAGTTGGGGTGGCGTCGGTGTTATGTGGGGAAAAAATGCAGTAACGACTTATATCCGCCCACAGCGTTATACAAAAGAATTTGTAGATGCAAATGATACGTTTACTATTTCATTTTTTGATGAATCTTACAGAAAAGCATTAAATATCTGTGGAAGTGTTTCCGGACGTGACAAAGATAAAATCAAAGAGGCTGGTTTAACTCCATATTTTGTGGATGGAACAGCTGCATTTGAAGAAGCAAATCTGATTTTAGTGTGCAAGAAAATGTATCATGGAGACATTCTTCCGGAAAACTTTGAAGATGAAAAAATTGACACAAAATGGTATCCACAGAAAGATTATCATACCATGTATATTTCAGAAATCCTGAAAGTGTTGGTAAAGGAAAACTAAGACGTTGGATAATCTGATTTTTAGTTTAAATGCAACCCTTCCTATTTTTTTTACAATGCTTCTTGGAAGCTTTTTTAAAAGAGTCGGGCTGATAGATGAAGCATTTTCGGCAAAGATGAATAAATTCGCCTTTGCTGTGGCACTTCCGGCTCTTTTGTTTCAGGATATTTCAGCAGTTGATATTCGTGAAAGCTGGAATGGCGGGTTTGTGTTGTTCTGTTTTATTGCAACGTTTTTAAGTATTACAGGAGTGACGGTTTTGTCATTCTTTGTCGTAAAAAGAGAAGAACGTGGAGAATTTGTGCAGGGAGCATATCGAAGCAGTGCGGCAATTCTTGGAATTGCATTTATCCAGAATATCTATGGTACATCCGGAATGGCACCGCTTATGATTATCGGAACGGTACCGCTTTACAATGCGTTTGCGGTAATCGTCCTGTCTTTATTAAAACCGGGACAGAGAAAAATGGATAAAGCCCTGTTACAAAAAACTTTAAAGGGAATTGTTACGAATCCGATTATTCTTGGAATTGCAGCAGGTTTTGTGTGGGCAATTTTAAAAATTCCACAGCCGGAGATTCTGCAAAAAACAGTGAAAAATATGGCAGTGCTTGCAACTCCGCTTGGTCTTATGGCGATGGGAGCTTCTTTCGAGGGAAAAAAGGCACTTGGAAAATTAAAACCGACTCTCATTGCAAGTGCTTTAAAATTAGTGGTGCTTGCAGCCATCTTTTTGCCGATGGCAGTCCGGCTTGGATATCGTGAATCGGAGTTGGTCGCAATCTTAGTGATGCTTGGTTCAGCTACAACCGTCAGCAGCTTTGTTATGGCAAGAAATATGGGACATGAAGGGGTACTGACCTCGAGTATTGTTATGGTGACAACACTGTGTTCGGCATTTACCCTGACCGGCTGGCTCTTTCTTTTGAAAACGCTGGGTTTGGTATAGCCAGAAAAAAGAAAACGTGCTATAATGAGCGCAGACGCCGCAAAATGGATGGCGGTAGAAAGTACATAGCGAATAGACAGTAGAAAGTTGAGGAATCGAAACATGAGTCAGGAAAAAGTAGACCAGTATAAAAAAAATAAAGCAGTCCGTGGAAAAAATAAGAGAAAAAATAAAAATGATGAGAGTATGACACTCGTTGAAAAGCTGGGAATTACAATTGTTTCTCTGCTCTTAGTCGGCTGGATTGGATATTCTGTATATCAGGTTGTCACAACACCGGATGAAAATGCAGAAGTTGTAACCACTCAGATGGATGTAACTGCAATCACGGATTATTTAAGTTCTTTAAATACAACAGATGCAGAATAATGAGTGGAGTCCCAGATACATTTGATTTAATGTGAAGAAAAAGCGGTTGCCACATGGTTCATGTGACAGCCGCTTTTTGCGCTGTTTATAAGAAAATCAAATGATTCAGATACCTTATAAATTATAATTTAACAACATTAGCTGCCTGCATTCCGCGAGCACCTTCTGTTAAATCATAAGATACAGCCTGTCCTTCTTCCAAAGTTTTGAATCCTTCACCTGTGATAGCAGAGAAATGTACGAATACATCCTGTCCGTCTTCTCCTGTGATAAATCCATAACCTTTTTCTGCGTTGAACCATTTAACAGTTCCCTTGTTCATAATGTTACCTCCATAAAATAAAAAAAATAAGTAGTTGAATTTCGGATAGAAACAAAAGAAAGCAGAACTTTCAAAATCTCCTTATATGAATAAAAAGCGGTCTTTAGAGAGTATATTCATTATAAATAAAATAATACAATCTCTAAAAACCGCTTAATTTACAATAATCAGAAGCTTGTGAAATGCACTTCATTATTTATATCCAATATTTCATTACAAGATTCAGTATATGCAAAAATACCTTAAAAGTCAAGGAAAAAAGTATAATTGACGAAAGAATTTGTGTATGTTACTATTAAAACCAAAAGAGAATAAAATGTATTCTCAAAATCTTTCTGTACTTGATTTTGTAAGAAGATGAGAGTGCAGAGAAGGCGCTGGAGGAGAGGAGAGTCCATGAACATTTTAATTAAAAACGGACGGGTAATTGACCCCGCAACAAAGACAGATAAGATAAGTGATTTGTATATCGAAGCAGGAAAGATTAAAGAAATAAAAGATGAAATCAATCCGTCAAAACAGGATAAGGTAATTGATGCCAAAGGCTGTTATGTAATGCCTGGTCTGATTGACCTTCATGTACATCTGCGTGACCCTGGACTTACGTACAAAGAGGATATTGTGTCAGGCTCCAAAGCAGCGGCAAAGGGTGGGTTTACCACAATTCTTGCCATGCCAAATACCAAGCCGGTCATTGACTGTGCAGACCGCGTAAAATACGTGCATAATAAAGCAAAAGAGATGGCACCGATTCATGTACTTCAGATTGGAGCGGTTACAAAAGGACAGGCAGGAGAAGAACTTGCCAAAATTAAAGAAATGGCAGATGCCGGGATTCCGGCAATCAGTGAAGATGGAAAGAGTGTAATGAATGCAGGATTATACAAAGAGGCAATGAAGATTGCCGCTGAGTGCAACATTCCGGTATTTGCACACTGTGAAGATAAAAGCCTGATGGAAGTAAAGGGCTGTGTCAATTCCGATGAATATACAAAAGAACTGGGATTACCGGGAATCAGCAATGCAGTGGAAGATGTCATTGTCGCAAGAGATATTTTATTGGCAAAAGAAGCAGGAGCAAAACTGCATCTTTGTCATTGCTCTACAAAAGACAGCGTAGAAATGATCCGCCTTGCAAAAGAAGAAGGGCTGGATGTGACAGGAGAAGTCTGCCCGCATCATTTTACTTTGACTTCTGATGAAATTGATAAAGATGATTCAAACTATAAAATGAATCCTCCGCTTCGTACCAAAGAGGATAAAGAAGCATTATTAGAAGGATTAAAAAATGATATCATTGATGTAATCAGTACAGACCATGCACCGCACAGCAGAGATGAAAAAAATCAGCCTATGGAAGATGCGCCATTTGGAATTGTCGGATTGGAGACTTCTGTTGCACTTACAATTACAGAACTGGTAGAAAAAGGAATCATAACTCCAATGCAGATGGCAGAAAAGATGAGCTATAATCCGGCACAGGTAATTCATTCGAATAAAGGTACTTTAAAAGTGGGAGCTCCTGCGGATGTTACAATTATTGACCCTGAAAAAGAGTATGTCATTGATTCTATGACCTTCCTTTCCCGCGGGAAAAATACACCGTTTAACGGCTGGAAAGTAAAAGGAATGGTAAAAGCGACTATCTGCGATGGCAAGATTGCTTATATGAATCAGGAAGCAGCAAAAAATTTTAAATAAATAGAACAATATAAGACACAAAAAGATGGAGGAAGAAAAATGATTAACAAACTGACAGAAAAAATAAGAAAGACTCATGCACCGATTTGCGTAGGTTTAGACCCAATGCTTTCTTATGTGCCAAAACAGGTACAGGAGACTGCATTTAAAGAATATGGAGAAACCTTAGAGGGTGCCGCAGAAGCAATCTGGCAGTTTAATAAAGCAATTATTGATGCGACTTATGATTTGATTCCGGCAGTAAAACCGCAGATTGCAATGTATGAACAGTTTGGAATTCCTGGGCTGGTTGCATTTAAAAAGACCGTAGATTACTGTAAAGAAAAAGATTTGGTTGTAATCGGAGATATCAAACGAGGAGACATTGGCTCTACGTCTTCTGCTTATGCAGTAGGGCATCTTGGAAAAGTTCAGGTTGGAACAAAAGAGTATGCAGGTTTTGATGAAGACTTTGCAACAGTGAATCCGTATCTTGGTTCAGATGGTGTCAATCCGTTTATCGATATCTGCAAAAAAGAGAAAAAAGGTCTGTTTATTTTAGTTAAGACTTCCAATCCATCCAGTGGAGAATTTCAGGACCAGTTAATTAACGGAAGACCATTATATGAATTAGTCGGAGAAAAAGTTGCTCAGTGGGGCGCTGACTGCATGGGTGATGAATACAGTTATATCGGGGCAGTTGTCGGTGCAACTTATCCGGAAATGGGAAAAGTGCTTCGTAAAATTATGCCAAAATCTTATATTTTAGTACCGGGTTACGGTGCACAGGGTGGAAAAGGAAAAGACCTGGTTCATTTCTTTAATGAAGACGGACTTGGTGCAGTGGTAAACTCTTCCCGCGGAATTATTGCAGCTTATAAACAGGAACAGTATGCAGAGTTTGGAGAGGCAAATTTTGCAGATGCATCCAGAAAAGCCGTAGAAACTATGGTGGCAGATATTGATGGTGCATTAACAGCATTAAAATAAGGGGAGAAAATCATGGCAAAGTTAAAGATGAAAAGTACTGTAATCGAGCAGAAGATGATAGCAGATGGAATCTGCAGTATGTGGCTTGATGCAAAAGAAGTTGCAGTACAGGCAAAACCGGGGCAGTTTATCTCTGTCTATAGCAATGATAAAAGCCGTGTGCTTCCAAGACCAATCAGTATCTGTGAAATTGACCGCGAAAAGGGCACACTCCGTATTGTGTATCGTGTAGTGGGAAAAGGAACAGAAGAATTTTCCAAAGCAGAAGCAGGAGATTCTTTTGAAATCTTAGGTCCGCTTGGAAACGGATTTCCGATTGAAGAAGCAAAAGGTAAAAAAGTGCTGATGATTGGAGGAGGAATTGGCGTTCCTCCAATGCTTCAGACTGCAAAAGAAATCGAAGGAGAAGCGATTATTGTATCCGGATACCGCAATCAGGATTTATTCTTAAAAGAAGAACTTGAATCAGCAGGAACACTTTTTATTGCAACGGAAGACGGCAGTGTTGGAACAAAAGGAAATGTAGTAGACGCAATTCGTGAAAATCAAATCGAAGCAGATATGATGTTTGCCTGTGGACCAAAACCGATGCTTCGTGCATTAAAAAATTATGCACTGGAAAAAGGAATCCCTTGTTGGATTTCCATGGAAGAGAAGATGGCATGTGGAGTTGGAGCCTGTCTTGCCTGTGTATGTCAGTCTAAAGACGTGGATTCTCATTCTCATGTACACAACAAACGAATTTGTAAAGATGGACCGGTGTTCTTAAGTACGGAGGTAGAATTATAATGAATACAAAAGTAAATCTTGCCGGTGTAGAACTCAAAAATCCGGTTATGACCGCTTCCGGAACATTTGGTTCTGGCGCAGAATACAGTGAATTTGTAGATTTAAACGAGTTAGGTGCAGTTGTAACAAAAGGTGTGGCGAATGTACCGTGGCCGGGAAACCCAACCCCACGTATTGCAGAAACTTACGGCGGCATGCTCAATGCAATTGGACTCCAAAATCCGGGAATTGATGTATTTTGCAAAAGAGATATTCCGTTCTTAAAACAGTTTGATACGAAAATTATTGTAAATGTATGTGGAAAAAGTACAGAAGATTATTGTGAAGTAGTAGAACGTCTGGCAGATGAACCGGTTGATTTATTAGAAATTAATATTTCCTGCCCAAATGTAAAAGAAGGCGGAATTGCCTTTGGACAGAATCCAAAAGCGGTAGAGGCAATCACAAAAGAAGTGAAAAAATATGCAAAACAGCCGGTTATCATGAAGTTAAGTCCGAATGTAACCGATATTACAGAGATGGCAAGAGCAGCAGAAGCAGGCGGTGCAGATATTCTTTCTTTAATTAACACCTTAACAGGAATGAAGATTGATATTAACCGTCGTACCTTTGCGCTGGCAAATAAAACCGGCGGAATGTCCGGTCCATGTGTCAAACCTGTGGCTGTGCGTATGGTTTATCAGGTGGCTCAGACAGTCAATGTTCCGATTATCGGAATGGGTGGAATCTCAAATGCAGAAGACGCTCTGGAATTTATCTTAGCCGGTGCAACAGCAGTTTCCATTGGAACAGCAAATTTTGCAAACCCTTATGCAACAGTTGAGACGGTTAAAGGAATCGAAGAGTATTTAAAGAAAAACCAGATTGATGATATTAATACATTAATTGGTGCGGTAAAATAAAAAAATAAGAAATAAAAGAGACGGTATGTGAGTCGAGAGAGGACAGCATACCGTTTTTCTGTTTAATATATGAAACAGTGGCTATATGATAAAATGAGAAAAATTCTCAATAAGCATAGAGTATAATTGACAAACAATAAAAGTGATGATAAGCTATCCGAAGTTAGGAGGCTCTAACGTCAGTAAGGAGAAAAAACGTGAAAAAAAAGATACTTGTATTATTTTTATTAAGCACAATGATTTTAGGAGGGTGTAGTACACAAAAAATCACCGATAGCAGCAGTCAAAAAGAAGAGGCACAAGAGGCGAAAAATCAGGGCATCAGTGAGGAAAGTACCGATGGTGAAGCTGATGAAAGCCAGGAGGCAAGTAAGGATGTTTTTGCCATGGATACTTACATGACGGTAACTGCTTATGGAAGTCATGGAGAGGAAGCAGTGGAAAAGGCGGCTGCGGAAATTGAGCGTCTGGATGGACTGCTTTCCACAGGAGAAGAGTCAAGTGAAATTGCACAAGTCAATGCCAATGGCGGTGGGACCTTGGGAAAAGATGCCTCTTATCTGGTGGAACGTGCATTGGAGTTTGGAAAATCCACAGGTGGAGCATTTGACATTGCCATCTATCCGATTATGAAAGAATGGGGATTTACCACAGGAGATTTCAAAGTTCCTTCTAAAGAAACATTGGATGGTCTTTTGGAAAAAACGAAATTATCGGATGTTGTGTTTGATAAAGAGACAAGTACCATATCTTTTAAAACCGATGGAATGGCGATCGATTTAGGCGGAATTGCAAAAGGATATACTTCTACCAGAATTATGGATATCTATCGGGAATGTGGAGTAAAAAGCGGTCTGGTGAATCTGGGCGGAAATGTACAGGCACTTGGCACAAAAACAGATGGAAGTAAATGGAGAGTTGCCATTCAGGGTGTAGAGGATGATGACAGCTATCTTGGTGTGCTTTCGATTTCAGACAAAGCAGTCATTACTTCTGGCGGTTATGAGCGTTATTTTGAACAGGACGGGGTTACTTATCATCACATTATTGACCCGACTACCGGATATCCGGCAGACAGCGGATTATTATCGGTGTCAATTGTGAGTGCAGATGGTACGATGTGTGATGCGTTGTCCACTTCTCTGTTTATTATGGGAAAAGATAAGGCAATTGAGTATTGGAGAGCACACAGTGATGAATTTGATATGATTTTATATGATAAAGAAAATAAAGTTTATGTATCAGAGGGTATTGCAGAAGATTTTACTTCTGACTTTGATACAGAGGTGATAAAGAAGGAGTAACAAAAGTTTATGAGCATACTGAAGAAACTAAAAAGTCTGGCACCGGCATTATCAGCAGTTGTTGTAGCTGCCTGTATCGGCGTTTCTCTTCATGGATATTCCACACCGGTTTATGCGGTTGATATTCCGGAAAAAACGAAAAATCAGACAGATGAAGATGCATCTGAACAGGAGAGTGCAGATACAGCTGAAAAAGAGAAAAAAGAGGATAAGAAAAAAGACGAGGACAAAAAAGAAGAGCAGAAAAGTACGGCAAAAGGTTCATTTGATGTATCAGATGGAACGTATTACGGAACAGGAACCGGATTTGCGGGAAAAATCAAAGTTGCGGTTACCGTAAAAGATAAGCAGATTACAGCAATTGAAATCGTTGAAAATGAAGCCGATGATGATGCGTTCTTCAGTCGTGCAAAAGGAGTCATTGATAAGATTATCTCCGGACAGACGTTAGAGGTAGATGTCGTATCCGGTGCAACTTACAGTTCAAATGGAATTATCAGTGCAGTAAAAAATGCCCTGACAGGGGCAGCAGACAGCGGAACACCGGCATCAACATCAGCAGGTGCTTCAGGTGGAAGTTCTTCACCGGCAGGTGGTTCTTCTTCTGTCTCAACAGTACAGGATGCATCTGCCTACGCAGATGGAACATATTATGGAACAGGAACCGGATTTTCCGGAGCACTTACAGTAGAAGTAGTGATAAGCGGAGGAAAGATTTCTTCCATACAGATTATTGATACTTCCGATGGAGATAGTTATATTCAGAGCGCTTCGGGATTGATTTCCAATATTATTGCAACTCAAAGTACAAATGTAGATACCGTATCAGGAGCAACCTACAGTTCGGTGGGAATCATTGAAGCGGTCAGAAATGCGTTAAGTCAGGCAGCAATTTCTTCTGATGGAAATTCAAATTCACAGAATACCAATTCCTCTTCAAACGGAAATGGACAGAACAGTAATAATAACAGCAGTGATAATACGACAGCAGTAACCGGAAAATTCCCATATAAAGAGGGCGTTTATTATGGAACAGCGGAAGGGTATCTCGATGATATTAAGGTAGCAATTGTCATTCAGGATAAGACCTTAAAAGCAGTTGTGATTGTAGAAGAAAATGACGATGAGACCTTCTTTAAGCGTGCAAGAGCAGTTGCAGAAAATATGGTGAAGAAACAGACGGTAGATGTGGATGTCGTATCGGGAGCAACTTATAGCTCAAAAGGAATTATCGGTGCGGTAAAAGAAGCACTAAAAGAGGCTGAGAAAGCGACAAAAGGCGAGAATAACAACAACAATAATAGCGGAAGCAACAATAACAACGGCAATAATAATAACGGAAACAACAGTAACAATAACGGAAATACCAATAACGGAAACGATAATAACGGCAATACCAATGGCGGAAATAATGGAGATAATGAAAATCCAGATGAAACGAAATATATTTATGCCGATGGAGAGTATACCGTAATTGTACCGTGCCTTCCAAATGAAGATGGAGATTTTGAAGCATATAGTCTTACAATGAAAGTTACGATTTCAAAAGATAAGATTACAGATATTTCCGAAATTAAAGGTGATGGAAGTTCAGACAATGACGCTTACATAAAACGGGCAGTACAGGGAACTTCCAAACTTCCTGGAGTAGTAACACAGATCCTTAAAAAAGGAACGCTGGAAGAGATTGATACGGTTTCAAGAGCAACCTGTTCTTCAAACTCCATTTTAGAGGGCTGTAACCTTGCATTAGAGACAGCAAAAAAAGTACAGTCCGGTGAAGATACTGGAGAGGATTCGGGTCAGGATGACTCCAATCAGAATACAGAAGAAAATACAGGAGACGAAACACCATGAAATCACTTTTAGTCAGATTTATCAATGTGGCAGTGATTGCCGTAGCAATTGTCGGTTATAACGGGATTTTAACGAACAGAGAGAAAACTGATGAAATTGCAAAATTAGATGCGCAGTTAGAAAGTGAGAAACTTGCAAGAAAAAATGCAGAAGAACAGGTTGCGCAGGGAAAATCAAAAGATACACAGGCGGATGCAGATGCTTCAGAGGAAAGCGAAGGTGCTTATAAAGACGGCACTTATGAAGGAGAAGCGGATGGATTTGGCGGACCGATTCAAGTAAAAGTAACTGTGGAAAATGGTGAAATTACGGATATTGAAGTGGTATCTGCGGAAAAAGAAGATGGAGCTTATCTGACAATGGCAATGGATGTGATTCCAAATTTAATTGAGGCTCAGTCAGCCGATGTCGATACGATAAGCGGAGCAACATTTAGTTCTACCGGAATCATCAATGCGGTGGAAGCAGCATTAGAAGAGGCGGTGTAGGTAGAATGAAAAAGATAGATGTAAAAAACCTTTCAAAAAAACAAAAAAAACAATTAAATACCTGGCTTCGGGCAGTGATTCAGTTGTTATATTTCCTGTTTTTACCATCAGCCTTTACTGCAGCGTTTGGTGGCGTAAAATATATGTTTACGCAGATTGGAGTGGAAGCAAAGATTGAGTTGACTTCCTTTGTGGCAGTTTTACTTGTCTTATGTGCGTATACAATTGTATTTGGGCGTTTCTTTTGTGGATTTGCCTGTGCATTTGGAAGTTTGGGAGACGCACTGCATGCGATGTATTTAAAAATCTGTAAAAAACTTAAGAAAAAACCGGTTTCCCTGAAAAAAGAATGGGAGCAATGGCTGATTTTACTAAAATATGTACTACTGGCAGGGATTGTGCTTGCGTGCTTCTTTGGCGTCTATGGAAATGCAAGAGGAACAAGTCCATGGGATGTATTTTCCATGATTCATGCAGGAAACTTCCGGCTTTCGGCTTATAAAATCGGAATTGCGGTGCTGATTCTTCTTATGATTGGAATGGCATTCATAGAACGCTTTTTCTGTCGTTTCTTTTGTCCGATGGGAGCAATTTTTTCTCTGCTTCCGATTTTACCGTTCTTTTCTCTTGAGAGAAAAAGAGAAAGTTGTATAAAAGGATGCAGTAAATGTACAAGAAGCTGTCCTGCAAGGATTGAGTTAAGAGAAGCAAAAACAAGTATCGTACAGGGTGAATGTTTCCAGTGCCAGAAATGTATTGATGGCTGTCCGAAAGGAAATGTAACCTGTGGTGTTGGCATATTAAAAGGAAATGAAATTGGATTTACTGTATTTAAGGCAGTTCTTTTACTTTGCCTTTTCATGTGGCTTGGAATTTAACCGATCGATGACAGGAGGAAATTTGTGAGTAAAAAAATTTCACTTTGTGCCATGTTAATTGCACTGGCTATGATTTTTAGTTATGTGGAAGTATTAATTCCATTTAATTTTGGAATTCCCGGAATCAAACTTGGAATTGCGAATCTGGTAATTGTAGTCGGTTTATGTTTTTTGAAACCACACGAAGTATTCTTGGTTTCTGTTTTAAGAATCCTTCTTGTGGGAACCTTATTTGGAAATGGAATGTCTTTGATTTACAGTATTGCCGGTGGAATGTTTAGTCTGGCAGTGATGCTGATTTTGAAAAAAGCCGGTGGATTTTCCATTTTAGGAATCAGTGTTGCCGGAGGTGTGGCTCACAATATCGCACAGCTTGCAGCGGCAATGCTTGTAGTGAGCAACGTTCATTTGATTTATTATTTACCGGCACTATTAATTGGCGGGGCTGTCACCGGCACTTTAATTGGAATTACGGCAGCAAAAATCTGGGAATGTTTGCGCTTATCAGGAAAAATAGTTCCCATTAATCACTAATTTTTTTTGATTAAAAGTTAGAAAATGCTAACTTTTGATAGATGCTATAACATTAAAAGGAGGAACCTATGAGCAAAAAAAATGAATTTCAAACTAAAGCACTGGCAGCTGTGATGACGGCATCTATGGTAACAGGAATGGCACCGGCATCTGTTTATGCAGCAAGTGGAGAACAGGTGGCAAAGGATGGTACTTATACTCAGACAACACATGTAAAAGACGGTGATGAGGATGGATGGTCAGAGTATGATGTCAATGTAAGTCTTACAGTAGAGAACGGAAAATTTAAAGATATTACTGTAACTCCGTCAGCATCTTACAATGATGAAAGTAAAACTTACTTAAACTGGGCAGTAGATGCGAATACATCGAAACGTGTGGGAATCCGTACCAAACTATTGAATCAGAGTGCAACAGAAAGCACTATTAACAGCTGGGACACTGTATCGGGAGCGACATATACTTCAAAGGCAATCAAAGAAGCGGCACTTGCAGCAATTAAGAGTGCACCGGCAGCGGATGCGGAAGTAAAGATTGATACAACAGCGCTGGAAAGTGCAATTGCAAAAGCAGAGGCATTACAAAAAGACAGCTATACAGAGGCTTCCTGGAATGCAATGCAGACTAAGTTAACAGCAGCAAAAGATGCACTGACAAAGAAGGAATCGCAGGATGCAGTGACAACAGCAGTAAGTGAATTAGAGACAGCAATTTCAGGATTGGAAGCAGCACCGGTTACTCCAACAGAAAAAGTAGAATATGTTTTAATGAACATTCCGTATGCTGATTTCTATGCATCCGAATTAAATAACAGTGTAGCAGTTGACTCCGTTTCTTCCGCAACCTTAAACAAGACAAGAACAAGCAGTATGGTAGGCGGTTCTTATCATGTAAGCCAGGGCGGAGAAGATATTACGGGTATTGTATTCCCGGTTAAAGTTCCGGAAGGAATGGATTTATCTAAATTTAAACAGGTAACAGATTCTGACTCTGTAACCATTTCCGTAACAAACCGTGGACAGACAAAAGAAACAACTTATACAGGAAAAGATGCATTATTTGAAAATGCAAGCTATTCTTATTATGTACTTTCCGAAGCACCGGCTTACTACAAAGAAGCAACGGTAGATGCAAGCGGAAATGTAAGCTTTAGAAAAGTACAGGGCACCGTAAATAAAGTAAGTGGTGTAACAGGAGAATTTAAGACAACAAGCAAATATGGGGATTATCAGCTGAATTTAGATGGAATTACATTTGATACCGATGAAATCAGTGCCGTTGTATTCAGCACGAAAGAAGGTCATGACTATGGTATGCGTCATCTGGAAAATGTATGGAAAGGACACAAAATTGCATGGTGCACCGGATTTACTACAAGTGTACATGGCTGCCCGACTTCCTCTGCACATTATGCACAGATGATGGGAGAAACCATCGATAAAGTAACTTATTATACAACAAATGGTATCTATGAAATGGATTTAGATGACATTTATGTTCCGGTAAAAACATCTGCCACTTTATCTGTAGATAATGCTTTTGTAAAGAGCGGAGAAACAAAAGTGAATTTTGAAAATCTGCCGTCTGATTTTGATGCAGAATACAGTGTAGAAGGACTGGATGCCAAAGTTGAAAATGGAGTGCTGAAATTCAACAATGCAGCAAAAGGAAAATACACTTTAGTTGTAAAAGATAAAAAAGGAAAATATGCAGATATGAGTGCGGACTTTATGCTTCAGACAGAAGACATGCCTGCAACTTATGATGCAGAAAAGACAGCGCTTGTAACAGCAGAAGGATTTAAAGCAGAAGACTTACAGGAATATGTAAAGAGTATTACAAGTGTATCTGTAAATGGAACAAGCTATGCAGCAAGCGGACGTGGCGCAACTGTCATTGTAAATGAAGATGGAAGCATTAAGACAGATGCAGCACCATTTGCAAACGGAACAGGAGATTATCAGATTGTAGTAAGTGCAACCGGATACAAAGATTTAGAGTTTACTTATACAGTAGCAGCTTCTGAAGAGGAATACAAATATGTATATGCAGGATTAAGCTGGGCAGAGTACTGGGCATCTGAAGGAGTCTACCTTGCAGCTGGAAACAGTCTTACCTCTTCATCTGATGTAGCAGACAAAAAAGGTGAATTAGATAAAGGTGCATTTGATACTGTATCAAGAGCAACAACAAACCACGGTCTGCACAGAGGAAGTTATCAGTGCACATCAGTCATCTATGATACAGATGGAAATGAATATCCGGTATCTTACTGGAATAGTTCTTCTGAAGCAGTTTTAACAGATGGCAGAGTGATTACATTTAGCAAAGGAACAATTACTTATACCGAAAATGGTGTAGAAAAAACTGCAACCATGAAAGACTATGAAGTCAAAGGAATCAAGTATGTACCGGTAAAAGTAAAAGCTTCTGATTATGCAGAATTTAGCAAACAGTATCAGGTCGTAGAAAATGCCGGAACATTAGCAGGTGGTTTTACTGAAAAGAATTTGCAGGCTTATACAGAAACAGCAGAAGTAACAGAAAAAACAAACGGCTTAAAAGAAGCAACTAAGAATGAAGACGGAAGCTTCAGCTTTGGAGCAAGAGCAACCGGAAGTGAATCCGGATTAAAAGATAACGCATTAAAAGTTGCAGAAGGAATCGAACCAGAAGTAAAAAAAGCAAATGGTTCTTATGGTGAATTCTTACGAGTAGACTTAAATGGAAACTATGGTGGACTGGGAGCAGGAATGTATGCAACCCGTTGGACATATTATGGAAATGACAGTACTTATACAACAGCCCTTGCAAGCTATGGAACCAAATTTGCAGCAGATAACTGGATGCATAAATCCATGGGAATCCAGCTTGGCTTAACCGATTCTCTTCGTTGCCAGTTACCGTCAGGAACAGACGGAACCGGATACTGGGAATTAACCGTATACGCAATGGGATATGAAGATTACACTTACAAATTCCAGGCAACCGAAGAAAACATTGTAAAACCAGAAGCAGGCGAGATCTCAACAACGGAATTAGAGGCAGCAATTGCAAAAGCAGAAGCATTAAAAGAAAGTGATTACACCAGTGATTCCTGGGCAGCAATGCAGACAGAATTACAGGAAGCAAAAGAGGAACTGGCGGCAAAACACAGTCAGGCAACAGTCGATGAGGCAACCAGCCACTTAAATGCAGCAATTGAAGCACTTGTAAAAGCAGAAACACCGGTAGAAGTTAACACAACAGAACTTGAGAAAGTAATTGCAACTGCAAAAGATTTAAAAGAAGCAGATTACACAAGTGAAACATGGAACGTATTCAAAGGTGCATTAGAGCTTGCCGAGAGCGCATTAGAAAACAAAGAATCTCAGGAAGCAGTCGATAGTGCAGCAAAAGAGTTACAGAGTGCAATCGACGGACTGAAAAAAGCAGACAGTGAAACACCGGCAGAAGTTAACACAACAGAACTTGAAAAAGTAATTGCATCTGCAAAAGCATTAAAAGAAGCAGATTACACAAGCGAAACCTGGAGTGCATTAAAAACAGCACTGGAAACAGCAGAAAGTGCACTGGAAAAGAAAGAGTCTCAGGAAGCAGTAGATAATGCAGCAAAAGACTTACAGACAGCGATTGATGGACTGAAAAAAGTAGATAATTCTAATAAAGGTGACGACAACAAAGATAATAACAATAAAAACAATAACAATAAAAACAATAACACCACAAATACCAGTACAACCAATAAAGGTACTACAACAGGAACATCTACAACCAATAAAGGAACTACAGGTACAACTGCTACAACAAACAAAGGCACAACAAGCACAGGAACAACAGGAAGTAAATCTACCGGAACTACTTCTACAAGCAGCAATGCAAAGACTGGTGACCCGACAAGTATCTGGGGATGGATTAGTCTTGCAGTAACTTCTATGGGAGTTGGCGGATTTTCCTGGAAAGCAAGAAAAAAATCAAGAAAGGATGAAGAAGAAAAGTAAAAAAGAACACGGTTAAAAATACAAGGTTGTTCTACTCCAAATAAAATAACCTCTGGAAATGAAAAGCCGGATGTTTTCTCAAATAAGAGAATTCATCCGGCTTTGCTTTTTAGAGAAAATCCTTCACAGGCTCAAGACTTCGCTCTAAGATTCCATTGATATAAGCAATACAAGTTCCATAATTGGTAATTGGAATTTTGGCATCTTCGGCACATTTTAAGCGGTATTTCATTTCCCGTTCATTTAACATGCATCCTCCACAGTGAACAATCATTTTATAGGAAGATAAATCCAGAGGAAATTCTGTTCCGCTGGTAAATTCAAATTCGACTTCTTTTTTTGTGTAACTGCGAATCCAGTTCGGAAGTTTTACTGTTCCGATATCATCGCACTGGCGGTGATGGGTACAGCCTTCTGAGATCAAAATGCGGTCTCCGTTCTTTAAAGAATCCAGTGCAGAAGCTCCATCAACTAAAGTCTTTAAATTTCCCTTGTAGCGCGCAAATAAAATAGAGAACGAGGTCAGTAAAATATCATCCGGTGTAACTGCAGATACTTTTTTAAAGACCTGACTGTCTGTAATCACCATTTTAGGCTTCTTTCCAAGTGAGTTTAATGTCTCTGTCAGCTCGGTTTCCTGTACAACGATCGCACTTGCCTTTGCTTCTAAGATATCACGAATGGTCTGCTGCTGAGGAAGAATCAGCCGCCCTTTTGGTGCGGCAGAATCAATCGGAACAACAAGTACAACAAAATCCAGAGGGTTTAATAAGTCTGCGACGATAGATTTTTGAATGGTATCTTGTGACGCTTGTTGTGCAAGCAGTTCTTTTAATTCATGAATGTGCTCCCCGGTTTTGGAACTGACTAAAATGGCAGAATCTGAATCTGGAAGCGGTAAATCTTCTAAGTTACAGTTTGGACAGATATCGGATTTATTTACTACAATCACGCAAGGAATTTCTTTTTCGTGGATTCTTTTTAAAATCTCAGAATCTTCTTTTGTGACACCAAAGGAGGCATCAATTACAAGTACGGCAATATCCGTTTTGTTTAAAATCTGATATGCCTTTTGAATACGCAGTGCCCCGAGTTCTCCCTCATCGTCAAGTCCAGGAGTATCAATGATAACGACCGGACCTAAAGGAAGCAGCTCCATTGATTTTAAAACAGGGTCGGTAGTTGTGCCAAGTACATCGGATACAATCGCATAATTTTGTCCGGTAATGGCATTGATCAGGCTTGATTTTCCTGCATTTCGTTTCCCGAAAATGCCGATATGAGTACGATTTGCCGAAGGGGTTTGATTTAAATTAGTTGTCATAAAATCTCCTTTGTAGACGTGTCTGATTCTTCATCTACTACGTTAGAATCGGAAATCATTTCCTGTTCCATTTTCAATATCCTTTAAGTGTTCCACTACGAGACTGCGGATTTTTTCTTTTGGAATATTGACCAGTTCTTTTTCAATTAAGGCATCACCAACTGCTTTGGTTTCTGGAGAAGCGTAGTCTACCAGATATTCTTTTAAGGTCATTAAAGCATTTGGATGACAGCAGTTCTGAATCTGCTGATTCTTACAAAGCGACATAAAACGGTCTCCGGTACGGCCTTCTCTATAACAGGCAGTACAGAAACTTGGAATATATTCCATATCCATCAGCCATTTGACAACTTCATCAAGACTTCTGGTATCGCTGACATCAAACTGTGCGGAGCTTTCATCCTCCGGTTCTTCTTCCGCATAACCGCCGACACTGGTACGGGAACCGCCACTGATCTGAGAGATACCAAGGTGAAGCACACGCTCTCTGCATTTCTGGCTTTCTCTTGTGGAGACAATCATTCCGGTATAAGGGACTGCGATACGGATACAGGCTACAATTTTTGCGAAAGTATCATCACTGATTCCATTTGTAAAAGAAGAAGCGTCGATATCATCCGCATTACGCAGACGAGGCACACTGATGGTATGAGGACCGACACCGAATCTTGCTTCAAGATGTTCAGCATGCATTAACAGTCCGGCAAATTCATAACGGTATTTATCAAGACCGAATAAGACACCAAGACCGACATCGTCAATTCCACCTTCCATTGCACGATCCATCGCTTCAGTATGATAGTTGTAGTCATGTTTTGGTCCGGTTGGATGAAGTTCCAGATAACTTTCTTTGTGGTAGGTTTCCTGGAATAAAATATAAGTTCCGATACCGGCTTCTTTTAATTTACGATAATTTTCTACGGTTGTAGCGGCAATGTTGACATTGACACGGCGGATGGCCCCGTTTTTATGCTTGATGCTGTAAATGGTTTTGATACATTCCAGAATATATTCAATCGGGTTATTTTTTGGGTCTTCACCGGCTTCAAGGGCAAGACGTTTGTGACCCAAATCCTGTAAAGCGATAACTTCTTTTCGGATTTCATCCTGAGTCAGTTTCTTTCTTGGAATATGTTTATTCTTTGCATGATAAGGACAGTAAGTACATCCATTGATACAATAGTTGGAAAGATAAAGCGGAGCAAACATAACAATACGGTTTCCATAGAAGTCTTTTTTGATTTGCTCTGCCAGGTGATAGATTTCCTGGTTTTTTTCCTCAGATTGACAGGCAAGTAAAACAGAAGCTTCACGGTGAGTCAGACCTTTTCTTAGTTTCGCTTTTTCAAGAATCGAGTCGATTAATGCTTCATTATTTTTATTCTCGTCTGCATAAGCAAGAGTTTCTAAAATTTCCTCATGGTTAATAAATTCATCCGCAATTGTGGATGCCGGATTGTAAGTATACATTTTTAATTCCTCCATATAAAATGATAGTGATTAACTTTTGGTGTAGATTGTTTTACTACTGACGCCGGGCAACATTCCGATTTTTCCGGAAAGAGAACTAATGATATCATTTGGAGCATCAAGGGCGACACTGATAATGGAAATATTTTTTTCTCGGTAAGGGACTCCCATTCGTCCAATGATATAAGAACTATACTGGCTGAGCAGATGATTGAGTTTTTCAACAGAATCATGAGAAGTAAGAATAATTCCAAGTAAAGCAATTCTGGTGTCCTGCATGTTAAAAAATCCTCCTTTCTTTGACAATAAAAGAACAAAAAAAATCTGCGCAAAAGCGCAGACAGACGAGTCAATGATACAGAATTATACACATTGATGCCTTCTTGCGCAGGAAAAACCTTAACAATCAGTAATAATGTCAGAAGTAGTATAACACAAAACTGGTGAAAAAGTAAATGATATTGTGAAAATAAATACAAATTGATAAATTTTAAGAAAATAATTGTGCAAAATGTGAAAATGGTGTATAATATAATCATTGTAACACAGAAGAGGTGGAAATAATAAATTTAAAAATATAAAAAACAAGGAGGTATTGTATGTTAGACCAGTCATACTACGAAGTGGCGGACAAAATCATTGAAAAATATGGTAAAAAACCGTCATCACTCATTCCTGTTATGCAGGATATTCAGGCAGAGTACCGCTATCTGCCGGGAGAACTTCTTACTTATACCGCAAAACAGATTGGAGTAACCGAAGCAAAAGCTTACAGTGTTGCAACTTTCTATGAGAACTTCTCTTTTGAACCAAAAGGAAAATATGTGATTAAAGTCTGTGACGGAACCGCCTGTCATGTGCGTAAGTCCATGCCGATTCTGGAAGAACTGTATAAGCAGTTAGGATTAGGCAAAAAGAAACACACCACCGAAGATATGATGTTTACAGTTGAAACCGTTTCCTGTCTCGGAGCTTGTGGACTTGCTCCTACTTTGATGGTAAACGAAGATGTTCATCCAAAAATGTCACCTGAAAAAGTGATTGAGCTGTTGGAAGAATTGAGAGGTGAAGGCGCATGACAATTACGAATAGAGCGGAACTTGATAAATGCAGAGAATCAGCAGAAAAGCAGTTAAATGCTTATGACTGCCGTATTTTAGTCTGTTCAGGCACCGGCTGTATTGCAACCGGTTCCGAAAAAATTTATAAAAAAATGCTGGGAATCGCAGAAGGCGCACCGGGTGTTACCATTGAATTCGGACCACATGATGAGAAAGAACATGTGGGTGTAAAAAGAACCGGATGTCAGGGCTTCTGTGAATTTGGTCCGCTGGTAAGAATCCAGAAAGGTGACCATGTCATCCAGTACATAAAAGTAAAAGAAGATGACTGTGAAGAAATCTTTGAAAAATCCGTTGTTGGAGATGAAGTGATTGAACGTCTGCTTTATGCAAAAGAAGGTCAGTCTTATGTGCAGCCGGATGAAATTCCGTTTATTGCAAAACAGACTAGAATCGTCTTGGAAAACTGTGGAAAATTTGATGCAGAATCTTTAGATGAATATATGGCAGCCGGCGGTTTCAGTGCTCTCGAAAAAGCATTGTTTGAAATGACGCCGGAACAGGTTGTAGAAGAAGTCGATTTATCCGGTCTTAGAGGTCGTGGAGGCGGTGGTTTCCCTGCCGGTAAAAAATGGAAACAAGTCGCAAATCAGAAAGTAAAAGAACGCTATGTCGTATGTAATGGTGACGAAGGTGACCCGGGAGCATTTATGGATGGTTCCGTAATGGAAGGTGACCCGTTTAAGTTAATCGAAGGTATGATGATTGCGGCTTATGCAGTTGGTTCAAGCGATGGATATATTTATGTACGTGCCGAATATCCAAACTCTGTAGCAAGACTGCATCATGCGATCGATGTTATGGAAGAGAAAAATCTGTTAGGAGAACATATCTTAGGCACAGACTTCAGCTTCCACATGCATATCAACCGTGGAGCTGGTGCATTCGTTTGTGGTGAAGGTAGTGCGCTGACCGCTTCCATCGAGGGAAATCGTGGTATGCCAAGAACAAAACCACCAAGAACCGTAGATAAAGGTCTGTGGGCAAAACCAACCGTATTAAATAATGTAGAAACTTATGCAAACGTACCGAAGATTATCTTAGAGGGACATGAATGGTTCCGCACGATCGGTACAGAGGGAAGTCCTGGAACAAAGACCTTCTCCTTAACCGGTTCGATTGAAAATACAGGACTGATTGAAGTACCGATGGGAACAACCCTTCGTGAAATCATTTATGATATCGGTGGTGGATTAAAGAACGGTTCTGAATTTAAAGCGGTACAGATTGGTGGACCATCCGGTGGATGTTTGACTGAGAAACACTTAGATGAACCACTTGACTTTGACTCCGTTAAAAAATTCGGTGCTATCGTAGGTTCCGGTGGTCTGGTTGTTATGAACGTCGATACCTGTATGGTAGAAGTAGCCCGTTTCTTTATGAGTTTTACACAGCGTGAATCCTGTGGTAAATGTACACCTTGTCGTGAAGGTACAAAGAGAATGTTGGAAATCCTTGAAAAGATTGTAGCAGGAAAAGGGGAAATGGAAGACTTAGAGCGCCTCGAAGAACTTGCAGAGATGGTAAAAAGTATGTCTCTCTGCGGTCTTGGAAAGAGTGCTCCACTTCCGGTACTTAGTACCATTCGTATGTTCCGTGATGAATATGTAGAACATATCGTAGATAAGAAATGTGTTTCCCATACCTGTAAGGCAATGCAGAACTACTATATTAATCCGGATAAATGTAAAGGCTGTACCAAGTGTGCAAGAAATTGTCCGGTATCTGCAATTTCAGGAGAAAAGAAAGCACCACATGTAATCGACAATGCAAAATGTATCAAGTGCGGAAGCTGTAAAGATAACTGTAGCTTCGACGCAATTGAAATCAGATAGGAGGGACGAGATTTATGGGAATTATGACAATCGACGGCAGAAAGGTTGAATTTACCGACGAGAAAAATGTCCTTTCTGTCATTCGAAAAGCTGGAATCAATGTTCCTACTTTATGCTATCAGCCGGAGCTTTCCATTTATGGAGCCTGCCGTTTGTGTACAGTAGAAGATGAGAGAGGTAAATTATTTGCCTCCTGTTCAGAAATACCGAGAGATGGTATGGTAATTTATACTAATACCAAGAGATTAAAAAAATATAGAAAAATGATTGTAGAGCTTCTGCTCGGAGCACACTGCAGAGACTGTACATTATGTGACAAGAGCGGAAACTGTGTCCTTCAGGATTTGGCTTACCGCCTTGGCGTAAAAGAAGTACGCTATGAAAATACAAAAGAAGAACAGCCGTTAGACTGCAGTTCTTACTCCATTATCCGTGACCCGAACAAGTGCGTATTATGTGGAAACTGCGTACGTGCCTGCCGTGAACTTCAGGGTGTGGAAGCACTCGGAATCGCATTCCGTGGAACAGAAGCAACGGTTATGCCGGCATTTAACAAAGGTCTGGGAGAAACAATGTGCGTAGGCTGTGGTCAGTGTAGAGTAGTCTGTCCGACGGGTGCAATTACCATTCGTTCCGATATCGATGCAGTGTGGGATGCACTCGAAGACCCGGATACCAGAGTCATTGCACAGATTGCACCGGCAGTGCGTGTGGCAGCAGGGGATGCATTTGGACTTCCTAAAGGAAAGAGTTCTATGGGTAAAGTGGTAAGTGCACTTCACCAGATGGGCTTTGACGAAGTTTACGATACCGGATTTTCTGCTGACTTAACCGTTATGGAAGAATCCGCAGAGTTCTTAAACCGTGTGAAAAACGGCGGAAAACTTCCACTTATGACATCCTGCTGTCCGGCATGGGTAAAATTTGTGGTAGACCAGTATCCGGATTATAAAGACAATATTTCTACCTGCCGTTCCCCACAGGGAATGTTATCCGCAGTTGCAAAAGAATGGTACCGTGATCCGGAAAGAGCAGAAGGCAAACGTACTGTGATGGTATCTTTCATGCCTTGTACCGCAAAGAAGATGGAGATCAAACGTCCGAACAGCTTTACAAAAGGAGAACAGGATACGGATCATGTGCTGACTACAACCGAACTCGTTCGTATGATCAAGAGCGCTGGAATCGACTTTGCAAATATGGAATGCGAAGAACCGGATATTCCGTTTGGAATGGCTTCCGGCGGTGGTAAAATCTTTGGTGTTACCGGTGGTGTAACAGAAGCGGTGCTTCGTCACCTTGTACCGGCACACGATACCGAAACCTTAAAAGCAATTTCCGAGTTTGGTATGCGTGGAGAAGAAGCAATCAAAGAATTTACAATTCAATATGAAGGAACCGATATCAATATCTGTGTTGTAAGCGGACTGGCAAATGCACACGAAGTATTCCGCCGTATGAAAGCAGGAGAAGCAAATTATCATTTAATTGAAGTGATGGCTTGTAAAGGCGGATGCGTTATGGGTGGCGGACAGCCTGTAAAAGCAGGAGAATGTGTAAAATCTGTAAGAACCGAAGGACTGTATGAAGTAGATACCGAATCTGCGATTAAAGTATCCGATGATAATGCGGATATGGAGAAATTGTATGCAGAGTTCTTAAATGGAAAGACACATGAACTGCTCCATAATGAAGGATATTAAAAAAATAAAATAAAATAAAGTGAAGTAAGATAAAATGCGAAGAGGTCGATGAAAGTGAAAGCTTTTGTCGGCCTCTTTGTTTTTCTTGCATCTAAGGGAGAAATAAAAGTGATGGGATTTTTTGACTCACATTTGCAGAAAATTGGGCGTGTGGTACGGAAGAGTGAACAGGCGAAATATTGGAATGTATGAATTAAATGTTATAACAATGTATTAACTATGTACATACTAAATGGTATAATAATATCAAAGAAGAGAGAGGAAGGATGAATATGGCAAATACAAATGTAACAATGAGAATGGATGAAACCTTGAAAGTACAGTTACAAGAGCTTATGTCTAACCTTGGATTAGATCTTATTACTTTTTTTACAATGGCTGCAAAACAAGCTGTGAGGGAACAGGCATTACCGTTTCAACCTAATATGAATACTGGAGTATATGGACTTAAAGCATATAAGTTGGCAATGCAGAACACAAATTATAATAACAATGGTAAAGCTGTAATTTCGTCTGATGATGAATGGAGAGATGAATCAGAATGGGATGATATGTTTGAGCAAATGAAAAAAGAAAGAGGTATTAAATAGTTATAAATTAGTGGCGAAAACCCATAGGCTTGCCTGTGGGTTTTCGCCACTAATTTATAACGCAGTGTAAAGAGAATCAAAAATGACGGAGTTTTGTGGTTACAAGCCAGAAAGCTCCGTCATTTTTGTTTTCTCCTAAAAAAAGACAAAAATAGTATTTTTTGGTTCTAAAATTCGACCTGTTGCATATATTAATAAAAAGAGACATCTTAGATTCTTTCTATCCAAGAAGTTACCCCTGTTTCTACCATATTTTCCTGTCGTTTCGGATAATTTTGACTAGTTTCCTGACGATTTATAATTTCCGAATCCGGAAACCGCAGGATAGTGATTTGGCTTTGCTTGAAACTCATGGACAGATGAACATAGCGGTCCATTGTGATTTTGACAGAAGAATGTCCAAGCATCTCACTTAAAGCCTTAATCTGCATCCCCGATTCCACACAGCGAGTTGCGAACGTGTGACGCAGTGTATGAAAATGAAAATCCCGGATGCCACAACTTTTTAAAACCTTTTTAAAACGGCTGGTCATTGTCCGAGGCTCTATGGGGGACGAATTTCCGGATAAAAGATAGTCTGATGGATAACAACTTTTTTCAAGTTTTTCTAAAATCGGAATTATCTGAGGATGCAGAGGAATAGTCCGTTCCCTCTTGTTTTTGGGTGAACCGAGATATAATACTGTCTTAGGTTCTCCGAAATATTGTTCTTTGTTTTGAATTCGCTGAAGAGTGTGACGGATATGAAGTACCTGTTCTTTCAAATCAATGTCCTCCCAAGTAAGAGCACACAGCTCACCAAGACGAATCCCACTGAACAATGCAAGCTGAATTCCAACAGTGGTTAAGGAATCCTTAGATTTTAGATATAAGAGAAAATCATAAGACTCACTGTCAGAAAGAACATCGAGAGGATGCTTCTCCTGATTAGAAATCGGATTTTTACATAAAATCGGCAGACTATTTTTTGTATGCTTCAAGCTTCCATTAATAATCGTATTGATGGTATGCAGAGAACTTCCAGAAAGACTTTGAGCCAGATGTTCCACCAGTTTATCATAAGTATCCTGATGAATTTCACGTACATAGAGCGTGTTCCATTCAGGAAGAATATACTTCTCCAGAA
>ERZ773162.194-NODE-194-length-80943-cov-11.292886_pt1 | contig 80943 bp, 67 predicted proteins | sample MGYA00511113_ERZ773162 | MGnify/ENA primary metagenome ERZ773162 (study PRJEB29015, sample SAMEA2737807) | human gut metagenome | biome: human gut; feature: human-associated habitat; material: faeces | place: China | collected 2012 ... | reverse complement strand
AGGCAAGCAGTTCGATCCGAATCTGCACAACGCAGTGATGCATGTGGAGGATGAGGAAGCCGGCGAGAACATCGTCGTAGAAGAGTTCCTGAAGGGCTACATGTACAAAGGCTCCGTAGTCCGTCACAGTATGGTCAAGGTGGCTAATTAAGCCTTGAAGATAAATAAATAGAAATTAAACCATTTTTTAGCATAATTCATTGAGGAGGAAACAACAATGGGCAAAATTATTGGTATTGACTTAGGAACAACAAACAGCTGTGTAGCCGTTATGGAAGGTGGAAAACCAACCGTTATCGCAAACGCAGAGGGTGAAAGAACAACTCCATCTATCGTAGCATTCACAAAAACAGGTGACCGTCTGGTCGGCGAGCCGGCAAAACGTCAGGCTGTAACAAACGCAGACAGAACCATCCGTTCTATCAAACGTGAGATGGGTACTGACTATAAAGTAGACATCGAAGGAAAGAAATACTCTCCGCAGGAGATCTCCGCTATGATTCTTCAGAAACTGAAAGGTGATGCAGAGAACTACCTTGGTGAGAAAGTAACAGAAGCAGTTATCACAGTTCCGGCTTACTTCAATGACGCACAGCGTCAGGCAACCAAAGATGCCGGTAAAATCGCAGGTCTTGATGTAAAACGTATCATCAACGAGCCTACAGCAGCAGCACTTGCTTACGGTCTGGATAACGAAAAAGAACAGAAAATCATGGTATATGACTTAGGTGGTGGTACATTTGATGTTTCCGTTATTGAAATCGGTGACGGTGTTATCGAAGTATTATCTACATCTGGTGATAACCGCCTTGGTGGTGATGACTTTGACCAGAAGGTTGCAGATTACATGATTTCTGAATTTAAGAAAGCAGAAGGTGTAGACCTTTCCGCAGATAAAATGGCAATGCAGAGAATCAAAGAAGCAGCAGAAAAAGCGAAAAAAGAACTTTCTTCTGCAACAACAACAAATATCAACCTGCCATTCATCAGCATGAATGCAAATGGACCTCTGCACTTCGATATGAACCTGACAAGAGCAAAATTTGATGAATTAACACATGACCTTGTAGAAAGAACAGCAGAACCGGTTCGCCGTGCATTATCTGATGCAGGAATCAATGCTTCTGAATTGGGTCAGGTACTGTTAGTTGGTGGTTCTACACGTATCCCGGCTGTACAGGATAAAGTAAAAGCCTTAACAGGAAAAGAACCAAGCAAGAGCTTAAACCCGGATGAATGTGTTGCACTTGGTGCATCTGTGCAGGGTGGTAAACTTGCCGGAGATGCAGGCGCAGGTGATATCCTTCTTCTGGATGTTACTCCACTGTCACTGTCTATCGAGACAATGGGTGGTATCGCTACAAGACTGATTGAGAGAAATACAACCATTCCTACAAAGAAGAGCCAGATTTTCTCTACAGCAGCAGATAACCAGACAGCAGTAGATATCAACGTAGTTCAGGGTGAAAGACAGTTCGCAAGAGATAACAAATCCCTTGGTCAGTTCCGTCTGGATGGAATCCCGCCAGCAAGAAGAGGTGTTCCGCAGATTGAAGTTACATTCGATATCGATGCAAACGGTATTGTAAATGTTTCCGCAAAAGACCTTGGAACAGGAAAAGAACAGCACATCACAATTACAGCTGGTTCAAATATGTCTGATGATGAAATCGATAAAGCAGTCAGAGAAGCCGCTGAGTTCGAAGCTCAGGATAAAAAACGTAAAGAAGCAGTTGATACAAAGAATGATGCAGACGCTATGGTATTCCAGACAGAAAAAGCAATGGAAGAAGCTGGCGATAAATTAGATGCAAATGATAAAACAGCAGTAGAAGCTGACTTAAATGCATTAAAAGAAATCCTGAATGGCTGTGCAAACACCGATGAGATTACAGATGCCCAGATTGCTGACATCAAAGCAGGTAAAGAAAAACTGATGCAGAGTGCACAGAAACTCTTTGCTAAAATGTACGAAGGTGCACAGGGAGCAGCAGGTGCTCAGGCAGGTCCGGGACCAGAGGCAGGTGCAGGCGCAGGAGCAAATGAAGCTTATGGCGATGATGTAGTTGACGGAGATTACAGAGAAGTATAAAATTGTCAGTAAATAAAAGATATGGGGCATGGGGTGCTGACAGGCGCTCCATGCCTAAATGTGTGTATAGAAAGGATTAAAACCAATGGCGGATAAGAGAGATTATTATGAGGTGCTTGGTGTCGACAGAGGCGCAGATGATTCTACCATAAAAAGTGCATATCGTAAGCTGGCAAAAAAATATCATCCAGACGTAAACCCAGGTGATAAAGAAGCAGAGAAAAAATTTAAAGAAGCTTCCGAAGCTTATGCAGTATTAAGTGATGCAGAAAAGCGAAAACAGTATGACCAGTTTGGACATGCCGCATTTGAAAATGGCGGTGGCGGAGCCGGCGGATATGGTGGCTTCAGCGGATTTGACGGCGCAGATATGGGTGACATTTTTGGAGATATTTTTGGAGATTTATTCGGCGGCGGTGGTCGTAGAAGAACGAATAATGGTCCAATGAAGGGCGCAAATGTCAGAGCCGGAGTTCGTGTTACATTTGAAGAGGCAGTCTTTGGATGTGAAAAAGAACTGGATTTAAATTTAAAAGAAACCTGTGAAACCTGTCATGGAACAGGTGCAAGACCTGGAACACAGCCGGAGACTTGTCCAAAATGTCATGGAGAAGGTCAGGTTGTCTATACACAGCAGTCTATGTTCGGAATGGTTCGGAATGTTCAGACTTGTCCGGATTGTCAGGGAACCGGTAAAATCATTAAAGATAAATGTACCGATTGCCATGGTACAGGATATGTATCCAAACATAAGAAGATTCAGGTAAGTATTCCGGCAGGTATTGACAATGGACAGAGTATCCGTATCCGTGATAAAGGTGAACCGGGAACAAACGGAGGACCAAGAGGAGATTTGCTTGTAGAAGTCATGGTAGCCCGTCATCCGATTTTCCAGAGACAGGATATGAATATCTTTTCTACTGCACCAATTACTTATGCACAGGCAGCACTCGGTGGAGAAGTCCGCATCAGTACGGTAGACGGAGACGTTATGTACGATGTCAAACCCGGAACGCAGACCGATACCAAAGTCCGCTTAAAAGGAAAAGGTGTACCGTCCCTTAGAAATAAAAACGTACGTGGTGACCATTATGTTACACTGGTTGTTCAGGTACCAACTAAGTTAAATGAAGAGGCAAAAGAAGCACTTCGTAAATTCGATGCCGCCTGTGGAAATCGTCCAAAAGAAGAAAAAGAAGAAACTCCGGAAAAGAAGAAAAAAGGCGGATGGGAAAAATTCAAAGAAACCATTAAAGAAACATTTGAAGATTAGTAAAAAGAGAAGAAAATTTGTGATTGTTTCACATTTTTTCTTCTCTTTTTTTCGTTGCAATCTAAAAAAATTTCCCTTATAATAGGAATGTTAAATAGATAAAGTGGGAGAGTTTATGAGAAAATGGGCAGCATAGTGGTTCTAAAGCAGATGGTGATGATATTTGCGCTGATTATACTTGGATATTTCATGTATAAAAGGAAGTTTGTATCAGAAATGGTGATGAAGGATTTATCAGCAATTGTTGTAAACATCTGCTGCCCTGCAATGATTCTTGCAAGTGTGTTTCAGGATATGTCAGATATTTCCAGAAAAAATGTAGGGATTGTAACGGGAATTGGTATTGTGTATTATGTTCTGTTGATTGTGTTTGGTTATGCATTTGTAAAGATTTTTCGGGTACAGACGAAGGAAAAAGAAGCATATGTTTTGATGAGCACGTTTGGAAATGTTGGATTTATCGGATTTCCGGTATCACTCGCAATTCTTGGACATAAATCAATTTTGTATGTGGTGATTTTTAATTTTCTGTATAATATTTTTATCTTTACATTTGGGATTGCATTGGTAAGAAAGGGAACAGAAGGCGATAAAAAACAGTCCTGGACAGATATTTTTACACCCGGTTTTGTCTGTTGCATTTTTGCATTTTTGATTTACTGGTTTCAGCTTACCGTTCCGGAGACGCTTCAGAATATCGTAACTTACTGTGGAAATGCCTGTACGTTTCTTTCTATGATGGTAATCGGAGCATCTGTAGTGGGGTTAAATCCGAAAAAAATAATTGAAAATCGAAATCTTATGCTATTTGAATTATTGCGGTTTCTGGTCTTACCGGTTTTAATTGCAATTTTGTTAAAACCAATTCTTCCAGATTATATTATGCGTGCAACCATTATTTTAATGCTGGCACTTCCAACCGGAAATATGCCGGTTATGTTAGCAGAACAGTATAATAAAGATGCACATACGATATCAGAGGGAATTATCTTGTCGACTGTATTATCGGTAGTGACAATAACGATTGTATTTATGTTTGTATAAGAGAGTATAGATAAAGTATAGATAAAGAAAGGAAAGACTAACTATGAAGTGGAATAAAATTACTTTGGAAATCAGAGAAGAAGTAGAAGATATTGTCATTTCCACCCTTGCGGACATCGGGCTTGAAGGTGCGGAAATTCAGGATAAACAGCCGTTATCCGAACAAGATAAAAAGCAGATGTTTGTAGATATTCTTCCGGATATGCCGGAAGATGATGGGGTTGCATATCTGAATTTTTATCTGGATGAGGATGAAGATGTCAATGCAATGCTTGAAAAAGTAAAGGCAGAATTAGAAGAGTTAAGAATGTTTGTAGACATCGGTTCCGGAATGATTACACTTTCCCAGACCGAAGACAAAGACTGGATTAATAACTGGAAACAGTATTTCAAGCAGTTTTATGTAGATGATATCTTGATTATTCCATCTTGGGAAGAAGTAAAAGAAGAAGATAAAGATCGGATGATTATTCATATTGATCCAGGTACAGCATTTGGAACAGGTATGCATGAGACCACGCAGCTTTGTATCCGTCAGTTAAAGAAATATGTGACAAGCGAGACAGAACTGCTCGATGTCGGAACAGGAAGCGGAATTTTATCAATTGTAGCATTGAAATTAGGAGCAAAACATGCAGTCGGAACAGACCTTGATCCTTGTGCAGTTCCGGCAGTAGAAGAAAATAAAGAGGCAAATGAGATTCCGGTAGAAGCTTTTGACATGATGATTGGAAATATCATTGATGATAAAGAAGTACAGGATAAAGTCGGCTATGAAAAATATGATATCGTAGTTGCTAATATTTTAGCAGATGTGTTAGTTCCACTGACTCCGGTTATCTTAAATCAGATGAAAAAAGGTGGAATTTATATTACATCCGGTATCATTGACGACAAAGAAGAAACTGTTGTAAATGCGGTAAAAGCAGCCGGTCTTGAAGTGTTAGAGGTTACACATCAGGGAGAATGGGTGTCTGTTACGGCCAGAAAAAATTAAGGAGCAAAAAATGTATCGTTTTTTTGTAGAACCGTCTCAGGTAGAAGAAACGGTCATTCGCATCTGTGGCAGTGATGTCAATCATATCAAAAATGTACTGCGGATGAAAACCGGAGAGGAAATCCTGATTAGTACCGGAGAGACAATGGAATATACGTGCTACATCGAAGAATTTTTAGAAGATGAAGTTACTGCGCATATCATGTATGCACAGGAAGCAGGATATGAACTTTCTTCTAAAATCTATCTGTTTCAGGGACTTCCAAAGTCAGACAAAATGGAATGGATTATTCAAAAGGCAGTAGAGCTGGGTGTGCATCAGGTGATACCGGTGGCAACTAAGCGAGCAGTTGTGCGTCTGGAGGGAAAAAAAGAGGTAAACAAGCAGCGTAGATGGCAGGCAATTTCGGAAAGTGCGGCAAAGCAGTCCAAACGTATGTATGTGCCGGAAGTCAGTCATGTGATGAGTTTTAAAGAAGCCCTTGCTTATGCAAACAATCTGGATGTGATTCTTTTACCTTATGAGCGTGCAAAAGGGATGCAGGAGACAAAAGCAATCATAAACAGTATAAAACCAGGTCAGTCGATTGGAATTTTCATAGGACCGGAAGGTGGTTTCGATGAAAAAGAAGTCGAACAGTCAATGGATGAGGGTGCAAAAGCAATCACTCTTGGAAAACGAATTTTACGAACAGAAACAGCGGGATTGACAGTGCTTTCAGTTCTGATGTTTGCTTTGGAGGAATAAAATAAAATGGAAGCATATCTTGATAATTCAGCAACCACACAATGCTTTGAAGAGGTAAGAGACATTGTAGTAAAAACTATGATGGAAGATTATGGAAATCCCTCTGCAATGCACAAAAAAGGCGTGGAAGCAGAACAGTATGTAAAAGATGCGACAGAAAAAATTGCAAAAACTTTAAAAGTTCAGGAAAAAGAAATTTATTTTACATCAGGCGGAACAGAATCCGATAACTGGGCACTTGTTGGATGCGCTTATGCAAATCGCAGACAGGGAAAACACATTATTTCTACCGTGTTTGAACATGCAGCAGTTTCAGCACCGCTTGCAGCATTAGAGGAACAGGGATTTGAAATAACAAAAATTCCGGTTGATGCAAACGGAATTCTTTCGATGGAAAAACTGGAATCTGCAATCCGTCCGGATACAATTTTAGTTTCTACGATGTATGTCAATAATGAGGTAGGAGCAGTTGTTCCGGTGGAAGAGATTGGAAAGCTGGTTCATGAAAAGAATCCGAAAACAATTTATCATGTAGATGCAATTCAGGGTTATGGAAAATTCCGTATCTATCCAAAACGGATGGGAATTGATTTGTTATCTGTAAGCAGTCATAAAATTCATGGACCAAAAGGAGTTGGATTTTTATATGTAAATGAAAAAATAAAAATTCAGCCGATGATTCTTGGCGGTGGACAGCAAAAAGGCATGCGTTCCGGTACAGATAATGTTCCGGGAATTGCAGGGCTTGGAGTGGCAGCGAAGAAGATTTATGAAGATTTCGATGAAAAAATTGAACAGTTAAAGGAAAATAAACTGTATCTTGCAAAGAGACTTCAGGAACTGGACAATGTCTTTATCAATGGTCCAAAACCAGAAGATGGAGCACCTCATATTTTAAATGCAAGCTTTGTCGGAGTCAGAAGTGAGGTTCTGCTTCATACCTTAGAAGAAAAACAGATTTATATCTCAGCGGGAAGTGCCTGCTCCAGCCACAAAAGAGCCGCAAGTGCAACTATGCTTGCGCTTGGAGTCTCTGCAGAACGCAGAGAATCTGCAATCCGTTTCAGTCTAAGCGAGATGACAACAAAAGAGGAACTTGATTATGCGGTAGATGAAATCGCAAAAGTACTTCCGGTGCTTCGGAAATTTGCACGACATTAAGATGTAAAAGAAGTTAATGAGATAAAAAAGAATAAAAGACAATATTATGAAGTGAAAGGAAACGATATGTTCAAAGCATTTTTGATAAAATATGCAGAGATTGCAATTAAAGGAAAAAACAGATATATTTTTGAAGATGCGCTTGTAGACCAGATTCGTCATGTATTAAAAGAAGTAGATGGCGAATTTTCAGTCGTAAAAGAGCGTGGTCGAATTTATGTCTATGCAGACAGTGAATTTGATTATGATGAGACAATAGAGGCATTAAAACGTGTCTTTGGTATCTTTGGAATTTGCCCGACTGTAGTATTAGAGGACAAAGGCTATGAAGAGTTATCCAAAGAAGTGGTTGCTTATGTGAAAGAGATGTACAAGGATGAGCCAAAAACCTTCAAAATGGATGTGCGTCGTGCAAAGAAAAGCTATCCGATGACTTCTATGGAAATGAACGCACAGCTTGGCGGGGATGTACTGGATTCCTGTCCGAATATGAAAGTGGATGTGCATGAACCGGATGTGATGATTCACGTGGAAGTCAGAGATAAGATTTATCTGTATTCTGAAGTAATTCCGGGACCGGGAGGTATGCCGGTTGGAACAAATGGAAAAGCGATGCTGTTATTATCTGGCGGAATCGACAGTCCGGTTGCCGGATACATGATTGCAAAACGTGGTGTTAAGATTGATGCTGTATACTTCCATGCTCCGCCATATACAAGTGAAAGAGCAAAACAGAAAGTCGTAGACTTGGCAAAATTAGTAGCAAAATACAGTGGACCGATTCATCTTCATGTTGTAAACTTTACAGATATCCAGCTGTATATTTACGAAAAATGTCCGCATGAAGAATTAACCATTATCATGCGTCGTTATATGATGAAAATTGCAGAAGAATTTGCAAAAAAAGACGGTTGTCTCGGATTGATTACAGGAGAAAGTATCGGTCAGGTGGCAAGCCAGACAATGCACAGCCTTGCTGCTACAAATGAAGTCTGCACCATGCCGGTATTCCGTCCGGTGATTGGATTTGACAAACAGGAAATTGTAGATGTGGCATTAAAAATCAATACTTATGAGACCTCGATTTTACCGTTTGAAGACTGCTGTACAATCTTTGTTGCGAAACATCCGGTTACAAAACCAAATCTGAAAGTAATTAAACGCTCAGAAGAGAAGTTACAGGATAAGATTGAAGAAATGATGATACAGGCTGTAGAGACAGCAGAGACGATTGTGTGTGAGTAAAATTTGCAATAATAAAATAATAAGAGTCATACAGAATTGTGTGGCTCTTAAGATTTCTTTATTAATGAGTGAAAAGCAGAAATAGAAAAAAGGACTGTTAAAACAGTCCTTGGTTTCTATCATCCTATATTAGTCTACTAAATATGGTTTTAAGACAGTAAGAATATCGTCTAAAGCACCATCAGTTGCATGGATGTTTAAATCAATAGATTTGGATAAATCTAAGCTGAAGATACCCATGATAGATTTTGCATCGATTACGTATCTTCCTGATACTAAATCAAAGTCATAGTCAAATTTTGTGATTTCATTTACAAATGATTTCACTTTGTCGATAGAATTCAGAGAAATTTTAACTGTTTTCATTGGACAAATCCTCCCTTACAATCAGTGTTTTTTGCTTTTTACAAGCATAATGTTACCGTTAATGGGGCAAAAAGTCAATATCTAAAAGAGAGAAATAAAATACAAATAATTCGGAAACTATTCGTCAAAACGCTTAAGAATAAATAGGAGTAAAATAGAAATATATGGAAAAGAAAGTTGCATTGCACAATTTAGGATGTAAAGTAAATGCTTATGAGCTTGAAGCAATGGAACAAATGCTTAAAAATGCGGGGTATGAAATTGTACCATTTGCGCCTGGAGCAGATATTTATATCATTAATACCTGTACGGTTACAAACATTGCAGACCGCAAATCAAGACAGATGCTTCATAAGGCAAAGAAAATGAATCCTCAGGCAGTTGTTGTGGCAGCAGGCTGTTATGCGCAGGCGCAAAAAGGAGAAGAAATTGACGAGGCAATTGATATTGTGCTTGGAAATAACAGAAAGCAGGATTTGATTGCCGTTCTGGAAGAGTATCAAAGCGGAAATGGTCAGAAGGAAGAGAGAATAGACCTTGAAAAACCGGTAGAATACGAAGAACTGGAGCTGGCTTCCACAGGAGAGCACACCAGAGCTTATTTAAAAGTACAGGACGGATGCAATCAGTTCTGCAGTTACTGTATTATTCCTTATGTCAGAGGTCGTGTCAGAAGCCGTAAGAGAGAGGAAGTCATAAAAGAAGTAGAACGTCTGGTAGCACTTGGATATCAGGAATTTGTCTTAACCGGAATCCATTTAAGTTCTTATGGGATTGACTGTGAGGATAGTCTGTTAAATCTGATTGTGGCAGTACAGAATGTTGAGGGTGTAAAAAGAATTCGTCTGGGTTCTTTAGAACCGCGTATTATTACAGAAGAGTTTGTAAAGACCTTAAGCAGTCTGCCGGCTATCTGTCCGCATTTTCATTTGTCTTTGCAGAGTGGATGCACGGAAACTTTAAAACGAATGAACCGTAAATATACCGCAGGAGAATACTTAGAAGGATGTCGTCTGCTTCGGAAATATTTTGACCATCCGGCACTGACAACCGATGTAATTGTAGGATTTCCGGGGGAAACAGAGGAAGAATTTAAAGCCTCTAAGGAAATGGTGTCAGAAGCTAAATTCTATGAGACTCATATTTTTAAATATTCAAGAAGAAAAGGCACAAGAGCAGATAAAATGGAAAATCAGATTCCGGAACAAGTAAAAGCAAGCAGAAGTCATGAGATGATTGAGCTTGGAAAAGCACATCAGAAAGAATATATGGAATATTATCTTGGAAAACAGGTTGAGATTTTATTTGAGGAAACAATCGAGATTAATGGACAGACTTACTGGGTCGGTCATACAAGAGAGTATATAAAAGTTGCTGTTTTATCAGAAAAAAATCTGGAGAATCAGCTTGTAACAGGAGAAATTACCGAATTTCTTCAGGATGGGATTTTTAACTGCCGAATATAATGGTTGAATTTCCTAGAAAGATATATTAAAATAGTGGTAAAGTTTTAGATAAGGGCGTGATAATATGGGAAATTTAGATAGTACACAATATTTTAATGTAAAAGGCGATCCGGAAATCAGAGTAAAAGATGTTTTGGATTTGGTATACAATGCGATGGCAGAAAAAGGATATAATCCGGTGAATCAGATTGTCGGATATATTATGTCAGGAGACCCGACTTATATTACGAGCTACAAGGGAGCAAGAAGTACAATTATGAAAGTGGAGCGCGATGAACTTGTAGAGGAACTTTTAAAAGAATACATTAAAAATGAGTCCTGGAAGCACGAGTAAGATTATGAGAGTGATGGGACTGGATTATGGCTCTAAGACTATCGGGGTGGCAATCAGCGACCCTTTAGGTCTTACAGCGCAGGGAATTGAAATTATTCGTCGGGAAGAAGAAAATAAGTTAAGAAAATCCCTTCGCCGGATAGAAGAACTGATTAAGGAATATCAGGTAGAAGAAATCGTTCTGGGATTTCCGAAAAACATGAACAATACAATTGGAGAACGGGCGGAGAAATCGCTGCAGTTAAAGGAAACACTGGAAAGAAGATGCAAACTGCCGGTAATTATGTGGGATGAGAGACTGACAACTGTTGAAGCAAACCGTACACTGATGGAAAGTAAAGTGCGCAGGGAGAACAGAAGTAAATATGTGGATATGATTGCTGCAGTATTTATTCTGCAGGGATATCTGGATTCAAAAGCAAACCCGGGTACAGTTTAATTTCGGTTAAAATGCCAGAAATGGTATTTTTAAGAAAAAAAGAAACGGCTGTTATCCGGGATTTTAGCGTATAAAAAAATAAATTACGATAAGAAAGGATGAGGTTATGGAAACAATTATTTTTGATGGAGAGGACGGAAGTCAGATTGAACTTGGAGTCGTTGCGCAGACAAGAGTAAATGGAAGTGTTTATTTGCTGACAGTAGACCCAGAAGAGTCCGGTGAAGAAGGCAGTGCAGCTTATATTTTAAAAGATACCTCAGAAGATGGAGACAAGGACGGCTGTTATGTATTTGTAGAGGATGACACAGAATTTGATGCAGTGTATAAAGTCTTTGAAGTGATGTTGGATGAGATTGATTTTGAATACGATAATAAAAGGAACGGCAAAAATTGGAGGAATTAATTTGAAAAAAAACAACAACTCAAAATTGAAAATCATTCCATTGGGCGGACTGGAACAAATTGGAATGAACATTACAGCCTTTGAATACGAGGATAGTATTGTTGTAGTGGACTGCGGACTTTCGTTCCCGGAGGACGATATGCTGGGAATCGATTTAGTAATTCCGGACGTCACCTACTTAAAAGAAAATATTTCCAAAGTAAAAGGCTTTGTAATTACCCATGGTCATGAAGACCATATCGGAGCACTTCCTTATGTATTAAAAGAAGTGAATGTGCCGATTTATGCAACAAAACTTACCATCGGACTGATTGAGAATAAATTAAAAGAACACAATCTGCTTCGTACAACCAAACGGAAAGTGATTCGTCATGGACAGTCCATTAACCTTGGCTGTTTCAGAATCGAATTTATTAAAACAAATCATAGTATTCAGGATGCTTCCGCACTGGCAATCTATTCACCGGCAGGAATCGTCGTGCATACCGGTGACTTTAAAGTGGATTACACCCCTGTATTTGGGGATGCAATTGATTTACAGAGATTTGCAGAGATTGGAAAAAAAGGTGTCCTTGCGTTGATGTGCGACAGTACGAATGCGGAGCGAAAAGGCTTTACGATGTCAGAACGTACTGTAGGAAGAACATTTGACAATATTTTTGCGGAGCATAGAAATACAAGAATTATTATTGCAACATTTGCCTCAAATGTGGATCGTGTACAGCAGATTATCAACTCAGCCTATAAGTATGGGAGAAAAGTTGCGGTAGAGGGTCGAAGCATGGTAAATGTCATCGGTACAGCCGCAGAACTTGGTTATCTGAAGATTCCGGATAAAACGTTAATTGATATCGACCAGCTTAAAAACTATCCGGATGAGAAAGTTGTATTGATTACGACAGGAAGTCAGGGAGAATCTATGGCGGCATTGTCCCGTATGGCAGCAAGTATTCATAAGAAAGTTACGATTAAGCCAAACGATACGATTATTTTCAGTTCCAATCCGATTCCGGGAAATGAAAAAGCAGTATCAAAGGTGATTAATGAATTAAGTATGAAAGGTGCAGACGTTATCTTTCAGGATGCACACGTTTCCGGACATGCATGTCAGGAAGAGATTAAACTGATTTATTCCCTTGTAAAACCGAAGTATGCCATTCCGGTGCATGGAGAGTACAGACACTTAAAAGCACAGGCAGGTGTGGCAGAAGAACTTGGAATTCCAAAGGAAAATATCTTTATTCTTTCTTCCGGTGATGTGCTTGAATTAAATGAAGAAGAACCGGCAAGAGTAACCGGACAGGTTCGTACGGGAGCAATCTTTGTTGATGGTCTTGGTGTTGGAGATGTTGGAAATATCGTACTTCGTGATCGTCAGCATCTTTCTGAAGACGGTATTATGATTGTTGTGCTTACTTTAGAAAAACATTCGAGCAATCTTCTTGCAGGACCGGATATCGTATCACGTGGTTTTGTCTATGTGCGTGAATCGGAAGATTTAATGGAAGAGGCCAGAAGTGTAGTGGAAGAGGCGATTGACAGCTGTCTGGAGAGACATATTACAGATTGGGGTAAGATGAAAAATGTAATTAAAGATTCTCTGGGAGAATTCTTGTGGAAGAGAACTAAGAGAAGTCCGATGATTCTGCCGATTATTATGGAGGCATAATTCCATGAGTAATATTGATTATTATGTAAACAGGGCGATTGAGGAGATTAAAAGTGAGAGTGTTTACAGACAATACACGACTTCTCTTGAAAAGCTCAACGCAAATCCTGAGATAAAACGGCAGGTCGATGAATTGCGCAGATTGAACTATCAGGCGCAGATTAAAAATGATGATGCAGACTCTTATGACACCATAGATGACATTGATGATAAGATAGATGAATTAAGCTGTATACCGGAAGTGAATCAGTTTTTAGAGGCAGAAGCTGCACTTTGCAGACTCCTACAGGATATTTCGGTAAGAGTACATGAGGCGATTCATTTAGATGTACCGGACTTGAATTAGGGTCAGGCAGATATTCCTAGTCCACTTGACCTCAGGGAATGCCTATCGGCGTTCAATTGGCAGGATTGGAAGGAAACTTTAATATTCCGAGGGTGCATTAAGAAAATAAGGAGAAAAAAATGGGAAGAGGAATCAGAAAACAGGGTGCGGCATCAATTTTTGCAGGTGGATTTTTCCGCTTTGCGGTGTATGCCTGTGTGGTGTGTGCCGTGATTTATGTTGGAAAATCAGCGTATGATTTTGGATATGCGATTTTCGATCAGATACCTGTGGATGATGAAGACCATGGAGAAGATGTAACTGTTGTAATCAAAGACGGAGCGTCGGTGTATCAGATTGGAAAGATTTTAAAAAGCAAAGGTTTGATTAAAGATGCAAAAGTATTTGTGGTACAGGAAAGTCTTTCAAATTATAAAGATAAATTACAGTCGGGAACTTATATTTTAAATACTTCTATGACGACAGATGAAATGCTGGCAGTGCTTGCAAGAGAAGATATGACAGGACAGCCGGAGCAGGATTCCACGGATTCTCTGGACACTTCAGCGGATGGCACAGATGTGCAGACAACAGAAGAGTCCGTTACAGATGAGAGTCAGGATGCGTCAGGAGAACAGGCAGGAGAAACGGCTGAATAAGAGGGAAAAAAAAGTGATTGTTGATGAAAGAATGGTTACCTATATCAACTCTCTGGACAAAGGAAATACGCCTTTTTTAACTCAGCTTGAAAAGGATGCAAAGGAAAATTATGTGCCGATTATACGGCGGGAAATGCAGAGCTTTTTAAAAGTAATGCTACAGATAGCAAGTCCCCATCTCATCTTAGAGGTGGGGACTGCTGTTGGTTTTTCCACTCTTCTTATGAGTGAGTATGCACCGAAAGACTGCAGAATCACGACGATAGAAAATTATGAGAAGAGAATACCGATTGCCAGAGAAAATTTTAAAAAAGCAGGAAAAGAAGAGCAGATTACCTTATTAGAAGGTGATGCGGCCCAAATTTTAAAGACGCTGGAGGGAAGTTATGATTTTATCTTTATGGACGCAGCAAAAGCACAGTATATTAACTTCTTTCCGGATGTTTTGAGGCTTTTGAAAAAAGGCGGAATTTTAATTTCTGATAATGTACTGCAAGATGGAGATATTATCGAGTCCCACTTTGCGGTGGAGAGAAGAAACCGGACAATTTATAAGCGGATGAGGGAATACCTTTATGTGCTGAAAAATCATGAAGAGCTTGAGACAAGTATTATTCCTCTCGGTGATGGAGTGACGCTTAGTATTAAGAAATAGAAAGGCAGGAAAGATGAGAGCAAAACCAGAGTTATTAATTCCGGCAAGCAGTCTGGAAGTTTTAAAAATAGCGGTTATTTTTGGTGCAGATGCAGTTTATATCGGAGGAGAAGCTTTTGGTCTGCGTGCAAAGGCAAGAAACTTTTCTATGGAAGACATGAAAGAGGGAATTGAATTTGCACATCAGCACCATGTAAAAGTATATGTAACAGCAAACATTTTGGCACACAACAAAGATTTGGACGGAGTAAGAGAATATTTCCGTGAATTAAAAGAAATCAGGCCAGATGCACTGATTATTTCTGACCCGGGTGTATTTATGATTGCAAAAGAAGTATGTCCGGAGATTGAACGTCATATCAGTACTCAGGCAAATAATACCAATTATGAAACTTATAAGTTCTGGTATGGACTGGGCGCAAAACGTGTGGTCAGTGCAAGAGAACTTTCTTTAGAAGAGATTAAACAGATTCGTGCAAATATTCCGGATGATTTGGAAATCGAAACTTTTATTCATGGTGCAATGTGTATTTCTTATTCCGGAAGATGTCTCTTAAGCAATTTCTTTACCGGAAGAGATGCCAATCAGGGTGCGTGTACGCATCCGTGTAGATGGAAATATTCGATTGTAGAAGAAACCAGACCGGGAGAATATATGCCGGTTTATGAAAACGAGCGTGGAACTTATATCTTTAACTCAAAAGATTTATGTATGATTGAGCATATGGATGATATTCTGACTTCAGGAATCGACAGCTTAAAAATCGAAGGACGAATGAAAACCGCCCTTTATGTGGCAACGGTTGCAAGAACCTACAGAAAAGCCATTGATGATTATGTTGAGAGTCCAAAATTATACCGGAAAAACATGGAATGGTATAAAGAGCAGATTATGGGATGTACCTATCGTCTGTTTACCACTGGATTTTTTTATGGAAAACCGGATGAAACTTCCCAGATTTATGACAGTAATACTTATGCAAAAGACTACACCTATCTTGGTTTCCTGGAAGAAAAGACAGAAAAAGGACTCTATCGAATCACCCAGAGAAATAAATTCCTTGTAGGAGAAACGATAGAGGTCATGCGTCCGGATGGAGAAAACCGTCTGGTTACGGTAAAAGCAATCTATGATGAAGAGGGAAATTCCTGTGATAGTGCTCCGCATCCACAGCAGGTGCTGTATCTGGATTTGGGAGAAGATTTAAATGTCTTTGACCTTTTAAGAAGAAAAGAAAGCGTTTCTTAACTTTAAAATCGCATTTTTTTCAATACGGGACACATAAGAGCGGCTGATATTCAGCCGCTTTGCTATTTCCCGCTGGGTCAGCTCATCACAGCCATAAAGCCCAAAGCGTAGTTTTAAGACTTCCGCTTCCCGTTTGGTCAGTACGAAACCGAGCAGGTAGTAAAGTTTACGGATATCCTGTTTTAAAGAATAATTTTTTACGACATCGACAGGCTCATTTTCAATCACATCAAGCAGATTGATTTCATTTCCTTCACGGTCTGTGCCGATTGGTTCGTAAAGAGAAATATCTTTGCTGGTTTTCTTTTTAGAACGAAGCAGCATAAGCAGTTCATTGTCGATACAGCGGGCAGCATAAGTGGAGAGCCGGTTGGATTTTTCCTGATTAAATGTATGAATTGCTTTTATCAGACCGATTGTTCCAATCGAAATCAGGTCATCTAATTCTTCTTCAACCCCTTGATATTTTTTTACAATATGTGCTACAAGGCGCAGATTGCGTTCGATGAGAACATTTTTTGCTTCCTGACTGCCCCTTTTGTATTCTTGGAGATAATATTTTTCCTCCTCGGATGTCAAGGGCTTAAGAAATGTTTTCAAGCAGCCTTACCTCAAAGGGATTTAATAATAGTCTATGAGAAAAAGGGATAAATTGTGCTTTTCCAAAAAAAGAAAAAATGCTTGTATCAAAAGGAAAATTGTGATACGATAATCGAATCAGAAAACAATTCATGTTTTCCGGTACAGCTGCTTAATCTTCGCTGTACCAGTTCTGGCAGTTCTGCCGTTTTTTCAAATTTTAAATTTATTTAATTTCAAATCTAAGACAAGTAATTATGAGTTTAGGAGGCATTTTATGTATGTTCAGTAAAGTGTTGTCAGCGGCTATTGATGGGGCAAGATGCGTTCCGGTATCAGTAGAAGTGGATGCAAGTAATGGACTTCCGGCTTTTTTGATGGTAGGAGATTTATCTTATCAGGTAAAAGAAGCGCAAGAGAGAGTCCGTACTGCGATAAGAAACAGTGGAATGACAATTCCACCCAAAAGAGTAACTGTAAATTTAGCACCTGCGGATGTCCGTAAAGATGGAAATCATTTTGATTTGCCAATAGCGGCTTCGCTTATGATTGCATTTGGCTTTCTGGAAGCGGAAAAATTCGATGGCGTGATGCTTGCCGGAGAACTTGGCTTAAATGGCAGGATTAATGGAGTCAGAGGAATTCTGCCTTTTGTAGAAACCGCTTACAAAAAGGGATGTCGGCTTTGTATTGTGCCAAAGCAAAATTACAGGGAAGCACGGATGATTGGACAGATTTCTGTGCTTGGAGTGGAGTCTTTGCAGGAATTTTTAAGCTGTGCCAGAAAAGAAAACTGGGGGCTTTTAGAAGATACAAAAGAAGAGCCGGTTTTACTGCCTGCAAAGAAAGAAGAAATCGAAGATTTTGCTGATATTCAAGGTCAGGAATATGTGAAGCGGGCAGTCGTGATTGCGGCAGCAGGGATGCATAACTTTCTTATGACCGGTCCAAAGGGGACAGGAAAGACGATGATTGCCAGAAGAATCCCAGGGATTCTGCCAGAACCTACCAAGGAAGAACTGCTTGAAGTATCAAAGATTTACAGCATTTCAGGTCTGTTATCCGAAGAGAAACCATTTCTTTTATCTCGTCCATTTCGGGCACCCCATCACAGCATTTCACCGGCAGCACTTGCCGGAGGTGGAAAGTATCCAAAAGCCGGAGAAATCACGCTTGCCCATAAGGGCGTTCTTTTCTTAGATGAATTTCCGGAGTTTTCCCATGAATGTATTGAATTATTAAGACAGCCGTTAGAAGAACGGAAAATTTTAATCAGCCGAAGCGGAGGTTCGTACTTGTTTCCGGCCGATTTTATGCTGGTTGCTGCAATGAACCACTGTCCCTGTGGTCAGTTTCCGGATTTAAATCGGTGCAGTTGTACGTTTCAGGAAGTAAAGCGTTATCAGAATCGAATCAGTGGTCCGATTTTAGACAGAATTGATATTGTGGCAGAAGTGTCGGGAATTTCTTATCAGGAACTGACCGGAAAACGGAAAGAAAAAAGTTCAAAAAAATTTAGAAAAGAAGTTGAGATGGCAGTAAAGGTACAAGGGGAACGCTATCAGGAGAAAAAGATTCGGTTTAATTCTCAGCTTTCCGGTAAATTATTGGAGGAGTTTTGCAATGTAAGTGCAGAGGGACAGCGAATTTTGGAAAAAGCGTATAAAAAAATGAGATTAAGTGCAAGGGCATATCATAAAATCTTAAAAACGGCACGTACCATTGCGGATTTGGAACAAGAAGAGGAGATAAAAGAAGCGCATATCAGTGAAGCACTTTGTTATCGAAGAGTAGAAGGAAAGGATACTTGAAATATGGAAGAAAAAATTGTAAGTTATACACCGGATGACGTTGAGTATCCGGATAAATTAAGAAATTTTAAAGACAGACCCAAACGGTTGTATGTAAAAGGAAAACTTCCGGATCCAAATCGCAAAAGTGTGGCGATTATCGGGGCAAGAATGTGCAGTTATTACGGCAGAACGCAGGCTTATGAATTTGCAAAAGAATTTGCTTCTTGTGGAGTTCAGGTTATCAGCGGACTGGCAAGAGGAATTGATGGCTGGGCACATAAAGGTGCAATTGATGGCGGAGGAGAAACATTTGCGGTGCTTGGTTGTGGAGTGGATATTTGTTATCCGAGCCAGAATATCAATCTCTATCGTGAGATTCAGAAAAAGGGAGGAATTATCTCTGAGTATGAGGAAGGAGAGAAACCCCTTGGATGGCATTTTCCGTTAAGAAATCGAATTATCAGTGGGCTTGCTGATATTGTTTTAGTAATCGAGGCAAAGAAAAAAAGCGGTTCATTAATTACAGTAGAGTATGCACTTGAGCAGGGAAAGTCTGTCTATGCGCTTCCGGGAAGAGTGGGGGAAGCATTAAGTGAAGGATGCAACAATTTAATTTTTCAGGGAGCACAAATTGCAAAAAATGTGGAAATTATCCTCGAAGAACTCGAAATTTTGGATAAAATGACGAAAGAAAAGAATAAAAAAACAGAGATAAGGCTTGCAAGAAAAGAAGAAATGGTGTATAGTTGTGTGGATTTGAAACCAAAACACCTGGACGAAATTATAAAATTGACTGACTTGGAATTGCTTGAAGTGCAGGAAATTTTGGTGAAATTAGAGTTGATGGAACTTGTAACAGAGCCAATAAAGAATTATTATGCCAGAGCGGGAGGTTGATATGGCAAAGTATTTAGTGATAGTGGAATCGCCGGCAAAAGTAAAGACAATAAAAAAATTTTTAGGTTCCAATTATGAAGTCATGGCATCAAACGGACATGTAAGAGATTTGCCGAAAAGCCAGTTGGGGTTTAGTGTAGAAAATGATTATGAACCAAAGTATATAACAATTCGCGGAAAGGGTGACATTTTAGCAGCACTTCGAAAAGCTGCGAAAAAAGCAGATAAAGTTTATCTTGCGACTGACCCTGACCGTGAGGGAGAAGCGATTTCATGGCATCTTTCAAAGGCATTGAAGTTAGATGATAAAAAAATGCGTCGTATTACCTTTAATGAAATTACAAAAACAGCAGTCAAAGCTTCTATTAAAGAGGCTAGAGAGATTGATTTAAAATTAGTGGATGCACAGCAGACCAGAAGAATGTTAGACCGTATGGTTGGATATAGAATCAGTCCGGTTTTATGGGCGAAAGTAAAACGTGGATTGAGTGCAGGACGTGTGCAGTCTGTTGCTCTTCGTATTATTGGAGATAGAGAAGAAGAAATCAATGCATTTATACCGGAGGAATATTGGACTTTAGAGGCACAGTTTGCGGTAAAAGGTGAGAAAAAACCGCTGACTGCAAAATTTTATGGAAAAAAAGGACAGAGAATCAATATTCATTCCAAAGGAGAACTCGATGAAATTTTAAAAAACCTTGAGGGTGCAAGCTATGAGGTGGATGAAGTAAAAAAGGGAGAGCGTACAAAAAAAGCACCATTTCCATTTACTACCAGTACCTTACAGCAGGAAGCCTCCAAAGTGTTAAACTTCTCGACACAGAAAACCATGCGTCTTGCACAGCAGTTATATGAAGGAATTGATATCAAGGGAAATGGAACAGTCGGTGTGATTACTTATCTGCGTACGGATTCAACCCGTATCTCGGATGAAGCCCAGAAAGCAGCACAAGAGTATATTACAGAACAGTATGGAGAAGAATATACCAAAGTAACTGAGAAAAAAGATAGTAATAAGAAGAAAATTCAGGATGCGCATGAAGCAATTCGTCCAACCGATATTACAAGAACCCCGATTTCTTTAAAAGAGTCTTTAACCAGAGACCAGTTCCGTCTGTATCAGTTAATTTGGAAACGTTTTACCGCAAGTCAGATGCAGCCTGCAAAATATGAAACCACTTCCGTTAAAATTAAAGGCGGAGAGTATTATTTTACAACATCTGCATCGAAATTAAAATTTGATGGTTTCATGGCAGTTTATGTGCAGGAAGATGATGAAAAATCAGATAAGACGGTTTTGACAAAAGGGCTCGATGAGACGAGTGAGCTGACATTTGAGAAATTTAACGAACAGCAGCATTTTACTCAGCCACCGGCTCATTATACAGAGGCGACTCTTGTAAAAACATTAGAAGAACTTGGAATTGGACGTCCAAGTACCTACGCACCAACCATTACTACGATTATTGCAAGACGGTATGTTGCAAAGGAAAATAAAAACCTTTATATGACAGAAATTGGTGAAGTAGTCAATAATATTATGAAAACTTCTTTCCCAAGTATTGTAGATGTACATTTTACGGCAACAATGGAAGAACTGCTCGACAGTATTGCAGAAGGATTGATTGAGTGGAAAACGGTAATTCGCAATTTCTATCCGGATTTGGATGAGGCAGTAAAGACAGCAGAAAAGGAACTTGAAGAAGTTAAGATAGAAGATGAGGTAACCGACGTAATCTGTGAACAGTGCGGAAGAAATATGGTAATCAAATACGGACCGCATGGAAAATTTCTGGCTTGCCCTGGATTTCCGGAATGTCGTAATACCAAACCATATCTGGAAAAAATCGGAGTACCGTGTCCAATCTGTGGAAAAGAAGTAGTAATGCGCAGAAGTAAAAAAGGACGCCGTTATTATGGCTGTGAAAACAATCCGGAATGTGAATTTATGTCCTGGCAGAAGCCATCCAAAGAAAAATGTCCAAACTGCGGTGGATATATGGTAGAAAAAGGAAACAAACTGGTCTGTGCAAATGAACAGTGTGGATTTGTAAAAATACAGCCGAAAGACAAAGGCGAAGAGGCTTAAATAAAAATCCAAGTAAAGTGGACATTTGTGGAATAAAAACAATGAAAATAAATGGTTAATTTAGGGCGATTGCAGGAAAAGTCTTGTAGTCGCTCTTTTTGGTGAAAGAAACGAAATTGTTAGAAAAAAATGAATAGACAGAAAATAGCTATATTATCCATTGATTTCAGAATAATTGTGTGGTAAAATGAAAAAAGGAAAAATAAATGTAATATATAGGATTGGATGCTGAACAAAACGAAAGGAGATTTATTATGAGCGTACAATTACTAGACAAGACCAGAAAAATTAATAAACTGCTCCATAATAATCATTCTTCCAAGGTATTATTTAATGATATCTGCGAGGTGATGGTAGAGACTCTGGACTCCAATATACTTGTTATCAGTAAAAAGGGGAAAGTACTTGGTGTCGGAACATGTCAGGGAGTGCAGGAGATTACAGAGCTAATTGACGATGAGGTCGGCGGATTTATTGATAAGCTCTTAAATGAAAGACTGCTTGGAGTTTTGTCAACAAAAGAAAATGTCAATTTACAGACTCTTGGATTTGAAAGCGAAGGTATTGATAAGTATATGGCTATTATCAGTCCGATTGATATTGCAGGAGAACGTTTAGGAACACTCTTTATGTACCGTGATACCAAAAGTTATGATATAGAAGATATTATCGTAAGTGAGTACGGAACAACTGTGGTTGGTCTTGAAATGATGCGTTCCGTTCATGAAGAAAATGCAGAAGAAAATCGGAAGATTCAGGTGGTAAAAGCGGCTTTCAATACACTGTCATTCTCAGAGTTAGAGGCAATCATTCATATCTTTGATGAACTCGACGGAGATGAGGGGATCTTAGTTGCAAGTAAGATTGCAGACCGTGTGGGAATTACAAGGTCTGTGATTGTAAATGCACTTCGTAAGTTTGAAAGTGCAGGAGTTATCGAATCTCGTTCTTCCGGTATGAAAGGAACCTATATTAAAGTTTTGAATGAAGTGATTTTTGATGAACTCGATGAAATTAAAAAAAGAAAAATCGTGAAGAATAATAAATAGAAATAATAAATAGAATAGAAATGAATGAATCAAGAATAGAAAGTGAAGAGACTTCATATAGTAAGAGGGAACTTGACTTTCTATTTTTTTATTTACAGAAAATTACTTTCCTGTAAATAAAAAAACGCTCCGCGGGGATGCGCACTGCGGCGTACAAAGTAGATGTCGCAAGCGACCGCCGCAGGCGCGAGAATGTGCCTTGCCACATTCTCTATTTTGAATTTATAAAAATTGTATGAAACATGTACAAAAATAAAAAAATAAGAAAACATAAGAAAAAATGAGAAAACATAAGAAAATATCATGAAATATAAAATATTACACCTTTTGTTGCAGTTGCGGAAATAAGCTGAATTAACTAATATATGACTAACGGTTAGCACTCGATTAAAATGAGTGCTAGTAAAATGAGATTGATAATTCTAAAGGAGGCATTTTAGATATGAAATTAGTACCATTAGGAGACAGAGTTGTATTGAAACAGTTAGTTGCAGAAGAAACTACAAAATCCGGTATCGTATTACCGGGGCAGGCACAGGAAAAACCACAACAGGCAGAAGTAATCGCTGTAGGTCCTGGCGGAGTAGTTGATGGAAAAGAAGTAAAAATGGAAGTTGCCGTTGGAGATCAGGTTATCTATTCCAAATATGCTGGTACAGAAGTGAAATTAGACGGGGAAGAATACATTATCGTAAGACAGAACGACATTCTTGCCGTAGTAAAATAAATAAGAAATTATAATTCTTAAAAATCGTAATTCTCAAAAATCAGGAGGAAAAAAGTAATGGCAAAAGAAATTAAATATGGAGCAGAAGCAAGAGCAGCTCTTGAAAATGGTGTAAATAAATTAGCAGATACCGTACGTGTGACATTAGGACCGAAAGGAAGAAACGTTGTATTAGACAAATCTTTCGGTGCTCCGCTTATTACAAATGATGGTGTTACAATCGCAAAAGAAATCGAATTAGAAGACGGTTTTGAAAACATGGGTGCACAGCTCATCAAAGAAGTTGCTGCTAAGACAAATGATGTAGCCGGTGATGGTACTACAACCGCAACTGTACTGGCTCAGGCAATGGTTCATGAAGGAATGAAAAACCTGGCAGCAGGTGCCAATCCGATTATCTTAAGAAAAGGTATGAAAAAAGCAACTGCAAAAGCTGTAGAGGCAATTCAGGCAATGAGCGGAACAATTGAAAGCAAAGATCAGATTGCAAGGGTTGCAGCAATTTCTGCCGGTGATGACGAAGTTGGTGAAATGGTAGCAGATGCTATGGAAAAAGTAAGCAATGACGGTGTTATCACAATCGAAGAATCCAAAACAATGAAAACAGAACTGGATTTAGTAGAAGGTATGCAGTTTGACAGAGGATATATTTCTGCATACATGGCAACAGATATGGATAAAATGGAAGCTGTATTAGATGATCCATATATTTTGATTACAGATAAGAAAATTTCTAATATCCAGGATTTACTTCCGGTATTAGAGCAGATTGTAAAATCAGGTGCAAAACTGTTAATCATCGCAGAAGATATCGAAGGAGAAGCGCTGACTACTCTTATCGTAAACAAATTAAGAGGAACATTCTCTGTAGTAGCTGTAAAAGCTCCTGGATATGGCGACAGAAGAAAAGAAATGCTTCGTGATATCGCAATCCTGACAAATGGTACAGTTGTATCTGACGAACTGGGTATTGAATTAAAAGACGTAACGATGGATCAGCTTGGACGTGCAAAATCTGTTAAAGTACAGAAAGAAACAACAGTTATCGTTGATGGTGAAGGTTCTAAAGAAGATATCGAAGCAAGAATCGCTCAGATTAAACATCAGATTGCTGAAACAACTTCTGAGTTTGATAAAGAAAAATTACAGGAAAGACTTGCAAAACTTTCCGGTGGAGTTGCTGTTATCCGTGTAGGTGCTGCAACAGAAACAGAAATGAAAGAAGCAAAACTTCGTATGGAAGATGCTTTAAATGCAACAAGAGCAGCTGTAGAAGAAGGTATTATCGCAGGTGGCGGTTCTGCTTATATCCATGCATCGAAAGAAGTTGCAAAACTGGTTGAAGAACTTGACGGCGATGAAAAAACAGGTGCAAGAGTGGTATTAAAAGCTCTGGAAGCTCCTCTGTTCCATATTTCTGCAAACGCAGGTCTGGAAGGTTCTGTTATCATCAATAAAGTAAGAGAATCTGAAGTGGGTGTTGGATTTGATGCATTCCATGAAGAGTATGTAAATATGGTAGAAAAAGGAATCCTTGACCCGACTAAAGTTACAAGAAGTGCATTACAGAACGCAACAAGTGTTGCCGGAACTCTGTTAACAACAGAAGCAGTTGTTTCTACAATCAAAGAAGAGACTCCTGCAATGCCAGCAGGTAATCCGGGAATGGGTATGATGTAATTTAACCAAAGCGGATTGCGAATATCCGATTGACATTTTAAGAAATTCTTATGCCGGTGTCAGCTAGACACCGGCATTTCTTTATGATAGACTAAAAGAGATAAGAAAAAATGCATGAAAATGCACGAAAAAACGAAAGGAGAACGAAGTGAACGACACATATTCAGAACTTCTGATAAAAAAAGAAGTAACTGCAAAAGACAAGATGATAAAAGTGCTTCTGATTGCACTGATTGCACTTATGGCAGTTGCCGGAATTTTGATTACACCGCTTGCATTTATTGCAGCGATTGCGCTTGGAATTGCAGCCTATTTTGTGTTTCCGAATCTGGATTTGGAATTTGAGTATGTCTATGTAAATGGAGAACTCGATATTGACAAAATTATGGCGAAGATGAAGAGAAAAAGAGCCAAAAGTTTTGAACTTTCCAAAATGGAAATTATGGCGCCGGTAAAATCCCATAGACTGGATTATCAGAACCAGAATACCAAAATGAAAGTTTATGATTTTTCATCAGGAAATCCATCACATAAAGTTTTTGCGATGATTATTCCTAGTGACAATGAACTCTGTAAAGTGTTGCTTGAGCCGGACGAAGAACTTTTAAAAAATATTGAAAAAAGTTGTCCGAGAAAAGTTTTTGTGGATTGACACTTTTGTCGGAATTTGTTATATTTTATTACTATAAACAAAATGAAGGGAGAAAGACAATGGGTAAGATTATTGGTGAAGGCATTACCTTTGACGATGTACTCTTAGTACCGGCTTATTCTGAGGTGATTCCAAATCAGGTTGATTTAACAACTTATCTGACAAAAAAAGTAAAACTGAACATTCCGATGATGAGTGCAGGAATGGATACGGTTACAGAACATCGTATGGCAATTGCTATGGCAAGACAGGGTGGAATTGGTATTATCCACAAAAATATGTCAATTGAAGCACAGGCAGACGAAGTAGATAAAGTAAAACGTTCTGAAAATGGTGTTATCACCGACCCGTTTTATTTATCTCCAGAACATACACTGGAAGATGCAAATAATCTTATGGCAAAATTCCGTATTTCAGGTGTGCCAATCACGGAAAACGGAAAATTAGTTGGTATTATTACAAACCGAGATTTGAAATTTGAAGAAGATTTCAGCAGAAAAATCAAGGAATGTATGACATCCGAAAATCTTGTAACAGCAAGGGAGGGTGTTACACTGGAAGATGCAAAGAAAATCCTTGCAAAATCCAGAAAAGAGAAACTTCCAATTGTCGATGAGAATTTCAATTTAAAAGGTCTTATTACCATTAAAGATATCGAAAAACAGATTAAGTATCCCTTATCTGCGAAAGATGCACAGGGCAGACTGCTGTGTGGTGCAGCAGTAGGTATCACAGCAAACGTTATGGCTCGTGTGGATGCACTTGTAAAAGCAAATGTTGACGTTGTTGTCGTAGACTCTGCTCATGGACATTCTGCAAATATTTTAAAAGCAGTCCGCGAAATGAAAGAAAAATATCCGGATTTACAGGTAATTGCCGGTAACGTTGCAACCGGTGCAGCAACAAAGGCTTTAATTGAAGCTGGTGTTGACGCTGTTAAAGTTGGTATCGGTCCTGGTTCTATCTGTACAACTCGTGTCGTTGCAGGTATCGGTGTTCCGCAGATTACTGCAGTTATGGACTGTTACGAAGCAGCAAAAGAATATGGTATCCCGATTATTGCAGACGGTGGTATCAAATACTCAGGCGATATGACAAAAGCAATCGCAGCCGGAGCAAACGTATGTATGATGGGAAGTATGTTTGCCGGATGTGATGAAAGCCCTGGAGATTTTGAATTATATCAGGGAAGAAAATATAAAGTATATCGTGGAATGGGCTCTATTGCAGCAATGGAAAACGGAAGTAAAGACCGTTATTTCCAGGAAAATGCAAAGAAATTAGTTCCGGAAGGTGTTGAAGGACGTGTTGCATACAAAGGACATGTTGAAGATACAGTATTCCAGTTAATCGGTGGACTTCGTTCCGGTATGGGATATTGTGGAGCAAAAGATATTGAAACATTAAAAGCAACAGGACGTTTTGTTAAGATTACTGCTGCGTCTTTGAAAGAATCACATCCACATGACATTCATATCACAAAAGAAGCTCCGAACTACAGCGTAGATGACAAATAGGAAAAAAGAGTTTCAAATGTAAACATAAGCGGCAGGAGCTGTTGTCTTTGGACAATGGTTTCTGCCGCTTTCTGGTATTGGGGAGAGTTTTTTATGAAACGAAAGAAAAAAAGAATCAGAACAAGATGGAATATAAAGGTATTCGTTATTTATGCAGTGACTTTATTTTTCATTATTTTTGGGGTCAAGACGGCGGTTGTTAAGGTTGTCGGGTTAATACAGAGCAGAACGGAAGAACAGTATCAGGAAGATATCGAAGAAGCAGAAGAAGAAGAAGAAGAAACAGCAAATAATGCGGATTTTCCGGGGGCACCACTGTTTACAGTTGATTTGCTCGATATCAATGAATATTCAAGACCCGGGATTGCACTTGAAAAAATCAATGGAATTGTAATTCATTATACGGCAAATCCAAAGAGTACTGCAAAACAAAACAGGGATTATTTTGAAGGGTTAAAAGACAGCCATGAGACAAAGGCAAGCAGTCATTTTGTAGTGGGAATAAAAGGAGAAATTGTTCAGTGTATTCCAAGTTCAGAGATTTCGTATGCTTCTAATTCGAGAAACAGTGATACCCTTTCAATTGAATGTTGTCATAAAGATAAGAGTGGAAAATTTACAAAAGAGACCTATCAGTCTTTAGTTGAATTAGTTGGATGGCTTTGTCAGAGATTTGGACTTACCAGTGAGCAGGTGATTCGTCATTATGATGTGACAGGAAAGAACTGCCCGAAATATTTTGTAGAACATGAAGATGAGTGGGAACAGTTTAAGAAAGATGTAGATGTTCAGATTGCAGTTGTGGAACAGGAAGTAGAAACTGCCAGTCAACAATAAATCCGGACTTTGATTTGAAAGGAAAGATTCAAGATGAAAAAGAAAAAAATTTTACAGCGGGCAGTTACCTATTATCGTTCTCACATGTGGTGTTCTCTTTTGCTTTCGATTTTTGGTATGATTTTTATCATTGCCCTGATTTTATTGGGATATATGAAGAGCAAATATTATCAGTATCTGCTTGATACGACTTATGAATCAGAGAAAGTGATGATAGAGTCCGTTAACAAGAATATTGAAAATCAGATGGAGTCCTTTATTGATTTAGGTGCAAATATTGCAGTGGAGGATCGGCTTGTACAGGAAATTGAAGACTATGTACAGGCAGGGAAGACCAATCAGTATGCTTCTAAGCTGATGCGGACAACTTTAAAAAGTACAACTTATGGAAGTAGTTCAATTACCGGAGTTGCAGTGGTTGAAGAAGATGGTCTGCTTGCGCAGTTCTCCAGAGAAGAAGTGGGCACAGAAAAAGTCAGGGGAATCTGGGATGAAAATGAACAGGATGAAATTATAAGTTTGTTTCAGGAGATGAAACAACATAATGAGACAGGGCTTCTGCCCCGCTATATTATTGTAAATGGAGCAAACGAACATTTAAATGTGTCTGGAAGAGGGGTCTTACATATCGCATTTCCGATTAAGAATGGTTATAATTATAAACATATGAAATACATGATTATCGTTTCTTATTACAGTCAGTCAATTTCCGCACTGTTAAAACAGCTTTCTCAGGGGGGAAAAGATGAGTTTTTACAGGGATATATTGAAAATGCCAGTGGAAAGATTTTGTTTCATACCGACGAAAATTATGTGGATAAAAACGCAAAAAAGATTTATAATAGTGACACGAATAAAATCAATCTGGAAACGGATGTGAAAAATTATGGATGGAAGCTGCATGGTGTGATTGACAAAGCTGCTTTAGAGTCAAACGTAAACAAAATGTACTCTAAGGCGATGATTTTGTATTTGTGTGCGATTTTGGCCGTAATGGGGATTGCAATTTTTATTATTAAGTCGATTTTAAAGCCGGTCAGTGTTATCAGTACTTCTATTGATCGTGTAAAAACCGGGGATATGCAGGGATATATTTCAATAGAAGGAACAAATGAAATCTGGCAGTTAGCACGGGAATATAATGAGATGTTGTGTTCAATTCAAGAGGCAAATATGAAAGTAGAAGAACAGCATGGAGAAATTATTGAATCGATGAAAATGAAGCGCAGGGCAGAGAGAGAAGCACTTGAATCTCAGATTAATGCGCATTTTATCTGTAATACTTTAAATGCGATTAATTATGAGGCAATGGATAATGGGGATTTTAAAGTCTCTTTGCTTCTTAAAAAACTTTCTAATATTTTACGCTATACGTTTGATCAGAAACATCAGAATGTGTATATGTTTCAGGAAATTTCATGGATTGAGCAGTATCTGTTTTTACAGAAAGAACGAATGGGAAGTGCCTTTGATTATGAAATTCAGTTTGATTCGGATTATGATAACTGGCCGTGCAGGAAACTGATGCTTCAGCCGTTTGTAGAGAATTCGATTCTTCATGGATTAGAAGGGGTCAATAAAGGTGGATTTATCCGAATTACCGGAGAAGGATATCAAGAGTATCTTAAAATTGTAATTGAGGATAATGGATGTGGAATGACCCCGGAGGTAGAACAGATTATTAAAGAAGTGTTGGAGAATCCGTTGCTTGCAAAACAAAAAGGATTGGGAATCGGAATTTCTAATGTCGTAACCAGAATGAGGATGTATTATACAGAAGATTTAAAGATTCAGTTAGAGACAGAAGAACGAAAAGGCTGTAAGTTTACAATGATACTTCCAGAGGCAAGACAGTAGGAGACAAGGGGGAAGGCAGATAAATGAGAATATTGATAGCAGAAGATGAAGAACGGGCGAGGAGAGGACTTCGTTCCGTTTTAACTTCTTTATCAGAGGATTATGAGGTAGTAGCAGAGGCATCGAATGGAAAGCAGGCATTAGAGTTGCTTCAGATCCTAAAGCCGGATGTGGTTTTTACGGACTTAAAGATGCCATTTTTGGATGGAATGGGACTGATTAAGGCAGGAATTGCAGCAGGTGTTTGCACGAAATATGTAATCGTAAGCGCTTATGAAGAATTTGAAGTGGCAAGACAGGCAATCAGCCTGGGAGTAAAAGAGTATCTGGTAAAACCAGTAACTTATGACGAATTAAAAGATACGATGGAACGTCTGGATGAGGCGCAGAAAGGAAAGCCTCAGCTCATTGATAAAACATTAAAAGAACGGTACCCGGATGTGCATCCATTGGTGAGAAAATCTCTGGGATTTATTGAAAAAGGGTATTCCAGTAAAATCAGTCAGAAAGAGCTGGCTGCTAATCTTGGAATTTCACAGGAGTATTTTTGTTATCTGTTTAATAAAGACATGGGAGAAACATTTTCTCATTTTTTAAAGAATTATAGAATAGAAGTGGCAAAGAAACTTTTATTAAATGGAGAATTGCCCAAAGAGGAAATTCCGTATAGTGTAGGATTTTCAGATTCCAAATATTTTAATAAAGTATTTCGAGAAGTGGAAGGTTGCACAATGACGGAATACGTTCGGAAAAATTCAGAATGATTCATACAAAATACCAGAATAAATATGTGTGCACTAAATGCGTGTGGTTAAAGTGCATAGTATTATTCTGGTTTTTTGTGATCTATCTTAAAAAAATACCCGAATCTTAAAATCGTATCTTAAGATTTTACCTCTTATCTTAAGATAGTAAGTTACGAAAAAAACCTAAAATTATTATAATAATAACATCTTAATTAGAGGAGGAAAAAAATTATGAAGAGAAGGTTCCAGAAAATCGCAGCGCTGATGCTGGTTGGTGCAATGGCAGGTACACTGGTCACAGGTTGTGGAGGCAGTAGCTCCGGTTCATCCTCAGAGTCAAGCAGTGATAGCAAAGAGGCGAGCGACAGCAGTTCTTCCAATTCAAACGGAGCAGCAGAGGTTACGCTGTGGCATTATTTCGAGCATGAAGCTCCAGACCTTGAGGCGGTAGCGGAGAAATACAATGAGTCTCAGGATAAGATTCATGTTACATGTACTTATGTATCCCGTGAAGAATTGATGAACCAGTACACAATCGGTGCAGTATCAGGAGAGCTTCCTGACATCGGAATGGTTGATTCACCGGATATGGAATCCTATATTTCTCTTGGTGTATTTGAGGACATCACAGATGACATCAAAGATTGGGATGAATTAGACCAGTTTTATGACGGACCTCTTTCAAGCTGTATGGATGCAGATGGTAAATACTACGGACTTCCAAACAATTCAAACTGTCTGACCCTTTGCTGTAACATGGACATCTTAAATGCAGCAGGTATCGAGAACCCACCAACTACATGGGAAGAATTTGAAGAAGCCTGCAAGGCAACAACAAATGCAGCGGAAGGTGTATATGGATTTGCAATGTGCGATATCGCTACAGAAGAAGGTACTTTCCAGATTCTGCCTTGGATTTATTCCGCAGGTGGAAACATTGATGATTTGACAAGTGCTGAATCAACAAAAGCAGTTCAGTTCTTAACTGACTTAGTACAAAACGGTTACATGAGTAAAGAAGTTGTTAACTGGCAGCAGTCTGATGCATACAATGCATTTACAAGTGGTAAAGCAGCAATGTTTGAATCCGGTACATGGCAGTTAGCTGACATTGATGAGAAAATCAATGGTTCTTTCAATTATCAGTATACTTTACTTCCAAAAGATAAAGAATACGCTTCTACAATCGGTGGAGAAAACTTTGGTGTCTGCACAGGTTCGGAATACAAAGACGAATGTGTTGACTTCCTGAAATTCCTTATGAATGCAGAAAACAACGCAGACTTTACAGCAGCAGCTGCAAAACTTCCGGTTCGTAAAGATGCTGTAGGCTTAAAAGACCTCTGGACAACAGATGACAGATACGTTGTATTTAACGATGCTATGAATTATGCAAAAGCACGAGGACCGCACGCTCAGTGGCCGACTCTTTCCGAAGCACTTTATACAGGTGTTCAGCAGGCTCTGCTTGGTGAAAAATCCGTAGAAGACGCAATGAAAGAAGCGCAGGCTAAGATTGACCCGATTGTTGCAGAAGATCCACTTCCTGATTTGACAACAGGCGGCGGAGTTGCAGACGACGTAAATAAGTAAGAAAAAAATAAGCAGTAATAAGAAAGAGTCCTGGAACCGGTCTGGGTTTCGGGACTCTTTTAAAATGAAAATCTTGAAATTCCGTGAGAGGAGTGTGTGAAGATGAAACTGAACATGGCTGCAAAGAAGAGGAGAGAAGCCTATATTTTTATTCTTCCCGGTTTTATTTATCTGGTTGCAATTTGTGGTTATCCTTTGATTTACAATCTGATTTTGAGTTTTAAAAATGTAAACGTAAAAAACCTTGCCACCGGTGCATCGGTTTTTGTTGGACTTGACAATTATAAACAGCTGTTTGCCGACCCGACATTCCAGCTGGTATTTAAAAATACAATTGAATTTACACTGGCTTGCCTTGTAGTTCAGTTTACAATCGGCTTTTTATTTGCAATGTTTTTCTCAAAGAAATTTACACTGGCAGGACCGATTCGAGGTCTCGTGCTGGTGGGATATATGATGCCCATGTCGGTTACAGCTTTACTTGGTAAGAACTTATTCTTACTCGATGGTGGTGTTATCAATGACCTGTTAATGAAGGTTCATCTGATTTCGTCCCCAATCGACTGGCTGGTAAATGGCGGAACTGCACTTGGAGCAGTCATTGCCGTAAACTGCTGGGTAGGTATTCCATTTAACATGTTACTGTTAACTTCCGGTCTGACCGGCATCTCAACTGATATCTATGAAAGTGCTTCTATGGATGGAGCAAATGCATTTAAGAGATTTATCTACATAACACTGCCGCTGATGAAACCGGCTATGCTTTCAGTATTGATGCTTGGATTTATCTATACATTTAAAGCATTTGACCTTATGTACATTATGACAGCAGGTGGTCCGTTCAACTCCACTGACGTACTTGGAACTTATGCATATTCAAAAGCATTTACCCAGTATGAATTTTCACAGGGTTCTGCAATCGCAATGGTATTATTTGCCTGCCTGTTCCTGGTTGGGATCTTCTACCTGAAACTGTTGAGTAAGGAGGATGACTAGAATGAGTAAGGAAAGTACAAAATCAGCAAAAGTCGCATATCTGAAATCAAAAGAGGGACGAAGCAATGTCATCAATTGCTTTTGGGCAATTATAATCGCAATTATCTTCTTGTTCCCAATTTACTGGCTGATTCAGATGTCTTTTAAGACAGATATGGAAAGTTTTGGAAAAATCGTAACTTATTATCCACATGAATTTACCGTTGATCCATGGCTCCAGAACTTGCAGGATAAAGACTTTATTACCTCATTAAAAAACAGTGTATCCATTGCACTGTGTTCCATGTGTTTATCACTGGTATTTGGTATTCCGGCTGCTTATGGTATGGGGCGTTATAAAGTAAAAGGAACAAAAAGCTTCATGCTTACTTTTCTTGTAACTCAGATGCTCCCGGCATCCGTTATGTTAACACCAATGTACCTGATTTTCTCTAAAGCAGGTTTACTTGGAACTTATCTTGCACCGGCACTTGCAATTTCCTCCGGTTCGGTTCCGTTTATCGTTGTAACTTTAAGACCATACTTTAAGAGTATTCCGGTTTCCCTGGATGAAGCCGCACGTATTGATGGATGTAATGTATTCCGTTCTTTCTTTAAGATTATGATTCCTACAATTAAAACCGGTATCATCACCGTAGTTGTTATCTCTTTCTTAAATGGATGGAACGATCTGATTTATTCCATGACATTTAACGTAAAAGCAGACATGAGACCATTGACAGCAAATATCCATAAATTCCAGAGTAAATACGGAACAAAATGGAACTGTATTATGGCTTATGGTGCAATCCTTGTTATTCCTGTAATCCTTGTATTTGTATTCTTACAGAAATACATTGTAGGTGGTTTAACAGCAGGTGCTGTAAAAGAGTGATGCTATAAAAATAATAAATAAAAAACAATAAAAAAATAAAGAAAGGAATCAAAACTATGCCAGATTTTGTAAAAAAAGAGGGTGCACCAACAGGTGACTTCCGCTCAGACAACAACTTTTTATTAGGTTACTTTGAGGAAAAAGACCATTCTCTTTACTACCGCTATGATGCAGAGAGAGTTATCATTGAACCTTGGGGAGATAACAGTTTCCGTGTCCGTGCATCAAAAATGCCTCAAATGCCGGAAGAACTTTGGGCATTGGATGGAAAACCGGAAAATCGCAGCTCTGAAATTACAATTAAAGAATATTCCGCAGAAATCGTAAATGGAAAAATTAAAGCGGTAATCAACAATATCGGTAAAATCAGCTTTTATAATCAGAAAGGTGAACTTCTCTTAGAAGAATATGTACGAAACAGAGAAGATATGTTTGCAGAAACCTGTAGTTCTCTGGAAGTAGAGGCAAGAGAGTTTAAACCGATTATCGGTGGAGATTATGAGTTGACGATGCGTTTTGAGTCAAATCCAAATGAAAAGATTTACGGAATGGGACAGTATCAGCAGAAATTCCTGGATGTAAAAGGTGCAGAACTTGAACTGGCACACAGAAACTCTCAGGCAAGCGTTCCGTTTGCATTATCTTCTCTTGGATATGGATTTTTATGGAACAATCCGGCAATCGGACGTGTAAGCTTCAATAAAAATATTACAACATGGGAAGCACGTTCTACTAAGAAACTGGATTACTGGATTACAGCAGGAGATACACCGGCAGAAATTGAAGAAGCTTATGCAGACGCAACCGGAAAAGTTCCGATGATGCCGGAATATGGACTTGGATTCTGGCAGTGTAAATTGCGTTATCAGACACAGGAAGAACTGCTTGAAGTGGCAAGAGAATATAAAAGAAGACAGATTCCGATTGATGTTATCGTAGTTGACTTCTTCCACTGGCCAAAACAGGGTGACTGGAGATTCGACCCGACTTACTGGCCAGACCCAGATGCAATGATTGCAGAATTAAAAGAAATGGGTATTGAGCTGATGGTATCTATCTGGCCGATGGTTGACTATAAGAGTGAAAACTTTGAAGAAATGAAAGCCAAAGGTCTGCTGACCAGAGTAGAAAAAGGTGTAAGAATCGATAATGTTTACATGGGAAATACCATTCAGTATGACCCGACAAATCCGGAAGCAAGAGGGTATGTATGGGGCAAAGCAAAGAAAAATTATTATGATAAAGGTGTAAAAATCTTCTGGCTCGATGAGGCAGAACCGGAATACACCGTATATGATTTCGAAAATTATCGTTATCACTTAGGACCAAACGTACAGATTGGTAATGTTTATCCGGCAATGTATGCAAAAACATTCTTTGATGGCATGCGAGCAGAGGGACAGGAAAATGTAGTCAACCTGCTTCGCTGTGCATGGGCAGGAAGTCAGAAATATGGTGCACTCGTATGGTCCGGAGATATTCATTCTACATTTGAAAGTCTTCAGAATCAGTTTGCGGCAGGTCTTAACATGGGACTTTCCGGTATTCCGTGGTGGACAACCGATATTGGTGGATTCTTTGGAGCAAACATCTATGATGAAGATTATCATGAAGTATTTGTACGCTGGTTTGAATATGGAACATTTTGTCCTGTTATGAGACTTCACGGTTATCGTATGCCATATCAGCCACAGCTTGGAACAACCGGTGGTGCAGAGTGCGTATCCGGTGCCCCGAACGAAATCTGGTCTTATGGTGATGATGTTTACGAAATCTGTAAAAAATACATTGAAATTCGTGAGGCAATGCGTCCATACACAAGAGAACTGATGGAAGCTGCACATGAAAAAGGAAGTCCGGTTATGAGACCTCTGTTCTATGACTTTCCGGAAGATAAAACATGCTGGGATAATGAATCGGAGTATATGTTTGGACCACAGATTTTGGTTGCACCGGTTATGGAACGTGGACAGAAAACAAAAGAAGTTTATCTGCCGGCAGGTACAAAATGGACAAACGTATGGACAAAAGAAGTATTTGAAGGCGGACAGACCGTTACAGTAGAGACGCCAATTGAACAGATTCCGTTATTTACAAAAGAAGGATTTGAATTAGAAGTATAAAAAGATTCTGATGATATGTGAAAAGTAAACGGGTGTGCTGCACTGGTTGCCTTGGATGCAGCCGGTGCAGCACGTTTTTTATGGGGGATATTTGAGATGATTACACAAAAAGGAAATAAGATTTACAGACGACAGGATAAGGAATTACTTTGTATTGAACCATGGGGAAAAAACAGTTTCCGTGTTCGTGCGACACAGCGTTATGAGTTTGTACCGGAAGATATTTCTGCTTTACTTCCCCCACAGGAATGTAAAGTAAAGGTATTTGAAGAGGATGACTGCACGGTCATTGAAAATGGAAAAATCCGCTGTGAAATTACACCGACCGGAAAACTGCGTTTCAAAAATCAGGATGGAAAACTGTTATTAGAAGAGTTTGAACGAATTCGTGCGGATTACAGAAAAGAGTATAATAGTGCACTTGAGATTGTGCCAAGAACGTTTGAGCCGCATCAGAATACAGATAATTTCAGATTGACCGTAAGATTTGAGCCGATTGACGGTGAAAAATTATATGGAATGGGACAGTATCAGCAGCCATATCTGGATGTAAAGGGCTGTACCTTAGAATTGGCACAGCGTAACTCTCAGGCGAGTGTTCCGTTTGTGCTTTCTAATAATGGATATGGATTTTTATGGAATAATCCGGCAATTGGACAGGTTTCTTTCGGAAAGAATGTGACGGAATGGACTGCAGTTTCCACAAAACAGATGGATTACTGGATTACAGCAGGAGATACACCGGCAGAAATTGAAGAGGCTTATGCGGATGCAACCGGAAAGGTTCCGATGATGCCGGATTACGGAACCGGATTCTGGCAGTGCAAACTGCGCTACATGACTCAGGATGAAATCCTTGAAGTGGCAAGAGAATATAAGAGAAGAAAGCTTCCGATTTCTGTCATTGTAGTCGATTATTTCCACTGGCCAAATCAGGGTGACTGGAAATTTGATACCGATTTCTGGCCGGATCCGAAAGCAATGGTAGAAGAATTAAAAGAGATGGGGATTGAACTCATGGTATCTATCTGGCCGACCGTAGAGGAAACCAGTGAAAATTATAAAGAGATGGAAGAACTGGGTTATCTGACTCGTTCCGAACATGGAAAACGTCTTGGACAGCTTAATGTGGCAAGTGTGATTGATGTAACCAATCCAGACGCAAGAAAATACGTGTGGGAAAAAATTAAGAAAAATTATTATGATTTAGGAATCAAAATTTTCTGGTTAGATGAGGCAGAGCCGGAACTGACCGGATATGAATTCAGTCATTACCGTTATTTCCGCGGTGCAGATATGGAAATTGGAAATATGTATCCGAAAGAATATGCACGTATGGCTTATGAAGGCATGGAAGAAGAAGGTCAGGAAAATATTGTAAATCTGCTTCGCTGTGCATGGGCAGGAAGCCAGAAATATGGTACATTGGTATGGTCCGGAGATATTGATTCTTCCTTCCGTTCTTTAAGAAGCCAGCTTGCAGCTGGTTTGAATATGGGAATTTCCGGATTGCCATGGTGGACAACTGATATCGGAGGCTTTCACGGTGGAAATATTAACGATGAAAAATTTAAAGAAGTGCTGGTGCGCTGGTTTGAGTTTGGAGCATTTTGTCCGGTTATGCGTCTGCATGGATTCAGAGAACCGTTTATCCCAGGTTTAAGTGAATCCGGCGGTGGAAAACACAGGAGTGGTTCTCCAAATGAAGTATGGACTTATGGTGATGAAGTACTTAGAATCTGTACAAAATATCTTGAATTAAGAGAAACTATCCGTCCTTATGTAACAGAACTGATGAAAGAAGCACATGAAAAAGGAACACCGGTGATGCGTCCATTATTCTATGATTATCCGGAAGATACAAAAGTCTGGGAAATCGAAGATGAATACATGTTTGGACCAGATATGCTGGTTGCACCGATTTTATATGAAGATATGAGAGAAAGAACCTTGTATCTGCCAGAAGGAGACTGGGTCGATATCAACTCCAAAACAGAATATAAGGGCGGAGATTTTGTGACCGTAGCAGCTCCGCTTGATACCCTTCCGGTATTTGTAAAGAGAGGAACACATCCGGAACTGGTATAACAGAAACTTAAAACAGGTTATAAGAAAGAGGGCTGGAATCAAATGAAAAAGACGGAAAATATGTTTGGATTTGGAGGAAGTTTTGTAGGGACAGTAGAGAAAATATTTGACATAATGGCATTAGGATTTCTCTGGATTCTTTGCAGCCTTCCGGTCATTACCATAGGTGCATCTACTACGGCACTGTATTATGCGATGGTAAAATCAGTAAAAAATAATGATGGGTATGTGACGAAAGAATTTTTCCGTTCTTTTAAGTTAAACTTTATTCCAGCCACAATTTTATGGATGATTCTTGCAGTGATGACATTTATCATGCAGTTAAATGTAGGAATCTTAATGAAGAAAAGCAGTGGCATGGTGGGTCTGTTTTTTATCTGCTTTTATGCACTGGTATCGGTTTATCTGATTATTGTGGCATGTTATGCATTTCCGGCACTTTCCAGATTTGATATGAATGTCGGATGGATTTTGAAAATTTCAATGTACATGGTCGTGCGTTATATTTTTACCAGTATCATGCTTGTAATTATACTGGTCTGCATTGGTGCAATCGTCTGGAAACTCCCGCTGCTGGTGTTCTTTGTGCCAGGACCGATTGCGTTTTTGATGTCAGAATTTTTAGAGCGGGTGCTCAAAAAACATGAACCGAAAGTAGAAGAAGGAGGAACAGCAGAATGAAATTTACCAATGGATATTGGATGTTAAGAGATGAAATAGAAGCTTCTTATGCAGTAGAATATGCAAAACATACTGTAAATGGAAATAAATTAGAGGTATATCTTCCGGCAAAACACATGTCAGGAAGAGGGGATGCGCTGAATATTGCACTTCTTACATTGACGCTTTCCAGTCCTCAGGAGGGTGTTATCAAAGTATCAGCGGTTCATCATAAGGGAATGCCTTATAAAGGACCGTTTGCAGCAGTAAAAAATGAAAATCCAAATGTCACAATTGAAGATACAGAAGACCAGCTGATTTATAAGAGCGGTACATTAAAAGCAGTCATTGATAAGGCTCCAAATGCATATAAACTGGCATTTTATGAGGGCGATACATTCTTAACAGAATCCAGTTTCAGAAACCTTGCTTACATGCATAACCATGAAACCGGAAAGAATTATATGGTAGAGCAGCTCCTGCTCGATGTAGGCGAGTATGTTTACGGACTTGGCGAACGTTTCACTCCGTTTGTAAAAAATGGACAGATTGTAGAAATGTGGAACGAAGATGGCGGAACGGCAAGTGAGATTGCTTACAAAAACATTCCGTTCTATATTACAAATAAAGGTTACGGCGTTTTGGTTGACAATGAGGGTGACGTTGCTTACGAAATCGGAAGTGAAAAAGTAGAACGAGTACAGTTCTCTGTAGAATCTGAAAGACTGGATTACTATTTTATCAGCGGAAAAACTCCGATGGGAACAGTAGAAAAATATACAGAATTAACCGGAAAACCGGCACTGCCTCCGGCATGGTCCTTTGGTCTGTGGCTGACTACTTCCTTTACAACAGATTATGATGAAAATACAACCTCCGGTTTTATTCAGGGAATGGCAGACAGAGACATTCCGCTTCATGTATTCCACTTTGACTGCTACTGGATGGAACGGTTTAAATGGTGCAATTTCCAGTGGGATCATGAGGTAACAACAGACCCGAAAGGAATGTTAAAACGCTATCATGACAAAGGGTTAAAAATTTGTGTATGGATTAATCCATATATTGGACAGCAGTCCGAATTGTTTGAAGAGGGAATGGAACATGGCTATTTCATCAAACGTATAGATGGAAGTGTATGGCAGACTGATTTATGGCAGCCGGGAATGGCAGTTGTAGACTTTACCAATCCGGAAGCATGCAAATGGTATCAGAGCAAATTAAAAGCACTGCTTGATGATGGGGTAGACTGCTTTAAGACAGACTTTGGTGAGAGAATCCCGGTAAAAGGAATTCAGTATTATGATGGTTCTGACCCGGTTAAAATGCATAACTACTTTACATTCTTATATAATAAGGCTGTATTTGAAGTACTTGAAAAAGAAAGAGGAAAAGGCGAAGCAGTTTTATTTGCCCGTTCCGCAACGGTAGGCGGACAGCAGTTCCCAGCACATTGGGGTGGAGACTGCTCTGCAACTTATGTATCAATGGCAGAAACCCTTCGAGGCGGACTTTCCCTTTCTGCGGGTGGATTTGGATTCTGGAGTCATGATATCAGTGGATTTGAGCAGACTGCTCCGGCAGATATCTATAAGAGATGGTGTCAGTTTGGACTGCTTTCTTCTCATAGCCGTCTGCATGGTTCTTCTTCTTACCGTGTGCCGTGGTTATTTGATGAAGAATCCTGTGTTATCTTAAAAGAATTTGTAAACTTAAAATGTCGTCTGATGCCGTATATCTATGAGCAGGCGGTAAAAGCACATAAAAACGGAACACCGGTGCTGCGTCCGATGATGCTGGAATTTTCAGAAGACAGAGCCTGCGACTGCCTTGATTTACAGTATATGTTTGGTCCGTCTCTTTTAGTTGCTCCTGTCTTCAAAGAAAGTGGAGAAGTAAGTTACTATCTGCCAAAAGGAACCTGGATTAACCTGATTACAGGAGAAAAGAAAGAGGGCGGAACATGGATAAAAGAAACGCATGATTATCATTCTCTTCCACTGATGGTTCGTGAAAATACCATCCTTCCGATGGGGGCAAGCGAGACAGAAGCAGAATATGATTATGCCGATGGTGTTACACTTGTACTTTCTGAATTTTCAGATGGAGCAAGTGCAGAAGTAGAAATTCCGGATACAAAAGGAAATACAGTTATGAAAGCTTATGCAGTCCGCAAAGGCGATGAAATCGAAGTTTCTGTAGAAGGCAGAAATGGTAACTTTACTGTGAAAAATCTTGGAAGCGGAACAGTTGTTGTAAAATAATTACGGTTTCTATTCTATAATAAAAGTATGTAATACCATACGATGCGACTTGACAATTTGTTTGTCAAGTCGTATTTTATTTTATAAGAAATAAGAAAAATTTTATCATTAAGACATTGGCAACTATCGTTAAATATGTTACAATAATGTTACAAAAAAATTAAAAAGGTGAGAAAATGAATTTATATGAAGCGATATTTTTAAGAAAATCAGTACGAAATTATGAGATGGAAGCACTCAAACCATCACTGCTTACTGAGATAAAAGATTATTGTAAACAGATAGAGGGATTAAATCCAGGAATTACCACGGATATTTCAATTATAGATAATACCAAAGGACAGTATAAGAGAGTTCATCTGCTGGGAGTAAAAGCCCCGTATTATCTGGCGTTTTATTCAGAAGATAAAGATAAGGCAATGTTAAATGCAGGATACATTTTAGAACAGTTAGCCTTGTTTTTATGTACAAAGGGGCTTGGAACGTGTTTCCTTGGAAATGTAAAACCAAAGTTTGGAAATACCAATAAAGGAAATATGAAATGCATGATTATGATGGCATTTGGAAAGAGCCGGGGGGCACATACCAGAAAGCCGTCAGAGGCAAAACGAATGAGCCTTCAGGAACTCTGCGTTTATAAAGAAGTACCGCGGCAGTGGGTGAAACAGCTTTTAGAGGCAGCAAGACTTGCACCGTCAAGCATGAACAGTCAGCCATGGCGTTTTGTGGTCTATGACAACCGGATTCACGTATTTTCAAAGAAGCATAATATCACTTATTTTGGTATGGGAAAATATGATGAATTTAATCTGGGTGTGATGTTTTCACACTTAATGATTGTAGCAGAAGAACTCTGGCTGGATTTGGATTTGATTCGTCTGGAGGATATTTCACATAAGAATTTTTCAAATTGTGATTATGTGATGAGTGCCGTACTGCGAACCTGATAAAAAGAAAAAAGAAACGTACTCAATCGATAGAAGAAAGAGTACGTTTCTTTTTTGTATTTTGATTATAATACGATGGAAAAAATTTTGTTTGTTTAAACAAAAAGAGCGCGAGACGGGACTCGAACCCGCGGCCTCGACCTTGGCAAGGTCGCGCTCCACCAACTGAGCCACTCGCGCATGTCTTAACGACAAGTGATAGTATACTATAGAGATATGAGAATGTCAATACTTTTTTTGAAAAAATTTAGAAAATAGAATTTGTTACTTTATTGGAAAAAAGGATATGAATGTGGTATACTAAAGACCAGAAATTCAGAGACTTAAAATAACCTTTAATCAAGGAGGAATTCCGTTATGAAGATGATATTTGCAATTGTGCACAAAGAAGATGAAGGATTTGTAGTAGAACGTCTGAATAAAGAACATATCAGTGTGACAAAACTTTCCAGTACAGGTGGATTTATGAGAAAAGGAAATACCACACTGATGATTGGAACAGAGGATGAAAAAGTAGACACTGCAATTCAGATTATTAAAGAAGAGTGTTCAAGAAGAAAAGAAATGCTTGTGCCGACACCAACTTATTCTGAGGGAACAAGAGCACCGATACTGGGATATTCCTCACCGCAGGTTACGGTTGATGTAGGCGGCGCAACCGTATTTGTTGTAGATGTAGAACAGTTTTTAAAATTATGATGTGAGTGTCAAAAGTAGAAAGAATAGATAGAAAAGCAGAGAAAGGAAGAAAATAATCATGGTAAGAAAAACAAATGTAGTGGTACAGCAAAATGTCAGAGGAGGGGAAGGAACCGTAGAGTTTCATCACATTCTTGCAGAAGAAGAATTATATGGACATGGAAAGCTTTATGCGAAAGTAGTGTTAAAACCACACAGCTCAATCGGGATGCATCAGCATGTTGGAAATACCGAACCATACTTTGTTTTAAAAGGAACAGGAGTATTTGTGGATAATGATGGAAGTCGTACCGAAGTGCATGAAGGAGATGTTTGTGTGATTGAACCGGGACAGAGCCACAGCATGGAAAATAATACGGATGAAGACTTTGAGATGATGGCTTTAATCTATAACGAAGCAGCAAAATAATGTCACAAATTCTAAACGAAAGTGTGCTTGTAAAACCGCCGTTATAATGATATTATAATTAGATAACTATTATATCATTTACAAAGCGGAGGAACTTAGGATGAAAAAATTAAAAGTAGTAAAAGGCGCAAAATGTATGGCATGTCTGGAGTGTGTAAGAGCCTGTTCAACAAGTTTTTACAAAGAATTTGACCCAGACAAATCCTGCATCCAGATTATTGACAAAAATGGTGACGCAAAACCTATGGTTTGTGTTCAATGTGGAAAATGTGAAAAAGCCTGTCCAGAGGGTGCAATTACACAGAATGCAAAAGGCGTTTACATGATTAACAAGAAAAAATGTACCGGATGTGGAAAATGTGTGGAAGCCTGTCCATTTAATGTCATGGTGAAAGCAGAAGAATCACCGGTTACAAGCAAATGTATCGCTTGTGGAATTTGTGCAAAAGCCTGTCCAATGGATGTTCTTGAAGTAGTAGAAGACTAATAGATATTGTATTAGTGTACTTGACACATTACACGAATCATGAATGGTGGCTGCCGCAGTTTGTCTGCCGGCAGTCATTTTTTTCTATTTAAGCATGTTAATACTAATTTTAATTTGAAGTAAGTCCGCTTTTTGTTTCGTGAGGTGAACGATGATAAAAAAATATGAAACGTCAATCTGTTCCAATCAGGATGGATTAGAGTTATCCGTTTTATGGTTAGAACCGGAAAAAGAACCGAAAGGAATCTTACAGATTTCTCATGGGATGAGTGAATATAAAGAACGCTATCTTCCATTTATGCGATATTTATGTGAACGAGGGTATCTCTGTGCCATCCATGACCATAGAGGACATGGAAAAAGCGTAAAATATAAAAGTGATTTAGGATATATGTACGGAGGAAAAGACGATGCGCTGGTGGCGGATTTGCATCAGGTAAGTGTGTGGTTAAAAGACAGATATCCAAATCTTCCATTTTATATGCTGGGACACAGCATGGGAAGTCTGATTGCCAGAAACTATTTAAAACAATATGACTATGAATTGGAAAAATTGATTTTAACAGGACCGCCTTGTGAAAATCCGGCTGCTGATCTTGGGCTTTTGATTTCGAGAGCAGAGAAGCGGGTTTCCGGTGCACATCACAAGAGTAAACTGTTGGAATTAATGGCATTTGGTCCTTATGCATTGAAATTTAAGGGAGAATCCAGCCGTTCTTCCTGGGTGTGTTCCGATAAAGAAGTGGTAAGAAAATATGATGAATCGGAATACTGTGGTTTTACGTTTTCTGCGGATGCATTTGAGAGCTTAATGCTTCTAATGAAAGAAACATACAGCAAAAAAGGCTGGAAATTAAAAAATAAAGAACTGCCGGTTCTGTTTTTGGCAGGGGCAGATGACCCATGTGCAGGAGGCGGACGAAAATTTGTAAAAGAACTTCAGTTTATGAAATCCATTGGATACCGGAAAGTAACCGGAAAGATGTATCCGGATATGCGCCATGAAATTTTAAATGAGACTAAAAAAGAACTGGTGTATGAAAATATATACGAGTATCTGGAAAGGAAAAATAGAAGATAAAATATGTCAACAAAATCAGAAGTTCTGAAGCTTTTAGAAGAAAATAAGGGGACTTATCTTTCCGGAGAAGAACTGGCCATAAAACTGGGCTGTTCAAGAACGGCAATCTGGAAAGCGATGAAAACGCTCCGTGAAGAAGGATATGAGATTTTGGCAGTCAATAATCGGGGATATGCATTAAGTAAAGAAAATAATGTATTATCCGAGGAAGCAATCCGACTTGGGCTTAATAAAAAAGCGGTAAGAATAGAAGTAAAAAGAGAAATTCCATCGACGAACCAGTATTTAAAACAAAAAGGAATCGAAGAAGAATACGAAGAAGGTTCGGTGGTTGTGGCAGAGAGTCAGAGTGCCGGAAAAGGCAGACGAGGACGACATTTTTATTCTCCCGGAAAATGTGGACTTTACATGAGCGTTTTATTAAAACCGAAAAAAACGGCACAGGAAAGTTTAAAGATTACAGCAGCGGCGGCTGTTGCTGTTTGCAGGGCGGTGGAAAAAGTATGCAAGGTGTCTCTTGGAATTAAATGGGTGAACGATTTATATCTGGGAGAGAAAAAAGTCTGCGGTATTTTAACAGAGGCAGTCAGTGACTTTGAAACCGGAGATATTGAACTGGTTGTAGTGGGAATTGGAATAAACTTAAAAGAACCGAAAGATGGATTTCCCAAAGAACTCGGAGATATTGCAGGAACAGTTTTAAAAGAGGGAGAGCATGTAGACCGGAATCTTCTGGTTGCAGAAATCGTAAATGAATTGTTAGAAGAGTCCGAAAAAGATGGAATCCCGAAAGAGTACATCGAAAGAAATATTGTGCCGGGACGAAAGGTCTGGGTAGCATATGGACAACAGGAGAGGAGTGTGTTCGCAAAGCAGATTCTTCCAGACGGCCGTCTGTTAATTGAAAACGAGCAACATGAAGAAGAGATTCTGCCTTGCGGGGATGTGTCTTTACGAATCCGAAGGATGTAAAAAGCCGTGACAGGTAATCTGGATAAATAAAATACCGATAAAAGCACCGATACTGTCAATTCCGACATCACGCTTGGAAGGACCTCTTCCATCCACGAAGGATTGATGAAATTCGTCTGTGCAGGCGAAACCGACACTGATAAGTCCGGCAAGCAGAATCAACCAGATTCCACGGACACCATAGACATAAAGCGGAAGCGAAACACAAAGCGCAAGAATAAAGTATTCGGTCATGTGGGCAGCTTTTCGAACCGGAAATTCCAGTTTATCGGTGTAATACTGGATTCTTGTCTCATCAAGATTTTTGTCGAGCGCCTTATCGGCAACGACAACGATTTCACGGCTGATTTTCTGGCTTAAAGCACCAGACTGCGCTCCGCTCTGTCCTGAGAAGGAAAAGATTAAATACATCATGCAAAGGGCAGGAATGAAAGAGAGCGGTTTTAAAAGTAATATAAAAAACTTTTTCATAAGAATGATCCTTTCTTAAAACTTTGAACTATCATAAGTGTTAATAGGTTAGATTAGACTATAGCACGTTTGGCTATGGATGTAAATAAAGAGAAAAAACTAAAAAAGCATTAGAAAAGAGGAAAACATGAGTTACGCAGATGAATTATTTGTAAAAATGTGCCGTGATATTTTGGATAACGGTACAGATACAAAGGGCGAAAAAGTCCGCCCGAAATGGGAAGATACCAATGAAAGTGCTTATACAATCAAACGATTTGGAGTGGTAAACCGCTACGATTTAAGAAAAGAATTTCCGGCGCTGACGCTTAGAAAAACCGCATTAAAGAGCTGTATGGATGAAATTTTATGGATTTATCAGAAAAAATCCAATAATGTCAATGATTTACATTCTCATATTTGGGATGCCTGGGCAGACGAAAATGGTTCAATTGGAACCTGCTATGGAGATGTCGTGGGACGAAAATTTATTTATAAAGAAGAAGAAACGGACCAGATGGATTATGTGCTTCGTCAGTTGAAAGAAAATCCTTACAGCAGGCGGATCATGACGAATCTCTATCAGTTTGAATATCTGCACAGCGGAGCATTAGATCCATGCTGTTACAGCATGACTTATAGCGTGACAAAAGAGCCGGGAGAAGAACGGCTGATTTTAAATGGAGTGTTAAACCAGCGTTCTCAGGATGTGCTTGCAGCCAATAACTGGAATGTGTGCCAGTATGCGATTCTGCTTATGATGGTGGCACAGGTCAATGATATGATTCCCGGAGAACTGGTGCATGTGATTGCCGATGCGCATATTTATGACCGTCATGTGCCTGTAATTGAAGAATTAATTAAAAGAGAACAGTATCCGGCACCAAAAGTTTCCTTAAATCCGGAAGTAAAAGATTTTTATAAGTTTACTACCGATGATTTGATTGTGGAAGATTATCAGGCAGGAGAACAGATTAAAAATATTCCGATTGCGGTATAAGAAGAAAATAGAAAGACAGAGGAGAAATTAAAGTTATGAATATTATTGTAGCAGTAGATAAAAACTGGGCGATTGGAAAAGAAAATAAACTGTTAGTGAGTATTCCGGCAGATATGAAATTTTTCCGCAGCACCACAACCGGAAAAGTAGTTGTGATGGGAAGAAAAACTCTGGAAAGTTTTCCAAATGGACTGCCTCTTAAGAATCGTACCAATATTGTGCTGACAAAAGATAAAAACTATAAAGTAAAAGATGCGATTATCGTGCACAGCATAGAAGAAGCCCTCGAAGAGTTGAAAAATTATGCGTCCGAAGATGTGTATGTAATCGGAGGAGACAGTATTTATGCACAGATGCTTCCTTACTGCGATACCGCTCATGTGACCAAAATTGATTTCGGATATGAAGCAGATGCATGGTTCCCGAATCTGGATGAAAATGAAGAATGGAAAATTGCAGAGGAAAGTGAAGAACAGACTTACTTTAATTTGGAATATTCTTTTGTGAAGTATGTGAGAAAATAAAATAAAAAAATCCGCTGGCAGTTAAAATTCTGTCAGCGGATTTTTTATGAAAAAAATTAATTATTCGATTACTTTTAACCATCCTTCTGGAGCTTCGATGCGTCCCATCTGGATTCCTGTTAATGTTTCGTATAATTTCTGAGTAGTCGGTCCCATTTTTTCCATTCCGGAAGGGAATACGATTTCTTTTCCATGGTCAACAATCTTACCAACCGGTGAGATAACAGCAGCAGTACCGCAAAGACCACATTCTGCGAAATCTTTTACTTCGTCGAGATAAACTTCTCTTTCTTCTACTTTCAGTCCAAGATAATGTTCTGCAACATAAAGCAGGGAACGTCTTGTGATAGATGGAAGAATACTGTTAGATTTTGGAGTAACAACAGTGTTGTCTTTTGTGACAAACAGGAAGTTTGCTCCACCTGTTTCTTCTACTTTTGTTCTTGTTGCTGCATCAAGATACATGTTTTCATCATAACCCTGATTGTGAGCATCAACGATTGCATGTAAGCTCATTGCGTAGTTTAATCCGGCTTTGATATGTCCTGTTCCATGAGGTGCAGCACGGTCAAAATCACTGACACGGATTGTAATCGGTTTTGCACCGCCTTTGAAGTAAGGTCCTACTGGTGTAGTAAATACACGGAACTGATATTCATTTGCAGGTTTAACACCGATAACAGCGTCAGAACCAAACATGTAAGGACGGATATATAAAGTTGCACCAGAACCATAAGGTGGAACATAAGCAGCGTTTGCTTTTACAGTTTCAACAACGGCTTCAACGAAACGGTCTTCTGGGAATACCGGCATTTCCAGACGTTTTGCGGAATCTACCATACGAGCTGCGTTTAAGTCAGGACGGAAGGTTACAATGTGTCCATCTTCTGTTGTATAAGCTTTCATACCTTCAAAAACAGTCTGCGCATACTGAAGAACCCCGGCACATTCGCTTAAGGTGATGGTATCGTCTGTTGTAAGACCGCCTTCATCCCATGCTCCGTCTTTAAAATTTGAAACATAACGATAATCTGTTTTTACATAACCAAATCCAAGGCTGGACCAGTCGATGTTTTTTTTCTCCATTTGAATCTCCTCCATTCTTTGCCCATTGATACGATAGGTAACTATAAATTTGTTTTCCATTATAAAACTTTAATGCGGGAAATGCAAGAGAAGTTACATTGCTTTTTTAAGTCATATCAGATATAATTGAAATCAGTTCTGGTAAGGGCAGGATTGGAGTGAGAGAATATGCCAAAGAATGATTGGAACCAACTTGGAAATGATATAAAAAATATTGTGCAGGATGCAATTGAGACAGGAGATTATGGGCGCTTAAATCGTGATTTAGGTGTAACGCTTGAGAATGCGCTGGGAAATATGGCGACGAGTGTGAAAGATGCTGCAATAAAAAATCTGAATCATTTTTCAGGTAGTCAGCAGACAGCAAATCAGAGAAGAACTGTTTCACCGGAAAGACAAAGACAAGAGCAGAATATGCGGGGATATAAAAAGAAACTGGTGAAAGAAGCCAGAGAAAAATTCGCCCTGTATGTCAATACTTCAACTCCGAGAGCACTTGGAATTTTATTTACGACACTTGGAATTGCACTTGTGGGAATGTTTGGAGTGACGGCTGCAACGCTTGGGATTGCAGGAATCTTTATTGACGCAGTTGCAAATAAGATGCAAAGAGGAATGTTTGTATTTATAGCTGCGATAGCGGCAAGTGGAGCGCTGGGAATTTATGGAAATACGCTTCGTAAAAAAGTGAACCGCTTCCGTTCTTATGTACGGACTTTAAATGGAAAGACTTATGTTAGAATTGAGGAACTTGCAAAAGGCGTAAGAAAATCTCCAAAATTTGTAAAACGGGATTTGAAGAAAATGATTAAAAACCGTATGTTCTTAGAAGGGCATCTGGATGAAGAGGGAAATTATCTGATTACCAGTGATGAGTCTTATGAACAGTATATGCAGACAAAGAAAGCATCTGAGATTCAGGAAAGAGAGATGCAGGAAAAAGAACAGGCAGAACAGAAACTGCGGGGAACTCTTTCAGAAGAAGTGCAGGAAGTCATCAAAGAAGGGGAAGCTTACTTAGAAGAAATTCGAAGCTGCAATGAAGCAATTCCGGGTGTGGAAATTTCCAATAAAATGTATCATCTGGAGAATGTGATTTTAAGAATCTTCAAGCGGGTAGAACAGCATCCGGAGCTGATTTCGGATCTGCATAAATTTATGGATTATTATCTTCCGACGACCGTTAAATTGTTGAAAGCTTATAAAGAACTCGACAAACAGCCGGTTGAAGGAGAGAATATTAAAACAGCGAAACAGGAAATTGAAAATACACTGGATACGATCAATGAAGCATTTGAAAATCTTCTGGACAGCTTTTTTAGAAATACGGCATGGGATGTATCGACTGATATTTCTGTCTTAAAGACCATGCTGGCACAGGAAGGACTGACAGGAAATAAGGACTTTGAAAGTGTATCCGGAAAGGAAAACTAAATGAGCGATGAATTTAAAGAATTTGATGTGACACCGACACTTACTTTTGGGGTAGAGGAGGAAAAACCTGCCCCGAAAGAGCCGGAAAAACCGGCTGACCCAAATATGACGGAAGACGTATTGTCGGCGGAAGAACGCCAGATGGTGGAAAATTTTTCCAAGCAGATTGATATCCGCAATTCTGCTGCAATCTTGCAGTACGGAGTGGGAACACAGAAAAAAATGGCAGATTTTTCAGAAGAAGCACTCGCAAAAGTAACAACAAAAGACCTTGGAGAAGTTGGTGATTTGCTTGAAAATGTTGTGAAAGAACTGAAGAGTTTTGATGCGGTGGAAGAAGAAAAAGGTCTGTTTGGAATTTTTAAACGTGGCACGAATAAAATTCAGGCATTAAAAACGAAGTATGCCAAAGCAGAAGGAAATATCGAACAGATTGTGCAGACACTGGAAAAACATCAGATTCAGCTTTTAAAGGATTCAGCGACTATGGATAAAATGTATGCACTGAATTTGAATTATTTTAAGGAACTTTCCATGTATATCTTAGCAGGAAAGAAGAAGCTGCAAGAAGTGCGAGAAGGTGAGTTAAAAGAACTGACTTTAAAAGCACAGATGAGCAATCTGCCGGAAGATGCACAGGCGGCAAAAGATCTGGATTCAATGTGCCAGCGGTTTGAAAAGAAGATTCATGACTTGGAATTAACCCGTATGATTTCGATTCAGACGGCACCGCAGATTCGTCTGGTGCAGGGAAATGATACCTTAATGGCGGAGAAGATTCAGTCTACACTTGTCAATACCATTCCGCTCTGGAAGAGTCAGATGGTGCTGGCACTTGGAGTGGCACATGCATCTCAGGCAGCAAAGGCACAAAGAGAAGTCACCGATATGACGAATGCCCTGCTTCGCAAAAATGCAGAGACATTGAAGATGGCAACCATTGATGCGGCAAAAGAGTCCGAGCGTGGAATTGTGGATATCGAGACATTAAAACATACAAATGAGAATTTAATCAGCACCTTTGATGAAATTATGAATATCCAGAAAGAGGGTCATCAGCAGAGAATGGAAGCAGAAGCTGAGATGAACCGCTTAGAAGAAGAATTAAAGAAGAAGCTGTTGGAAATAAACCATTAATTTTTGGAGGCGAAGGTAGATGTATCGTGACAATACAAAAGTAGTTTCAATTGGAGACAGAAAAATCGGTGGTGGAAATCCGATTTTAATTCAGTCCATGACAAATACCAAGACAGAAGATGTCGAGGCGACCGTAGCGCAGATTTTGGAGTTAGAAGCAGCAGGATGTGAGATTGTCCGCTGTACCGTTCCGACTTTAGAAGCAGCAAAAGCATTAAAAGAGATTAAAAAACAGATTCATATTCCACTGGTTGCGGATATTCATTTTGATTATAAAATGGCAATTGCAGCGATGGAAAACGGAGCCGATAAAATCCGAATTAACCCGGGAAATATCGGAAGTTCGGAAAAGATTAAAGCCGTTGTAGATACTGCGAAAGCCAGAAATATTCCAATTCGTGTCGGTGTCAATTCCGGTTCACTCGAAAAAGAATTGGTTGAAAAATACCATGGAGTCACAGCAGAAGGACTGGTGGAGAGTGCGCTTGATAAAGTGCGCATTATCGAGGACTTTGGCTATGATAATCTGGTAATCAGTATCAAATCTTCAGATGTTATGATGTGTGTAAAGGCTCATGAACTGCTGGCAAAACAGACCAATTATCCACTGCATGTCGGAATTACAGAAGCCGGTACTTTATACTCCGGAAATATCAAATCTGCAGTCGGACTTGGAATTATTTTATATGAAGGAATCGGAGATACCATTCGTGTTTCTCTGACAGGAGATCCGGTTGAGGAAATCAAATCTGCAAAAAGAATTTTAAAGACCTTAAATTTAAGAAAAGGCGGAATTGAAGTCGTATCATGTCCAACCTGTGGACGTACCCAGATTGATTTGATTGGTTTGGCAAATCAGGTGGAGACGATGGTTCAGCAGTTTGATTTAGATATCAAAGTGGCAGTAATGGGTTGTGTGGTAAATGGTCCTGGCGAGGCGAAAGAAGCAGACCTTGGAATCGCAGGAGGAAAAGGTGTGGGTCTTTTGATTAAAAAAGGAGAAATCGTAAGGAAAGTGCCGGAAGCTGAACTGCTTGATACCTTAAGAGAAGAACTGGAACACTGGGCAAAATAATCCGTTCTTATTTATATTTATAAGCAAATGATGAGAACTTGTATTGGATGGAATAGAAGAAAGGAAGCATATCAATGGAAAAAGATTTCTTAGAAGTCTTTTCAGGTCTTGAAGTAGAAAAAGAATTAAAGGCACTTTTAGAAGATGTGAAAGTGACGAAGATTGCAGTTAATCCCCAAAAAGACCGTATGAGAGTTTACATTCAGAGCATACAGTGGATTCAGAAAAAATATATTTATGCTCTGGAAAAGCAGATAAAGAAACAGTTTTTTGCTTCAGCGCAGATACAGATAAAAATCATTGAAAAATTTACGCTGACCTCTCAGTATACGCCAAAGCTTTTCTTTGAAGCCTACCGCTCTTCTATGTTAGATGAACTAAGAGGGCACAGTATCTTAATTTATAATACCTTTCGTACTGCGAAAATTGAATTTCCGGAAGAAAACAAAATGAAACTTGTCATGCAGTCCTCTGTACTGGCAAAAAGTCATGAGGAAGAATTGATTTCTTATATTGAAAAAATCTTCTGTGAAAGATGTGCATTCTCTCTGATTGTAGAGCCGGAATATGAAGAAGCAGGCGAAAGTAAGATACGCAAAAACAGCGAAATACGAATTATGCAGGAGGCTGCTCATGTCATTGAGCAGTCTTCTTTCGGGCATGTAAAAGATGAGGCGGAAGAGGGCACAGAAAGCGAAGCAAATCAGCCAGACACAACAAAAGAAGAGAAAAAAGAAAGCAAGAAAGAAAGCAAAAAAGAAAACAAAAAAGAAAAACAGACGGAATCAAAAACGAAAAAAGAAAATACAAAAGAAAAAAGATTTACGCAAAACTCCGAATACAGACGTGGTGTAAAACGTTCCGATAATCCGGATGTAATTTATGGAAGAGATTTTGATGATGAGGTCATTCCGTTAAGTTCGGTTCAGACAGAGATGGGTGAAGTCTGTATCCGTGGACAGATTATGAGTCTGGATACCCGTGCCATCCGTGGCGAAAAAACAATTATTATGTTTGCGATTACGGACTTTACGGATTCGATTATGATAAAATTGTTTGCAAAAAATGAACACGTAGATGAAATTTTAGAGGGCGTAAAAGTTAAAAACTTTATTAAATTAAAAGGTGTCACCAACATTGATCGTTTCGATAGCGAGCTTACGATTGCGTCTGTTGCCGGAATTAAGAAGATTGCACCATTTACTTCTTCGAGAATGGATACCAGTCCGGAAAAACGAGTGGAACTTCACTGTCATACCAAGATGAGTGATATGGATGGGGTTTCCGATGCAAAACAGATTATCAAACAGGCGTATGAATGGGGACATAAAGCGATCGCAATTACCGACCACGGAGTTGTTCAGGCATTCCCGGAGGCAAACCACTGCTTTGATGAGTGGGGCGGAGTTGTGCCAAAAGATGCAGATTTTAAAGTGATTTATGGAATGGAAGCCTATCTGGTCGACGACTTAAAAGGAATTGTACAGAACAGTAAAGGACAACCGCTTAGAGGAAAATACGTGGTCTTTGATATTGAAACCACAGGATTTTCGGCGATGGCAGATAAGATTATTGAAATCGGTGCGGTTCGTGTGGAAAACGGAATCATCACCGGACGTTTTTCTGAGTTTGTAAATCCGAAGATTCCGATTCCATTTCGGATTGAAAAGCTGACCAGCATCAATGACAGTATGGTGGCAGGGGCAGAAACCATTGATACCTTGCTTCCAAAGTTTATTGAATTTTGCGAGGGCGCAGTTATGGTTGCCCACAATGCGGAATTTGATATGAGTTTTATTCAGAAAAACTGTAATGATTTAGGAATTGAGACAGACTTTACTTTCGTAGATACCGTGGGAATGGCGAGATTCTTACTGCCACAGTTAAATCGTTTTAAACTTGACACCGTAGCAAAAGCGGTTGGAGTTTCTCTGGACCATCATCACCGTGCGGTTGATGATGCAGAATGTACCGCCGGAATTTTCCTGCGCTTTATCGAGATGTGTAAGGAAAGAGATATTGAAAATCTGGATGATTTGAATGAAAAAGGGGCAGTTTCTGTCAATGCCATCCAGAAAATGCCGACCTATCATGCCATTATTCTGGCAACCAATGATATCGGACGTGTCAACCTCTATCATCTGGTATCGGATTCGCATTTGATTTATTATCACAGGCGGCCGAGAGTTCCAAAAAGCGTGTATCTAAAATATCAGGAAGGCTTACTGATTGGTTCCGCCTGTGAAGCCGGAGAATTGTATCAGGCAGTGTTAAACGGCAGACCGGAGCCGGAAATTGCAAGACTGGTAAATTTCTATGATTATCTCGAAATCCAGCCGGTCGGAAACAATGAATTTATGATTCGTGATGAGGATCGTGGCGATATCAACAGCGAAGACGACCTGCGTGAAATCAATCGAAAGATTGTAAAACTAGGAGAATTATTTAATAAACCGGTCGTTGCAACCTGTGACGTACACTTTTTAGACCCGGAGGATGAAATCTACCGCCGAATAATCATGGCAGGAAAGGGATTTGATGATGCAGATATGCAGCCACCGCTTTACCTGCATACTACTGAGGAAATGCTTCAGGAATTTTCCTATCTGGGAAGCGAAAAAGCCGAAGAAGTTGTAATTACCAATCCAAATAAGATTGCGGATATGGTAGAAAAGATTTCTCCGATTCATAAAGGAAAATGTCCGCCTGTTATTGAAAATTCCGATGGGATGCTTCGAGAAATCTGTTATAACAAGGCACATGAAATTTATGGCGATACTCTTCCTGAAGTGGTAGAAGAACGCCTAGACAGGGAATTAAATTCCATTATTTCCAATGGATATGCGGTTATGTATATGATTGCACAGAAGCTGGTGTGGAAGAGTAACAGCGATGGTTATCTGGTAGGTTCAAGAGGTTCGGTTGGTTCTTCTTTTGCGGCAACGATGTCTGGAATTACCGAAGTAAATCCATTAAGTCCGCATTATTACTGTTCTTCCTGTCATTATAGCGATTTTGATTCGGAGGATGTAAAGGCTTACTCAGGACGTGCCGGATGTGACATGCCGGATAAGATCTGTCCGGTCTGCGGAAAACCATTAATTAAGGAAGGATTTGATATCCCATTTGAGACCTTCCTTGGATTTAAAGGGGATAAAGAGCCGGATATTGACTTGAACTTCTCTGGAGATTATCAGGGAAAGGCGCACCGATATGTTGAGGTTATCTTTGGGGCAGGACAGACATTCAAAGCCGGAACGATTGGAACACTTGCAGAGAAAACTGCATTTGGTTATGTGAAAAATTATTTTGAAGAACGTGGAGACCGCAAACGAAACTGCGAAATCACAAGAATTGTACAGGGATGTACCGGAGTCAGACGAACGACAGGTCAGCACCCTGGAGGAATCATTGTACTTCCGATTGGCTGGGATATCGAAGAATTTACACCGGTTCAGCATCCGGCAAATGATATGACAAGTGATATTATTACGACGCATTTTGATTATCACTCCATCGACTCAAACTTATTAAAACTGGATATACTCGGACACGATGATCCGACCATGATTCGTATGCTTGAGGACTTGACCGGAATCAATGCAAGAGAGATTCCGCTGGACAGCAAAGAAGTTATGTCATTATTTAAAAGTACGGATGCACTTGGCATTACATCGGAAGATATCAGAGGTTGTCCGCTTGGCTGTCTTGGAATCCCGGAGTTTGGAACCGACTTTGCGATGCAGATGTTAATTGACGCAAACCCGACTTCCTTTTCAGATTTGGTGCGTATTTCCGGTCTGTCTCATGGTACAGACGTATGGCTTGGAAATGCGCAGGATTTGATTAAATCGGGTACTGCGACCATTACTACCTGTATCTGTACCCGAGATGATATCATGATTTATCTGATTAATAAAGGGCTGGAACATGGACAGGCATTTACCATCATGGAAAGTGTACGAAAAGGAAAGGGCTTAAAACCCGACTGGATTGACGAAATGAAATCGCATGGAGTGCCGGACTGGTACATTGAATCCTGTAAGAAAATTAAGTACATGTTCCCGAAGGCACATGCGGCTGCTTATGTTATGATGGGATGGCGAATTGCATATTGTAAAATTTACTATCCGCTGGCGTATTATGCGGCATATTTCAGTATCCGTGCGACCGCATTTTCCTATGAACTGATGTGTCAGGGAAAAGAAAAACTGGAATATTTTATGGATGATTATGAAAAACGAAAAGATACGCTAAGTAAAAAAGAGCAGGATACACAGAAAGATATGAAGATTGTGCAGGAAATGTATGCCAGAGGATTTGAATTTGTGCCGATTGATTTATATAAGGCAAATGCGCATACGTTCCAGATTATCGACGGAAAATTGATGCCGGCCCTTGATACGATTGAAGGACTTGGAGATCGTGCCGCAGATGCGGTTGTGCTGGCAGCGGAAGATGGAGCATTTTTATCAAAAGATGACTTTAGAAATCGTACGAAAGTCAGCAAGACGGTAATTGAGTTAATGTCGGATTTGGGACTGTTCGGAGATTTACCGGAATCCAATCAGATGTCGTTGTTTGATTTTCAGTAAAAAATATTAAAACGAGTAAGTAAAGAAAAAAGGAAGACAAAGGTTATGAATTATCAGGAAGCAAGAGCATTTTTAGATGAAGTAGGAAAAAGCGGAAGCGTGCTTGGATTAGAAGGAATGAAGGAATTATTAAGACGTCTGGGTAATCCGCAGGACAAACTGAAATTTATTCATATTTCCGGAACAAATGGAAAGGGCTCAGAGCTGGCATTTCTTTCAGAAATTTTGACAAAAAGTGGATACCGCACCGGAAGATACATTTCTCCGACGCTGTATTCTTATCGTGAACGCATCCAGGTAGATAAAGAAATGATAGACCGTGATTCTCTGGCAAAACTTACGACAAAAGTAAAAGAGGCAATTGACGGGATGCTCTTTGATGGACTGCAAAGCCCGACCGTTTTTGAAGTGGAAACAGCAATTTCATTTTTGTATTTTGTAGAAAAGCAGTGCGATATCGTTGTATTAGAAACCGGACTGGGCGGAACACTCGATGCGACAAATGTGGTAACGACAACCGTGCTTGAAGTGATTGCTTCGATTGGAATGGATCATATGATGTTCCTTGGAAATACGCTTGGAGAGATTGCGAAAAATAAAGCCGGAATTATCAAACCGGGGACTCTTGTTGTATCGGCAAAACAGGAGCCGGAAGCAGAAGAGGTTGTAAAGAAAGTCAGCGAGGAAAAACATGCAACGCTCTCGATTGTAAATCCGGAGGAAATCAAAGACGTTCATTATGGATATGAAACACAACGCTTTTCTTATAAAAACTGGAAAGACATCGAAATTTCTCTTGCAGGAACGTATCAGATAAAAAATGCAGCACTTGCACTCGAAGCAGTGGAGGCACTTCGAAGCCTTGGATATGAGTTAAGTGAGAAAAATGTGCGAAAAGGAATGGCAGGAGCAGACTGGAGAGGGCGTTTCTCTGTGATTCACAAAGACCCTGTTGTGGTGATTGACGGAGCACATAATCCGGCAGCGGCAACTGTCTTAAGAGAATCCTTAGAAACTTATTTTAAAGGAAAAAACCTGTATTACATCTTTGGGGTATTTGCGGATAAAGATTATGAAAAAGTGATTGAACTGACTGCACCACTTGCAAAACAGATTGTGACGGTGCAGACACCAAATAATCCAAGGGCACTACCGGCAGAAGCACTGAAAAAAGCGGTAGAAAAAGTCAATCCGAATGTAACGTCAGCAGACAGTGTAGCCAAAGCGGTAGAAGAAGTGAAAGAAATGACAACAAAAGATGATGTGGTGATTGTGTTTGGGTCACTTTCTTTTTTGAGTCTTGCGGATGAGGCATGGAATCGGTAAATGATTTTGGATTTCAAAAAAAGATTGTTGAAAAGTAAACAGTACTAAAAAAGGATGAAGTGTAACTGGTAAGAAGTACATTTCATCCTTTTTGCTTCTGTAAAAGAACATAAGTTTTGTGTAAAAAGGAGTGAAAATGATTTTATTGGTAAAAAATATTGTGAGTTAAGCACATATATGATAAAATGAATCATTACTTAAAAGGAGAAAGTTAAAAATGAGAAGAAAAAGAATTATTTGCTGGTTACTAGCAGGATTGATTAGTCTTAATTCATCGACGACTATACGGGCAGAGGATTATGAGGGGATTGAGTATGATGAAGAGGGACATATTTTATCTCCTGATGAATTAAACGCTGATTTGCCAGAATCAACTTATTATGAAGATATGATGGAACTTGAATCAGAGGATGAGCTACAATTATTTTCAGCCGAAGAAAATATAGAATATCATTCAGAAGATGAAGAACCGATAGATATAACAAATTCCGTTACTATTGAATCAAGTATTATTGATAATGACGAGATTCCTGATTTTTCTGAAGATAATGATGAGTCAATATTTTATTTTTATGAAGAGGAAGACCAAAGCAACTCAGATGAAGATATTAATACATATAAAGCAGATTTTTCTAATCTTAGATATTGGGGAACAATAACTTCTGATAAAAAGAAAGTTCATATTACACTTCATGTTTTAGAAAAAGCGTTGACGAGTGCTTCATTTACATTAGTATTTAGGGATAAAAATGATAAATTTTTAGAGCGAAATAAAATCACAAAAGGTAGATTGAGTGTAGGAAAACATAATATAACCTGTGATATTCCAGTACATGATACAGTTGAAGAACATGTGAAGATTGCAATTGTAGGATGGAATGGGTTAGTTGCATACGAATCATCAACGTTACATTATAGATACAACTTTGAAGGAGGTGCTTATGGAAGATTAAAAGCATTTGGAGGTCATAGACATCACATGCCATCAAAATATGCTATTGCACCAATGAGTCAGTATATGGGTCCAGCTGCAAGGATTCTGATAGAAGATCATAGGAGGACAAGTTCTTATGGCGGTGGGACTTATTGCAAGGACCAAAGAGATTTAGTAAGACAGGGAAAGTTTCTTCAAGCTCAAGAAATGGATTTTGAAGAATTATTAAGTATGAATAAGTTTTATAGTAAAGCAATACAAGAAGTACGAGATTATACCAGAACATTAGGATATACAGGAGTAGTTAGAATTGGATGGCAGACAATAGATGGAAAATGGTATTATTATGATGCATCACAAGTTAAACAAACCTCTTGTTGGAAAAAAATATCGGATGTTTGGTATTATTTAGGACCGACGGGAGTAATGCAGATAGGATGGGTAAAATCAGGTAGTAAATGGTATTATATGAATAAAGATGGAGCAATGCAGACTGGTTGGGTCAAAGTTGATAATAAGTGGTATTATATGGATAAGTCGTCAGGGGCAATGCAGACTGGTTGGATTCAAGTGAATAATGCAAAATATTATATGAGTTCATCGGGAGCAATGCAGACTGGTTGGGTTAAAGTTGACAACAAATGGTATTATATGAATCCTTCGGGAGCAATGCGGACAGGATGGCTTAAACTGAATGATGTATGGTATTATTTAAAATCATCAGGGGTAATGGCTTGCAATGAAAGTATGGTCATTTCAGGAAAAAAATATAATTTTAATTCGAATGGCAGATGTTTAAATCCATAAAAGTTATAGAGGAGATTAGAAAATGTATAAAGTAAAATTTTTTAGTGGATATGAAGGAAAAAATTTTATTGGATTAAGTCCAGAAGAAGTAATAAGAAATATGACTGATTTTGAGGAAACGTTTTATGGTGGGAAAAATAAAGAAATTCGACGAGATATTTCAAAAGATATTATAGCGTATTATGACAAGGAAAATAAAATTTGTGAAGCAATACAGTTTGTAAACGAGCATACAGATATATATGTTAATGGAGTTCAGCTTATGCGTGTTCCAGAAGAAGAGGTTATTCCAACATTAAGAAAAGTTTTTCCAGGAGAAGAAGGGTTTACCGATGGTTCAAATTATATGTATATGAAATATGCATTTAGTGTGTTTGTGACAGAGGGGCAGGTATATGGAGTAACTGTGGGGAAGAAAAACTATTTTGATTTTTGGAAAGAAGATTTAGAAGACTTAGGTCATTCTGGATTAATGAAATTTTAAGAGAAGAGAGATTGAAATATGAAAAAAATAGTTAAAATCATACTTCCTGTTGTTATCGTAGCAGTGGGATTTGGAATGTTCAAGTATTCGCAGAAATCCCTCCAATCTGAATCTGCAAAGGAACAAAAAGAAGCATCAAAAGAAACGTCAAAAGAATCAGAACAAACAGGTGAGGATGAAAAGACAAGTCAGGACTATGAAGGAATTCAATATGATGAAGATGGTTTCATAATGAGTCCAGATGAATTAAATGCAGATCTTCCAGAATCGACTTATGAAGAAATAGAGGCAGACGGAGCATATGAAGAAGCGATGGATGCAGAACAGGAAGAAGAGAATGAAATTCATTTCGATGATGGAACGGCAACGGATATCTCAGATTCTGTTACAATAGAGTCCTATCCGGAATACAGTTCAGATATCAGTAGTGATTCGGATTTATCAGGCGAAAATCCTGCTTCTTTTTTCATGAGCGGAGAATAGAAAGGGTCAATTGTATACAATTTATGGTTTTTCTGAAAAAATCGAATAAAATTTCATAAAAATTACTAATAAAACTGGATAAAAAAACGATTTTGTGGTACATTTAATAAGTAAGTATTTAGAGGCTTATTTACCTGATTCTTTTCGTCCTTTTTTGTTGCGGAGCTGAAAGGAACGAATCGAATCAGATATCATAAGGGATTATTTATTTTCATTATCAAAAAAATATAAGGAAGGTGAGCAATTGGAAAACTATACTAAGTATAAGCTGAAAAGCAATGATGAACTTGCATCAGTGCTTGAAGGCAAGGACAATCTGTTTGTGATTGCGTGTAACAAGTGTTTCAAAGAATTTGAAACTGTTGACGAACCGGATTGCGATGAGTTTTTAAAATTTGCTGCAGAGCAGGGGAAAAATGTTACAGGCAGTGCAAAATTAGACTTCTTATGCAACAAGATGCACACAGAAAACAAATTACAGGATTTGATTCCGGAGGGAACAGAAAATGTAGTTGTTATTTCCTGTGGTCTTGGTATTCAGACCGTTGCAGATTTAGCGGGCAAACCGGTTATTGCTGCAAGTAATACCTTAAATTACAGAGGTCACCATGGTATGGCACTTACCAAGAAGAGCTGTGACGCATGTGCACAGTGTTATCTGAATGTTACAGGTGGTGTCTGTCCGATCGTCGATTGTTCCAAGAGTCTTGTTAATGGACAGTGCGGTGGAGCAAAAAATGGAAAATGTGAAGTAGACCCGAATAAAGACTGTGCATGGGAAAAAATCTATCAGAGACTGGAAAAACAGGGTCGTCTGGAAGAATTTTTAAATCAGCCGGTACAGGTTCGTGACTTCTCTAAAGTAAATTTCAAAGTCATTAATGATTATGTAAAATCAATCAGAGATGACAGATTGAATGGATATTATGGTGGTGTTCATCCGTCAGAACGTAAAGAGTTCAGTGAACACATCGCACTTAAGAAATTCCCGGATCCAAAAACTGTTGTAATCTCCATGTCACAGCATCTTGGAGCACCTGCAAACCCAATCGTTGAAGTGGGCGATACCGTAAAGGTAGGTCAGAAGATTGGTGAAGCAGCAGGCTTTATCAGTGCTCCGGTACATTCCAGCGTAAGCGGAACAGTAGTTGCTGTTGAACCTCGTATGCATGGCACAAGAGGCAGTGAAGTAATGGCTGTTGTTATTGAATCGGATGGAAAAAATACTCTGCACGAATCCGTACAGCCACATGGTGATTTAGATAATCTTACACCGGATGAAATCATTGATATCATTCGTGAAGCAGGTATTGTTGGTATGGGTGGTGCAGGTTTCCCGACTTGCGTAAAATTAAAACCGGCCAAACCGGTTGATACCATTCTTTTAAATGGATGCGAATGTGAACCGCTCTTAACAGCCGACCACAGAGTACTCCTTGAGTTTGCCGATGACATTATTTTTGGTTTAAAAGCAATCCTTAAGACAACAGGTGCCGAAAAAGGTATCATCGTTATCGAGGATAATAAACCGGATGCCATTGAATTAATGCAGGAAAAAGTTGCCAATATCGGAAATATGGAAGTGTTTGTTGCGAGAACGAAATACCCACAGGGTGCAGAAAAAACTCTGATTAAACGTGTTATGGGCAGAAAAGTTCCAAGCGGCGGTCTTCCGGCAGATGTTGGTGTTGTAGTAGATAATATCAGTACAGTAAAAGCAATCTCCGATGCAATCCAGACAGGTATGCCACTCGTTGAACGTGTTGCAACTGTAACTGGTGAAAAGATTAAAAATCCTGGCAACTTTATCATCAAAATCGGTACCAGCGTAAGAGAACTGATCGATTACTGTGGTGGATTTACAGATGATGATGTTCTGGTTAAGATGGGTGGCCCTATGATGGGATTCCCACAGAGTACATTGGATGTACCGATGATGAAAGGTTCCAATGGTATTATTGCAATTGATACAGATGAGACAAAAGAACAGCCATGTATCAAATGTGGACGCTGTGTCGATGTTTGTCCGATGGAACTGTCTCCATTGTATTTTGTAAAATATGCCAAAGAAGAGAACTGGCAGGGCATGAAAGATATGAATGTTATGGATTGTGTAGAATGTAGATGCTGCCAGTATATCTGTTCTTCTAAGATTCCGATTATTGACAGTATCAAAGCCGGAAAAAATGCGATAAGGGGGATGAAGTAATATGTTAATTACCCAGTTAAAAGCAAAAGAAACGATTACATCATTGACAGCCGGAAAGAAAGTTTTTATTATCAACTGCCACGGATGTAAAGAAGTTCGTTTTCCGGAAAAAGAAGCTGTTGAACTTCAGAAAGAACTTGCCGCTGAAGGAAATGTAACAGGTGTTCTCACAACTGATTATATTTGTAATCCGGAAAATATGGAATTACGTCTCAAAAAACATTTAAGTAAAATTCAGGAAGCAGACTTAGTTTTAGTATTCTCCTGCGGTGTTGGTGTACAGACCGTAGCAGAATATCTTGAAGATAAGATGGTCTGTGCAGCCTGCGATACATATCCGGTACCTGGTTTCCAGGGTGTGACACCGTTAGAGTACAAATGTGACCAGTGCGGTGAATGTTACCTGAATCTGACAGGTGGAATCTGCCCGATCACAGCATGTTCTAAGAGTCTTGTAAATGGCCAGTGTGGCGGTTCCAAGAACGGAAAATGTGAAGTGGACAGTGAGATGGAATGTGGATGGGAACGCATTTACAGACGTTTGAAAGAAATCGGACGCCTTGATGTGTTAAAATGCCCGACACAGGTTCATAACTTCGCAACAGACGATGAAGTAAAATAGTGAAAAAAGAAGCTTGATTAAGCTATGATATTATAATGATTGGAGCAATGTACAATGAAAATGAAAGAATTATTCGACCGTGGTGAATTTGTAGTTTCTGCTGAAGTAGGACCGCCAAAAGGGATTCATGTAGATGAGCTGTTAGAAGAAGCAAAAACATACCTTCAGGGTGTTCATGCAGTAAACGTAACTGATAACCAGTCTTCTGTTATGCGTCTTGGTTCTCTTGCAATGTGTAAAGCATTAAAAGATGCAGGCATGAATCCGATTTTCCAGCTGGCATGCCGTGACAGAAACCGTATTGCACTGGAATCTGACCTTCTCAGTGCTGCAATGTTTGGTATCGAAAATATCCTCTGTCTGACTGGTGACCATACAAAAATGGGTGACCATCCGCAGGCAAAACCGGTATTTGACTTAGACTCTGTATCCCTTCTTCACACAGTTGGACTCTTAGAGTCAGGTGTAGACCTTGGTGGAAATGAATTAGTTGGCGAACCTCCGAAATTCTCAAAAGGTGCAGTTGTATCTCCATGCAGCGATTCTGTTGATGCACAGCTTGCTAAAATGGAAAGAAAAGTAGCTGCAGGTGCAGAATACTTCCAGACACAGGCAATCTTTGAGCCGGAAAAATTCATCAAATTTATGGAAAAAGCAAAACAGTTCGGAAAACCGGTACAGGTTGGTATCATCATTCCGAAATCTGCGGGAATGGCAAAATTCATGAACAATAATGTTGCCGGTATCCATGTTCCGGATGAAATGATTGAAGAATTAAAAGCAGATAAAGAAAAGACAAAAGCTGGTATTACAGGTGTTGAAATTGCAGCACGTATTATCAAAGAATGTAAACCATACTGTCAGGGTGTACATATCATGGCACTTGGCTGGGAATCTAAAGTTCCTGAACTGCTGAAACAGGCTGAAATCTAAAAATAATAATAGAGGGAGCTGCGCACGAATTAGTGCGCAGCTCCCTCTTAGTTTAAGCAAGCAGTTCTTTCATCGCTTCTAATAATTCAGTATTTTTTTCAGGACTCATCAGACAGAACCGGATATAGCTGTTATCTAAAAACGGGAAAGTGGAACAGTCACGAATCATCAATCCCTTTTTGATGCAGTGGTCAAACATTATTTCAGAAGTGACTTCTTCTTTTAAAATTTTTACGAGAATAAAATTCGTACAGGACGGATAGACTTTGACGGTATCCAGTTTGGATAATTCATTTGTCATGCGCTCGCGTTCTGTTGTAATCAGGTTCTTTGTTTTTTCGATGTATTCTTTATCGGAGAACATGATACAGCCGGCAATTTCTGCCAGACTGTTGATAGTCCATGGATTCTTTTTGGTGTTAATGTGTTTTAATAAATCCGGATTTCCGGTTACGGCATAGCCAAGGCGAAGCCCCGGAGCTGCAAAAAATTTGGAAATTCCGCGAAGCACAATCAGATTGGTATAATTGTTAGTCAGCGGAATGGAGGACATATTCGCTGCGTCCGGAGCAAATTCTTCATAGGTTTCATCAACCATGACAAACATTCCATATTGGAGTGCAGTGTCCAAAATTTTTCTCATTTCTTTTTTGGTGATGGCGGAAGCAGTCGGATTGTTCGGATTGCACAGCACAAGTAAATCAATCGAATCATTTAGCTGGTGGCAGAAATCATTGACGTCCATCTGAAAATCATTTTCTTCTTTTAATGGATAATATAAGGTATGTCCGCCCTCTAAGGTGATTTCACGCTCATATTCCGAATAAGTCGGTCCTAAAATCAGGGCTTTTTTTGGATGAGTGGATTGAATAAATAAAGAAATCAATTCAGTAGATCCGTTTCCAACAATAATATTTTCAAACTGCGCACCGGTATAATCACAGATACTTTTTCTCAGTTTTGTATAGTCGCGGTCGGGATAAGAAGTGATAGCGTCTACATGCCTGGAAAGAGTATCCCTTAAAAGAGGGGAAATTCCAAGTGGATTTACATTGGCAGAAAAACTGGTAATATCCTCTTTTTTGATTCCGTAAATATCCTCTATTTTTTCTAAATCACTGCCATGAAAATGGTCTTTATGTTTCAGCATATCGTAGATGCTCCTTTCTTTTTTACGTGTCATGCAACTTGTCTGATGCAGTCTTTCGAGAGGTTGCGTCTGTTGCATTTGTAGTGTATAATTCACATTATAGCCAGAAAATAAAAATTGTTCAATATAAAATAAGCAACGGGAAAAAAAGAGAAACAACGGGGTAAATACATTGAAGAGAAGAATGGAGCAGTTAATAAACGGAAGATTTGAATATGAAGTGCCAAAACTCCTGTTTTCACAAAACAGCATTGTGGTAAGTACAAAGCCGGAAGAAAATGTAAGGGGAGAGCTGGTTATTCGGGCAGAAGATAAGAGCCGTATCAAAGGACTTGTATACTCTTCTCACCGCAGATTTCTTCTTGGAAAAGAGCGTTTTTTAGGACAAAATGTGACAATTCCTTATGGCGCAGATGTGAAAGGATTAAAGCCAGGAGATTCCTTTGAGGGAGAGGTGGTACTGACTACAAATGTAGGAGAGTATCGTCTGCCATTTCAGATTTCAATCGAAAAAGAAGAAGTAAAGACAGCTATGGGTGCAATCGACAATCTGGATGCATTTACACAGCTTGCAAAAGGAGATTTCAGGGAGGCATATCATTTATTTGTAGATTCCTCTTTCCAGACCCTTTTAAAAGATTGTCAGGAATTACTTCCTTATTATTTTGCAATGACGGCAAAGCCGGTTACACTGCAGAATCTGGAAGAGTTTTTAATCGGAATTGGAAAAAAAGAGCGGGTTGCCCTGAAAATCGAATCGGAAAATCTGGAAGTATATGAAGTAATGGCTTCTTTAAAAGATACCCTTCGGATTCATAGAAGTACCTGGGGACATTTAAAAGCAGAAATCTTTGTAGAAGGGGATTTTCTGGAAGTAGAGAAGAAAAAAATCAGTGATGATGATTTCATCGGCAGTGTTTATGAGATGGAATACATTATCCGCAGAGAAAATCTTGGAAAAGGGAAAAATTTCGGACGGATTCGTATCAGGACGGTGTATGAAGAACTGGTTTATATGGTGGTGGCGTCAAAGTCAGGAGAAAGACAATTAGACCTTGAGACTTATGCAAAGCATAAAAAAGTAGAACTGTTGCGGGACTTTCTGGATTTCTTACTTGGAAAGACAGAATTTTCGATTTGGAAGGGACAGACGGAATCCGCATTTTCAGAAGCACAGGAGAATGGATTTTTCACGACTGAGTACAAACTGGTACAAATTTATCTGTTACACTGCTTAAATGAGAAAGAACAGGCAGGAAAACTGCTTGGTCAGTTAAAGTCTGAAAAAGAAGTGATGAAGAATAAACGTCTGTCCGGAATTTGCGAGTATTTGGAATATGTGCTGGATGACAATAAAGAAGCATTTGAAACTTCTACAAAGGAAATGCAGTTCTTGGAGAAACAGTACAATGAGGGCAGCAGGAGTCCATTTTTATATCTTCAGGCATGCCGTCTTGCCGAGAAAGATGGGGCACTGCTTCGCAGATTTGGTGGATTTACAAGACAGGTTATGCTGTTTGCAAAACGTCATGGAATCCTTTCAGAGGAGATGGCATTTCGTGCAACAGATTTATCGGAAAACCTTCGAGAGTATTCGGAATCTGTCTATGAGCTGCTGGAATATATTTATCAGAGATATCCGTCCGCCCAGGTTGTGCGTGCAATTTGCCTTTTGATTATGAAAGGAAAAGCGGGAGAAGAACGGTATTTCAAATGGTATGAACTTGCAGTGCAGAAAGATTTGAAAATCACAAGACTCTACGAATGTTATATCGAGACGATGAGCCGGAATTATCGTGGAATGTTGCCGAGAATGATCCGGATGTATTTTGGATACAACAATACCCTGAGTGATACCAAAAAAGCTTTTGTATACAGCAATGTTATCCGCAATAAAAATCTTGATAAGGTAACCTATCAAAGTTATCGGGCAACGATGGAACAGTTTGCACAGGATAAATTAAAAGAGGGACGCATCAATGAAGATTTTGCGGTGATGTATCGTGAGTTTTGTCTGAACAGTAAGGACGAAGTAATCAAACGGGCACTTGGAAAAGTATTGTTTGTGCATCGCTTGTACTGTGATGACAAAAAAATTCGAAAAGTGATTGTGAAACACTCTGCGTTTGAAAAAGAGCAGGTTTATACGTTTAACAATCACGCAGCATATCTTTCTATCTATACACCGGATGCAGGAATTGTATTTGAGGATGACTGCCAGAGAAGATATATTCAGAACGTGGATTATAATCTTCAGCCATTATTTGAGCGGGAAGAGCTGGCGAGAGAACTTGCAAAGGAAGAACATCAGAGCGCAGGACTGCTTTTATATACGTGTGGAGAACTTGCACATGAAAATCCGATTACACTGACGAATCTTCACAGTTTTGAGCTTGCAGCCGAGGAAGAAAGCTTTTCAAAAGAATACAGACAGCAGATTCGCAAACGTTTATTGTTGTTTTATCAGGAATACATGGGAGAAGAAAATTTGAAGGCTTCTCTGGAAAAAATTGATTTCCAGAGTTTTGCAAAAATCAATAAGAGTCTTTTGATTACAATTTTGATTAAACAGAAAATGTATGTGGGCGCTTATGATTTAATTTGCGAATATGGATATGAAGAAATCAGTTTCGTAGATTTACTGCACTTGTGCACCTGTATGATTCAAAATCTGGATTTTGAATATGAAGAGGAATTAGTGCTTCTGGCGCATGACATTTTTGAACAGGGAATTTATGATGAAGTTATCTTGAAGTATCTGGTGAAATACTTTAAAGGTCCGGTTGATAAAATGATAGAAATCTGGCAAAGAGCAATGGGATTTTCTTTGGATGCTTATGAGCTGGAAGAAGATATCTTAATTTTCAGTATGTTTGGACGAATCTGGACACCTCAGGGTTCGGCGGTATTAAAAGATTATGTCAGACAGCGTGGAAAAGAAGTGGTAATTCTTGCTTATGTTACCTTTGAATCCTTTGAATTTCTGCTTGCCGGCAAAGAATCAGACCGTTTTGTGTTCCGTTCGATTGAACAAATCCGCAAACGTGAATGGGAACATGACTCGATTTGCGATGTGGCATTGTTAAAATCTTATGAGCTGGAACAGGACTGGGATGAAAAGCGCATGACAAATGCAGAAGCCATTTTGGAAGAATGTGAAAAGAAGGGATTAAAATTTGCTTTTTATCAGAATCTTCCACGAACGCTTTTACAGAAGAGCCAGGAAGAAGATAAAGTATTTGTAGAATGTTTTGCCGGAAATGATGCAAAAGTTACGCTGTATTACCGGATTCGTGAGAAGAGTCAGGAAGAAATTCCATATAAAGAAGAAATGTTGGCAAACCGTTATCATGGAATCTTTAACAAAGAATTTCTTTTATTCTGTCAGGAAACCTTGGAGTATTATTTCGTAATCGAAAAAGAGAAAAAAGAGTATATAACCGAAACAGAAGAATTAACCGTATCCGGTGAAAAGAAAAAAGAAACAACAAAATATCAGATGATAAATCAGATGTTGTCAGCAAAACAGCATGGAAAAGAAGAGGAATTAAAAGATGTGCTTGAAACATACAGGCAAAGAGAAGCCTGGATTGCATCACTTTTCCGATTGATGGAATAGCAGAGGGAGACGAGGAATGAACGAGACAAGAAATATCATTGCAAGTCTGGAATTTGGAGAAAAAGAATCTCAGATTTGTTATTATGACAGAAAAGAAAAAAATCCGGTTTCTCTTGCGGTAAAGACCGGAACGACAGAATATACCTTTCCGACAAGATTGTCCAAACGTCCCAAAACAAATATCTGGCATTTTGGAGCGGAATCCGAATATTTTTCGAAATATGAGGGAGAGATACTGGTAGAGGATGTACTGAATCTCTGCATGAAAGGAGAGCCGGTTGAGATTGACGGAGAAGTCCATGAGGTAGAAGAACTGCTTGAAGTATTCTTAAAGGGCTGTCTTTCTATGCTTGGAGTGGGAGAACCGCAAAGACAGATTAAAATTTTAATGATTACAACACCAAATCTGAATCGGGTATTTATCCGTAAACTGCAGAAGGTGTGCAGACATTTGAATTTTGCAAATGGTCAGGTACTGATACAGGATTATAATGAGAGTTTTTATTATTATGCAATGCGTACCCGCCATGATAATGCAAACCGAAGTACAGGCTTATTCTGCTTTGATAAAAACAGAGTGCATTTTCGAAAACTCTGGATTGATACGACAACAAAACCGATGATTGCAAGAGTTGAAGTGGGAAAATCCGAATTGCTTTCGGAAAATCCGAAAAAACGGGATAAGAGATTCGCTGAAATGATTGAAAAATGCTGTGGAGAGGAAAGTTATTCAAATCTGTATCTGATTGGCGAAGGATTTGATAAGGAATGGGCAGTAGATTCTCTTACCGCCCTTTGTAAAAATCAGAGAAGAGTTTATTACGGAAATAACCTGTATGTACGGGGAGCTTGCTTTGCCGCACTGGAAAAAAGTGAGGATAAGACTCTTGGAAATTACCTGTATGTGGGAGAAGCTTTAGTAAAAAATCATATTACAATGAATATGAACATTCAGGGAAAAGACCAGATTTATACCGTAACAGAAGGTGGAAAAAACTGGTACGAAACGGAACATACTTTTGAACTGATTTTAGATGAAAAAGAAGATTTGGAATTTACCTTACAGCCTATGGATGGAGAAAAGCCTTTTGTGCACACAATGAAGTTAAAGGGACTTCCGAAACGTCCGAAGAAAGCGACCAGATTACGGATACAGGCAGTTTATGAATCCGCAGATTGCTGTGTGATATTTGTGGAGGATTTGGGATTTGGAGAACTTTTCCCATCAAGCGGTCTTAAATGGACCGAAAAAATAAGATGGCAGGAGGCGGAACATGAGTGATTATATTTTATGTCAGGTAAAAAGGGCTTCGCTGCCGTTTTATGTGGAAAATATCAGTAAAAATATTTATAGCATAGAAGAACTCTGTTATTATTTTTATAAAAATATTTATCTGATTGATGAAAGTATTATCAATGAACGGCTCTGCAACTGGCTGAAAGATGAGTTGGGACTGTCAAAATTATATGAAAAGCTGTACCGGATTTTGGAAAAAGAAGAGGGAACGAGTGCATTTATTCTGGCAATTTTCCGTGAGATTCATTATCTTTCCCATGAAGAATTTAAGAAATTAAATGAAACCCTTGAAATTTTAGAAAAGCAACTTCCGGCAGTGCGAATCAAGAAAAAAGGCGATTATCTTGTCGGCAACCGGATGTATGTCAATGCAATCCGAATGTATGAAAATGCTCTGATATCCGCAAAAAGAGAGGAAAATCTTGGACTTCAGTTTGAAGGTGAGATTTATAACAACATGGCTTATGCGTATCTGGAACTGTTTCAGATGGAAGAGGCAGCAAAATATTTTAAGAAAGCTTATGAAAAACTGCCGGCTCAGCAGATTCGCAGACAGTATTTCTATACCTGCCGTATGTTTATGGATGAGGGAAAATGGAGAGAAGAATGTGAAAGCATGGGAGCGGATGAGAAGGAGCGAAAAGAAATTGTCTATGAAATGAGTCAGGTCAAACCAGAGCAGATGGCGTGGAATACAGAAGAAATTGATGAGATGCTTTCTGATTTTAAGAAAGAATATCATAGAAGTACAGGGTTTTAGCTTGTGTTTTCTTGCTACGTGAGCTATAATCCAAAAAGTAAGAACACTTGTAAAAACGAAAAAAGGAGATTACAAAAATGAGTACAGACAGATATCAGAGTCCATTATCTGAACGTTATGCAAGCAAGGAGATGCAGTACATTTTTTCACCGGATATGAAATTCCGTACCTGGAGAAAATTATGGATTGCACTTGCAGAGACAGAAAAAGAACTGGGATTAAATATCACACAGGAACAGATTGATGAGCTGAAAGCGCATGCCGATGATATTAATTATGATGTTGCAAAGGCTCGTGAAAAAGAAGTGCGTCATGATGTTATGTCTCATGTTTATGCATACGGTGTGCAGTGTCCAAAAGCAAAAGGAATCATTCATCTTGGAGCAACATCCTGTTATGTAGGAGATAACACAGATATTATTGTAATGACAGAAGCGCTCAAACTGGTGAAAAAGAAACTGGTGAACGTAATTGCAGAACTTGCAAAATTTGCAGATGCAAACAAAGCACTGCCAACCCTGGCATTTACTCATTTTCAGCCGGCACAGCCAACAACCGTTGGTAAGAGAGCAACTTTATGGATGCAGGAATTTTTAATGGATTTAGAAGACTTAGAGTATGTTCTTAGCACCATGAAACTCCTTGGTTCAAAAGGTACAACCGGTACACAGGCAAGTTTCCTTGAACTGTTTGACGGAGACCAGGAGACCATCGATAAGATTGACCCGATGATTGCGAAGAAAATGGGATTTGAAAAATGTTATCCGGTATCCGGACAGACTTATTCCAGAAAAGTAGATACAAGAGTCTTAAATATCCTGGCAGGAATCGCAGCAAGTGCACATAAGTTCTCAAATGACATTCGTCTGCTTCAGCATTTAAAAGAAGTAGAAGAACCATTTGAAAAGAGCCAGATTGGTTCCTCGGCAATGGCGTATAAGAGAAATCCGATGAGAAGTGAGAGAATTGCTTCTTTATCCCGTTTCGTTATGGTCGATGCGATGAATCCGGCAATTACATCCGCTACACAGTGGTTTGAGAGAACCTTAGATGACTCTGCAAACAAACGTCTTTCTGTTCCGGAAGGCTTCCTTGCAATTGATGGAATCCTTGATTTATGCTTAAACGTAGTAGACGGACTGGTTGTATATCCAAAAGTAATTGAAAAACGTTTAAGAAGCGAGCTTCCGTTTATGGCAACAGAAAATATTATGATGGATGCGGTAAAAGCAGGCGGAGACCGTCAGGAATTACATGAAAGAATCCGTGAACTTTCCATGGAAGCAGGAAAGAATGTTAAAGTAGAAGGAAAAGAAAATAATCTGCTTGAACTGATTGCTGCTGACCCGGCATTTAACATGACATTAGAGGATTTACAGAAAACAATGGAGCCATCCAAATATACCGGAAGAGCCGAAGTACAGGTTAATGCATTTTTGAAAAATGTAGTACAGCCGGTTCTTGATGACAACAAAGAAATTCTTGGTATGACAGCAGAAATTAATGTTTAAATTAATATTTTGATAAGAAAGACAAGAGGGGTCTTATAGGTAACTTTTACTTATAAGACGCCCCTTTTTTGGAAAAAAACACTAAAAATAAAAAAAACAATGCTTTTTTTAAAATAGAACTTTATTTCTCAAAAGAAATGTAGTATGATACATGAGTACAAATAAGCACTTTTAGGAGGAATGCAAAATGGTAAAAGCAGTAGTAGGGGCTAACTGGGGAGATGAAGGGAAAGGTAAAATTACCGATATGCTGGCTCAGGAATCCGATATTATCGTAAGATTCCAGGGTGGTGCCAATGCTGGCCATACAATTGTAAACAATTACGGAAAGTTTGCACTTCATACTCTTCCGTCAGGTGTGTTTTATGACCACACCACCAGCGTCATCGGTAACGGTGTAGCGCTTAACATCCCAGTACTGTTTAAAGAGATTCAGTCAATTGTGGAAAAGGGTGTTCCGATGCCGAAGATTAAAGTATCTGACCGCGCACAGATGGTAATGTCCTATCACATCAAATTTGATGAGTATGAGGAAGAACGTCTGGCAGGAAAATCTTTTGGTTCTACAAAGTCAGGAATCGCGCCGTTTTATTCAGATAAATATGCAAAAATAGGTTTTCAGGTAAGTGAGCTTTTTGAAGATGAAGCAGTACTCAGGGAAAAAGTAGAACGTGTCTGTGTAACAAAAAACGTACTTCTTGAGAATCTGTATCATAAACCGGCTTTAAACCCTGATGATATCATGGAAGAATTAAAACAGTACAAAGAAATGATAGCACCTTATGTGTGTGATGTTTCTTTATACCTTTGGAATTCATTAAAAGAAGGAAAAGAGATTCTTTTAGAGGGACAGTTAGGTTCATTAAAAGACCCAGACCATGGAATTTATCCGATGGTTACTTCCTCTTCTACACTCGCAGCTTACGGTGCAGTAGGAGCAGGTATCCCGCCTTATGAAATCAAAAAAATTATTACAGTCTGCAAAGCATATTCCAGTGCAGTAGGAGCAGGCGCATTTGTATCTGAAATCTTCGGAGATGAGGCAGATGAATTAAGAAGACGCGGCGGTGATGGCGGAGAATTTGGTGCTACAACAGGACGTCCAAGACGTATGGGATGGTTTGACTGTGTAGCTTCTAAATACGGATGCCGTATGCAGGGAACAACAGACGTAGCATTTACAGTTTTAGATGTACTTGGATACCTTGATGAGATTCCGGTTTGCGTAGCTTACGATATTGATGGAGAAATCACAACAGAATTCCCGACAACCGCATTACTTGAAAAAGCAAAACCGGTAATCGAAACATTACCAGGCTGGAAATGCGATATTCGTGGAATTAAAAACTACGAAGACCTTCCGGAAAATTGTAGAAAATACATTGAATTTGTGGAAGAAAAGATTGGATTCCCGATTACAATGGTTTCTAACGGACCGAGCAGAGATGATATTATTTACAGAAATAAATAAGATTTAATTAAAAACAGGACAGAGGACCCCTAAGTCGTTACGAAAGAATGACTCAGGGGTTTTTGTCTGGAAAAAGTAAAAACAAAGTAGAGTATAGGAGATTTAAGTTTATGAAATATGATGTAATCATTATTGGTGCAGGTCCGGGTGGGATTTTCTCTGCTTATGAACTGCTTGAGCAGAATAAAGACTTAAAAATTGCAGTATTTGAAGCAGGTGCACCGCTTGAAAAACGCCGCTGTCCGATTGATGGTGATAAAGTAAAAACCTGTATTAAATGTAAAACGTGTGCAATTATGAGTGGATTTGGAGGAGCAGGTGCATTTTCTGATGGAAAATATAACATCACAAATGATTTTGGTGGTACTCTCTACGAACACATTGGAAAGAAAAAATCACTGGAATTAATGCATTACGTGGATGATTTGAATGTAAAATTCGGTGGCGGAGAAACAAAGATGTATTCTACTGCAGGAACAAAATTCAAAAAACTTTGTCTGCAAAATAAATTAAACCTGTTAGATGCATCGGTACGTCACTTAGGAACAGATATCAACTATATCGTACTGGAGAACATTTATCAGGAATTAAAAGACAAAGTAGAATTCCGTTTCTTCTATCCGGTCAGCCGTCTGGAAATGTTAGAAGATGGATATCGTGTGTTCCACGAAGAAGAATATGATGACTGTGATAAATGTATCGTTTCTGTTGGACGAAGCGGAAGTAAGTGGATGGAATCTGTCTGTAAAGACCTTGAGATTCCGACAAAATCAAATCGTGTAGACTTAGGTGTCCGTGTAGAACTTCCGGCAGTTATCTTCTCTCATCTGACTGACGAACTTTACGAGAGCAAGATCGTATACCGTACAGAAAAATTTGAGGATAATGTGCGTACCTTCTGTATGAATCCGTACGGAATCGTTGTAAATGAAAATACCAACGGAATCGTTACCGCAAATGGTCACAGCTATGAAGACCCTGAAAAACAGACTGAAAATACCAACTTTGCCCTTTTAGTATCCAAACATTTTTCTGAGCCGTTCAAAGACAGTAATGGATATGGCGAAAGTATCGCAAGACTCTCCAACATGCTTGGAGGCGGTGTTATCGTACAGCGTTTTGGAGACTTAGTAAGAGGACGAAGAAGTACCGTGACACGTGTGGAAGAAGGACTGGTACGCCCGACTCTTGCAGCAACACCTGGAGATTTGAGCCTTGTGCTTCCAAAACGTATCTTAGATGGTATTATCGAAATGATTTATGCATTAGATAAGATTGCGCCAGGTACTGCAAATGATGATACTCTGCTTTACGGTGTAGAAGTAAAATTCTATAACATGGAAGTCGATATCGATGAAAATCTGGAAACCAAATATAAAGGTCTGTATGTGATTGGAGATGGTAGTGGTGTCACTCATTCTCTTTCCCATGCATCCGCAAGTGGTATCTATGTTGCAAGACATATTACAGAAGGAATGAAATAAAAATCAGGTTTCAACAAATATAGCAAGGATTCTCCCACCTCTATAGGTGGTGAGAAAAATTGCAAACAGGAAGGTTAACGGCAGTGGTGGGCGGAGAGAAATCGGTATCCTCCATTGACATGAGGTAAACCACAGTCAGCGTTTTGCTGACATGTCAGACTCTGTGAAATTACCGACTGTGGATTGAAACAAGAATATCAAGAATACTTTCTTCAAAAACAAATTGATTTTCTTTACGGATTTTTTTATAGGCAGATGGCGGAAGTGGAGACTCCGCCCTGCCTATTTCTATTGTCAGACTTGGAATATTCTGCTTTAAAAGTGCCCAGTCTTTATAGCCTGCCGGGTCAAGTTCCTCATAATTGTCATCGGGAGTATAGCCGGTAATGTCAGAAATTCTTTTGGCGAAGGACTGTGTTTTTTTTGCCAGTTCTCCACGCTGTCCAAATGACCAGTAAATCACAGCACCGGAAGAGTGATAACTGATCGTGCGGTCAAATTTTTCTTTTAACGTTAATTGAATCAAAGTATCTGCTTCTAAGGTACATCCGGCTGACGGACCTTTATAATGTTCACTTGCCGGTTTTTGGACTCCATCATAATAACTTTCCCAGAGCGCATCAAAGTTTCGGTTTACATCAATGCCTTCTGCATTGGATTTCCAGTATTTAAAGTACTGTTTCCATGGCATCCTTGCCCCTTCTCTGCGTGCAATTTCCCATACCCTCCTTCGGTTTTCCTCTTTGTTTAGAGCATCGGGCCCCATTTGGCTGATAGTAACACCATCGGGATTAACCATGGGAAGGAGAAAGAGCGAACAGGTATCAAAAAAAGTCTGATACGAATATCCACGATAAGTCTGTTTTTCTAAAATGGCTCTTGCAAATGAGGCAGTCAAATCCATGAGAAGCTGGCAGGTCATATATTCTCTTCCGTGAATCCCCGCAAAAATTAGAATTTTGTGTCTGGCATCGGGCTTTCCGATTCGTGCCTGAAAAATTTCCCGACCGTCGATTGTACGTGCAAGAGTGGTGATTTGTACAATTTTCTCAAAAATTCTTGAATAAATATGTAAATCATTTTTTAAGTCTTGATAAGAATAGCCGGAAAATTGTAGAATCTGTCGATTTTCTCTGACATTTCGAGCATTAATGTCCATTGACGGAAACTCCTGAACTCTTTATAATTAAAGATATTCAAAAAAGGGAGGTTTCAGACGTGAAGAAGCTAAAACAATTGCTTGCTCTTTTAGTCGTCATACTGCTTCTTGGTTTATATGCACTTACCCTTGTATTTGCTCTGATGAAAAGCCCTGCGGCACAGGATTTACTTCTGGCATCTTTGTACGCAACCGTAATTCTTCCGGTTCTTATCTATGCCATTTTGCTCGTCTATAAATGGAGAAAACCGAATGATAAAATACCAAAGATTGACGAAAAACATGCCAAAGTAAATACCATTATTTTTGATTTGGGAAAGGTTCTTGTTGATTATGACTGGCAGGATTATTTAAAATCCATGGCATTCGATGATGATGCGATTGAGGCAGTTGGAGATGCGATGTTTGCCAGCGATGACTGGGTAGAAGCAGATCGTGGAGTACGCACAGAAGAAGAAATTTTACAGTCTTTTATTGATAACGACCCGGAATATGAAAAGCAGATTCGTGATGCGTTTGATGATATGGGCTTTACGATTCATGCATTTTCGTATACAAAAACCTGGCTGAAATACCTGAAACGACGAGGATATAAACTTTATTATCTCTCGAATTTTTCAAAACCTCTCTTTGAACGGTGCACGCAGGAGATGGAATTTTTAAATCTGATGGATGGCGGTTATATGTCATGGGAAGTGCAGATGATAAAACCGGACGCACAGTTTTATCAGAAACTGTTGAAAGATTTTAAGATTGAGCCATCTAAGGCAGTATTTTTGGATGACGTGATGGAAAATATTGCAGAAGCAAGAGCACAGGGGTTAAATGCAGTTCATTTTACAAATAAGAAAGAAGCAATTCGTGCCTTGAAAGACGACTTTGGGGTAGAATAACAAAAAAGCAATCCGAAAACTCGGATTGCTTTTTGTTTGCTCTAAAAAGGAGGGAGCTGTGTTTCATTTATCGAATGGAAAATGCAGAAGCCGGAGAGTAAGAACCACCCTGCTGTCTGTCATTTGAGTTTTCATTTCTTTCTGGCTGGCTGTTGCTGTCAGAAGAAGTAGCGGATTTGCTTCCTAAAGTGATGGAAACCGTTTTTTCTTTGTAGCTGTCACTGTCCGGTACTTGAAGAGTTAACTCAACCGTTTCACCGGCTTTATAATACTGCAGTAAATCCTGAAGGCTTTCGATATCAGTGACGGACTTTCCATCGAATTTTGTGATGACAGAGCCGGAAGTAATGCCGGCTTTTTCAGCTGCGCTGCCAGAAGTTACTTCAGATACATAGATACCTTCCGGAAGATTATATTTCTCCTGAACATCACTGGTTACATTGATTCCTTTGATACCGATTGTTCCCTGTTTGTCAGAGTCTACTTTGGTTCTGGTTGTCTGGTTCATCAGATTATCAATGATATCAGAAACTCTGGAAATCGGGATTGCATAGCCCATACCTTCTACTTCTGTGGAAGCAAGTTTCGCAGAGTTGATACCGATGACTTCACCATTCATATTTAAAAGCGCACCACCGCTGTTACCTGGATTAATAGCGGCATCTGTCTGAATATAAGTTGCAGAACTGCTGTCATCAGAAGAAGAGTTGCTGTCCTGTGTATCAGAAGAATTATTGCTTAAAGCACGATTTACGGCACTTACAATACCGGTTGTAACGGACTGACCATATCCTAAAGCATTACCGATGGCAACAACCTGTTCGCCGACTTTTAAAGAGTCAGAATCACCGATGGAAGCAACAGCAATCTGAGACATTGTATCATCGGAAATGCTGTCAAGCGGAACTGCGATAACTGCAAGGTCATTTTCTGCGTCTGTACCTTTTACGTTTGCCTCATATACCTTATTGTCGATGAAACAAACGGAAAGAGTATCGGCACCTTCGACTACGTGGTTGTTCGTAACCATCAAAAGTTCGGAATCATTTTTACCGATAATAATACCGGAGCCTTGACTTTCGGTTTCTTGTGTCTGAGGCTGACCTTGACCGCCAAATCCGAATTGGCTGAAGTAATCCTGGACTTCCTGAACAGATTTATTTGTGATTGCTACAATAGATGGCATTGCAGATGTTGTGATATCAGAGACATCTAAACTGCCGGTGTTTGAACTTCCTGAAACAGCAGTTGTTTTTAATAAACTGGTGCTTGAACTGTTGTTTGATGCAGTTGAACCGGAGCTGCCTGTTGTTTTTGAAAATGGTGAAAAATAATTAACAGCCTGAAAAGAACCGGCAGCAACAGAACCAAATAAAACAGCACTTAGAGTGATAGCACCGATTTTTTTTGCAAGTTTCTTAGAATTTTTTGGATTCTTTTTATTGTTATTATGACTGCCGGATGGTGTCAGTGGCTGATAAGTATTGGTTTCATTTTCCATTTCATTATTATTTTCTGTATGATTAAAATCGTAATTGTTTAACATCATCAATTCCTCCTTGTTGTTCCCTTTGATGCTTCTAAGAATACAGGAAGAGTGTGACGAAAATGTCGAGATTCTGTGATGAAAATAAGGTAAAAGTGTGTAAATTTGGTGAACACGAAAGACTGGACAATAGAGAAAATGGGATTTACATTCTGAAATCCATGTTTTGGTAAAAGAAAGCCTCTAAAACTTGACAAAAAACTACAAATGGTGGTACTGTTATTGCAACCGCAGTAACAGCGGGGAGCAACGAAATAAAAGAATATAATAATATTGAGGTGCGAAAAAATGCAGGAATTGAAACCAATCAAAGAAGGTAAAGTACGTGAAATTTATGACAACGGTGACAGTCTGATCATGGTAGCAACCGACAGAATCAGTTGTTTTGATGTGATTTTAAAAAATGAAGTTACAAAAAAAGGAACCGTTCTGACACAGATGTCCAAATTTTGGTTTGACTTAACAGAGGACATTCTTCCAAACCATATGATTTCTGTAGATGTAAAAGATATGCCGGAATTTTTCCAGCAGGACAAATTTGATGGAAATAGTATGATGTGCCGTAAACTGGAAATGCTTCCTATTGAATGTATTGTACGTGGTTACATTACAGGAAGTGGATGGGCAAGCTATCAGGAAACAGGTAAAGTATGCGGAATTGAACTTCCGGAAGGCTTAAAAGAATCCGACAAATTACCGGAACCAATCTATACACCATCTACAAAAGCTGAGATTGGAGACCATGATGAAAATATTTCCTATGAAGAAAGTATTGTTCATCTGGAAAAATACTTCCCGGGAAAAGGCGAAGAATACGCTCAGAAACTTCGTGATTACACCATTGCACTGTACAAAAAATGTGCAGAATACGCACTGAGCAAAGGTATTATTATTGCAGATACAAAATTTGAATTCGGACTCGATGAAAATGGAAACATTGTAATCGGAGACGAAATGCTGACACCAGACAGTTCACGTTTCTGGCCGGCAGAAGGCTATGAACCGGGACATGGACAGCCGTCTTTTGATAAACAGTTCGCACGTGACTGGTTAAGAGCAAATCCGGATAATAACTGGACACTTCCACAGGATATCGTGGATAAAACAATTGAAAAATATCTTCAGGGATATGAGATGCTGACAGGTAAAAAATTAGTTTAACCAAATCAAGTAAGTCCCCTGCTTCAATTGCGAAAAGCAATAAGCAGGG
>ERZ773162.188-NODE-188-length-82396-cov-16.250762_pt1 | contig 82396 bp, 58 predicted proteins | sample MGYA00511113_ERZ773162 | MGnify/ENA primary metagenome ERZ773162 (study PRJEB29015, sample SAMEA2737807) | human gut metagenome | biome: human gut; feature: human-associated habitat; material: faeces | place: China | collected 2012 ... | reverse complement strand
AGCACATCTAACGGTTTTCTCTTTAAAAACTGCTACGGTTATTGTAGCATATTGGATAATAATTTACAAGGCTCCTCCCACCGCCTAAAGGCAGTGGGTTTTTGCCTATGACAAAGGAAAGGAGTTATTTATGAAAAATCCTTTACGCAAACGTCTGCCCAGAGAACTGAAGGGGGAACTGGGAAAATATCTGGTGGTCTTTATTTTGATGGTATTGACCATAGGAATGGTTTCCGGATTTCTGGTGGCTGACGGAAGTATGATTGTTGCTTATAATGATGGATTTGACAAATACAATATAGAAAACGGAAATTTCCGTACCAATCAGCAGATATATAAAAGCCAGAAAGAAGAAATCCAGAATCTGGGAATAAAGCTGTATGAAAATTTCTATATTGAAGAACTTCTGGATAATGGAAGTACCATGCGCTTTTTCAAAAACAGGACAGAAATCAATGGAGTATGTCTGATGCAGGGAGAATTTCCCAAAGCAACAGAGGAAATTGCAATTGACCGTATGTATGCAGACAATAATGAACTGAAGGTGGGAGACACCTTGAAGAGCCAGAGCGGTAAGCAGACCTGGAAGATTACAGGGCTTGTGGCTCTGTCTGATTACAGCTGTCTTTTTCAGAATAATAATGATTCCATGTTTGATTCTGTGAAATTCGGAGTTTCTGTGGTAACACCGGAGGAGTTTGATACCCTGGATCAGGATAAGCTCCAGTACAATTATTCCTGGATCTATGACAAACAGCCCAAAACAGAAAAAGAGGAAAAGGACGTTTCAGAAGAACTGATGGAAAATATAGGGGAAATCGTTACCCTGGAAGCTTTTGTACCCAGATATCTGAATCAGGCCATCACCTTTACCGGAGATGATATGGGAAGTGACAAGGCTATGATGATTATATTGTTATACATTGTAATTGTCATTATGGCTTTCGTATTCGGAATTACCATCAGTAATACGATTCGCAGGGAATCAGGGGTGATCGGCACACTCAGAGCTTCCGGCTATACCAGGAGAGAACTGATCCGGCACTATATGGCACTGCCTGTCCTTGTTACACTGGTGGGAGCCCTGGTGGGAAATATTCTGGGATATACAGTATTTAAAAATGTATGTGCAGGAATGTATTATGGCAGCTATAGCCTGCCTACCTATGTGACCGTATGGAGCGCAGAAGCTTTTCTGCTTACAACAGTAGTTCCGGTGATCATTATGCTGGTGGTGAATTATGGAGTTCTCCGACACAAATTGCGTCTTTCCCCGCTGAAATTCCTGCGCAGGGATCTTTCAGGCAGAAAGAAGAAAAAAGCAATTTATTTAAGCCCTGTTATAAAAATCTTTTCCAGATTTCGCCTTCGTGTGATCTTTCAGAATATGAGCAATTATCTGGTACTGTTTATCGGGATTATCTTTGCCAACCTGCTGTTGATGTTTGGATTACTCCTTCCTTCGGCCTTATCTCATTATCAGGTGGAAATCCAGAATAATATGCTGGCAAAATATCAGTATATGCTTCAGGTTCCGGTAAGTGCAGCCAGTGGAAACAAATTTGACAGTCTGTTTTCTATACTGGAATTCTATATGTCTGCGGAAACAAAGAATGAAGATGCAGAAGAGTTTTCAGCATATTCTTTAAATACTCTTCCCGGAAAGTATAAGAGCGAGGAGGTTCTTTTGTATGGAATCGAGCCGGACAGCAGATATGTAAAGGCTGATCTTGATAAAGGAATCTATATTTCCAGTGCTTATGCGGACAAATATGGGATTCATCCCGGAGATACCATTACCCTGAAGGAAAAGTATGAAAAGGAACAGTATTCTTTTAAGGTAACAGGAATTTATGATTATACGGCAGGCCTGTGTGTATTTATGACCAGAACTCAGCTGAACGAAACCTTTGATCTGGGAGAAGATTATTACAGCGGCTATTTTTCTGATACCAGGATTACAGATATCAAAGACAAATATATTGGGTCAGTGGTGGACCTGGATGCACTGACCAAGATTTCCAGACAGCTGGATGTATCTATGGGAAGTATGATGGGAATGGTAAATGGATTTGCTATTGTGATCTATATGGTACTGATCTATCTTCTTTCCAAGATCATTATCGAAAAAAATGCCCAGTCTATCTCAATGGTAAAAATCCTGGGCTATACAAATGGCGAGATCAGCAGGCTGTACATTCTGTCTACTTCAATGGTAGTAGTGCTCTGTCTGCTTGTCAGTCTTCCAATAGAAACGGCGGTTATGAAGGTTCTGTTCAGGGAGATGATGCTGTCAAGCATTTCCGGCTGGATTACGCTCTGGATCGACCCGATGATCTATGTGCAGATGTTTGCAGCAGGAATCATTACATACGGAATCGTGGCCTTGCTGGAATTTCGGAGAGTGAAGAAGGTTCCTATGGATGAAGCCTTAAAAAATGTTGAGTAGGACAAAATTTGATAAAAATTTGACATTGTCTGGAATTTGTGGTACGGTTACACAGGAAACTGTTAGAGCGACACGCTCTAGACCAATCAGTTGGAATAGGAGATTATTATGAGAAAAAGAACAACTTCAAGAGCAAAGGAAACTATTAAAGAAGCAACAACAAAGGCTACAGAAGCAGTCAAAGAGACAGTTGAGAAAACAACTGTAAAGGCTTCAGAAGTAATTGAAGAAGCAAAAGACGCTGCAGCTGATATTGCGAAGGCTCCGGTTGTAGAAGAAGCAAAAGAAACTGTAAAGAAAGCAGTAAAAGAAGTGGCTAAAAATATCGACATCAAAAAATTCGCAGAAACAACTATCGAATTACCTGGTTTCGCAGTTGCAATGAGCTCCATCGAGGAAGCAATCAAAAAAGACATCAAAGACAAAGGCATCGAAGGAAAAGAAATCAGCGTTTATGTAAATGTTGAGCAGAAAGCCGCTTACTACACAGTAGACGGACAGGGCTCTGACGATTACAGAATCGACCTGAATACATTATAATCTGTAAGCATTTTTTATAAACCGAAAATGGATGTCTGCAGGGATCCGGAAAGAAAATCTGCAGACATAAAAACAGCAGGATTGTTCATAGAATGAACAGACCTGCTGTTTTGCTTATTTATTATAGAACCACACTGCGGCGGATATGGATGATATCTCAGGAAGCTTTCTGCTCAAACAGATCCTCCCTTGTAATATTCTGTGCCCATTTCCCCTGGCGGTAATGATGGAATACCCATGGCCATTTCACAAACTCATCTGTACATAGCAGGAAGTAGACCCACAATACCGGAAGCTTCAGGACAAAGGCCGCAAAAAATCCCAAAGGTACCGCATATACCCACATATCAATGGTATCGCAGATCAGCCCGAACTTCGTGTCACCGCCTGCGCGGAATACACCGGCGATCAGGGCTGTGTTTACAGCAGAACCCATAATATAATAGGTATTGATAAGCAGCATATACTTCAGATAATGCATTGCGCCGTCACTTAAGGATGCAAATCTCAGAACCAGAGGAGTGATGGCAAATACGATCACACCGCCAATGGCACCGGCTATAATGGTCATCTTCAGCATTCTGGAGGCATACACCTTCGATTTCTCCAGATCCCCTTTTCCCATAACATTTCCAAGAAGAATCGTTCCCGCACTGGCAATTGCAAAGCAGAACACAGAACCGATATTGCGGACAACCGTAACCAGAGAGTTGGCTGCGACGGCATCTGTTCCGAGGTGTCCCAGGATTACAGAGTACATGGAGAAAGCAACACTCCAGGAAACGTCATTTCCAAGAGCGGGAAGTGACAGCCGGATGAAGTCGCCAAACAGCACCTTACTGCGGATAAACATAAAGGTCAGGTTCAATTTAACATCTTTGCTCAGGAAAGAAACAATCACGCATGCTGCCAGTTCGATCAGTCTGGAAACAGCAGTTGCAATGGCAACACCTGTAGCTCCCAGCTTCGGTGCGCCGAAAAGCCCGAAGATAAAAGTGGCATTCAGGATAATATTCAGTATAAAAGCCAGCATATTCAATGCCATACTGATCGTTACGCGTCCGATGCTGCGCAAAATCGCCAGATAAACCTCTGTAATTCCCCAGCAGAGATATGTAATTCCCATAATCCTCAGATAAGAAGAACCGATAGAGATCAGTTCCTGATCAGCAGTAAAAATCTTCATCATAAGCTGAGGAGCAGTAAATGCGATCAGTGCTACGATTCCCGAGATTATGATGGAAAAGCGGAGGGCAATTCCCTCGATCGCATGAATAGCCTGCATATTATTTTTTCCGAAATACTGCGCACACAGAAGAGATGCGCCTGTACCAAGTCCATAATATACCATAAACAGGATATTGGAGTAATTGGCAGCCAGAGACACCGCAGAAATCGCAGACTGTCCCACATAATTAAGCATAATTACATCTGCGGAGTTAACCGCTGCACTGAGCAGATTCTGGATAATGATCGGAATCGTCAGTTTAAGCATCTGCCGGTAAAAATTATCCTTACCGACTGATAATGTGTTTATCATATTTACCCCCATAATAAGTATTTGCCTGATCAGGCAGTTCTATAAGTCTGCTCTCAGCATAATCCTTCCGGCAGAAAAACGCTATCGGTATTTTGACTGATTTCTACGTTATTTTGACTTTTGAGGATATGAATAAATCAAGGAGACATAACCTGGCTTATAATAAACCTTGCACAAAAGAAAGCGGACTGATATAATTCGTATGTATTTTGAGAGGAATACATACTGTGACTGATAAAAAATATAATGGGAGAAGTTTATGGCGACATTACAGCAATTAGATATGAATATTTTACTGTGGATCCAGGAACATTTAAGGGTGGATGCCCTGACTCCGTTCTGGAGAGCAGTCACCTTCCTCGGAAACGGAGGATGGTTCTGGATCGTATTATGTGTGCTTCTGATCTGTTTCGGGAAAACACGCAAAACAGGAGTGACAGCGGCACTCTCGCTGCTGTCAGGGTTTCTGATCACAAATCTGCTGATAAAAAATGCAGTAGCCCGTCCAAGACCTTTTGATACTTATACACAGATCATTCCGCTGATCACCAGACCGAAAGACTATTCATTTCCATCCGGTCATACCTGCGCTTCCTTTGCCGTTGCACTGGTCTGTCTGCGGATGCTGCCCGGGAAATGGGGGATTTTACCTGTTGTTCTGGCCGGAATGATTGCTTTTTCCAGACTCTATCTGGGCGTACATTATCCGGGGGATGTTCTGGCAGGATTTCTGGTGGCATTGCTCACAAGTACAGTGGCATGCAGGCTGATGCGGAGAACATTTTCACCTCAGAAAAGCTGACCGGTTCAGAAGAAAACTTCCGGGGGGAAATACAAAAAAGATATGCAAAAATCAGCAGAAAAATATTCGAATGTAAAGTGTAAAGGATAATCTTGTAATGAACAAAAATGAAATCTATATAAAGAGCGGAACCAATTACAAAGAAATGACAAAGGAACTGCTGGCACAGTGCGGCCTGGCGTCTGTAATTTCAGATAAAAAGATGCAGATTGGTATCAAGCCTAATCTTGTATCACCTTCCGAGGCTTCATGGGGAGCTACCACACATCCGGAAATTGTGGCGGGAATTATTGAGTATCTGCAGGAAAACGGATATGGAAATATTGCCATTCTGGAAGGCTCCTGGGTGGGAGATAAGACTACAGAAGCATACGAAGTGTGCGGATATCGTGAACTAACGGAAAAATATCAGGTGCCTTTTTGGGATATGCAGAAAGACAAGGGGATTGAAAGAGATTGCAGGGGGATGAAACTGAATGTCTGTGAACGTGCGGCAAATATCGATTTTCTGATCAATGTTCCGGTATTGAAAGGCCATTGTCAGACAAAGATCACATGTGCATTGAAAAATATGAAAGGATTGATCCCCAATACAGAGAAGCGTCATTTTCATGCGATGGGACTGCATGAACCGATTGCACATCTGAATGTGGGGCTTCACCAGGATTTTATCGTGGTTGATAATATCTGTGGGGACCTGGATTTCGAGGATGGCGGAAATCCGGTAGTGATGAACCGTATCTGGGCGGGGACGGATCCGGTACTGATCGATTCTTATGTATGTCAGATCATGCATTATACAACGAAAGATGTACCGTATATTGAACTGGCAGAGAAACTTGGGGTTGGAAGTACTGATCTGAAAAATTCCCACATCGTATACTGTGAGGAAAATGCCCGCAAAGAACTTCCGAAATCAAGAAAAGTGGTAGAACTTCAGGATGCAGTAGAAGAAGTAGAATCCTGCAGTGCCTGCTATGGTTATCTCATCCCGGCTCTGGAAATGCTTAAAAATGACGGCCTTTTCGAGAAACTGGACACGAAAATCTGCATCGGCCAGGGATACCGCGGAAAAACAGGAAAACTGGGTGTAGGTGCATGCACCTGTAAATTTGAACATAACGTAAAGGGATGTCCTCCAACAGAGAATCAGATTTATGATTTCCTGAAGCAGTATATTCTGGGAGAAAATAAATAATATGATATCAGGGTCCTAGTACATCGTTTTCGAAATAACTATACCACTCACTTGTCTGCGAATCCGATTGCACAGGTCTAAAAGCCTCAGCGTAGCCCGCTACGCCTGCGTTTTTATACCAGCACACTCGAATCCGCATCCTACGCGATTGGTATAGTTATTTACGAAACGATGTACTAGGTTCAAAAAGTCGTTCGTGCCTGCATGATAAGACTTTTGAATCTGGAACCCTGTTTGATTTTACAATGCCATCTTTATCATCTGTATAATTTTATCCTGCTCAAATTTACTGCTGTCAAATGCCAGATGATACTGGGAAATATCTTTCCATTTCTTATCTGTAAAGTACTCATAATAAGTACGCCGTTCTTTATCCACTTTCTTAACCAGCTTCTGTGCACTTTTTTCTTCCCGTCCCGTACGCTCGATGACAGTCTGTACACGATACTCAAATGGTGCATGGATAAATACGCTCAGGCATCTATTGTCGAGGATGTGATTGGCGCATCGGCCAACGATCACACAATCTTCTTTCTCAGCAGCATCCAGAATAATCTTTCGCTGAAGATCAAAGAGCACATCATTCATGGGAACAAAGTGAAAATCGCTGTCCATCTGAAGTTCATGGTCAATGGGAAAACGCCACTGGCTGCCACGTTTCTCATCAACCTTGGCAAGCAGATCAAAAGGAATATTCTCTTTCTGAGCTGCAATATCGATCAGCTCTTTGTCATAAAAAGCAAATCCAAGTTCTTCTGCCAGAGCTTTACCGATCAGGCGGCCATTACTGCCGAGCATCCTGTTTATTGTAATTACGCGTTTACTCATAATCAAACCCTCCTTTATGACATCTCTGTTATTGAACGATATAGATTCAGGCGGATATTCGCAAATTGTACCTGTTATCTGCAATTAACAGTGATAAGTCTTTTATTTGTGAACATTATAACATTGATACTTGAAAAAATCCAGTAAAATATATAAAAAACCAAATATATTACGAAAATATTTAGGTACAGTGCACAAAAACGATTCGCAATGAAACAAATGATACAGTTAATCCGATAATATTTTGAAAAGTGTTTTTTGGATAGTTTTATCAATAGACACTTTTGGCTGTCATATGCTAGAATTAGAGTAATATTTACAGCAAGCAGCAAAGCGGATGATATTGTCCGCCTGACCAGGATTACTGCCGAGAAATACAAGCCAAAATTCCATTGCCGCAGGCAATCTGGAATGAATTTTGGCTACGTTACTGAGAACGGAGTGAACAGTAACAAAAATTTATTTATGAAATAGAGGATATTTATAGATTTTTTCTTTAAGCTATGGTATTATATTAAATTGGCTGTCTGACGACAGATCCGAGGCAAATATTACAAGAGATATGAAAAGTATGTAAGAAAGGGATACGATACATAATGCTGAAAATCAAAAGCTATGTAAAGGTAAACAGTCTGGCGGAAGCTTATGAACTGAACCAGAAGAAAACAGCCTGTATTCTTGGGGGAATGGTCTGGATGAAAATGGGCAACAGAGCAATATCCACAGCGATTGATCTTTCCGGTCTGGGACTGGATGCGATTTCGGAGAATGATGACGAATTTGTCATCGGATGTATGACTCCGCTTCATGACCTGGAGACAAATGAAGCTCTGAATACCTACACACATGGAGCTATGAAAGAAAGCCTTTGCCACATTGTAGGTGTACAGTTCAGAAACTGTGCCACTGTGGGAGGAAGCATTTATGGAAGATATGGCTTCTCAGATGTTCTGACCATGTTCCTGGGAATGGATACATGGGTAGAATTATATGATGCAGGCCGTATTCCACTGACTGAATTTGTAAATATGAAGAAGGACAATGACATCCTTGTAAATATCATCGTGCGAAAAGAGCCACTTCTTACCTGTTACTTAAGTCAGAGAAACATAAAAACAGATTTCCCGGTGCTGACCTGTGCAGCTTCTGTGATCGGAAATGAGGCAAGGACTGTGATAGGTGCCAGACCTGCACGTGCCATGATCGTGGAAGATAAGAAGCAGATCCTGAAGAATTTCCGGAACATGACAAAAAAGCAGAAGGAAGAGGCAATCGAAGCCTTTGCAGAATATGCGGCAGAGAACGTTCCTACTGCAGGCAATATGCGAGGATCAAAGGAATACAGAACCCTTCTTGTAAAAGTACTGACAAGAAGAGCCTGGGAAGCAGTAGGAGGGATGAAAAATGAATATTAATTTCTGGCTTAACGGAGTGAACCGCCACGCAGAGATCTCCCCGGATACACTGCTGATCGATTTCTTAAGAAAACAGGGCTGTTTCAGCGTGAAAAGAGGCTGCGAAACTGCGAACTGTGGTCTTTGCACAGTTCTTATGGACGGTCGTCCGGTGCTTTCCTGCAGTACACTTGCAGCCCGCATTGAGGGAAAGAAAATCGTTACATTGGAAGGAATGCAGAGAGAAGCGCAGGAGTTTGGAAGCTTTCTGGCGAATGAAGGTGCGGAACAGTGCGGTTTCTGCAATCCGGGATTTATCATGAATGTATTTGCGATGCTCAACGAGATCAAAGATCCCACAGAGGAGCAGATCAAAGAATATCTTGCGGGAAATCTGTGCAGATGTTCCGGTTTTGTTTCCCAGACAAGGAGTATCCTGAAGTTCCTGAAATATAAGAAAGCACAGGAGGAAGCATAAAGATGAAATATGTAAATCAACCTGTACGTAAAACAGATGCAATGTCACTGGTAACCGGAAAGCCTGTCTATACAGATGATCTGGCACCAAGGGACTGCCTGATCGTGAAGATACTGAGAAGTCCCCACGCTAACGCCTGGGTGGAAGATATTAAAACAGGTACTGCCGAGAAGGTAGCCGGAATTGCATGTATCCTTACCTATAAAGATGTGCCTCAGAAACGTTTTACCCTTGCCGGCCAGACTGCACCGGAGATGAGTCCGGATGACAGACTGATCCTTGACCGTCATGTACGTTTTGTGGGAGATGCAGTTGCCATTGTTGCGGGTGAGACAGAAGAGGCGGTAGATAAAGCATTGAAGAGAATCCGCGTAGATTACCGCGTGGAGGCACCGGTTCTGGATATCCACAAGGCAAAAGATAATCCGATCCTGGTTCATCCGGAGGATGACTGGAAGCTGAAAATCCCTCTTGGCGGAGATAACAAAAGAAATTTATGTGCATCCGCAGTGGAAGAACATGGAAATGTAGATGAGGTTCTGGCAAAATGTAAATATACTGTCGAGCGCACTTATCATACAAGAGCAAACCAGCAGACTATGATGGAGACTTTCCGCACAGCCTGCTATATGGATCATTTCGGCAGACTGATCGTTCTGTCCTCAACACAGATTCCATTCCATGTGCGAAGGATCGTTGGAAGGGCACTGGACATTCCTGCTTCCAAAGTACGTGTGATCAAGCCAAGGATCGGTGGCGGTTTTGGTGCAAAGCAGACCTCTGTCAGTGAGATCTATCCGGCGATCGTGACCTGGAAAACAGGCCGCCCGTCCAAGATGATCTTCTCCAGATACGAGTCCATGATCTGCTCTTCACCGCGCCATGAGATGGAGATCACAGTACGTGCAGGTGCAGATGAGAATGGTATCATCAAGGCAATTGATCTTTATACATTGTCCAACACAGGAGCGTACGGAGAACACAGTTCTACAACAGTAGGACTCAGCGGCCATAAATCAATCGCTCTTTACAGACATACAGAAGCCCACAGATTTGCTTTTGATGTTGTCTATACAAATGTGCAGGCGGCAGGTGCCTATCGTGGTTATGGTGCAACCCAGGGTATTTTTGCAGTGGAATCTGCAGTAAATGAGCTGGCACATAAGATGGGAATGGATCCCGTTAAGGTAAAAGAAATGAATATGCCTATAGAGGGCGGCCCTCTTCCGGGATATCCGGATGTTCCTTATGCACAGAGCTGTTCCATGGACCGCTGTATGGCGCGCGCCAAAGAGATGATGGACTGGGATTCCAAATATCCATGCAGGGATATGGGAAATGGCAAGGTCCGCGGAGTCGGTGTTGCCATGGCTATGCAGGGTTCTTCCATTGCAGGAGTTGACGTAGGCGGCGCAGATATTAAGCTGAATGAAGATGGTTCTTATACGCTGGCACTTGGATGTACGGACATGGGAACAGGCTGTGATACTGTTATGGCACAGATTGCGGCAGACTGCCTGAATACACCTATGGATAACATCGTAGTATTCAGTGTGGATACGGATATTTCTCCTTATGATTCCGGTTCCTATGCTTCCGCCACGACCTATACCACAGGTGTGGCAGTTATGAAGGCCTGCGAGGAACTGAAGAAAAAAATCTGTAAGCTTGGTGCAGAGATGATGGAAGTAGATGAGAGAAAAGTCGATTTTGACGGTTCCTGTGTATTCTATGATGAGACACTTGAGACAGACGGAAATGCAGCAGGCCATATGACAGATGCAGAAGAGGGCTATAGTGTTGATATGGATGCCATCAGTTCTGAAAATGCCCAGAAGAAAGTTTCGCTGAAAGATATTGCATTAAAGAGCACTTTCTTTAATAATATCGAGCTTCAGGTTGTGAAACAGCATTCTTCACCAATCTCACCGCCGCCGTTTATGGTAGGTATGGCAGAAGTAGAGGTGGATACAGAGACAGGCAGTGTGGATGTCCTGGATTATGTGGCGGTTGTTGACTGCGGTACACCGATCAATCCGAATCTTGCACGTGTACAGACTGAGGGCGGTATTGCACAGGGAATTGGCATGGCTCTCTGGGAAGATGTACAATATACAGATAAAGGTAAGATCCGCAACAATTCTTTTATGCAGTATAAGATTCCAACCAGACAGGATATCGGAAATATCCGCGTGGATTTCGAGTGCAGTTACGAAAAGAGCGGCCCTTTTGGTGCCAAATCCATTGGTGAGCTTGTAATTGATACTCCATGTCCGGCACTGGCTGAGGCAATTTATAATGCAACAGGTGTGCGTCTGACAGAGCTTCCGATGACTCCTGAGAAGATTGCCATGGAGATTTTGAAGAATCGCGAATCCACCCGGTCAGGGACAAAGGTGGAAGAATGAGAGAATTATGCCTTGCCTGTGCAGGCTTTGTTCTGGAGTTTATAGTTTTTTATGCAGCGGGCATTGTTCTGGCCCGGATATTGAAAATAAAAGGGGATTGTTCCCTGACTTTCATCCTGGGATATCTGGTTTACTTTGCAGTGTTTGAACTGGTGATCGTGCCGATGACACTGAAATGGGTATCCCTGACAGCTGCGGCTTATATATGGGCAGGAATCATGGCTCTGGTTATCTGCGCAGCTGTGATCTGCACAATAAAAAAACAACGGAGAATACGTGCCGGACAAACGGAAACATGTAGTGGGATTTTTGGAAGCATTTCTGAAATATGGAAAAATCACTCTGTGATGATTATCCTTGCAGGTGCCGTAGTATTGCTGCAGTGTCTGATTGTGATCTTTTACGAGGATACAACAGTAGATGCGGCGTATTATGTAGGTACAGTGAGTACTTCTGTATACACAGATACTCTTGGCAGATATAATCCCTTTAACGGAGCGATCCAGAAGGCATTTCAGGCCAGATATGTTTTTTCCGCATATCCGATGCATAATGCAGTGTGGTGCAGACTTCTGGGAATCCATCCCATTGTGCAGGCAAAGCAGGTAATGTCATGTATGAATGTAGTGACTGCCAATCTGATCATTTATCAGATCGGTAAGAGACTGTTTGACGGAAACAGGAAGAAAGCAGATCTGATGCTTGGCTTTGTCTGTGTTTTACAGCTGTTTTGCGGTACGATTTATTCCTCCGGAACTTTTTTCTTTACCAGAAGCTACGAGGGAAAAGCCATCCTTGCCAATATTGCCATCCCTGCAGTTCTCATGTGTGCCGTCTGGTATCTGCAGGAGAAAAACAGCAGGAATGTCTGGATTATATTGTTTGTCACAGCGGTCAGTGCGCTGACATTTTCCGGTTCTGCTATCATCTTTCCTATCGTGATCGCAGCGGGAATGGCTCCGGCGGCAGTTATGAATAAGAGATTTTCAGGGCTGGTATATTGTGCAGTGTGTATGCTTCCGTCGGCATTATATGCAGCTGTATTTTTTGCATGCAGAATCGGTCTGCTGACGCTGGCTGCATCATAATACAGAAAGGAGAAAAAAATGGCAGGTGTAACAATTCAGGAACTGGGACTGCGCTTTGTTGATGCATGTATGAGGCTGTACTGGGGTTCCTGCTGGTATCCTCTTCTGTTTGCTGTAGGACTGATCTGCACACTGGTCCTGGGGAGAAAAAGAAAGTCCGGGATATTTATCGGCTATACAGTGTTTCTGCTGCTGACAGTATATAATCCGCTGGTTGTAAAATATCTTATCGCAAAGGCTAAGTTTGAGAATGAATATTATCGGTTTATCTGGATTCTTCCTGTGATCCCGGCGGTTGCCTACTATGGAGTCAGGCTTGTGACCGCTTTTAGAAAGACCTGGATAAAAGTTCTTATGGCTGCAGCTGTGCTGACAGGTTTTGTGATTCTGGGAAATCCGCTGGACGGGATAGTGACTGATTTTGCAATGGCAGAGAATATTTATAAGGTGCCCAATGATCTGCGTGCAGTCTGCGATGTGATCCACCAGAACCAGGAGAATGATTTTCCAAGGGTTGTTTTTGACGGCAGTCTTAACAGTATTGTGCGACAGTATGATGCGGGGATCGCCACTGTAATAAGCAGAAATGCAAGTATCTACAGATCAGGCAGTACAGTGGCGGGAAACTATGATGAGAACAGCAGTTTCTATAAAAGACAGAAAGCATTGCTGGATGTGATCGATTATCATATCTATGAAGATAAAGAAGGGTTTCAGGCTGCGTTGAAGAAATCAAAGACAGATTTCGTAGTAACACAGATCGGGCTGGTTGACCATGATTTTCTGACAGAGTGTGGTTGTGAACTGATCGCACAGACGGAATCCTGCTACATTTACAGATTTGATCATAGCAAGCCTCGTAAATAATGCATATTGATCCGGCTCATCAGAGCGTGAAATTCTGCCAAGCTGTTTCAAATGCATTAATTAAGAGGCGTGCTATGATTGAAATATCATATATCTTACAAGAGAAGGAGAAAAGAAATGAAAAGTAACATAAAAAGACTTTCGCTCTACCTTTCAGCACTGATGCTGCTGATACTGGCAAGTCCGCTGACTGTACTTGCAGCAGAGGAAGAGGTGGCTGCATCTGCGAAATTTTACGGCACATTCTGGTCGTTGGTTCCGCCGCTTGTTGCCATTGCACTGGCACTGATCACCAAAGAAGTATACAGTTCACTGTTTGTAGGAATACTGGTTGGTGCACTGTTTTACTCTAATTTTAATTTCGAAGGAACAATCCTTCATATTTTTGAAGGCGGAATGATCAGCGTTCTGACAGATTCCTATAATATGGGTATCCTGATTTTCCTTGTTATCTTGGGAACCATGGTATGTCTGATGAACAGGGCAGGCGGTTCCGCGGCATTCGGACGCTGGGCCAGTAAGAGGATTAAGAGCAGAGTTGGTGCGGAACTCGCAACCATCATTCTTGGTGTACTGATCTTTATTGACGATTATTTTAACTGCCTGACAGTAGGAAGTGTTATGCGTCCTGTGACAGATAAGCACAATGTGTCCCGCGCAAAGCTGGCGTACCTGATCGATGCCACAGCAGCACCGGTATGTATCATTGCACCGATTTCTTCATGGGCTGCGGCAGTCAGCGGATTTGTAGAAGGAGAGGATGGAATTTCCCTGTTTGTACATGCGATTCCCTATAACTTCTACGCACTGCTCACAATCTTCATGATGGTGGCAATGGTTCTTATGAAAGTAGAATTCGGACCAATGGGTGTTCATGAGACAAATGCTTTAAAAGGCGATATCTACACAACACCTGCACGTCCTTATGCAAACGCGGCAGAAGATGAGAAAAGTAATCCGCGTGGCAAGGTGATCGATCTTCTGATCCCGATCATAAGCCTTGTGATATGCTGCGTAATCGGTATGATCTATACTGGTGGTTTCTTTAGCGGAACTGATTTTGTAACTGCATTTTCACAGAGTGATGCATCTGTGGGACTGGTGCTTGGAAGCTTCTTCGGACTGGTTATTACGATTGTTTTATATCTGATACGTCGTGTCATGAATTTCAGAGACTGTATGGCATGTATTCCGGATGGATTCAAGGCAATGGTACCTGCAATCCTGATCCTTACTTTTGCCTGGACATTGAAGGCCATGACAGACAGCCTTGGTGCATCTGTATTTGTATCTGCAATTGTTAAAAGCTCTGCAGGCGGGCTGATGAATTTCCTTCCCGCAATTATCTTTGTGATCGGGGCTGTTATCGCATTTGCAACAGGTACTTCATGGGGAACCTTTGGTATCCTGATCCCGATTGTTGTTAATGTATTCTCAGGAACAAATCATGAACTGATGATCATCTCTATTTCTGCATGTATGGCAGGTGCTGTATGTGGAGATCACTGTTCACCGATTTCCGATACAACCATCATGGCATCAGCAGGTGCACAGTGTGAACATGTAAATCATGTCAGTACACAGCTTCCCTATGCAATGGTTGCAGCAGCAGTATCTTTCCTGACTTATATTATCGCAGGATTTGTACAGACAGCATGGATCGCACTTCCGGCAGGAATCATTCTTATGGCGATCACCCTGGTGATCATCCGATTGAAATTCGACGATCTGAAAATGTAAATAAAACCGGGCAGTCAGCACAATGCATGACTGCCCATAATTTTTGACTTGTAACAAAATAATGCATCTTTTGTAACAAAATAAAAAACTTTACTTTTTTCGGTAATTATGATAATATAGACCTTGTATTAAATAAATTATATAAATCCTTTGAAAATCAGATTTTCAAGATACGCGCCTGTAGCTCAGTGGATAGAGCAGTGGTTTCCGGTACCATGTGCGGGGGTTCGATTCCCTTCAGGCGTGCTGCCTGGGACGTATGTACAGTTCCGGTGCGTTGTATCACAGGAGTTATCAGAATCGGGAACTGTCAGAAATCGTATGCGGCAGTGAACGGAGCAAACGGTAACTCATAAGGAGGACAAGAACTTGGATGATTTTAGAGAATGGTTATCAGATAATCTCCGGTATTTTATGCTGGGTGGAGCTATTCTGATAATTGTGGTTGTCCTGTTTTGCGGCATTCGAGCCTGTTCCGGAAGTAATAAGGGGAATTCCGGAGATAAACAGAAAATCACATCCGAAGACCAGGGAAATGTTCCTTCTTCTCCGATAAGTGAAGGGGAGTCTGACGAGAAGAAAGAAGACGCCAATCCCATGGAAACAGCAGATGCAGACGTTACTGCATTGATCACGAGCTATTATCAGGCTCTGGGGGAAAAAGATATTGCAACGCTGAAGACTCTGGAAGATGATTTCACACCGTCTGATGAGTCAAAAGTCACAAATTTGAAAGATTATATCGAAGGGTATGAAGTAGGCGATGTGTACACGAAGAAAGGTATGACAGATGATTCTTACGTGGTTTACGCCTGTTTCTCGTATATCTGTCAGGGCGTTGAGACCAAGGCCCCTGCACTGACTCAGTTCTATGTATATAAGAACAGCGAAGGGAACTGGGTGATCAATAACGGAGCTTTACAGGATTCTGAGATTTCCGCATATATGGAAAAACAGTTATCAGACAGTGATGTTTCAGCTCTTATAAAGAAGGTGCAGAATGAACTGGATCAGGCACAGCAATCTGATCCGTCTCTTGAAGAATTCCTGAATGGTCTTGGGGAGGAAGCAGGTGTGTCAACAGAGGCAGAAGATGGCACGATGCTTACTGCTACGGAGGAATGTAATGTACGCGCAGAAGCCAGCACAGATGCTGATATCCTTGGCGTGATCTCAGCAGGTGATCAGGTTCAGAAGACAGGTACTGATGGTGAATGGGTTCAGATCGACTACGACGGTCAGACCGGATACATCAGAGGAGATTTACTTGAATAAAATTGAATATGGAACGTAAAAAATACAGGCGGTTATCCTTGTGGTAACTGCCTGTATTTTACGTTCCGTTTTTCTGACATTGTTTTTGTCAGCTTCTGCTAGAGATTTTGCTGTTTTTATTACTTTTCGCAACCTTCGCAAGGGACTTATTTGATTCGATTAAATTCACCGTATGTAACTCCTGTCGATAATTCTGTCTGATGCAGGGAAGCCAGTTCGTGCACTGTTACAAGCTGATATCCTTCTTCGATAAGCTGCGGGATTAGGATCTCGGCTGCATCTACAGAGGTGCTGAAGATATCGTGCATCAGAATAATGGAACCATCTTTTACATTATTCATGACTTCCTCAACCGTAGATTCCACATCCTGCGTTTTCCAGTCCAGAGTGTCAATGGACCACAGAATCATCGGGGTTCCCACAGTTGATTTTACCGTATCATTAACAGATCCATATGGCGGGCGGACCACCGAAGCTCCCTCACCTGTAAGATTTACAAGCTGTTCATCCACTCTTGCAATTTCTGAACTGATCTCATCCGAAGAAAGAGTCGCCAGATCCTTATGGTCATAAGTGTGGTTTCCAAGTTCACAGCCCAGTTTCTTCATGCGTTTTACTTCGTCCGGAAAACTGGCAATCTCAGTACCCACCATAAAGAAAGTTGCCTTTGCATTATTTTCTTCCAGACAGTCCAGAAGACGGCCTGTAAAAGAGCTGGGACCATCATCAAAAGTAAGGGCAACCGACTTCTTTGCCGTAGATGTACCGGACTTGTCAGAGGTAGCTGACTTATCTGAAGATTTCTTCTTCGAGGATTTTTTCTTTGGTGTATAACCTTTCAGAGAACCATCTGTATCCAGTTCATAAGTTTTCTTATCTATTATCACAGTCCCTGTCTGCAGAATGCCATCCATATCAAAATAATACCGCTTCTTTCCGATATCTGTCCAGCCTGTCTGCATAATACCGGTCTCATCCATATAGTACTGTTTCCCGTCTGTATCTGTGAACCATCCTGTGTATGGCTTATCATCCACCAGAAACATCCAGTTACTTCCACTGGAAGCCCAGCTGCCCTCTGATGCCTCAGGCGAGATCTCAGTGCTTAATGCAGGACCGCCCGGAGAAGTCTCAGATGAATCTGAAGAAGTGCGTCCAAACAGTTTCCCGGAAGAAGAATCCGTAAAATTATCATTGCTATCAGTCAATGTTTCCTCAGAAGTAAACTCCGCAGAATCCTGATCTTCTGACACGAAAGCTCCGGCATCGCTGATGGCATCTGCCTGTGAAGTCACAGCGGAAGAACGGGTGAAAATTCCTCCAAGTATCAGACACAGAATAACAGAAAGTGCGATCAGCCACCGGTTTGTACGTGGTAAATTCTCTGACATGAAAGCCTCCTTTTTGATAAAATCAGTGACAAAAAAGATATCCTGTCATTCGATATCATACAATAAAATCTGACAAAATACAAGGCGATTCCCCATTCCTGCCCTTTTGAAAAAATTCCAGAAAAATTCCATCAAAATTTCACCGTTGATAAGATGTACAAAAAATTATATAATAGAACAATGGACGAAAAAATCAGAATAAACAAATATTTAAGCGAGGCAGGCATATGCTCCAGACGGGAAGCCGACCGGATGATCGAAGAGGGAAGGATTACGGTAAACGGAAAAAAAGCAGAAAGCGGTCAGAAAGTCAGCCTGGAAGATGAGATCTGTGCAGACAATATACCTGTCCATAAAAATGAAAAAAAAGTACTGCTTCTTTTTAACAAACCCAGAGGAATCGTGTGCAGCACAAAGCAGCAGTTTGATGAGACGACGGTAACAGATTATCTGGATTATCCTCTGCGTGTTTATCCCGTGGGCAGACTGGATAAAGAATCACAGGGCCTTCTCCTTCTGACAAATGAAGGAGATCTGGTCAATAAGATCATGCGCGCCGGAAACTATCATGAGAAAGAATATTTTGTGACAGTGAATAAGCCGGTGGACAGGGAATTTGTCCGAAGGATGAGCAAGGGAGTCCCTGTTCTTGATACGGTGACCAGACCATGCAGAGTGGTGCAGACAGGAGAATGCAGCTTTCGGATCATTCTGACACAGGGACTGAACCGGCAGATCCGCAGAATGTGTCGGTATCTGGGATATGAGGTACAGAAGCTAAAAAGGATCAGGATCATGAATCTGACTCTGGACGGGATCAGAGAAGGCGAATACAGAGAGATCACAGCACAGGAGTGGGAAGAACTGAACCATTTACTGGAATCTTCCACAAGTGAAACAGTGATCAGAACAGGAGAACAGAATGGAAACAGCAGCGATCATGCGAATGAAAGAGCTGGTGCAAAAGCTGGACAGGGCAGCAAAGGCGTATTACCAGCAGGATACAGAGATCATAAGCAACAGAGAGTACGATCAGATGTACGACGAGCTTCAGGCTCTGGAGAAAGAGACAGGCACTGTTCTGGCAAACAGCCCAACCATAAGCGTAGGGTACGAGGCAGTTGACCAGCTTCCAAAAGAAGAACACGAATCCCCCATGCTGTCTCTGGACAAGACTAAGGACAGAGAAGTTCTGAGGGAATTTATCGGGGAACACAAAACGCTTCTGTCATGGAAGCTGGACGGACTGACGATCGTTCTTACCTACGAGAATGGAGAACTTGCCAAAGCAGTTACACGTGGAAACGGTGTGACAGGAGAGGTTGTCACCAATAATGCCAGAGTATTTAAGAACGTTCCTCTTAAAATCCCGTATCAGGGAAGACTGGTGTTGCGTGGGGAAGCGATCATTACCTATTCGGACTTTGAACGGATCAATGAATCCATAGAAGACGTTGATGCGAAATACAAGAATCCGAGAAACTTATGCAGCGGTTCTGTCCGCCAGTTAAACAATGAGATCACAGCCCGCAGGAATGTGCGTTTCTACGCATTTACGCTGGTAAGCGCCGACGGGGTTGATTTCCATAATTCAAGAGCCCGGCAGTTTGAATGGCTGAAAGAACAGGGATTTGATGTAGTGGAATACAGGACAGTCACAGCTTCAACGTTGGATGAAGCCATGGAATATTTTTCAACTGCGATCACTGAGAATGATTTTCCGTCGGACGGACTGGTTGCTCTTTATGATGATATTGCATACGGAGATTCCCTTGGAAGAACAGCGAAATTTCCCAGAAATGCTTTTGCATTCAAATGGGCAGATGAGATCAGAGAAACCCATCTTCTGGAGATCGAATGGAGCCCGTCAAGAACAGGGCTGATCAATCCGGTGGCTGTTTTTGAACCGGTCGAGCTGGAGGGAACCACTGTGAGCCGCGCCAGCGTACACAATGTGAGCATTCTAAAAGAATTGCAGCTTGGTATCGGGGATACGATCACTGTATATAAAGCAAATATGATCATTCCGCAGATTGCAGAAAACCTCACACGCAGCAGTAAACTGGAAATTCCGGATACCTGTCCTGCATGTGGCCATGGAACACAGATACAGAAGGTAAATGATGTGGAGGCACTTTACTGTACAAATCCTGACTGTGCCGCAAAGAAGATCAAATCCTTTGCACTTTTTGCAAGCAGGGATGCCATGAACATTGACGGACTGTCAGAAGCAACACTGGAGAAATTCATTGCAAGAGGCTTTATTCATGACTTCGGAGATATTTTTGAGATTGGAAAGCATCGTGATGAGATCGTGGAGATGGACGGATTCGGGGAGAAATCCTTTGAGAACCTGATGGCCAGCCTTGATAAAGCTAAGGAGACTACTCTTGCGAAGGTGATCTACAGCCTTGGAATCGCCAATATCGGTCTTGCCAATGCAAAAGTGATCTGCAGGCATTTTGATGATGATCTGGAGAAAATCCGCCATGCAGATAAAGAGGAGATCAGCTCTATTGATACCATCGGACCGGTAATTGCCGGAAGTCTGACTGATTATTTTTCAGACGAGGATAATAACAGAAAACTGGATCATCTGATGAGCCATCTGACTGTTAAGAAAGAAGAAAAGACAGGTGAGCAGATTTTCCGGAACATGAATTTCGTTATCACAGGAAGTGTGGAGCACTTTGCAAACAGAGCACAGGCAAAGGAATTTATTGAGTCTCTGGGAGGCAAGGTGACCGGATCAGTAACATCGAAGACGAACTACCTGATCAATAATGACACAACTTCCAATTCTTCAAAGAATAAAAAAGCCAAAGAACTGGGAATTCCGATCCTTTCTGAAGAAGATTTCCTGAAGATGGCACAACAATAAAATAATAAGAACAGGAGATAAGATAATGCCAATTAAAATACAGAGCGATCTGCCCGTAAAAGAGATTCTGGAAAAGGAAAACATTTTCGTGATGGATGAGTCACGTGCATCCCATCAGGATATCCGTCCCATTCAGATCCTCATTCTGAACCTGATGCCGCTGAAAGAGGAGACAGAGCTTCAGCTTCTGCGCTCCCTTTCCAACACACCGCTGCAGGTAGATGTTACCTTTATGGCGGTACAGAGCCATGAAGCGAAGAATACATCTGTGAGTCATCTGAATAAATTTTATCAGACATTTCCGGAACTGAAAAATAACAAATACGATGGAATGATCATCACAGGTGCTCCTGTAGAACAGATGGAATTTGAAGAGGTAGACTACTGGAAGGAACTGGTAGAGATCATGGACTGGACAAACACCCATGTTACCTCCACCATTTATCTGTGTTGGGCTGCACAGGCAGGACTTTACCACCACTATGGACTGAAAAAACGCAAACTTGATAAGAAGATGTTCGGTCTTTTCTGGCATAAAGTGATGAATCGTAAGATTCCGCTGGTACGCGGATTCGACGATATGTTCCTTGCACCTCATTCCAGACATACGGAAGTTCCCATTGAGGATATCCATAACTGTAAAGAACTGACATTGCTTGCTGAATCAGATGAAGCAGGACTTTTCCTTGCAATGGCAGATGGCGGCCGCAAGATCTTTGTAATGGGACATCCGGAATATGATCGTGTGACTCTTGACGGTGAGTACAAACGTGATGTCAGCAAAAACCTTCCCATCGAAATCCCGGAGAATTATTACAAAGACAACAACCCGGAAAACAGACCGCTCCTTATGTGGAGAGCACATGCGAACAACCTGTATACAAACTGGCTGAATTACTATGTCTACCAGTCAACTCCATTCGACCTGTATGGAACACCGGATTTCAGCGAGATCTAAAGGGTTTGCGGAATTTACAATTTTACGTATCTTACCGTATTTTTACATGATTTCACGCAAAAATGGAGTAAAAATGAGGTCAAACATGTGAGAAAATGGTGTCAAAACTGAGCAGTACAATGCAGATACAGTAGTGACACTGAAAGATTTTCCGAAAATCTCCATGACATTTGCAGAGATGTTTGAGAATGTAGAATATTCAGTTGAGATAAGAAAGGACACAACAATCATATGAACATAGGAAACAATATAGGAAATATCATGAAGATCACAGGTGCATGGAACACCTTTAAGAGCAATCATCCCAAGTTCCCGGCATTCTGTCAGGCAGTTTCACGCAAAGGACTTAAAGAAGGAAGCATTATTGAAATTGCGATCACCACTCCTGAGGGAGAGAAGATAGAGACAAACCTGAAAGTAAAGGACAGTGACCTGGAATTACTGAAACAGTTGTCTGACCTGAAAATGTGAAAAAGTTTACAAAAATTTTATTTGAATAACAGGTATAAATCTGCTATAGTATTCTATGTTGGTTAAGTTGATTATTATTCGTTCCCATATATAAGAATGATAGGTTCTCAAAAGAAAGAAGAGGAAGAAAATTGCGTAAAAAATCACATATTTTATTAGCAAGATACCTTGCGGATCAGATGCAGACCACAGCAAGCCTGCAGTCTCACAGAAAGGCTTTCTGCCTGGGCAGCATTCTGCCGGATATCAAACCGTCCTTTATCACCAGAAGACACGAGTTCTACGGAACATTTGAAGATGTCAAGAACCGGATGAAAGAACTGGCAGATATCAGACCGGATGAGAGTAACCAGAGAGTTTACTGGCGGCGGTTCGGCGAAGTGATCCACTATATGGCGGATTATTTTACCTTTCCTCATAACAAAACATATACAGGAAGCTTCAGCCAGCATAATCATTATGAGAAAGTACTTAAGAACAGACTGAAAGAATGTATACAGCAGGGAGAAGCACATGCATATCTGGAACCGGCCATCCGCTTCGCAGATTTCCCCACCCTGATCGATTATATCGAAGCTACTCATGAGAAATACCTCAACAAGCTCCGCAGCGTGGAAGAGGATATCCGCTTTATCCTGAATATGTGCTTTCAGGTAGTGCAGGGACTGATACAGATCTGCATTGGTAATAAGAACTTTGCAGGAGCCATTCAGGCAGCCTGACAGAGATACGCTAAGAATACAGGAAGGCTGTGTGGAAATCATATCCGCACAGCCTTCCTGCATTCTGAAATATATCTTTCTCACTGCTTGATTCGGTTAAAATGTGACAAAAAAATGAATTTTGGTCAAATCTGGAATTTACCTGCCCTGAGCTGTTGATTTCAAAAAATGATTATGCTAGAATAAAACAGGTTAATATTTCGGGATAATTCACTTATGAAATAACATAATAATGTGAAAAGTAATTTAGACAGTATGCCCTTATAAACAGGGGGTAAGGACATGCTCACAGTAAGAAGGGAGCAATTTAGATATATGAAAAACAAGTATCTTACCAGATTCTTATGTCTGACATTGATGTCAGGAATGGTATTATCCGGTCCTGCGTCCGTACTTGCAGCAGAGGATACTGCTGCGTATACAGCAGACGGTTCTGATTTCAGCGATTCCGGTGATTTTGATTCAGGATCAGAGGATCCGGCGCCGGCAGATCCGACTCCTGCAGAGCCAACACCTGCGCCGGTAGATCCGACACCTGCAGACCCGACACCTGCACCGGTAGATCCGACACCAACACCTGCAGAGCCAATACCTGCAGAGCCAACACCTGCACCGGCAGATCCGACTCCGACACCAACAGATCCGACTCCGACACCTGCAGTTCCTACACCAACTCCTTCTTCACAGATTACGAAGGCAGCCCAGGATGTGATCGACAGAATCGAAGAGTTGAACGCACAGACCATCACGCTGGAGAAGAAAGCCACTGTTCAGAGCATCCGCACTGCATATAATGCCCTGTCTGATACAGAGAAGGCACAGGTTTCTAATTATAATCTGCTGGTTCAGGCAGAAGCGACTATTGCTCAGCTGGAAGCGCAGAAGAACAATGCGGATACGAATAATCCATTTACGAGTAATACCAGTGCTGCACAGACCGGAACTCCGGTATATTATGCGTCCAATATCCACGCAGGTAAGGATTTCTATCTGGACAGCCTGAAGAATAACTACAATCTGACCTTCTCAGATGATTTCGCTTCTGTTATGGATGAGATCGAGAAGGAATATAAAGAGAAGAACAAAGTAGCAGATGTCAGCGATGCAAACGGCAGCAAGACCACCACATCTGCAGACAGTCTTCTGGTAAGAAACTGGCAGGATATCCTTGCAGTCTATGTATATCAGCAGAGCCAGGACGGAAAAACAGAATTCACCTTGGATTCCTCCTGCAAGAAAGACCTTGCGAAAATCTTTGCAGAGATGAACCCGATCGTAAGGGACAAGCAGGATATCACTCACGTTACATACGCTAATCGTAAAATCAATTACTATATTAAGAAAAATAAAATCGCAAAGAAAGATCGTACAATCCTTAAGAAATATGTGGAGACAGACTGCAAACTCCTCTGCGCAGTAGTAACAGCTGCCAACGGTTTTGTCCGCGAGAGCGTAGGTGATGATGTTTCCGAGGAAAGAGTAAATGTCATCTCCGCAGCCTATTCACTGGTTGGTAAAGTCGGTTACTTCTGGGGCGGCAAATCCACAGTGATCGGTGAAGATCCAGGCTGGGGAACCAGCGAGAAGGTATCAGCCGAGGGAAGCAAAAGTACCGGAACCATCCGCGCATATGGACTGGACTGCAGTGGTTTTGTCACCTGGGCAGTAATCAACGGATATCAGGATAAAGCAATGCAGGAAGCTGTAGGTGACGGAACTTCCGATCAGTGGGAGAAAGCAAACGTGGTAACTGAGGCAGATGCACAGCCAGGAGATCTGGTATTCCAGAAAGGACCGGAAGCAGGAAGCGATAATCATGTAGGTATTCTCTGCGGTAAAACAGACGCAGGCGACTGGATTGCAGTACACTGCTCCTCCGGCAAGAATGGAGTAACCGTAGGCGAGGCATACAGCGCAAGCTTCCGTTATATCCGCCAGCCATCCTTCTACCCGACACAGGAACAGGTTCAGGAAATGCAGAGCAGCAGTACGGTAAGCATAACAACAGGTGATGCAGCAGCTTCCACAGGAACAGATATCTTTTCTGCAAATGTGACAGTAAGCAATACTCTGCAGGATGCGATGAAGTCAAATACTTCCGACTCAACAGGATTCACAACATCAGAATCCACTGAGAAGACTTCCATCCTTCCGGATAAGATCGACCTGTCAAAAGAGAAAGTCGCTGTATTTAAGGCAAAATAAAATGTATAAAAAATAAAATGTATAAAAGAAGAGAAAGTCATGCAAAAAAGCCTGGCTTTCCCTTCTTTTTTTATGTGTAAACTTTTTTATCTGCTAACTTAAACGGTTAAGTAAAAATTGACGGATTTGCGTATTAACCTGCGGAATATGCTTCAAAAACGAAAAAAACATGCAAAAATATGGAAACAAAAATTGACAAAGTGTACGAAATATGTTAACTTTAAACCAATAATACAATGTCAGATAAAAAAGGAGAAATCCCTTCTTTTTTGTTGCTGATATTACAGTAAAATCTGAAGATGAGACACCAACAGATGATTTGTTCTGTAAACAGTGAACACACTGTTGTGTCCGGAAAAGAGATACATAGATGGCATTAAGACGTGAGAGAATGAGGCTTGGTGACCTGCTCATCAAGCAGAATGTACTGACTGAAGATGAATTAAAGAAAGCCCTGGAATTGCAGAAGGGAAGCGGCAAGAAAATCGGTGAAGTTCTGGTAGATAATGGCTTCATCACTGAGGATATGATCGTGCGTGCCCTCCAGATGCAGCTGGGGCTTAAAGTTGTTCAGCTGACAGGTGTGACAATCCCTAAGGAAGTCCGAAATCTGGTCAGTGTGGACCTTCTCAAGAAATATACCTGCATTCCTTTTGAACTGGATCCCTACAACGCCAATATCCTTCATCTGGCAATGGCAGATCCGATGGATATGGCAGCAATCGATGACATCTCTATCGTGACAAACCTGCAGATAGAGCCTTACATTGCTACAACCAGGGATATCCTTGCGGCAATCGACAGATGCTACGGCGCATCAGAGACACTGGATGCAGCCAGACGATTTACTCAGGAGAGAGCACAGCTTCGTGGAGGAGCAGCAGACGACGATACAGACACAGACGTAAGTGATGCACCTATTGTACAGCTGGTGCGTTCCCTTATTGAACAGGCAATCCGCCAGAGGGCCAGTGATATCCATATCGAAGCTCTGGAGAATAAAGTCCGTGTCCGTTACAGGATCGACGGTGCACTCTATGAGCGTATGGTATATGACAACAGCCTTCTCCCTGCAATCTCCACCCGTATCAAGATTCTTGGGGGTATGGACATCTCAGAGAAAAGGAAACCTCAGGACGGACGTATGTCCATTATGGTAGACAGACAGGATTATGATATCCGAATTTCCTCTCTGCCTACTGTGCACGGAGAGAAGATCGTAATGCGACTCTCTTCCAAACTGAACCTTACACGTAACAAGAAAGATCTGGGACTTCCACCCGATGAGATGGAACGTTTCAACCATATGCTGGCAAGTCCTTTCGGGATCATCCTTGTAACAGGACCGACAGGAAGCGGTAAATCCACTACCCTGTATACAGCATTAAGTGAATTAAATAAAGAAGCAGTCAATATCGTAACAGTAGAGGATCCTGTGGAGGCAGATATTGAGGGCATAAATCAGGTACAGGTTAACAATAAGGTAGACCTGAATTTTGCGTCAGCCCTTCGTTCTATCCTACGTCAGGACCCGGATATCATTATGATCGGTGAGATCCGAGACAGGGAGACTGCTGCTATTGCAGTACAGGCCTCCATAACAGGACATCTGGTTGTTTCTACATTGCATACAAATAATGCAGTAGGTACTCTGAACCGTATGGCGGACATGGGAGTGGAGAGATATCTGATCGCAGATTCTGTTGTGGGAGTTATCGCACAGCGCCTTGTGCGTAAGCTGTGCAGCCATTGCAAGAAGATGCGCCCTGCAACCTCTGAGGAGAAGAGAGTTCTGAGAATGAATACACAGGAGGAAGTAAATGTCTACGAACCCTGTGGCTGTGATTTCTGCAGCCATACAGGATATTACGGGCGTATCGGTGTATTCGAGATCATGGAGGTCAATGACGAGATCCGTGATCTGATCGCAGAGAATGGGACAACAGAGGAACTGGAACGCGCAGCCAGAAACAGCGGAATGCGCACACTGAGAGATAATGGTATCAGCTATGTGCTGAATGGCACCACCTCTGTGGAAGAGATGCTTAAGGCATCTTATGAATGATCGAGACTCACAGATTATTAATTTTACGACTATTAATATAGAAGGAATTCCTGCGGAACCGGAGTTCTCCGGAGATCCCAGGGAGTTACGAGGCAGATTAGGAAATATGTATGATTTAGATGAAATACTGATACAGTCAGTGAAGGTAAAGGCTTCCGATATCCACCTGACAACCGGCCGGCCGCCCAGTTACAGGATCGATGGTGTGCTGACTCCCATAGAGGGAGAACGCCTGACTCCTCAGATGCTGGAAGATATTCTTATGCCCCTGATGGATGTCCGTCACAGAGAAGAACTGCAGAATAACGGACAGACAGACTTTGCATATGCCATCTCAGGTGTGGGACGTTTCCGCGTGAATGTATTTAAACAAAGAGGAACACTTGCTTCTGTTATGCGAAGCCTTCCTTTCAACATCCCGGAGCCTGAGGATCTTGGTATTCCTGCAGAGGTAGTGGAGATGACCTCGCGGAAAAGAGGCCTCGTTCTGGTAACAGGGCCGACAGGAAGCGGGAAATCAACTACACTGGCTTCATTGATCCATGTGATAAACAGGAATTATCCATATCATATTATCACTCTGGAGGACCCGATCGAATATCTTCACAGACATGACAAGTCAGTGGTTAACCAGAGGGAGATCGGCAGTGATTCAACGAGTTACGCACAGGCACTGAGGGCTGCACTGCGTGAAGACCCGGATGTTATCCTGGTAGGAGAGATGCGAGATCTGGAAACTATTTCCACAGCGATCACAGCAGCGGAGACAGGTCATCTGGTATTCTCCACCCTGCATACCATTGGTGCGGACAAGACCATTGACAGGATCATTGATGTATTTCCGCCAAATCAGCAGCAGCAGATAAGGATCCAGCTTGCCTCTGTATTAGAGTGCGTTGTATCCCAGCAGCTTCTCAAGAAAGCAGACGGAAGCGGCCGTGTGGCTGCACTTGAAATACTTTTTGCAAATAATGCAGTGCGAAACCTGATCCGTGAGAGCAAGACCTATCAGATATCCTCTGTGATGCAGACTAGCAAGCGTGCAGGGATGCAGACAATGGATGATGCACTGTATGACTTATATATGAGAAAACTGATCGATGGGGACAATGCAGTGACATATGCCCAGGATCCGGTCAGCATGAACAAAAAAGTCAGCTTTGACTTCTGACAGAAACCCGATCTGGCAGATACCCTGAGCCTGACTGAGAGAAAGAAGTGATAAAATGCCGGGTTTTACCTACGTGGCAGTAGATAAAAAGGGAAAAGAGAAAAAAGGAAATATTGAGGCTGACACCAGAGAGAAAGTTATAGATATCCTGAAAAATGACGGGCTGATCCCAGTCTCTGTAAAAGAACAGGGCGCTCTGAACAAAGAGATAGATTTCTCCATAGGAAAGAAAGTAAAGCCAAGAGATCTCAGTGTATTCTGCCGTCAGTTCGTCAGCATCACACAGGCAGGTGTCCCGATGAAGGAAGCCCTGCAGATGCTCTCGGAGCAGACAGAGAACAAATGGCTGAAGCGCGCCATCTCAGAGGTACTTCTCAGTGTGGAGAAAGGAAATACACTGGCAGACTCCATGAGAGGCCAGTCAGATATTTTCCCGCCAATGCTTATCAATATGGTAGAGGCAGGTGAGAACTCCGGAAGTCTTGAGATGGCTTTCACACGAATGGCAGTACAGTTTGAGAAGGAAGCCAAGCTGAAGGCAACTATCAGAAAGGCAACCATCTATCCGATCATTCTGGTCATTGCTGCCATCGGTGTTGTGGCTGTTATGCTTTTGTTCGTTATTCCCATCTTTATTGATATGTTTGCAGATCTGGATGTGGAGATGCCGGGGATCACCATGTGGGTTATGAACACCAGTAAGTGGATGACAGAACACTGGTATATGATTCTTGCACTGATCATTCTGGTGATCGTGGCATATAAGATGATCTATAAGACAGAACAGGGCAGACTTGCCATCGATAAGGTGAAGATGAAGATGCCCTTGTTTGGCAAGCTGACAGTAAAGACTGCCTGTGCACAGTTTGCAAGGACAATGAGTACACTGCTGTCCTCAGGTATCTCCACTATTGATGCGTTGGAGACAGTGTCCAAGATCGTCAATAACATCCATTACACAAATGCGTTGCTGAAAGCACGTGAGGAAGTAATGAAAGGTATTCCGCTGTCAGAACCATTGACCGCCTCAAAAATTTTTCCGCCTATGGTGTGCCATATGACAGGGATCGGTGAGGAGACTGGTAATATTGAAGATATGCTGGAGAAGCTGGCGGATTACTATGACGAAGAGGTGGAGATGACTACCCAGAGTGTACTGGCAGCTATGGAGCCGTTGATCATTGTGTTTATGGCTGTTGTGGTTGGTACGCTGGTTGTGGCGGTGGTTTCACCGATTGGGGCTATGTATAATGGGCTGGATAATCTGTGATAAAAATTTAATTATACAGTGCATGTAGGTTATAGCCTGAAATGGATAAAAAGTAATTAAATTATCTTAGATATCTGATTGTTTGGATGATCAAAGGATCATTTGCGAGTGGTAACCGCATTAAAAGTTGCTGAAATAACCAAATTTGGATGTATCACAGCTTGCATAGGGGCTGTGTTCATCATAGAAATCATGGAAATGTCGTGTTTTCTTGTAAGATATGGAAGGGGGCGCGTGGAAAAAGCGGGATTTTAGTGATTTAATTATACGGTGAGAGAAAGGCTGAGATTGTCTGAAGGAATATGCTGTCAGGTGGACGCTCCGGGATGTAAATATATTTATCTACGGCTTCGGAGCCAGTCATACTAGGCATTCGGAAATCTGCTAAAAGCATTCTGCGAAAACCTCATAACTCGCTTCGCTCAGACAGTGAGTTTTTTCGCAGAATAACGCAGATTCCCAAATGCCTAGTATGACTAAGTCTCCTGCAGATGTAGATAAATATATTTACATCCCGGAGCTGGTATTGGCAGTAACTGGATTCCTGATAACGGTAAGGTTTTTCCTGAACCGGAAGTGAGAAACAAAATTGTAACATGAAAACTGAATAACGAGTTTATAAACATAACTCCCTCCCTCCTGGAAAAGAGATTTTTACAGGGGGGGGGTGGAGAGCCTGTAATAGGTTCTCGCTCGTTGAATCAATCATCGGATAGTGACATTCGTGATGACAGCAACAGGAGAGTTATGTATTCATCGAAAAGTTGAATATATTGTCTGGCATGTATGATGTGCTGCTCTTGTATCTTTCGACACGATATGGCTCTATCCGGATTGAAATGAAATTTAATTATTTTTGAAGGAGAATGAGTTATGTTTAAATTTCTGAAAGACAGAAAAAAGAAAGATAACAAGGGATTTACTCTTGTTGAGTTGGTTATCGTAGTTGCTATCCTGGCAATTCTGGTTGGTATTCTTGCACCGCAGTATACGAAGTATGTGGAGAAGTCAAGAAAGGCTGCAGATGTAGCAAATCTTGAGAATATGGTTACTGCATTTAAGACAGCTGCTTCTGATGGAAATGATCAGATTAATGCAGGAGTTTATACGATTACTATTGGTACACAGGGAGAAGGTAATGCAGCTACCAATTCTACAACTGTCAAATCCGAAAAATTGACTGGTTCAGTTGCTGAAGTTACTGCAAATACTGAAATTGTAAAGTTACTTGCATCTTATGCTGGAAAAGAATGGACAAAAACAAAATTAAAATCTAGTAAATGGGAGACTTCAACAACGTCTGAAAATGTAACGACAACCACTATGTCAAAAACTATTTCAGCAAAATTGACTGTAAATAATGATGGTTCTATAGATGTTGAATATATTCCAACAAATATGAAAGAGCAGGCTGGAAAATAATTTTTGTTAATAATCCGTCTGTTGTAAAGATTGGATTTTTCGATGAATGCATAACAATTCTTTGCTATGCATGAAGAATGTTACTATCTCAATAATAAAAATTAAGGAGATAGTAATATGTTAAAATTATTTAACAGAAAGAAAAAAGATAATAAAGGTTTTACATTAGTAGAACTTGTAATCGTAGTTGCTATTCTTGCAATCTTAGTTGGTATTCTTGCACCGCAGTATACAAAATATGTTGAGAAATCAAGAAAATCTGCGGATGTAAGTAATCTTGAAAATTTAGTAACAGCATTTAAGACAGCTGCTGCTGATGGAACAACTGTGATTCCAACTGGTAAATATTATATTCTTATTGGAAAAAGTGGTGCTCAGGTTCAGAAAGATGGAACAGCACCAACTAATGCTTCAGACAGTACTGATTTAAAAGCTGATACAACAGCAAGCACTGTGATTCAGGAGTTTGCTGGAGAAAAATGGACGGAAACTAAATTAAAATCATCTAAATGGACAGCAAATAAAAATGACAAAACAGGAACTAATTTAACTTCTATCTTTGCAACATGTGAAATGAAGGCAGATGGTTCATTAGATGTTACATATTCTCCAGACTGGTTGAAATCAATGGCAGATCAGTCCGATGCAGCATAGTAAAAACAACTAAGCACGGTTAAACAATACTTATTTTATTGAAGTTAAAAATGAAAGGAATTAACCCTATGCTTCTTTTCTTAGATACAATCCCCTACATAACAATCTTCATATTCGGAATCGTTATCGGCAGTTTCCTGAATGTCTGCATTTATCGAATCCCTCTTGGGGAGTCGATTGTGACAGCTCCCTCCCACTGTATGACGTGTGGGCGGAAATTGAGATGGTATGATATGGTTCCGGTGTTTAGCTGGTTGGTTTTAGGGGGGGAGTGTCGTAACTGTAAATCGAAAATTTCAGTTCAGTATCCGATCATAGAGGGTGTCAATGGCATCCTCTGTGTGGTGATATGTGTGGTGAATGGGTTGGTTTGGAGTAGTGTGGTTTACTGCTTTATGGCATCGGCTCTTCTGGTTTTGAGTGTGATTGACTGGCGGACGTATGAGATTCCGTTTTGTCTGAATGTGTTTTTGTTTGTCCTTGGTGTTGCGGCTGTGGTGCTTGACAGAGGGAATCTGTTGGATCATCTGATTGGGATGGTTTGCGTGAGTGGTTTGCTGGAGGTTCTTTATCTGGTGAGTGGCGGCAGAGCAATTGGCGGGGGTGACATTAAGCTGATGTTTGACTGCGGGCTGATTCTTGGATGGGAGCGGATTATTCTGGCTTTTCTTCTGGGATGTGTTATTGGCTCGGTGGTTCATACCGTAAGAATCAAGGTGAGCAAGGCGGGACGTATGCTTGCTATGGGTCCTTATCTGTCGGCTGGTGTTTTGCTGGCGGCTTTGTGGGGGGATGCATGGATTAACTGGTATTTGTCATTACTTGGACTGTGATTTTTATGACTGTCTGCCGGCATTATTCTGTAAGGTGTTTGTCGGGGAGGCAGAGAAACAGAAATATCTTTAACTGGAAATCGAAAGATTTTTTCAGTTAGAAAAATGTGTTTCAGTTAATAAGAGTAAGTGGTCAGAGTGGATTGAAAAATATCTGCCTGAACTGAAATGTATTTTTCTAACTGAAAAGTTGCCGGGCATATGGCCACGGTAATCTGAAAGTATACGGAGGAACGCACAATGGCGAAAATTTTAAGCATAGAAGTTGAGGCATCTCAGGTCAGAGTTGCGGAAATCGAGGTACGTGGTAAAAAGGGAAAGATTTATAATTGTTTTTGTATTCCGGCACCTCAGGGGGCTGTGGAGGATGGACAGATCCGTGATACGAAGAGTCTGGGAGAGGTTCTGAAGGAGGAACTTTCGCAGAGGAAGATCAGGACGAAAAAGGTTTATTTTGCAACGGGGTCTACGAGGATCGCGAGCAGGGAGGTTCGTATTCCGTTTGTCAAGACGAACAGGATTCAGAGTATTGTTGAGGCGAATGCTACGGATTATTTTCCGATTGATGTCAGCAAATATGTGTTATCTTACAGTGTGATTGATGTGGAGTCTCAGAAGGCTGAGGGTGAGAAAGAGGAGACGAAGCAGTATCATCTGATGGTTTATGCGGCACCGAAAGCTATTTCTGCGGCTTATGCAGAGTTTGCAGAGAATGCAGGACTGACGATGACCGGGATTACTTATACCGGTGACAGTATTTATCATTCTGTCAGAGGAGAATATGCCAAGGGTACACATATTCTGGTAAAGATTGAATTGAAAGGTACGAGCATTACGATTATTCGTGATGGAGAACTCGCTTTGCAGCGTAATATTAATTATGGTGTGGATAGTGCAGTTGAGACTGTGAGGGCTTTTCCGGAGTTTGGTGACAGATTGGATGTAAATGAGGCTCTGGAGGTGCTTTGCAGCAGAAAATGTATCAATTCTGCTCTTGATATGGAACCGGCAGAGGAGGCGGTTTCTGATGAAGCGAGGATGATGGAGACTGCCAGGGCGGAAGTAACAGAGAGTCTGAGATATCTGATCGGAAATATTTCCCGAATCATGGACTATTTTATTTCACGTCATACCGGTGCTATGTTTGAATCGATTGACTGCTGTGGACTTGGAGCAGAGGTAAAGGGGCTGATGCAACTTCTTTCCAATGAACTTGGCCAGCAGGTAAATGTGCTTGATAAGCTGGAGAATTTTGCCCTGCCTGCCAGCGCACAGGATGAGAACGCTTATCTGTATGCAGCGGTTCTGGCACCTGGTACATCAGGCGTAAACCTGATGGAGAAGATTAGCAGGAAGAAAAAAGAAAAGAAGGATACCTTAAGCGGTGCCATTATTATCTTTGCGGTTGGAACTGTGGCGGGTGTTGTTTTGACAGTTGCGGGATATGCAAATCGTATTTATCAGCAGCATGAGCAGGACCGGCTGAATCAGCGAATCACGGAAGAGAGTTCGATTGAGGATATTTATAATGCCTATAACAATGCGAAGTCTCAGTATGATAATTATGAAAATATGTATCAATATACCAATACTCCGAATGAGGGACTTAAGAATTTCATTGAAGAGATGGAAGAGAAGATGCCATCAGACATTACAGTGGAGAGCTTTAGTTCAACCGGAACGCAGGTTAGCTTTTCTATGCGTGTGACCAGTAAGTCAGCAGCGGCAAATACCATTATGCAACTTCGGACTTTTGAGAGTCTGTCGACTGTGACGACTACTGGAATTGATGAATCAGAGGATGGAACTGTGTCATTGAGTGTACTTTGTACATACTCAGATCCGGCACCGTTGGATACAAGCGCAGAATAAGGAGGCAGAAAATCAAAATGGACATGAATATTTCTATGCGCGATAAAAAAATACTGCTGATGTTCCTGGGCGTAGGTATCTTTGCTGCCGGATATTTCTTCGGATATCGTCCGCAGATGGAGGAGGCTGAGAGTATTCAGGCTTCTAACGCACCTTTACAGGAACGATTAAATGATTTGATAAAACTGGCGGAGAATAAAGATTTTTATCTGGAAGAGACAGATTCTATCAATGCAAAGATTGACGAATATACATCAGCATTTCCGGCAGATATTCGTTCAGAAGACGGAATCGTGCTTTCTATGAATATGGAAAGTTCTCTGGATATGCAGATTTCCAACGTAGGACTTGGTACCAGGGAGTTTATAGCGGCTCTTGATGGAAGTACAGAGGATCCGTTGCTCAATATGCCTGATGAAACTTTGTCAGAGCAGGCAAATGCCCAGACACAGGAGCAACTTGATGAGATCGAAGGTACGGATGTGCAGGGCGACAGGGAACGCCAGAATGCTTCGGATGAAGAGGTGGCGAATCTGAATCAGACGCTTACGACTCCGGTGCTTTACCGCACACAGGACAGTATGCAGTTTACCGGTACGTATGCAAGCCTTAAGGATATGGTAGATTATCTCGCAGATCAGAGTGGCAGAATGACACTTGACAATGTAAATGCTTCTTTTGACTCATCTACCGGTAATCTCACGGGAAGTATTACCGTAAATCTGTTCTCTATGGCAGGAACCGGCAAGACTTATACAGAGCCGGATGCAGGAAGTGTAGCATACGGAACTGACAATATCTTCGGAACCATCGAGTCAGGTAAGAGTAAGAAAAGCAAAAAGAGTAAGAAGAAAGCCGCAGATACAGCAGATGCACAGAGTGCAGAAACAACTGCAGATCAGGCAGCTTCCGATACTGGTGCTGACGGCCAGGATACAAACAGTCAGGAAGGAGAAAACACGCAGGATGCAGCAGCCCCTGCTGATAGCGCCGCACAGGCACAATAAGGAAAGTATGTTAGAGGGGAGAAGTTCAGGGCCCCTCTAACTGTGTTTTTATGACGGAAAGAATTTGTTGATTATAGATTATGGCAGAAAGAGAAGGGAGCATACAGTTGGACAGAAAAAAGAAAAATAATTCAAACGCAGGTATGACACTGCTGGAAGTAATTATTGCAGTGAGTATTTTTTCAATAACCGCGATTGTGCTCCTACAGAGCTTTGTGACCTCTGGGAGAATCAACAGGAAATCAAATCTATATCTGGAAGCAACTACAGTGGCACAAAATATCATGGAGGAGATTAAGGCAAAGAAGTTTGAAGAGGTTTCACTGGCATTTAATTATCCTATAGACAGTTCGAACTCAGCCAGATTGACGTTCCTTGATACTCAGAAAAGCCGCATTAATAATGGGCAGAGCGATGAATTGGGTGTACGTGAAATTCTGGAATCGAAAGATAACAGCAATCAGGTGACGTATACTCCGGTGAAAAAATACGTAGATGGTATGGATGAAGCAAACGTTACAGCGTCTGTGATATCTACAGATAATGGCAAGACTTATAAATTTAATCCAAGAAAAACAGGAGATAATGCTTCTAAATATTATTTCGAACTGACAAACGTGACTAATAATCATGAGACATTTGATGCGCTGGTAGAGTTTGATGGAAGTAAAACTTCTGGATATAAGAAAAAAACAGCTACAAATAATGAAGAAGGAAAGAATGACTATCTGACACCGAATATATCTAAGTTGGATACGACCTATAATGCACCGTTTATTGTGGAAAAACAGAAATATTTGGATAGATTCACAGGAAAAGACGGAAGTGAGGGTTTATTACAAAGACAGCTTCGAGCAGCGCAGAGGAAATGGGCAGATGATTTAGCTGAATATTGTGGTGACCCTAATGGTGAGAATTATAAATATAAATTTCAGGAATTTTGTGATAAATATGCTGAACCAACTATATTAAATGCTGAAGATGTATTTAATAGCGCCAAAAAAACATTATTAGTTACAATTGAGTATAATAAAGAAACAGGAAAAGTAAGTGTGGATGCGCAGTATACCATTGATGCTTATGATTATGTTTCAAAAGATGATCCTGTATATGGAAGAATGGATTTATGTGCATGTGATGGTGATGTAAGTAAAGAAGATAGCAATTCTGGAGAATATTTTTGCACAATAGTAAGCAAGCAAAATTTTTACACTTCCAGTGTAGAAAATGCATTGAAAAATATTTATATATTTTATTATCCAAATTATAACTCCAAGAGCAGTATAAATCCATTGGATGAAATTATTGTTGAGAATGAAAATAATTACCCTGTGAATTTGTATATTGTAAAGCAGCAGGACGAGAATAATAAAGACACTCTCTTATTAGATGAAAGCAAGTATCGTATGTCTTTACGTATAAAAGAAAAACCTTCTGAAATAAAGACTACATGGAGTACAAACCCAAGCTTATTCAGATCACAAATAAAATTACGTACAAATCTTGACTACAATATAAGTGAAATATATAAAAAGTTAGATCGACCTAAAGTAAGTCAGATGAAATTATCATATGAGGATGTAGAGGGAAGAGCTCCGGTTTCAGGTACAACTGCAAAAAAAATACTTGATTATAATGGATTGGATGATAGAGAAGAAAAAGATCGTATTTATGCTGCAAAGGTTAGTATATACAAAACAGGAGCTGCTGCAAAGGGATTTCCTGATGATGAGCTTATTTTGACATTAGACGGCACAGAGGAAAACTAAACTCTCAGGAGGATAAAATGGATAGAAATCTGGCAGAAAAAAAAACATACAATAAAGGGTTTTCGCTATTTACAGTTATAGTTGCAATTGCTTTTGTTGGAATTCTCGGTATGCTTGTTATTTACATAGCAATTGCCAATTTCAATATGAAAGTTACTGATTTAAAGGGCAAAGATAGTTTTTATACAGCTGAACAGGCAATTGAGGAAATAAGAGTAGGACTTCAGGAAGAAGTTGGAGATGCTATGTCAGAGGCATATATAGAAGTTCTTGAAAATTATGATCAGTCTGAAAATACACAGGATGAAACACAGGATGAAACCCGCCAGAAATTGTTTAGAAAAATTTTTTATGAGAATTTGGGAAAGAGGGTTCAAAAAGTGCTGGATGATGGAGACCTGAAGTCTAAATATGTAGATCTTACCGTAAATGATGATGAGACTTTAGAGATTGTGGATCCTACTCTGTCTAAATTAAACCCTGATATAGATGAGATTAAAAAAAATAGCAAAATTACATTAAAAAATCTGAAATCAATTTATGTGGACAATAAAGGACGTGCATCTATTATAAAGACAGATATTCAGTTAGGAATCCCGAGCGTAAAATTTGCAACACCTTCAACATTACCTGATATTAAACAGATGGTTGTTGTCGCAAATGGAGGAATTGTATGCAGCGAGGATGAACCAACATCTGATCCGTCATCTGCAAAAAGTGTAACAATGAAGGGTACTATATATGCAGGATTACTTGACAATGAGAGGGAAGGCTTAGGTTCAAAGGAGAAAGTAGCGAGTGTTTTGGTAAAACCTAATGCTACATTATCCATTCTTCCGGGAGGAGAATTTTTTGTGTGTGGAGGAGAAATTAATCTTGCACAAAACAGTAGTTTTACAAGTAACTCCGGAGTATCTTTATGGGCAAGCGGACTGTCGTTAAAGGATGCTGCAAAAACAAGCCTTCTGGGTGATACATATTTTTCTGATGATTTGACGGTAAATGGTAATGGCGATGAAATTACTATTGCAGGAAATTATTATGGTTATGGTTCTGTTGAATCAGCTATAGGTGCTTCAGATCTTACACAACAAAAAAATGATAAGAGCACAGATTTAAGTAGTGCAATTATTGTTAACGGAAAAGCAACAAAACTTGATTTATCTGGTGTTCAAAAACTTATGCTGGCGGGAAAAAGTTATATTTCTGATCCTGCTAATATTATGACCGGAGAAAGTGTTACTGTAAAAGGAACTCAGTTGGCATATTTAGCACCTGCTGAGATTTTAGGAGATGAATTTACTGACAGTTCAAATTTTACTAATCCTATGCCATATGCTGAGTATGAGGATAAATTAGGTGAAGATACAATTCCAGTTAAATGGGACGTTGCAGTAGAAGCTTGGAACAATAAAACTTTACGTGACATTGGAGTTGATGAAAAGGAACCGGTAAAGAAAGTAATTTATCCGGATAATGCCAGTGAAACGGTTGTCTATTTTTATCTTAATTTCACAGATGAGACAAAAGCCGCTAAGTTTATGAGAGAATATTATCAGGAAAATCCTGAAATAAAAAAACAAATGGATAAGTATTTGTCGTTTTATTTCGGAGAAGATTCTGGAATTTCTGTAAAGGACAGCGATGCATATCTTTTGTATGTGACAAATGGGAATATTCTTTCTTATTCTGGAGATGAAGAAAGTGGAAAATTGTATAATGCATCAAACAAAGAATTGACGCAAAAATATTTGCAAAAACAGATAGAGTATCAAAAAGAATGGTTTGCGCTTAATAGAAAAATGACTAGAAACTATAAAATACTTCAGAAGCATGTGGCAGATCCTGATGATTCAACTTTAATACATGACGAAACCGATCCAACAAGTACAGTATTTTCTAATTGGGTCAATGAAAGAAAACTAAAAGAATTTTTGAAAGATAAAACCGGAAAAATATATAAGTATCCAAACCAAGAATCGGCTAGTATTATCTTATATGATAATGAAACTGGACAACCATTTAAGATTACGAAACAAGAGGCTGAAAATGCCAGACTCATAATTTGTACCGGAGATGTTGAAATAGAAGAGGGCACACAATTTCATGGTATTATCATGTCGAAGGGAAAAATTACATTAAATCCGAATGTGCAGCTGGAATCAGCTCCAATAGATGCAGCAAAAGCTTTTCAGGAGCAAATTAATGATGCGGCATCTGGTGGTGAGTCAGTTAAAGTAAAGGACTTTTTATGGTATGGTGATCAGTATGAGTTTGGTAGTTCATATGACATGAGTAATATAGGGCAAAATACTGAAACCGAATTAACAGTATATGATTTAGCAGATTGCGTTACTTATAGTAATTGGAAAAAAGAGTAAAAAGCAAAAGAGGTGGAATTAGAATGCAGAAGAAAAATAGAGGATTTACATTGGTGGAAATGATTATAACAGTATCTATATTTGCTATACTTCTTGGAATTTTGGTTCCATCTCTGAATTCTATTATTGGATTTCGTGTTCAAAAAGCTACGAATTCTATTGCCTCAGCATTGGATAAAACAAAGATAGAAGCATCTAATCGGCTTGTTGGTGAAATGAGACTGGAAAAACGTTTGGATGGATATTATATAAGCTATATTCTTGACCGCGGAAAAGTGAATGGGAAAGAGAATATCAAGTGGAATGAAGATGAAGAAAAAATTGCACCGGTAAAAACAAGTATCGCCTATAAAGTATATAGAAATGATGAAAAAAGAGAAATGAGAGTGGGGGATAGCATTATTATTACATATGATCGGGCAACCGGAGGATTTTTGCCATTACAGGTGCAAAGCGAGGCATATTGGGAAAATATAGACATTTTTGGAACACTAAAAAGAGGTGGAAGTCTTTTTACTGAGGGAGAGTATTGTGACCAAATTATTATCAGTGGTGGTAGTAGAAAACGAACAATTCAGCTGTACAGGGAAACTGGTAAATATGACATCCAGGCTGGTTAAAATAAGGGAGTAAGGGCATGAAAAAAAATAAAAAGGATAGCAAAGGTTTTACTTTAATAGAATTGATTGTAACAATTGCTATTATTGCAATCTTTTCGGGGGTAATTGTTACATTTATTACCACTGGATCCAGTTCATATAGAAGTACTTCCAGTAATTCTAAAGTCCAGATGGAGACACAGGAAACATTTGATAAAATAGAGGATATGATTATTAATGCTAATAGGGGAATTTACTATGGCTATGGAAAGAATGAGCCTATTAATTATGATGATATTAAAGAAAATAATGGAAATAACAGTACGCAAGATAAAATTTTTGCAGTTTATGACTCACAAAATGATAATCTAGCTGTACAAAGTTTGGATGATGATGAAGATACTGTTCAGGTGACTGATAGCATTGATACAACACAGATGTTTAGTTCAGGTATGGGAACACTTTTAAAAAATAATAGAAATTATCAGCCAAGTGTTGGTGATACAATGTCATTAATTTATTGGGATGCTGTAAATTCAGAAATGAGATATTATCAATATACATATAAAAGTGGGCGATGGATTGAAGACGATGGTATCTCAGAACAAGGACAACTTCTGGCATCAGGGATACTGGATTTTCGTTCGGATATTACAAAGGCACAATCCGATAAAATTGTTCGTTTCCAATTGACTACCGAAAATGGAAATAAGGAAATACAGACTTTGCATAGCGTTAGTTTGAGAAATGAACTGGAAATATTTGGTGAAGCTGAAGTAGAACCGACAATAACAGTAACTCCAAGACCAACAGATAAGCCGGGTGTGACAGTAACGCCGGAAGCAACGGTAACACCGGAAGTAACAGTGACACCAGAGGTAACGGTAACACCAGAAGTAACAGTGACACCAGAGGTAACGGTAACACCGGAAGTAACAGTGACACCAGAAGTAACGGTAACACCGGAAGTAACAGTGACACCGGAGGTAACGGTAACACCAGAGGTAACAGTGACACCGGAAGTAACGGTAACACCAGAGGTGACGGTGACGCCGGAAATAACACCAACTTCCCCGGATATACCAACTGCAGAGATTGTTCCCAAATTTGAGGGTGCTTATGCGGTTATTAGGAATTCGAAATATGCTTGTGGTCCATGGGGGTCAGGCAATCTCTTTATGTTAAAAGTAGATGGCGTAGATAATTGGTATGACCGTTTTGGAGAGATAAGATGGTGGGTAGAAGGTGATACAACGGCAGTAGATGCTTTAAATATTCAACCTAATTCGAATCAATCTGGAGAGAAATTTGCAAATCTTACAGTATCAGCGAATGCAACTGGATTTGTTCTTTGCGCTGAGTATACACGCTATACCGGATGGGGAGGTTCACCGGTAGAATATAAAGTTACGGCAAGAAGATATGTTGCTGTTGCAACAGGAATGGAGATTGCGGATACAGTACCTGAAAAATTGAAAGTAGGAAATTCGTATCCATTAAAGATAAAGGTTATAATGGATTGTATTAAAGGAGATAATAACAATTACCAACATTACACCTCGGCACAAAGTGATTATGGAAATGGTGATGGTTCAAGTGAACATTATACAAAAATAGTTTGGAATGGCTTGACACAGAAAGGTGATTATGTCGATATGAAGCCAAAAGAAGATAGTTTGGGGTGGACAATAATGGGTATAAAAATGAATTTTGGAAGTGATGAAATTATAGCTAAATTAAATAGAATGAAAGAAATAGTGGATGACCATATAAATCCAGATGAACACACGGAATTTAGCGTTTCTAAAAATTTAAAATGTGAATAAGTTTGTTCGAGGGAAACTATATAATTATGACGTTGATTATGAATCATCGGGGTAAGGACAAATTAAAATATTTGTACAAATCATAGGTTATACTGGTCTATGATTTGTACAAACCAAACAATTAATAACTTAATGCTGTTGATTCGTACTGTTTACATTTTTGCTTACTCAAATGCTTTATTTTGAATGATTATTTTCAAAGATTCGACAACAGTATCATAAGAAATTTTTTCATTCAGTAATCCGAGAGAATCATTATGCAAGTAGGTCATTATAAATCACTTTCGTTTCTATCAGATTTCTATACAATTTATCAGGATAATAAGTAAAATAAGGTTCCAGATCAGAAACCTTTAAATTTATTGTATGCAGATATTTAAAAAGTCGCTCTTGCAATTCTTTTCCAGATATTTCTGAATATAGATCAACATCTTTCATCAGATCAAGAAATTGTAATATGGTATAATTTTGTTCAGTTACAGGAACTTTCGGAGATCTTATGATTATGCGTGACTGTGCGAGAATGGTTTCACGGTAATCAGTGGTAGCTTTGTTTGATACGATTTCATATTGCATTGGAACTTGTGTGGAAAGTCCTATTTGGTTAAAGAACAATTGGCCGCTTACATAACCGCAGAGCTGTTTTTTATCTCTTAGATATTTGTACTCTAATACTTTCTCTATACTGGGCAGGGAACCGGACTTAAATATACTTTTTCTAGGAAGATGATAAATGCCTTTATCAAAGCGTTTTATCATTCCTTCATCTGTTAATTTCTTTAGCTGCTGGCGAATATTATTTTCTGTTATATCTTTAATTTGTAGTTCGGCAAGAATAATGGGTTCATTTTCTTTATAATTTTCTTTTAGGTACTGATATAAGCTGGGCATAATACACTTCCGTTAATAAAATAGAAAATATAAATTTTGTATTTGTTATTATACCTGTAACGAAAAAGAATAGCAATATATTTTTATAGCTTGTGTATAGTTTGTAATCAAGAAAGCACATAGAATATTTCACAATTTTTCCTGTCCTGTCACATTGAACTTGCTTTTGTTTTGTGATAGGCTATAATTGGAAAAAATAAAATAGTATTTTATGATTTTACTAAGGAGAATCAAAATATATGAAGATTAAGCATAAGAAATTAGCGGCATCAGGTACAGCTATTGTTCTGGCAGGTGTCCTCGGTATAGGGGCACTATTGCAGACAAGTGTTTCTGTACAGGCATCTTCAGTTATGATGCCTGGTATAGAGGAAATTGTAAATGATACAGCAGGTTCAAGTGAACCTTTTAAAATCCTCGAAATAGTTGACAAGAAAGAAGAGGCAGAGCTCGGATATTATGTATCTGGTCAGGAGCCATATATTAAACTTTATGAATACCATTATCAGGATTCGGACGGAAATGAGAAGATGATGACTTTCGAAACTCTGGATGATGGATTAAGTAAGCTTCCTGAAAAGGAAAGATATGAATTTGCCCGGAATGTGAAATTAAATGATGATGGCAGTATAAATACAGATGAGAGTACCGGTATAAAGAATGTACAAAATGTTTCTTATATAGAAGGAAGTTCACAGGAAAAAGAAGAAGATTATCCGTTATCTTACACCCCATATCAGGAAAAATATTTTCTTGGTACAGATGATAATGAAAAAGAGTGGACAAAAGTTAATTTTGTAGATGCAGACAATAAATCAAGAACAGATACAGTATCTCTTGAGGGAAGTTATCAGGAAAATTCATCAGGAAAAGGCAATTATACAAAAGAAGAGCAGGTTTATTATCCGATTCGAAGTGACAAGACAGATGATCAGAACAGACCGAATAAATATCGTGAGAATATAGAGAATTTTTATTATTCTGACAGTGATACAGCACAGGCTCCGTATTTTCTGGAGTTTGAACCGGTAGCTAATGAATTGGTAAATGATGCGATAGATCAAAAAAAACAGGATGCGGTGATTGGATCGGAATATGATTATAATGAAGGAAAATATGGTTACTATGAAAATGTATATGCTGATCTGACAGAAGAAATGCTTAATAATATTGAGGGGAAAACTTATACATTTCCGGGAGAAAAACCGTCCAAACCAGATAATTTTGATAAAAACAGCCTGCCTATTCAGTCAAATACATCTACACAGTCAGACGCTTTCAGTGAGGGCGAAGAGGGAGAGTTTTCATCTGTAAATGAAACAGCTGCTGCTACAGCAACGGGTACTACAGACTTTGAAAATGGACAGGATAATGAATTTGGTGATGGAAGCTTTTCATCCGGTGAAGAAGGAGGGATTGATGAGTCTGTATCTTCAGCGGATTCATCAGCAATTCAGAGTGATTCTGCTCCTCAGACGACAGATAGTTCTGAGCCATCTGCTACAGATGATATTTCAGATGGAGCGCAGAGCACTGGAAATACAGCAGAGCAGGCTCTTGGAGATATTGGAGATAAAGAAAATCAGGGTAAGCAGTCAGATCCATATATTTATCTCAGTGAAAATATTGATAAATATCCATACTATAAATATACCCTTCTTGGGGATTTAAGTTATGTAAAAAATAAGGTTCAGGAATGTAAGAATAATGATGCAGATGCACAGGCAAACCAGACAGAAATTACTCGAACAGATGGAGATATTACATTAGAGAATGGGCAGTACTGGTACTGGAAAGCGAATACACAGACAAAGGATTTTGACAAAATACCGCTTTCTATCGTAACCGGACGTCAGCCGGTTGCGTATAGTGATGTCCGGAAAATCGATACAAATATAATCACTTACAATTACTATTATAGAGTGAAAAATGTATATTTCTGTTGTGTATCAAAAGATTCGGGAAATAACCCCGATGATTTCCAGTATTTTGGCTGGTATTATCCGTCTTATCCACAGAATCAGGATGTATATATTAAAGTAAACGCAGATGATGGCAAGGTACCGACGCACTATATTTCAGATGCGGAATATAAATTGACACCAGAAAAAGGTGAGTTTGATTTCATTCCAGGTGATGGCGAGACACAGGCTGTACAGGTAAATCATATGTATTACAAAGGTGGATATACAAACCATGATTGGTTTAAAAAATTTGTGTTCCATTTATCTGATAGCAGCGATGAGGCGGCAAAAAAACAGTTTGATGATTTTAATATTGAAGTTGATACTATAACTGCGGAAAAATTTAATGAAAGGTATGGAAGTACATCCATGTCTGTCAGTGAGGAGAATACAGAAGCAGCAGGTATAGCAGATAGCGATATTACAGAAAATGATGATATTGCTGATGAAGCTGGGACGAATACAGAAGAAACGGAAGTTGATATGGGAATAGACGGTATATCCGATATCGAAGAGCAGTCAGAGGGTGAGACCTCAGAAGTTGACTCCATGATCAGTGAGGCAGGAGTAGAACTGGTATCCATAGAGAATGAAATCAGTGATGATGCTGCAAATGAGTTTCAAGATGGGACTGACAGTGCAAGTACTGCAGAAAATGTGGAAACCCAGGAGGCGGAAGTATTAGATTCTGACGTATTATCAGCGGGTGCAGCGGACAGTACGTTTTCAGATGGTGACAGTGGCGAGAGTGCTGCTTTTTCGACAGGAGATACAGGGATTTCACAGAATAAATTATCACAATATCATTTAATTTACTTAAATGGTCAGATTAACAGTACAGGAGCTTCCAATATAACCTCGACAATGATTCCGTGTATTATTAATTCAAGACTGTTTGATTTGGAAACAACAGAGTGGGAAGGGGCTTTTTCAACAGCCATAGATGAAAATAATGGAAATCGCCACTATGTAAGTAAACGCTATTATTTTTTTAGAAATTTGTATGATACAGAAAATACATCTGGTCTTATAAATATACAATTTGATGAGAACTTTAATACGAATGACAGCGAGCTTTCATCCGGAGATCAGACAATTGGATTTGAAGAAATACTTTCATATATTGAAAATGAAAATCAATATAGAAAAATGGAATCCGATAATACAGGAAATGTAGTTGAGCTTTTGGATACAAAAATCAGTCAGGCCAGAGTGATTGAATATATCGTTAATTATAATTATAAAAGAGCTGAAAATACAAAGAAAGAATTGTCAGTGTTGGAAATTGAACCTACGAAGCTTAATGAGGCGAATAAACTTAATGACTCCCGAGTGATTGGATGGTTAAAAAATGATTCAAATGCAGAGGCAAAGATAAAGAAAAATGGTGTAGAAGTTTGCTGTTATGATAAAAAGGAAAATCACCCGGGAAATTTATTAGCTGATGGAGATGCTACGACATTTTGGCATAGCAATTGGAATAAGTCAGAATTAGATTCTAATACAAAACTGCCTAATGATGGAAATCATGATGCGGGTCATCACTGGTTCAAGGTGACGTTAGAAGAAGCACAGACAATAAATAGATTTGATTATTTACCACGTAAATATCTGAAGAATGGAGATCAAAATGGAAAGCTGATATCTTTTAATTTATATTTTTATAATGAAAATGGAACACTTATAAAAGAAATATCAGGAAACTTCAAATATAAAGACAATGACGACAAAGATGATACACAGCAACGGTTTTATTTTGATGCTGTTGAGAATGTTTCACAGATAAAAGTAGAATATCTTACAACTACTTATCTTTCAGCAAATAAGGACGAAAAAAACGCTTCCTGTGCCGAAGTGGGATTTGGATATTCTGGAGATATTCCTTCTTCTGTAGAAGTAAAAACAATGACATCATCAGAGTATGTAGGACATATTGATGATATTAATTCCAAGTATGATATTATTTATATTGGCGATACATGTGATACTCCAAATACAGATATTACAGGTGATAATGGAACTTTATATAGCCATGTTGGCGCAGAACAAAAGGCGAAAACTTTTGATAAAAATAATACATGGAAACTGATGGGACAGTTTCCTGAAGATTTTAATTCAGACGGTTCTTTAAATACGAATTCCAAAACAAATTCTTTTCGAGGCTCAGGAAATGATATAACTATGCAACAGTATAAAGAATTGATGAGCTTTGTAAAGAGCGGTTATCCGGTGGTGCTTGGGGATTCTCTTATAACGGGGAAAGAAGTGAATACTAAAAAAGTAGATAACTCTTCCTATATGTATAAGTTTTTAAAGGACGCAATTAAATTTTCCAATGTAATGACGGAATCAGAATTAGAAAAAGCAAATAGTAAAATCACATTTTATTCAACACTTGCAAAACCGGAAATACAGTTTTCAGAGAATGGTATGCCACCGGAAGCTCCTAGAGACAATCATTATGTGGGTGAGAAAATTTATGACTCAGATAATAAAGAAATAAACACATATAATTATATTTCCGGAGAAATAACATATCGTTTTACAATAAAAAATAATTCGGATATATCACCGGCAAATACACGCTACGATTGCAGATTATATTTTGATCTCAATTTTGACGGAAATTTATCTGACTTGGAAGAACAGGCATCATATATAGAAATAAAAGATTCTTCTCAGACCGTGCAGCCAAGAATTTACTCTGATGATGGAAAGATATCGTATTATAGTCTGAAGGCAGACGAAGAATATACGCTTACGAGAAAAATACCTTCTGATTATTATAAGCTAATCGCCTGGAAACTGGAAATTGTGAATACATCTAATACAAATGTAAGAACTTCTGTCATGGGTTATGCAAAGCAAAAAAATACTTCAAAGAATAAAGTTAAAATCAATATATTACAAATAGCTCCTGATACAACCTGTTCTGCAAATGCGCAAGGACGTGCAAATGGAACCTGGAATTTACAGAATGAATTAAAGAATGAAACGGGCATTTACGAACATGTTAAAGATTTAGAGGATTTTGAGATTAGTAAAGATACGGTTACTACCATAACGGTAACGGAATTTGATAAAGATCCTGACAAGAATCTGAATGATAAACAAATGGTTATTATTGGGTTTGATGACGTTTATCAGAATATTTCAGTAAATGGTGTTAAGGCGATTAAGAAGTTTATAATGGATGGAAAAAGTGTTATATTTTCTCATGACACGACATCATTCTATACATATAAATATGATAAAAATAATAATGTTGTGAACGGACAATGGCTTTATACAAATTGGTTAATCAATACTGTTCAAAGGACAGATTGGGGTGTTTCCATGAATACTGTTCTGCGTGAAATTGTAGGAATGGATCGTTATGGAATTACAAGTGACAGGAAATTTTCTGATGAGAACAGAACAGTTTCTTCACTGCTAAAACAGGGAAATGACCTTAGTGATGGAAATGGAGTTTCTTTCAAAGAACTTATGGAATTAGCCGGTGATATTGCATATACAAATGGTTCGGGTTGTGCGACAAGTTACAGGCAGACGCAGGGATATACAAATGGACAGATAGAGGGATTTGATGCCGGCTCGGGTGATAATACTGTTGTAAATGCAACAAAAGTAAATGATGGTGCAATTACGCAATATCCATATATTATAAAAGATAATGCTACAATTGCTTCTACCCATATGCAGTACTACCAGCTTGCGCTAGAGCAGGACAGAGATATAAATGGAGTAAGTGATGGAAAAAATGACATCGTTGTCTGGTATTGTCTGGGATCAACAAAAGGGAATAAAGGACAGGTTGATAAATATGCTAATAGTCCTAATGATGTCAGAAATTATTATTACTTCTATAGTAAAGGGAATGTAATATATACAGGAGCAGGTCATTCGGCAGTAAAAGATCCAGATGAAATTAAGTTATTTGTTAATGCAATGATTGCAGCCGCTAATGTTGCAGCTGTTGATCCGGATGTTAATTTTGTAAAGAGCCTGAATTCTACAAACGAGAAAGAAAAAGTAAGATATTATGTGACGAATCAGCCTAATTACAATTCATCGGATGCATCAATATTGGAGACGAATCAAGAGATTGATTTATATTTCAATGTAAAAGACTACAATATGGTCAATATGGATCTTAATTCAAAAAAAGATCAGAATATGACAGTAGACTTATACATCCAAAGTGATAACGGACAGGTCTTAGACGATGCTCCAAATGAGATGAAAAATGTAAAGGTGCTGAATTTAAATGAGGCGGTAAAGGAATTAATTCCATACGGAAACCAAGATAATCCTATAGAACTTAAAAATGGAGTGTTTTATTTAAGTGATAATAATACTTATGGATTTAAAATAACAGATATTGAGGGAAAACATTATTTGGAAAACCCGGATGGTTCATTCAAAGCAACTTGCAAAGTTTATGTGAAAGTAACAAGTACGGTGAATTTGTATGGTAAAGATGTTACCAGTACTTCATGGGCTTCCATCGATTTGAAACAGCGTCAGCTTTTTGACCTGGATTAATGAAATTTAGGATTTGGGACGGAGACTCTGAAAACTGGGACGAGTGTGACCACATTGGGGTCGCACCCCAATGTGGTCAACCTAGCGTCAACTTAGGGGCATATTAGCGAATATCCTCGAATGCAAACTACAAAATTAATCGGTTTATGACAGAAAACAGTTGCTGTTTTGTTGGAAACCAGAAGATTCATAAAAATTGCCGCACTTAAATAAGCCTATTGATGAATGCTGGCTCTATTTTAAAAAGAAGCTTTTTTATTTCGGAAATGTGAACGTCCCTTGGATTTCAATTTCTTCCTTGGAAACGACCGTCCGGGCAGGAGCTGTGATCTGCAGCGTACAGCATCTGTATATAACTGTTCAATAATTGAAAGCTCAAACAGTCCGCAGAGTATTTTGGGAACAATACTTTTGATCCGTCCAATGATAAATGCACGATTGGCCTGATAACGGAACTTATTTGTGCTTTTGGCAGAAATCTGTATTTCTTCATCTGCTTCATTTTTTATAAGAGAGGCCAGATTCGATAAAAGCATATTTATATAAAATTCCTGCTGTATAGACACTGCAGTAGCACCGGAAAACTCTTCCATGGCAAAGCGGCTTTTTAGTTCTTTGTACTTAAGTTCTACAGGCCATCTGTAGAAGTAAAGTTCCCGGAACATATCTTTTGTAACAGCAGGATCAAACAGGTTTGTTGCAAGATATTCTTTTGTACCATCATCAAGCGGGATCTCAAGGACACGTATGGGTACATCGGAAGTACCTCCTTTTGAAGTTCCCTGAAGAATGGAAATCATATCACCATTGCATTTTTTAGATAAATTGATTCCCTCTTTCAGTCTCATAACACAGAGATGCCCATGCTCTACACAGTAGCGGAACATATCTTCTGAATAATAACCTCTGTCAAAAATAATAATACTGTTGTTATATAGTCCCATATCTTCAAGAACTTTAAGATGTTCTAATGCAGCTGCTCGTTCAGAGGAAAGAAATTTATGGATAGATGCATGAAGGATATAATCATCCAGAACATCATAAATTATGGAAGCCAGTCCCATGGTATAACGTCGGTTTGGATCAGGATAGCTGGACATTTCGCCAAAGAAATCAAAAGTTGATTTTGAATTCGGAAGTTCGATCCTGGAACCATCTACTGCAAAAAGATGATAACCCTGCCACAGCTTTCTTGAAGGGATCTGGCTGTAAAACAGATCAACAGAAAGATAATAAAGTTCCTTGAACAGTGAAGGATTAATGAACTGTCTGGCTTTGGAAAGTGCCTGTTTTGAAACATCCGGAAAAGAAAGCGTGCCCAGTTCTTCTCTGATCTGTGAAAGATTCTGGAACATGGAAGCTTTTGAAGAGAAGAACAGATAAATAATAACTTGCAAAAGTGAAAGTTTTCTTCGCCGTACAAAATGTTTTTCCACCCGATGGGGTTCCAGTTTAACTTGATCTGTGATATAATCTTTAATAGATTGGACGATATTTTTACAAATATTAGTTCGATTCATATGGCATACCTCCTACGTATTGGAATAGATAAATATTTCGCTGGTAACGTAATATTGCTTAATCTATAAACCACATATTTAGGAGGATATGTCAAGATATTTATATAAAAAAATCCAGAATATAAGCCCAGAATCGTTGAATTTTCAGCATTCTGGGCTTAAGTTGACCACATTGGGGTCTGATCCCAATGTGTAAATCAGTTAACGTTTTGTTCAAAACAGGGGGAAGTTAAGATTTAAATTTCTTCCCGCATAACTCCAGCGCCGCGGCAATCACCTGATCCATATCATAATACTTATATTCTCCCAGACGTCCTCCAAAGATTACTTTTTCCTGTGCATCTGCCATTTTCTTATATTCCCTGTACAGATTACTGTTCTTCTCATCATTAACCGGATAATAAGGCTCATCTCCCGGTTTCCATTCAGAGGAATACTCCCGGCTGATGACAGTCTTAGGAAGATCATTTCCATCTTCATCCTTGCCAAACTCAAACCATTTATGCTCAATGATCCTTGTCCATGGTGTTTCACGGTCTGTGTAATTCACAGCAGCATTTCCCTGAAAGTTTGGAATGTCCAGAACTTCATTCTCAAAACGAACAGAACGATATTCTAGATTTCCAAGGCAATAATCAAAATAAGCATCAATTGCTCCAGTATAAACCACTTTTTCGGCAAGCTGGTCATATTCCTGCTTCTTCGCCAGATAATCTTCATTTAATCTGACCTCGATTCCTTCCAGCAGGTTCTCCACCATCTTTGTGTAACCACCCACCGGAATTCCCTGATAAAGCGCATTAAAATAATTATTATCGAATGTCAAACGTACAGGAAGCCTTTTTATAATAAAAGCCGGCAACTCCTTACAGTCACGTCCCCACTGCTTCTCTGTATATCCTTTTACCAGCTTCTCATAAATATCACGGCCAACCAGTGAGATTGCCTGCTCTTCCAGATTCTTTGGTTCCCCTGTGATTTCCTTCTTCTGTTCTTCAATCTTCGCAGCTGCTTCCTCCGGTGTCACCACACCCCACATTTTATTAAATGTATACATATTAAAAGGCATGGAATAAAGCTCACCCTTATAATTTGCCACCGGTGAATTGGTAAAACGGTTAAATGTCGCAAAACGATTGATATAATTCCACACTTTTGCATTATTTGTATGGAAAATATGCGCACCGTATTTATGGACATTAATTCCCTCTACCTTCTCTGTAAAAACATTTCCTGCAATATTCGGTCGCTTATCGATTACCAGAACCGACTTACCTGCTGCCTTCGCCTCATGAGCAAAAACTGCTCCATATAATCCCGCACCTACTACCAAATAATCATACATTTCATTATTCCCCTTTCGTCATACGCCTATCTTAAATAATGTTACTTTATCATGCCTTTAACTTTTGTAAATACCTGATTTTCGATTTCCCACACAAGCGGTTCTTTCAACACAGTCAGAACTATTGCATATCCGCCAAAGAAAAGAATCGCAGACACCAACAACGTAGCAAAATTCCCCATTTCCAGTGTCTTAACCCATCCAGAACTTACTACGCCAATTGCTGTTGCCAATACAACTTTTCCATAATACACATTCCTGTAAGCAGGCATGACCTCTTTTCTCAATGCCGCAAACTGCACGATCCACACCACACCTTCTGCAACAAGCGTACCAATAGCCGCACCAGCTGATGCCAGACGCGGAATTAATAATGTATTCAACGCCAGGTCAACAACAGCTCCTGCGATTTCTGAATATAGAACTATTTTCTCGCATCCCATCGGAACTAGCATCTGAATTCCCATGATATTAGTCAGACCTATAAATATGATCGTCGGCATAATAACCTGCATAGGAATAACTGCCGGCATATACTCCTTCCCCGAAAGGAATAATATTCCTTCCTTCGCATATAAGATAAAGTAACATGTAAGTGGCACTGCAATTAGGAAAACAAAATTGATTGCCTTTTTCGTAATCCGTCGAAATTCTTCCATTTCATGATGCTCAATATAATAAGAAGCTCTAGGTAACAGCACTGTTCCTAAGGAAGTAACAATTCCTAACAATACACTTTTGATCTTTACTGCAGCATTATAATATCCTACATCAATATCTGTCTTAATAAAGCCCAGCATGACTGTATCCAGATTAGTGTAAATCGTTGTAGCACATGACATTGCAAAAAAAATCATAACCGGTTTTAAATGCCGCCGGAACTGATACTTTCCAACTGGTCTAATCTGGATATACCGATGGACATTCACCAGATTGCAAATATTAGAAGCTGATGCAGCAAAAATGGAAATGCCACCGTAAATGACATAATCACTCTTCTGATGAATCAGCGCAAACATTGCAAGAAGAGCGATAAATTTAAATAAGATTGACCTAACTGTAATATATGTATACTTTTCCAATCCACGATACAGCCAGTCCAGCCCCACTGCATTAAACAACAAAGTAGTGCTCATAATCAGAAACAGCGGTCGTTCTGTCTGTAACCGTGGCACACATACTAAGGTTATTCCAAATACAATATAGGTTATCACTGTCATAACCATATTGATAATAAATATTTCCTGCACCGTTCTAGACAGCTTCTCTTTATTATCCCTCACCTTCGCACAGGCACGAATCCCATAAGTCGGAATTCCCAATTGTGCAAACAATGCAAAATATGCAATCACCGAATTAGCAAAAGACACCTTTCCGGTGCCTTCTGGTGATAAAATTCGGGAAACATATGGAAATGTAATCAAAGGAAAAATAAATGACGACATTGTAAGTAATGCATTCATTATGAAATTTTTCTTAATAGAAGTCTTTTTCACATCCGTTCTCCTCATATGTATTTCAATATACTATATAGCCTTCTCTAATAGAAACTTTATAATCTTTTTCTGTATTTTTTCAACTATTTTATCTTCTTTACTCCGCCTTTATAAGATACAATCCAAATACTCCATTTTGTGCAGGTTATCAAATTTTATTCTTCCTGACGTGAGTATTAAAAAATACTCCATATTTATTGACTATCCGCGACAAAACCCTCTGTTCCTTTTGCAGCATATAAAATTATAAGCCACGAAAATGGCGAATTAAACTGAACTGATGTACATATACTTATCCATAGAAAAGCAACTACAAACGCAAATAATTTCCATTCCTTTTTCAACATAGACGTAACGCTTAAATATCCTAACGGAAATAGCGTAATAACCATCCCGCCAACGCCGGTCATAGCATACACTGTCGGTAATCCAATCGAAAGCCCCTGCTTGTATATTTCTAGCCTTTCAAATGATAAAAAATTTCCTATTCCACATCCAAATGGAAATGTAGCTTTAAACAATTCCAATGCAACTCTAAAATGATCTTGTCTGACACTTCCTGAGCCCGTTAAAAATTTACTTATTACCAAATTATAAATAACTATAGTTGAAATTATTGCAATAATAAAAAATAAGAAAAATTTTAAAAGTCCCATTATATTATTGCCACTTTTTTTTAATCCAAAAGATATTACTTCAAAAAGTAATAGATATATAATTGCCGTTGTACCTATCGTCGACAATATCGTAACAACTATTATAATCCCAACCCATCTTTTTTGTTTTTCTCTCATTCGATAAAAGCTATATGCTACACATAATAAAAAGCCATACATAGGTGCCTCTGTAAAAATCCCACAATTTCTAACTATTTGGCTATTTCCAATCACTATAATTTGCCATAATGGTACATAATATAAACCAAAGTAACTTTTGGCTTTACGAATATCATTCCACTCAAAATATATATCTCCTGAGGAAGGTATTACCTGTAAAATTGCGCCAAATATCCAAAAGAATAATGATATACATGCAATTAGAAACATTATAGTTATGAATTTATTTAGCAACTTCCAAAAATTCTCCCTTGGAACATATAAGCCTATTAACAACCCCAGCCCTATTGGACAATAAAATCTAAGTATCGCAAAATTTATGGTATTAACACTTTCTAATAAGGGTATTGCTGCACAGACTAAACTAACAGCTATCCAAATAATATATTTTCTATTTACCTGCCGTTTTTTCATCATAAATGGAATTGTCCATATGCCTATTGCCATATACACTGCTATCCGAATCCATGAATTATTATATAAAATAAAAGAATTTTCTTTTAGAAGCCATATTCCACCAGTAAAAAGGATTAAAAAAATAACTATAATCCATTCCACTATACCCATAATGCAATTATAAAAAAAGTTTCTAGATAACTGTATTTTCATTTTCAAAAATTCCTCATACAATAAATTATAGTTAATTGAATATCCCACATACTTCCATATTTTTATGATAATAGGCATTCAAAATATATACACAACCGCTTATCCAATCACCCTTGATTCTTTCACAGCCCCCTACCTCTTATTATTTACAAGATAGACTTATTATGCTTTTTTATTCCATTTTTATTTGTGTCAAAGCACTTTTTAAATAGTGTCCATCACGTAACTTTTCTCCTATTTTCTTTGTATTTTCAACCATTTTCTCATACTCTTGATTTGATATTTTATCTATAGCTTCTCCTATTTCTAATAAACTGTCGATAGTAATACCCACACCATTTTTCACAACAAATTCTGCTAACGCTGCATGTTTCCATATAATTACAGGCATATTAGATGCTAAAAATAAACTACACTTATGAGGATTGTTATATTTGATATATTCCCCAGCATTTCCCGCACACTTATCAATTTCTGTTCCATCCCAAACGAGCCCAAATGAACCTTCTAATTTCTCTGGAAGTTCGTCAGGATTACAAGCTCCATGATACATTAAAAAACTTTTTTTTACAGGACCTTCGTAATTTGGTCCAAATAAATGTATAAAAAATGGTAGATTATTTCTAGTACAAAGTTTATACAAATATCCACATTTCCCCTCTATCAAGTTTCCTGCAATAGCAACAGATTTTTCTTTTGATTTTGTTTTTATTAATTTACTCTTATGAAGATAATCAAAGATCTCTAAACATACTATTCTATTTTTATCAAATCCTTGTTCTAACAAATATTTTTTCATATATTCATTATGGCATATAATATAATCACATTTTTTCAACAATAGAGTATCTGCCTTGAAGTTTCTTTTTTTTAGTCTTTTGTCATTAATTGTTAAGCTCTTTCGAAGTGAATCTAAATCATGAATAAGTGCTATAAAATGGACATTTTTTCGTTTTACTATGTCAATATAATAATTTGCAACAACTAAGTTTTCATTAGGATGTTGCAAAAGAACCCAGTCTCCTGCTTTTACTTTTTTATTTAGTCTATTCCAATTTTGTATTCCTACCGGAAGAGCAGTTATACGCGTCAAAAACACCTTTTTTCGTAATTTAGGTTCATAAAATTTTATTTCTAATGCTCCATATTCTTTTGCAATTTCATATACATCCGCCGGAGCTTTACTTCCAGCATTATTTCGTCCTTTTTTTAAATTATTAATGCAATATAACATAACATTATACTCCTTCATCAGTCTCTAAAGAATCTTGACCATACATTTTTAATAACATTGCACTAACACATTTTTCGCCAAATTTATCAAACGCGTATTCTGAAATCATTTCTCCGCAATTAAAGTAATATCCTCTATCATCATATATCTTTCTCATGGCTCTTCTAAGGCTTGTCTCATCATTCCATGCTACAATCTCCCCTAATTCATCTTTCCAATATTCTAAAAATCCTAAACGATCTGAGGCAATCACCGGTTTTCCGCAGGCCCACGCCTCAATCACCGGTACTCCAAAAGTTTCCAAACGACTATAACAAATGAGTGCATCTGCTTTTATTATTGTTTTAGCAGTATCCTCTCTTGTAAGAGTTCCTGTGAATCTAACTACATTTTGCAAGTTGTTTCTTTTAACAATTCTTTCTAATTCTTTTCTTTCTTTTCCATCACCAATAATTATCAATTTTACATTTTTCTGTTCATTTCCAAACTCACGATTAAATGTCTCTATTACTTTGTCAAATTGTTTTATTTTTACAAGTCTACCTACTGTCACAAATTCATAATACTGTTTTCTTTGAGGACACACATATCTAAACTCATCTGAAACAATGTTAGGTACTACATAAATCTTTCTCTGCGTATTGCTAATTTTTTTTATTGCTTCTTTTAAAGGATTTCCAACGCATAAAAAATAGCTAGCCTCATCTATATATGAGTTCAAGCGTTTTCTTTCATATTCATTAATTTCACCTGTCAAAACTTTTGTCCAATGTTCTGTTACAACAATTTTGACCTTCTTTTTTTTATAGGAAATTATTGTTTCTGCATCAGTTATTAATGTTGGATAATGAACATGTATAACATCTGGAATCCCACATTGTTTTTCCACCAATCCAAGAAATTCTTTCCATTTTTTTTTCTGAAATTTTTCAATGTAATAACGCATCCTTTCAGGAAAATATATCTGCGAATAAGTACATATTGTAATATCATTTTCTTTCCATGTATAATATCCCCATTTTTTTATTTTTTTGAAAGGATGAAAAATCAATGCAAGATATGTTACTTTGCATCCTTCTTTAGCCAACATCTTAGCTTGTTCAAATTCAAATGAACCCTTAGCTGAATTAAATTTTGTCGGATATCCCCTTCCGATTACCCATACGTTCATTTTTTCTCCTCTTTGCCCTTACAACTATACTCATTAGCAATCCATCTAATTGTATCCTGCAATAAATATTCTTGTTTCCACGAAAATTGTATTCTTAATCTACTACTGTCTAAGCTTGAATTTTCCCACACAGCCGCATTTTCTATTTCTATATTGGTTTTTTCATATCCCATAGTTTCTAATGTGTCCATAACGCATTTAGCAATTTCAATCAATGTATAATTATATTCTGTTCCAAGATTGTAAATCTCTTGCCAATTTTCTTTTAATCCAACTAAAATAATTGCTGAAGCGGCATCTCTAACATCTAAAAAGCCAAATTTTTGTTCGCCACCCATAATTTGTATATTCTCATGTATAATGACTTTCTCTACAAATTTATTAACTAATCTTTGGTTAAATCCCGCTCCAATCAAGCTTCCCATACGAATATTTGTATGAGGAATATTATAGCAAATACAATTAGTCAATAATTCCGTTGCATATTTTCCTATAGCATATTTAGATTGTAAACATAATTCTGAACTTTCTCTTGCTTCCATTTTTCTGAATTTACTATATACACTCTGAGAAGAAATATTAATAACCTTTTTTACTCCCTTTTGTACTCCCAGACTTAATAAATCACTAATGTACTTCAATCCATTTGCAATTAAACTGTCATCATTGCGCGGAAAAGCACAATTAATCAAAAGATCAATTTTCTCAAAGTTTATTATGTCTTTATAAATATCATTTTTATCATATACAATTAATTTATTTGCTTGCTTTGCCAGTGACTTAAATTTATTCGTTTGTGAAGTTAAGGCTATTACTTCTACTTCTTTTATGTTCAAAAGCTGAGAGATAATTTCACTTCCGAGAAATCCACCAGCACCAGATACTAATATTCTCATTAATATATTTCCTCATACATACTTTTCTTTTAGAAAACAACTATTTTATCTATTAATGGTTTTATAACCATATTTTCTCCCATATTATTAAGTACGAAAATATGTTCATTTAAATAAGTAATATCTTTCTTCATTTTCTCTTTATTATCGCAAACCATAACAAAACGGAGCATTAATTGGCGCAAAGTATCCCCTTTTGGAGCCACGCTTCCCTCAGGATATCTAACTTCGTACTCAATTACACTTTGTAAATGCTTTATACTTTCTTCAAGCCCTATAATCTTTCCTACAGTTCCTCCAATTGTTACAAAAGAAATTACACCACAACATTTTCCATGCATATATGGATCTTCATTTTTTATCTTATATTCCGATTTTACTGATAACGCATCATCAACTAATAAATGCAATGGATTGATTCCGTTAATTTTACTAATAAAACGATATGGTGCTTCTGCCGCACTTCTAAGTCCAGCTTCAAAAATGTAAAATTTTTTCAAATAAGCATTATATAACCCCTGAACAAACAATATTCCATTTGTTATATTTAGACTCTTACAAAGGTTTATAACTTGATCGTTTGCCTTAACCAAATACTCATTTATATATTTACAAGGATATACTCTTGCAATCGGTACAGTCGTCACCGTCCCCTCATGAACAGATACTGGATATCTATTATCAATACACGAAAGTGCCACCTCTCCATTGGCAATTGTATAATGAGCAGTAAATTCTTCCCCTTCGACAAACTCTTCTACTATAATCTGTCGATTCTTTGACACATCTAGCGAATCCTGTTCGTAATATTCGAGTTCCTGTATATCATTACATATATGTACTCCTGCTGATGCACATCCGTCTATTGGCTTTATTACGAGCGGAAATTTAAAATCTTTTTTGTCTATTCCCATCATTTTCCCACCAATATAATATGTACTAGGACACGGAACATTATATTTCACACACATTTCACGAAATTTATTTTTATGTTCAATCATATTCCATTGTTTCTTTGTACAGTAAAAAGGAAGCGAATATTTTTCAGATAATTCCATCGCTTGAATAATATTAAATTCACTAATTCCCGAAAGTACAGCATCTACCTTATATTTTTTTATTATGTTTCCTAATTCTTCTAAATCAGCTGTACTAACTAAAAAATTCTTGTCCGAAAACCTTTTAGCTTCTGATTTATCCATTAAATAATAATCTGCAACCAGCACTTTTGCGCCATTGCTTTTCGCATATTGAACTATGTCTACTGACCCGACATTACTTCCAAGTACAAGTAATACTTTACCGTCAAATTTTCCCATCATATAGCTCCTATCTCATATTAGAAAATGTATCTCTTTCTAATTCAATTCTATCAACATATTCCTGCGGAACTTCTTCTAAATTAATTGCCTTACCTTTTAAATCATATCCCATAAAAATCCCTCTAGAGGACATAGCACGTGCATTAATGCTCTTTTTATCTAAAGCAAAACGCACCAAATTACAAATCATCTTACAGTCTGTCCAAAAGCTCACATTCTCAACATACCAAATATCATTTTCAAATTGTTCCTGCCATGTCCATACATGATCTGTTAGCTTTCGTGGTGGACATTCCAATCCCGGTCGAACTGCTAACCTCTTAATGTGACGAGCATTATATCTGCTATAATATTCTGGTACTAATGGTCTAGGGCCAATCAAACTCATATCCCCTTTCAATATGCTCCAAAAATTCAACAATTCATCTAATGATGTTTTTCTTACGAATTTTCCAAACTTCGTAACTCTTTTAGCAGGAGGCAAAAGTTCTCCCCTTTCATCTCGCGTATCACGCATATTTCGAAATTTTACAATACAAAATATTTTTCCATTTTGACCAAGTCGATTTTGTTTAAAAAAAACAGGACGACCGACATCAAAGAATGTAATAATACCCAGAATTAAGTTTATAGGAAACGTTAAAATACACGCTATTAATGATATTAAAATATCCAAAAATCTTTTTATATATTCAGTATAAATAGTTTTTTTTACTTTAACTGGTTTCAAATGTTTATTTATTTCTTCTAATCGTTCATCTGCTAAGTAATCAGCAATTCTCCAACGCATTGCTTTTGTCAACTCAGTTCTATCCATCACTATTTCTCCATATTTTGAATGCATTCCAAATAATTATCTACTTCCAATTTGGAAACAATCCATTTCTATAAACTTTTCTCTTCTTCAACCTCAACTCTAATATGGTCGTAGATTGTATTTAAGCATTCTGTCAACTCTCCAAGGCTTTCGCATTGTAATACAACCGTTCCTATAGTCTCATTAGCTCCAGAAAATTCATGAATTTCATCTCCAGGTTTCACCCATAAATCTAATTCTTTTATATACTTTTCTTTAAACTCCGAATCAACAAAAATTTCTTTCAAAATGCCTGACTTATTACTGTGAAGAATAACCTCTCCCCAATGCCCTTTATAAACTGGATCCGTAAGTTTTTCCTCAATAGGCATACCTAAGGCAGCCTTCACTGAAGCAGTAATAATATCCTGTCCACAAGCAAGTTTTAACATTTCGGCCAGTCTGTTTCCACCTGCTCTAGGAGAACATTCCATAATATATGGTTTACCATCGACACCTTGTCTTGTTTCAATATTATAAATGGTTGTTCCCATATCTAATAACTTCAGTAAACGCTGTAACTCTGAATGAAGTTCTTTTTGAATATCCAATGGCATACCTGATGGAAAAATAAAACCAGCTGGAGTATATGGATTATCAGCTTTAGAATCAAACCATTGATCATTAAATGATGTAAAAACAAGTTTTCCATCAATTGAAAAAGAATCTGTATCACTGGAAAAACCTTTTTTTTCAATAAACTCTTCCATAATAAATTCATTTGTCAAGGAGAATTCAAGAGCATGATTTGCATATTTTACAATATCTTTTTTATTATCAACTTTTGTAACCCCTTTGCTGCCTGCAGAATCTGTAGGTTTAATAATTACTGGCCATCTAAATAAAGATGCATCTTTAAGAGCATCCTCTGGATATTTATAGCTTCTTGCAAAGGGAACATTAAATCCATTTTCTGCAAGAAACTTTCTAAATTTACCTTTATTTTGTAAAATGGCAACTGATTTAACCGGACTAGTAGGAAGTCCCAATTTGTCAGCTACATATGCAGCAACTACAACACCTGGATCAGTTGCATATGACATTATTCCATCAATGTTCAAATCTTCAGCTAATTTTAAAACAGCATCTCGATCAATAATACTTACATTATGATATTCATCTGAAAATTGATGCGCATAATTATCCGGCAAGTAATCTGCTGTAATTACATAAACGCCTAAATCATGCGCAGCCTTTATTGCTGGTAAAAGGTACCTACTTCCTCCAAGTAACAGTAGTTTCTTCATAAGCATTTCCCTTTCTATTTTATCTAATTAACTTTATTGTCTTTAGCGTATTTTGTTCGCTTCAAAAAACTGAGCTATAAATGATGGATATCGTAGCATCACCCAAAATTGTTTTTTACTTCAATATTCATTTAGGCACCTCTCGTACTTTAGATTTTCCGCAAGTAGTAAGATAAGACTAATCTTAATCTACTTGCAGTATTCTTTTGTACAATTTCAGCTATCTTTTAATTATACCAATAATTTGTTCTATAACTATCACTCGCACATATCCATCAAAATTCTTATCACGTTTAACTAACGTTTTCTCCCATGCTTGATCCTACATTTTAATATTAAAATATCTAATCTCAACTGACAGTTCTGACATTTCGTAAAATCCATATCACGCCTACTGAACTTACATTTTTATCATATTCATGCATCGAGAATAACTTTACAGATTCTATCCACATCTTCCAAACTCAAATCAGCATATAAAGGTAACGTCAACACATGATCACTTGCATATTTGGCAATGGGAACATCTGCATTTTCATAGATACCATCATAACAAGCCGCCTCATTTGTAATAGGATAAAAATACTTTCTTGCAAAAATATCATTTTCAGCAAGTTTTTCTTTAATCTGATCACGATTTAAAGCATATCCATCGAATAAAACCGGAAAATATGCATAATTCCATTGTGTATCCTTATTAGGTTTAAGTACCTTAATTCCCTTAATTCCCTCAAGATGTTCCCAATAGCGTTCTGTTACAGCTTTTCTTTTAGCAATTTCTTCATCTATATGTCTAAGATTTACAATTCCCATAACTGCCTCAAATTCATTCATGCGCGCATTTGTACCAATGTACGTAATATCTTCTTGGCTTGTAAATCCAAAATTTACAATCTTGCGCATTGGGCGAAATTTATCATTATCTTTATTTTTATAAGTTACTAAGCCACCTTCAATTGTATGGAAAACCTTTGTTGCATGTGTAGAAAACATGGATATATCCCCAAAATTTCCAATTCCTTTATCTTTATACTTTACGCCAAAAGAGTGAGCTGCATCATAAATAACATAAAGATTATGTTTTTCAGCAATTTTACTAATTTCCTCTACATCACATGGAAATCCATATACATGTGTCGCCACAATAGCAACTGTTTTAGATGTAATATTTTTCTCTATTAATTTCGAATTGATTGTTAAGTTCTCTGTTTCTACATCTACAAATACCGGAGTAAGTCCATTTCTTATTATCGAATGTGTTGTTGAAATATGTGTATACGGTGTTGTGATTACTTCTCCTCCTTTTGGAAGAAAAAGCCCATTAATTGCAACTTCAAGAGCAACGTGACCATTCGCGAAACAGTAAACCTGTTCCACATCAAGATATTTTTTTAAGTCTTCTTCAAATTTTTTAGAAGCATTTCCTCGATTTGATAGCCATCTGCTTTCCCATACTGGACGCAATTCTTCAATATATTCCTCAAATGGTGGCATTGATGACTTAGTCACATTAATAATTTTACTCATTTTTCTTTCTCCTTCGTTATATGTTCTTTATAGTAAATTTTTTCGTATCACAATTTTTGTAAATTATTAAATACATCCTAAAATTTATCCGGATAATATTTCATCTACTAAACTGTTGCAAACAAATTCAGCAATTCTATCAACGACTATAATTTCTCCTCTATTTGCTTTCCTATGTAATAGCAAAAACACTTTTCTCCTATACATTCCTTCCCAAACTCCTCCTAAATACTTCTCTTTTTCCTACTTCCAATCCATCCCAATCCTATCCAACAGCCTGATCCTATCCTCATCCAGCACCATCCCACTAGACCCCGGATGTTTCCGCTTAGACCTGACATTCGAGATCCACCTCCCCAACTTCACACCGTCCACACAATACGAAACCGGCACATTCAGATCCCCGAATTCCTCATAATATCTTTTCGCCAGCGCATACTTCTCATTCCACTGCCTGACCGTCTTCTTCTCTTTACAAAACCCAATCCTCTCAAGTCTCTCACGCTGTTCCTCGGTCAAGACCGTCTGGCTTCCAATCTCCGCGAGCCATCTCCCTAGCGGCACCCCATTCTCCGTCACATACTTCACCGGAACCTCCAGATCCCCATGCTCCAGATAATACCCTTGTGCCTCCCGGAAATACTCTTCCCATTTCTCCCCATTCCGGTCCCAGATCATCCCCAACTTCTCCAGCTCTCCCCGCTGTTCCTTCGTCAGCGCCTGATCCAGTCCCTTATTCTTCACTTTCGTCCTCAAATTACAGATCCATCTCCCAAGCCTGAACCCATTCTCCGTCACATATCTAGCCTTAACATCCAGATTCCCATGCTCCTCATAATAAGCCTGCAATTCTCTCAACGCCTCATTCCAGCTCTGGTCCTTACTGTCCCAGACCATCCCGATCTCATCCAGCTTCCTGACCTTCTCCTCACTCAGATTCCCGTTCACCGAACCCGCACGGACCCTGCGCTGCGTCTGAATCCAGCTTCCAAGCGTAAGCCCTGTCTGCGTCTGATAACTCTTCGGAACTTTCAGATTCCCTTTCTCCCGGTAATACTGCCTTGCAGCAATATAATAGGTCTCCCAGGCGGAACTTAAATTCGTCTGCAGTTTCTGGAAAAGCATCCTGCAGTCCTTCGTCTCATCCGTAATGTGGAAACGCTCACTAAAGCGGAACCCTTTCCCATACGTCGTCGGAAACAGCACAAATGCTTCTTCCATTTCTTTCTTCAGACAGTCAATACAAGAAAGACTGTCAAAATTATTAACCAGGTCAAAAATAACCGGTGTCTTCCCGCTGCCCGCTGACAATGCACGCCCGATCTGCTGAAGATAAATGATCGGCGACACCGTCGGACGCAGAAGAATCACACCATCCACATCATCCACATGAACCCCTTCATTGAGCATATCAATGCAGAAAAGGAGCTTCAGATGTTCACTGTTATCCTTCTTAAATCCCCTGAATTCTCTGTCTGTAGCAGTATCGTTATAAAACGCTGTATAAATCCGCGGCTCGCGGTCTACCCGGCGAAACCACGTACTGACCTGCTCTTTCATTTCGTCCATATGTTCTTTACCGGAACAAAAGACGATATATTTTCCATTTTTCTTTTCCATATGCTTCTCAAACACAATGTCCAGCCCTTCTGCCTGTTCCAGTGCGCGGCGCAGCTGCTCAAGCAGTTTCTGGTTCTCTGTGATAAGGCCCTGATTCGATAATGCCTGGATTCTTTTCTTTAACTGATCCAGTTCTTTCTTATATGAATACATGGCTATCACATATTTCGGTTCCGGGAGTATTCCCCGGACGATAGCTTCTCCGAGTGTCATCTCGGATGCGATCTTTCCATCAAAAATCTCCTCTGCCATATTTCTCTGGTTGTCCAGATAGCGGATATTGGTCGCAGACAGCCCGAGTCTCTTCGCATTTGGACAGGCGTTCAGAAGTTTCCTGACGCTTTTGCCCCATTCTGCGGCACCACAGCGATGAAATTCATCCAGGATGATGTAATCCGGATGCAGGGTTTCGATGCTGTCTTCGTTCTTCATCAGACGGCTGTAGGACATGAACTGGATGTTATCGAATTCCATTCCGAGGTTCTCCAGCTGTGTCTGATAGATATATTCACTTGGTGAGAGCCATAGAAATTTCTCTGATGGATGTTCCTCTGCCAGCTTGAATGCGATCAGGGATTTCCCTGTGCCTGTGGGATGGATGACTGCTGCCATTTTCTCCCGCTCAAGCATGGCGGTAACTGAGTTATATGCTTCCTGATTGTGTTTGAAAAGATGTATGCTCATTTCGGTATTCCTCCAAAGTACACAAAAAGAGGAATTTAGATTTCGCAGATTGTTTTAATCTGCGAAATGGGCACATACGCGCCAACCTCCCCAATTTTATTAAATTTCTTATCAAATCACTGCTAATATAATATGCTGATTAAGCTATTTTGTCAATAAATGGCGATTCATTTAGTACATTATAACATAAACTGACCAATTTATTTAGTGCTTTTTGTAAGAAAATCAATCTGACTGCTGGAAAGTATCTCCATTACGGGTCAGAATCGTGGTCAGGAGCCATAGAAAGGAGTTTTATATTTTGGCAAGACGAGGAGAAAACATACGAAAAAGAAGTGACGGCAGATGGGAAGGCCGATATCTGATCTATATAAATGGAAGCAAAAAATATCGTTCCGTATATGCCTCTTCTTATAATGAAGTAAAACAGAAACTCTTTAACAGCAAGAAAGAATCTGAGATTACTCTGCTCTCCCAAAAAGAGCAGACAGCTCCCCTAAACGGCAGTGCTGATATGAGTCTTGATGAAATCGGTCAGTTGTGGCTTATCTATATTAAGGATAATCGCAAGTACTCCACCTACAGAAAATATGCCAACATCTATGATATGCATATCCGGGATATTTTTGGCAGTCTGACAGCAGACGAGATCAGTCTGGAAATCATAGAAAAAGCCCTGCCAAAGGAGATGTCCGCCAGTCTATATAAAAGTATCTACTGTGTACTGAATCAGATTTTATCTTATGGAAACCGATACTGCGGCACTTCGAAAATTCATTTAAAAACAGAAAAGCTACGGACAGTTCCCAAACCCGTGCAGACAATAAACGCTACGGACCAGCAGAAGCTATGCCGCTATCTGCTCTCAGATCTTGATTCCTGTAAGCTTGGCATTCTGATATGCCTGTATATGGGACTGAGACTCGGGGAAATCTGTGCCTTAAAGTGGGAAGATATCGATTTCCAGAGAAAAACGATTCATATTAACAGGACTGTCCAAAGAATTCAGGTCGGGCAGGAGGATCGGAAAACGATTCTGTATGAGGGACCGCCCAAAACGCTCTGCTCTGTCCGCGAGATCCCGATTCCGGAATTTCTCTTTCCACTTCTTCTCTCTTGTAAGGATGATGGGGTTTATGTGTTGAATAAATTTTCCCCGATGGAACCCCGTACTTATCAGTACAAGTTTTATTCTTATCTGGATAAAGCATATATAAAGAAGTCTCACTTTCACGCACTGCGCCATACATTTGCGACAAACTGCATCAGTAACGGGGCTGATGTCAAAAGTGTCAGCGAAATGCTTGGCCATTCTAATGTAAATATCACTTTAAATAAATATGTCCATCCATCTATGGATACCAAGCGGAACATTCTGGATTCGCTTTCTTCTATCTCATCTATAAATGGTCAGATCAGTGGTCGGATCATTTCTTAGTCTTTGATCTCATGCACGTTTCCGGTGCCCATTTCGCAGATTAAAACAATCTGCGAAATCTCTGTACGTGAGTAGTCCATCCGGCGTTTTTCAGATGCGCGGATGGATTTTTTCTCTGTCATTTTAGAACTATTTGTTCTTTTTATTATATTATACTCTGCTCTTTCACGCAAGTAAAATATCAGACAGTTATCGTCCTATCGTTCCTGCCATGGACATGATTTCTAAAATATCTCTGTATAAATAAAATACCCGCCGCGGAAGATATTATGCATATCTGTCCACAGCGGGTGTTTTATAAATTTTCGAAAATCACATCGAATCATCCGGATGATTGTCGATTTATGTTCGAAATCAAAGCAAAAATATCACATTATTTGATAATATTGTTTGAATATATTTTGAAATAAGTATATACTAATAGAAAATGAATTTGGAGGGATAATTATGCTGATAGAATTCAGGTTCAAGAATTATAGATCATTTCGTGATGAGGCGACGCTATCTATGGAAGCAACGGGGCTTGGCCCCTTCAAAAAGAGCTTGATTTCATATGGTTCGTTGAACTTATTACCGAGCGTTGCTATATATGGAAAAAATGGTGGAGGTAAAAGTAATGTAATTCGGGCGTTTTGGCTGGCTGTGCAATTCATTAAAAATGCGCAAAGAACACAGCACGAAAACGCAAAAATACCAGTAATACCATTTGCTTTAAATGATTATTCTGAAGATGAACCAACAGAATTTGAATTTATCTATACTTTAGACGGAATTAAATACTGGTATTCCTTTGCCGCAACGAAGGAAAAGATATATAAAGAATATTTATACCACGCACCAAAAGGACAAAAAGCGTTAGTTTTTAAAAGAGAAAATCAATCATTTATTTTTACAGAGGAAAAGGCAAAGAGAAAGTTAATCAGCGAAACCGTTGCATCGAATCAGTTGTTCTTTTCGTTGGCTTGTACAATGAATGACGCTATTTGCGCAACTGCAATGAAGTGGTTTCGGGAATTGCTTTATTTTTCAAGGGATTATTCAGATATTCCTAAACAGCTGTTGGATTATTCTAATGATGCCAATATGCTGCAGGCGATTTCGGATTATGCCAAAGCTGCGGATCTCGGTATCGAAAGTATGCAATTTGAAATTGACAGTAAGGAAATTAAGGACAATCTAAGTTTTCCCGAGAATATACCAGACGGTATAAAAGCAGCCTTGATTCAGTTTATGCATATTCTGGCAGATACGTCGAGCAACTCAGAAACAAGATTAAAAATGAATGAGGTTAAAGCAATATCGAAACATCAGGGTATCAATGCTAATGGAGAAGCGTTTTTATACCCGTTAGAATTATCGGATGAATCAGACGGAACCAGAAAACTCATGTCTATTGCACCTGCAATCGAGTCAGCACTGAAAAAAGGCGGAGTTCTTATCGTTGATGAAATTGAAAAAGAACTTCATCCAATGTTGGTAGATTTTGTTGTGGCAAAATTCCAGAGTAAGCAGTCTAACCCAAAAGGAGCGCAGCTTATCTTTACGACTCATAACACGGAACTTATGAATATGGAAATCCTGCGTAAGGATCAGTTGTACTTTGCAGACAAAAGCAATGAAGATGGGATATCAGAGCTTTATAGTATTAGTGGATTAGGTACCAGAACTACAGAAAATATCAGAAAGGGATATTTGCTTGGTAAATATGGTGCAACTCCTGATATTGAGATTGAGGAGGTGGAATAATGCCTCGTAAAGTAAAATCTGCCAAACCACTAATCTATGTATTTTGCGAAGGTGAAAGTGAACAGGCATACACTGATTATTTAAAAAAGACTTTCTCGGATGTTGCTGTTTTAAAAAGGCCACCAGATACAGGACTGTTTGAAGAAGCAGAAGCAAAGTTTTCAAAATCTCCCAAATATAAAAACAGCATAGATGTAACAGATGAAATATGGTTTTTTTATGATGTAGAAGAAAAGGATATTCCAAAATGGAATGATAGATTTACGATTATAAAGAAACTTCGTAAATTGAGAAAAAAACAAGGAATACGGGTAAGATTACTAATGACTAGTGGATGTATTGAGTATTGGTTTATGTTGCATTACAAATACTATACTCCGAAACTCATTACCGTTCCTGAAAAGGAAAAGGTTATTAATGAAGTTAAAAAATTAATCCCAACTTACGTAAAAGGAAATTCTGCGGCAACAGAGAAGATTGCAGTCAATTATCAAAAAGCAGTAGAAAATTCAAAGAAAACTGTAAAAGCATTATTGCCAGATGGACTGCCGGGAATAGATGATACAGATGTCAGAAATCAATGGTTAAATACAAAGAGCGTCACATTTTCTAATGTATATGAAGCAATTGAATTTTTACAAAACTGTGGATAAAAATGTATCGTAGCATTTGAGTCAGACTCGATGATAGGAAAGGGGCTGTCTATTTCCCGACAGCCCCTTTCCTATAAAAAGAGCTGTCCGCCTCGAATGCAGATTTCTGCATCCGAAATTCAGACAGCTCTCTGAATTACTCAGATAGAGTAATATTTAATTTCTTAAATTTCAGCCAGTTTCAGCAGATCCGGGATCTTGGATTCCCAGCCAAGTGCCATGATATGTACACCCTGACAGTATGGCTTGCACTCTTTGATGATACGTGCAGCGATCTCAACACCTGTGATACCTGCTTTTGTCTTTTCTTTGTCTGCTTTCAGTTCCTCGAGCATTTCGTCCGGAACATGAATACCGGCAACATTATTATTCATGAATTTAGCCATTCCAGCGGACTTAGGAATAATGATACCAACCTGTACAGGTTTTCCGAACTGTTTTGCTTTTTCCATGAATTTGATGAATTTCTCCGGTTCAAATACTGCCTGAGTCTGGAAGTAATCTGCACCTGCAGCAACTTTTCTTTCCATCTTTGCAAGCTGTGCATCAACAGAATCGCTGCACGGAGATACAACTGCTCCCTTAGAGAATTTTGGCGGCTCGCCAACCAGTTCATTTCCACCCAGGTCTTTGCCTGACTCCAGAAGCTTCACAGTGTGAAGAAGAGATACAGAATCCAAGTCAAATACCGGTTTTGCCTGTGGATGATCACCCATCTTGGTATGATCGCCAGTCAGACAGAGAATGTTCTCAATACCAAACATAGCAGCGCTCAGAAGATCAGACTCCAGAGCAATACGGTTTCTGTCACGGCATGCAAGCTGGAAAATCGGATCCATGCCAGCATCTTTGAGAACTTTACACATTGCAAGAGATCCAAGACGCATAACAGAGGACTGATTATCTGTTACATTCACTGCATGAACACCTTTAAGATAGGTTTTTGCCTCTTCTACAAGCTCGTCTACATGGATTCCTTTTGGCGGTCCTACTTCTGCAGAAACTACAAATTCACCACGGTCGAATAATTCTTTCATTTTCATTGTACATTGCTCCAATCATTATAATCTATTTTAATTCATCGTCTGTTGCAAAGTTATGAATCTGTGTCGGACATTTCAGCGCGTCAAGGCGTCCGATTTCTTTCAGACGTCTGTAGATGCGTTCCCATCCACATTCCATCTCGCTGTCCACTTCACATTTACCGTTCTTGGAACCGCCGCACTGGCCGTTCACAAGGCTCTTTGAACATGCTGTGATCGGGCAGATTCCGCCTGTCAGGTTCAGATAGCATTCACCGCACTGGTCACATTTGTACTCTAACGGTGTCACGCCCTGGAAACCTGGTACCGGGTATGTATCGCAGGCTGCACAGACCATCTTGTCTTCCAGATATTCTGAAACGGTCTGTACACCAACACCGCAGGAGAATACCAGAACCAGATCTGCTTCCTGGATCTTGTTCATATGTTTCTTAAGACGTAATTCCATATTTTCCGGATTACAGATGTAATCAGTTGTCATGATTCCTGTCACATTTCCTTCAGCTGCAAGTTCCTTCTGAAGTCGGGCAGCCTCTTTTTCCGGAAAACGAACTTCTTTACATCCATGACAGTTGATAATGAAAACTTTCTTTCCGGCTGTCAGTGATGTGATCGTTTCTTTTGCTTTTAACTGGGTAATCAACATATCACTTCATCCCCCTTATTGCATTTTTTCCGGCTTTGATACTGTCAATGATCGGAATCTTGGAAGAACAGATATACTGACAGCATCTGCACTCAACACAATCCATAACGTTCATGTCTTTCATGCCCTGCCAGTTCTCATCTTTCGCATATTTCACGAAATACAGAGGTGAAAGTTCCATCGGACATACATCTACGCAACGTCCGCACTTGATACACGGCTGTTCTTTTGTCTCATCCGGTTCAACGGCAATAATACCATTGGAGCCTTTCATCATCGGTACATCCAGTGTGTTCAGAGGGAATCCCATCATTGGTCCGCCCATCTTAACCAGAACATCGTCATCTGTAAATCCGCCGCAGTAATCGATCAGCTCTCTTACGCTTGTACCGATCTTGATAACGAAGTTTCCAGGATTCTTGATCTTCTCGCCTGTTACTGTAGCAACACGCTCAACCAGAGGCATTCCTGTCTGGATCGCATCGGAGATTGCTTTTACTGTACTGATATTATCTACTACAACGCCGACATCTGCCGGAAGACCGCCGCTTGGAACAATTCTTCCCATAACACGCTTAATGAGAGTTTTCTCAGCGCCCTGCGGGTATTTGGTTCTTGCAACAAATACTTCCATGTTTCCGATGTCAGCAACTTTTTTCTGCATTAATTCAATGGCATCCGGCTTATTGTCCTCGATAACGATGATACCCTTCTCGGCACCTGTTGTCTTAAGGACTGCTTTCAGGCCAAAAATAATGTCATCTGCATACTCAAGGAGTACTCTGTGGTCTGCTGTTAACAGAGGCTCACATTCGCATCCGTTGAGAAGGATGGTATCTACCGGTTTTGCAGGTTTAAGTTTGACACAGGTCGGGAAACCTGCACCGCCCATACCAACGATTCCGGCTTCACGAATGATATCAATGATCTCATCCGGAGTAAGATTGTCAAGATCACCATGTGGCTGTACGGATTCGTGCAGAGTATTTTTTCCATCCGATTCAATAACAACAGCCATCACTTCGCTTCCGCGTGTGCCATGCATACGCGGTTCAACAGCAACTACGGTTCCGCTTACGCTGGAATGTACCGGAGCACTGATAAATCCGGCAGCTTCACCGATCTTCTGACCAACTTTTACAGTGTCACCAACCTGAACGATCGGATTAGCCGGTGCGCCCAGATGCTGTGACATGGAGATTACAACTGTCTTCGGATCCGGGAATTTCTTCAGAGCGATATGCTCACTGAATTCCTTACGTTCTGACGGATGAACACCGCCATAATATCCGTCCAGTCTGTCTTCTCTGATGGACTTCACATAGTCGTTGATCACTTTGAAATTAACTTTGGAGAAATCACGAACCTGTACAGGCTGGTTTAAGAATTCTTCCAGACGTCCCTGTTTTGCAAGTCTCTGGTAAATCTTCTCCCATGCACAGTCTTTATTCGGATCTACTTCGCATTTTCCATTCTTTGCTCCACCGCACTGTCCATTGACAAGACTCTTTGAACAGTCAACGATCGGACAGACACCTCCGGTAATGTTCAGATAACACTGCGCACATGCGTCACAGCTCTTCTTGGTAAGTGCCATGCCATGATGACCTCTGTAGTTAAGGGTGTTGCTTGCAGCAACTACCGGCTTACCTGCCAGATCCGCAACAGTCTGAATACCAAGGCCACAGGAAATTACTACTACATTCTCTGTACCTTCCGGAATCAGATCCTGTAATTTTCTTTCTGTGTGCATCTTGTTGCATAAGAAATCAAATTTCGCACTGCCTGTAACGTTCTTTCCCTGATCTGCAGCGAATTTCAGGAATTCGTCACAATCCGGTTCGTCAACAGTTTCAAATTCTTTGAAACATTTGTTGCAGGCAATCACAAACAGGTTGTCCTTACCGTCAAGCACTGATGCAAGTTCATCACTGCTTTTCAGTTTGTACTTAGTATAGTTTTCCAATTGCTCACCTTCCTCACGATAAAATTTTATCCTTATGATATCTGTTCTTATCCGTTCCCTCCATCTCTGCACTCAAAAAAGGGCTAATAAAACCAGATAAATAAGTTCAATACATATACCTTATTAAATGTAACATAAAATGCACATTTTATCCAGTTTTATTAGCAAATTTTATAAATTTCTTCTATGATTTCATCCTAAAATTCTATGAAGTGCAGATATTTGTACTGTAAAGGATGTGGAATCAGTAAATTGTATACAATATACCATATTCTATATCAACTATGACGCTTCAGCACCTTCACCGTTACAATCTCAAACTCAAATCTTTAGAAATCGCCTTCGGCGATGAGCAAATAAATGCTAATGCAAACTTCACAAAGATATCTAACGTAGGATTTTACACCCTGATGGGCTGGAGTCAAACGGATATTCGTAACCTCCGCAGGGGACTTACTTGATTCGGTTAAAATGCATTTTTTTTGAGGATTATTATAAAACCTGCTGAAAAGTTCTTAACTTTTCTCAGCAGGTTTATTATAAGTACTTTCTGTTTTCGTCAAAAGCATTAGAGCGTGTTTGAAAAAGGCTTTCTGCAAGATGTGCGTCACAATTTGTGGTATATTTTGTCCGGATGAAGGCACCGTAGCGGGGGGCTACGGCAACTGAATTCGGGCAAAATATACCGCAAAGTGGGGCGTGCAGATTGCGGGAATGATTTTTCAAACACGCTCTAGCGCATTCTCTCCAGATTTTCCAGAATTATATCTGCGCTGATTGGTTTGGCAATATGAGCGTTCATACCCGCCTTGATTGCCTTTTTACGGTCTTCTTCAAAAGCATTGGCAGTCATCGCAATGATTGGTATATTTGCGCATTTCGGATCATTCAATGTACGGATTTCCCGGGTTGCGGTATATCCATCCATCTTAGGCATCTGAATATCCATGAAGATCAGATCATATTTTCTGCCTTCTGCAGATGACATGATATTCACAGCATCTGTACCATCCTCAACGCAATCCACATCCAGACCAATTTCCTCCATGATTGCTGTTGCGATTTCCCGGTTCAGCTCATTATCCTCTACAAGAAGAACTTTTTTCCCTTCATAACGCCTCTGGATTTCTGCCCGGATCTTCTGCTTTTCATTCTTAAGGGGCTCTCTTTGCTCCAGATCAGGTTCCTCCTTCACAGTCATCTCTGATATTTCACATTCAAGCATAACCGTAAACTCCGTTCCCCTTCCAACTTCGCTTTCAACCTGAATCGTACCGCCCAGCATATCCACAATGTTTTTGGTGATTGCCATTCCGAGACCGGTTCCTCCTATTCCATTCTCCGTAACGGTATGTTCTCTTGTAAATGATTCAAACACCTGCTCCCTGAATTCCGGCGACATCCCGATTCCATCATCCTTCACACTGAATACCACTGTTGTACATCCGTCTCTTCTGCATGGTTTCTCAGAAACACGAATGTTAACCGTACCCCCGACCGGTGTAAATTTCACAGCATTACTGCTGATATTCAGAAGCACCTGCGTCAGGCGCAGCTTGTCGGTAATGATATCTTCATGGAGTACATCCTGTGTATCAATATACAGCTCCTGCTGTTTAGAATGTACAGATTCCTGTATAATTGTTTTTAAGTCATGCAGGATATCCGGCAGGTGTACAACTGTATATTCAATCCGTACGGAACCGTTCTCGATTCTGCTCATATCCAGCACATCATTGATCAGGCTGAGCAGATGCTGACCGGATATATGGATTTTTTTCAGATAATCCAGGACAAGCTCCTTATTGTCAATATGTGTTGTCGCAAGCGCAGCAAATCCAATGACCGCATTCATCGGCGTGCGGATATCATGAGACATATTATTCAGAAACACAGTTTTCGCCCTGTTCGCATGTTCTGCAGCCGCAAGTGCATTTCTCAGATTCCTATCTTGCGCAATCTCACGTTCTTTTTCTTCTGTCACATCACGATTCGCAACCAGAACTGTACACAGTTTCCCATCTTTATCATATCCCTGTGGCACAATGATCATTGTCATCCATCTTTCATCCACTGTCCGGGCTGTAAAACTCAGCGTTTCACGTTCTTCCAGACGCTTTGCCACCGTACTTATATCGACAAATTTCCAATATGCCTCCTGAAATGGCTCTGCAATCACCTGCCTTATAAGTTCTTCCTGATGCGCTTTGGAAAGCATATCCCCTTTTTGATCCGGCTTCATATTCTCTGAAGATTTCAGGATTTCGATTTCCTCTGTTTTTAGATTCACAAGAGAAATAGAGGCATATGCATGCCCCAGTGCATTGATCACCCGAAGTCTTTTCTGGTCCTGAAGGATACTTCTCTTTTCTGTTCTGCTCCTGCTCACTCGGTAAAGTAAGAAAAGAAGTAGCGCAAGCAGCACATAAATCACACATATAATATTTCGTGTGATGTACACCTGACTTTCCGGGAAAAAGATATATGCATCGTAGTCTTTGATCTTCTCCCGACGTCCGAACCAGTTTCCTGTCTCTGAACGAAGATGGACAATTCCATTCTCATCTGCCTCAAATTTATTTTTATACTGACTTTTTGCTTCTTCTATAGAGCGGGCAGTCAGCTCCTGTCTGTTTGTACTGACAACCTTATCATCATCACAGATCACAACACTTCCATTCATCTCAAAAGGAACGTCAGAAAATAACGATGCCATCGTCAGATCTCCGTTAAGCTCATTTACTTCCTCCCTCTGCGCATATGTGATCAGGATACCTGCTGCATCCTGTCTTGCCACTGCCGCAAAATCATAGATCTTTCCTTTATTTCTCAGACGAGTGGTATAAGTCTTTTCCGGATGCTCTGCAATATCACGTACATAATCACTTTTGATCAGCTTCTGCCACAGCGGCATAGTATCTCCATCTTTTGCATTCTGTTCTGTCACTTCCAGATTCTGATCCAGTACAAGAATTCCTGTCAGACGCTGTTCCCTGGCATATTCGTCCAGCATTTCTGTACTGAGATTTCCCTCCTGTTCTATGACTCTGCTTAATTCTGTTGTTTTGTCCAAAAGACGTACCAGGCTTTTCACCTGATCATTGGTGTTATAAATCTCATAACTTTCAATTCGGTTTTTTACAAAATCAAAGGTCTCATCCAGAGTACTGTTCAGCTTGTTATTATCTCTCGCTGTCAGCAGAAGAAAAGTCAGTATTCCGGAAAAAATCAAAATAAACACAAGCAAACATGCATTTCTGTCGACCCTCTTTTTCTTCTGTTTCTGCGGTATCTGCCTTCTTATCTGTCTGCTCATTTACTTTCTCCTCCCGGCAGAGTTTCGTCCGCATCCAATCCGTATTTTGTAACTATTTTTTCTGTAATCCCTTCACTTTGCATCTCTGTAAGCGTTTCTGTAAGTTCTTCTGCCAATTCTTCGTGAGTTCCTTTTTTGAAAGCAATTCCAAGTTCTGATTTATAAGGACTTTCCTCCAGCATACGGTAAGCGCCCTTGCCATCCTGTATCAGACTGCCAAGCATTGCCTCATGTCCCGCAATCGCATCTGCATAATTTTTTCTAAGTGCAGCATAAAGCTCATTGGGCGAAGAAAAACAGTTCACCTGTTCTGCATGCGGAAGATCTGATTTTATATTATGAAGAAAGAGATCTTCTGCTTTTGTAGTCGCCTGAACTGCAATCCTCTTCCCTTTCAGATCCTGAAGTGTCCGGATTTCACTCTCGGCTCTTACAACCACCATCTGACGACTGTACATATACGGTCCTGCCCACTGATATTTGTTTTCTCTTTCATTCATGGAATAGCAGCTCCACAGACAGTCTATTGTTCCATCTGACAAAAGTTTCTCTTTATCTTCCCAGACAATCTTCTCAAATTCAGGCTGATAACCCAGCCTCTGAAAGGCTTCCTCTGCAAGTTCCACATCAATACCTTTATACTCGCCATCACTCGTCTGATAGCTGTAAGGTTCAAAATAATCTATTCCGATAACAATCTCCGGCAGTTCACTGTCCGATGTTTTCTCTTTCTTTATTCCACATCCTCCCGGTATAAGGCTGCCTGCCAGAAGAAGTGCTGCAATACAAATTCTTTTTCTGCGGGTATGGGAGTCATTCTTTCGATTTTTTCTCATATCCAGTTCCTTTCCATTTATTACTGTTTCGTAATCTGCGTGTCGGTTCCCATATAAGTGACCATCTTTCCTCAATTGAAGCAGAGGGCTTATCCGATTCGGATAAACATCGAAACGATACAAAAAAAGTTCCACGTAAAAAACTTTTACAGGAACTTTTTCATAAACATCTCAGATTTTTGACTGATCTTCCTATAAATCTGTCAATAAAGCTTCTGATACATATTATACATTTCATATACTTTCATGTCTACAATTATTTACTGCTCTGAAGTATAAAACACACGTTACTATTCACAGTAGCGTAGCCAAAATTCATTCCAGATTGCCTGCGGCAATGGAATTTTGAATAGGACCTGCTGATTGCGGGAATACTTTTTTATTTCCAGTCAGAAGCAAGGCATACAGGTACCGGATCCTGAATTTCCATTCTGTCAGGTTCTACTAGGCAGTCATAGGCCAAAATATGCACTCCTGCCCTTTCCGCTTCCTGTAATGTTTCTCCAAATTCCCGATGAGTCTCCCAGTTGGGCTCAAACCTGTCAACTCCCTTCATCTGGATCACCAGAAGCAGATAGGCTTCGTATCCTTCCTGCATACAATGGATCAGCTCTTTCAGATGCTTCACACCTCTTTCTGTAGGTGCATCAGGAAATCGTGCTATATTGTCAGATTCCAGAGTGACACCTTTCACTTCTATAAAAGCCTTACGTTTCTCTGAACAGACGTAAAGATCAAATCTGGAATTTCCATAGGTCTTCTCCGGCGTTACCTGAACCTTCTCCGGAAAAAGATGTCCTGCCTTTATCCATTCCAGCGCTGCTTTATTAGGAATTTGAGAATCCATATTGATCAGACCCCTGCCCTTTTTATTTACGCAGATCAGATCATAGGCTGTCTTTCTCGCCGGATTGCTGCTCTTTTCCAGAAAGACCTGTACCCCCGGAATCAGAAGCTCTCTGCACCTGCCTGTATTCTTTACATGAACCGTTTCCACCTGTCCATTGATCTCCACATGTGCAATAAAACGATTGGGGCGGTCTATGAAACGGCCCTCTGTGATGTGTTCGTACTTCATATTTTCTGATTGACCACGCTTTCTATTTTTTCTTTGTTCTTTTTTACACACTGTATATACCATAGCATGTTTTTCTTATATCTACAACATTCTCACTTTGGGAAACTATTCTCCAGGCAAAGTGCTCCCGAGGATGTCAAGTCATTGCTACAAAAAATATGCGGCTTTTTTGCCACGAAAATGGCTTAAAACCGCATATTTCTGTATAGAGGACGTTATATAATTGTCACAAAGTAGGTGGGGAGGATGTTATGTCATTGCTACTTTCTATGTACGTTTGTATGTTACTCTGACTAACTTGTGACACTCCTGGTACAATAAATTCCATTCCTTCAGCCTTCATAGCTGCCTTTAAAGCTTTATCCGAAGTAACAACCCACATGGGACATTCTTCCGTAGAATTAATAATTGCAGTCGCAGCAATTATCGCATCTTGTGAACCAAACTTATATTTTGTAGCATGCATCATAAACCCCTCTGCACGATTTATTATCTCACTATCTATATCCAAGACGTTAAGCTTTAAGATAGGACTTGTCCCCTCTATCATTTCTTTTGCCAATTTTCTCATAGCCATGCATACTCGTTTGTTCCAAGGTTTCATACCTTTTTGGTAATATCGATGAGTACACTTATTTCCATCTTGATCGATTTGTCGGCTACACTTTTGCCACTGTTCCTGCTCTCCTCGCCCATATTTTCCAATGACAGACAATATTTCTAATTCTGTAATCTTAGAAATATAACATTTTCCTCTTCTTATATCTTCAAAATCGTATTCGTCTTTTCTAACACCCTTGCCAGCTAAAAAACTTAACATCTCAAAAAAAGCATTTGTATCTAACAAATATTGTTTCATAGAAAACTTCTATTCCCTTTCCCCCATTTTTGCATCCTCCAGTATTGTCTCCATATCTTCTACAGAAAATGGCTCTAATTTTGCTTTAATTAAATTTACAAGCTTTTTTAAATCAGCATCTGGTCCTTTATTAACATAACCATCAATACCTATATTTGCCAATGCTTTAATATCTGCAAAATCGCTAAAATTCGTATAAATGATAACTAAAACATATGGTCGAACTTTACGTATTTCTTTCAACACTTCTTCTCCACCAAGTTTTGGCATTTTTAAATCTAATAAAATTAAATCGTATTCTACTTTCTTTACCAATTCAATTCCCTTAATTCCATCTTCTGCAATATCAGCAGACATTCCATTTAATTCTAAAGCTTCTTTAACAGCTTTTGCTGTCATCTGTTCATCTTCAATAATCAATATTCTATTCATTTTTTTCCCTCTCACTTTTATTTATTGTTATTACAAATCTTGCGCCATTTTCATAACTTTTATCTAACACAATATCTCCATTAAACATCCTTACAATATTCCATATAATATATAAGCCTAATCCCTCTCCTCCCCCATTCTCATCTGTAGAACAGTCTTTTGTTGTAAAAAAAGGTTCAAATATTTTGCTTCTATACTCTGGTTGTATTCCAATTCCATTATCCTCAAATATCACACTTAATTTATTCCTTTTTTTCTGTAATTTAACTGAAATATTTCCTTTCTCTCCTTTCTCTTTAATTGCATATATTGAATTTCCAATCAAATTATAAAAGATTTGATCAAATTTCACGTTATCACCATTTAAATAGAAATCCTCTTCATCCTCTATCGACCATTCAATATTTTCTTTACTTAATCTGGAAGAAAACTCTTTAAAAACAGTTTTTATTTCTTCAGCAACGCTAAATTTTGTTGATGCATTCTTTTCCGATGTAATCGGTGAAAACCTCTGAAGCATCTCCTTTATCCTATATAACTGTCCTAATACATCCTGGAATAAAGTTTCTAGTTCTTCTTTAGTATCTATTCCCATATCCATTTTCATTTGAAATAATTGAATTCCATAACGAATATTAGTAATGGGCTGTCCAAGTTCATGAGAAAAACCTTTAAGCAACTCACTCATTGAGATAAGTTTTCTACTATGCTCTAATTCTAAAATCATTTCTCTGAATTTTTCTAATAGAGCTTCTGTAGATTCTTTTTCCTGCTCTTTTCTATCTTCATTAGTCTCGCGAATATTTCCTACATTTTTCTGGCTTATAACTGTACTTATTTTAGCGGCATTATCTAGCATTCCAAATTGCAAATAAAAATTATAGAGAGTTCTCATTATCGGAATACTTTCTTTCCCGCATTTTTCTATTTTTTTTAGTGCTTCATTTCTATTTTCTATATCTCCTATTTTCGAATAATAAAACACCAATTCATATAAAATGTTAAACTGCTCTGCCCTTTTTGTATTCGGATGAATTTCCAAATACCTTTCAGCCTCTGAATAGTCATTTATTTTTCGACATATTCTAAAAAGAGTCCTTACTGCAACTTGATCTTGATCATATTTTAATACTTGAACAATTAATTCTAATGCTTCTTGATATAATTGTTCTTTTTCCATCGAAGACACTACATGTTTATCAATTGTCTTATTTTTTTGCGAATGATTTAGTTCCAAAATTTTAAAATATAGTATATATCTTTTATATGCATCCTTTATCTGATGTATATAGTTTATTGCTTTTTGCAAATTTTTATCATCTTCAAATATTTCAATTGATGGAATTTCAATATACGGAGCAATCACTTTACAAATATTAACCACAAGCTGCGTATTTGAAATCAAATTATTTGCTAAACATTCTTCTACTTGATTAATAAAAACTTCCTTATTTTCTACAGCTTTTACATATATCTGTAAAAATTTTGCAAAATGTTTAAAATATTGTTTATTATCCCCAAGCTTTTTCAGAAATTCTATATAGCAATTTCCCGCATTTGCATAATCTTCTTTTTTGACATACATATCTCCCAAGAATTTTTCAAAAATATTTTCTTGTGGATATGCTTCCTTTGCTTCTAGTGCACAATCTATAGCTTCATCAATTTGACCACTATTTTTTAAGCTTAATATCCGTTTTGAATAGTCATACTTAGTCATTGTCCTATTCAACATCTCCCTTCACTTTTTCTTATTATACCAGTTCAACTCGCAGATGTATATTATATTTTCCACTCCACCTCCACTCTCCCATCATCATACACATATATTCCCTGCACATATTCTTCCAGCATTTCTCGTGTCAGCTTCTCATAGCCTAAATACTTCAACATCTGCTCCACCGGAACATTCTTTTTCATCAGGATGTCTTTCTCAGCGTTTATTAACTCAGCCAACTCCTGCACACGCTTCTGCAGTCGTTCTCTTTCTTCTTCCAACTGCTTCTTGGCTTCCATAAACTGGTTCTGGTTCATCTGTCCCTCGTGATACTTCTCATAGTTCTGGCGGTTCCGGATTTTTATTTGTTCTTGACACTTTTCACAATCTGCACTTTCCGTCTTATAGGCTTCTATACTGTCCTCATGCTGTTTTCTCATGGATTGCTGCATCTGTTCTTGGCTGATATTCTGACGTAAGTAAGCCTTTATTTCTGCCAGCACGATATGCTCCAGCATTTTGTTATCCGCTTTCCCGGCAAAACATTCTGTATCTTCTTTTCCTTTACTGTAAGCACAGCTATAAAGAATATGATCATGAATCGGACTGCTTGAAGTCAGGCTTCTGCGACAATTCCCGCATTTTACATAGCCACCTAACAGTGTTGTTTCCCTGTCAAATTTGCTTTTCTTGGTGTATCTGATCTGCAGGGACTGTGCTTTTTCAAAAACTTCTTTTGATACGATCGGCTCATGGTGATTTTCCATCACTTTCCACTGATTTCTCGGCACTGGTACTT
>ERZ773162.181-NODE-181-length-84073-cov-82.709003_pt1 | contig 84073 bp, 81 predicted proteins | sample MGYA00511113_ERZ773162 | MGnify/ENA primary metagenome ERZ773162 (study PRJEB29015, sample SAMEA2737807) | human gut metagenome | biome: human gut; feature: human-associated habitat; material: faeces | place: China | collected 2012 ... | reverse complement strand
TCTCAAAAAATCAAAGAAAATGGGAACGCCTATCAGCCAGAGGAAAAAACGGTAAAAAAAACCGCTGTTGCATGGTTGGGGTGCCTTCCATGTAGCAGCGGTTCTTGCTGTGGTTATTATTTCATTCGTTTTCTTAATATCCGGCGATAATTTGTTTCTCCCTTTGGTGCGTCCTGTATAATTTCCAACACACCATCTTCAAGCATTTTATCAATGCGATTAGAAATCCATACATCACTAATTCCAAGTTGATATTTTCCTAAAACATTACCTATAACAATAGCCATTTTGAATTGCTCTGGCTGTTCCGCAATTTCACGAAGAATGAAACTATCATATATATCTTCTGAAACACTTTGCAATTTACCATTTAGCATTGCACGCAAAGGTGCATTTTCATTTTGAAGTTGATTCCATTTCATAGCACAAGCTGAAAGAAATACAGGCTTAGCTTTTTCTTGTAGAGTTATATATTTTCCCCATTCGCCAGGAGAAACCTCACCCCATGCTATTTTGGATGTCATAGTATTTTCTTTTCCATATTCCCAGGCAGGTAACTTAACCAAATAAATTGTTGTCTGACAGTTTAATGGTCGAAGTTGTTTCATAAGCCAGTACATACCGCAAAGTTCATCCGGATTATAGCTATACCAAATACGAACTTCTTCCCCAGCTACATATCGTTCAATAACCGAAGACAATGTAGTTTTAATTTTCTGTATTTTTTCTTCAACCTGATAGTCTAAATCCTCTACAAACCAGACAGACAGCATTTTCTTGAGAACATTTTTCCGCTGTTCGCCAATTCCATTATCAGAAATATCTCCCACACTAAGAGCCATATCAAAACAATAAACATCACTGCTCTTGCCTCCCAATGGAATAGCATTCTCCCAAGCAATATGTTCTTGTTCCTGTGCTTGAATTTGTGCTTCTTTCATTTCATCTGAAGATGGAACACTCCCATCTTCGTGCCTCATAAAGACCGAAACTGCACTTCCTCTATACTTTCCCTTACCGTAAGTTTGGGCAATTTTCAAACTTCCACAGGCACTTTCACCAAATACAATTTCAATCATCTTATATACCTCCGATTTAATTACTCCCGTATGAATAAATTATATCATGCAAAACAATTTCTTCTGCCCGGTTGTGAATGTTATTACAACGCTGCACCCATTCCATTTGTTGAGTTCGCTTCAATTCCTCTGTCACGCCCTCGGTGGCTTTCATCTGCTCCATGATAGTGTCTAACCGTTCCTGTGCCTGTTCGTTCAGGTCTGCAAGATATGTCCACAATTCTCCGGTCAGTATCAATGTATTCAATCTGGCTGGGTGGACTTCCCTTAAATATTCCCGGTGCATCCGTCCGTACTTTCCGATAGGGCGGTGTTCCTCCGGCAGTTTCAAGTCCGGGATGTAGTAATCTCCGACAAGGATATAATCAATTCCGTTTTCCGTTATTCTTGGTTTCAATTCGCTCATGTTCCTTACCTCCTGTGGAAGCAGGCTCGTCTGGTACTAACTCAATCACATCGGTAATCTCACAATTCAGCGTTTCGCAGATACGGGCTAATGTATCCATGCTGATGTGCTTTCCCTCTTTGCTCATGTTGGCAATCATATTTGTTGTCATACCAGCAGCAAGCCTTAAATCCTCTTTCCTCATATCACGCTCTAACAGTGTGTGCCAGAGTGGTTTATAGCTGATGTGCATATTGTTTTCCTGCCTTTCTATCCATACCACCGGGGCGGCTGCCCCGGCAGGAACTTTTCTCTTATTATAGCACCAATCTTGTGAAATCACAATTTATTCTTGTATCCTGCCGCTGATACCGTCTGGATTGGTTTTCCTTTCTTTTTTGTTCCCTTTAATTAGCCATGAACTGCTTCATGCCCTGAGACTTGGCACCAGGGTTGTCGTTGCCGTAGCCTTCCAGCAGGTTGATCGCTCCCCAGATGCCGAGGCCGGCACCCAGTGCGATAACGAGGGTCTGAAGAACGGTTACTGCGCTGTTGAAAAATGCCATAAATGTGTTCCTCCTTGTACGTTGTGCCCTTATGGGCTGATGAATAGTGATTTTCCATCTGCATGTGCACCTGCAAATGGGCAAACATATAGCCAAGTCTCCAATCCCAATCAGAAACCTGGCTATGTAAAGAGGCGGCAGCTCGCCGCCCCTTCTTATTCTGTTGTCAGCAGCGCACCCATGACATCTTCGTCACCGGAACAAACTTACTTGGCATGATCTGCATCAACCACTTCGTACTTATCACCGGGCTTGAGTTTCAGCCGATGGTCAAGAAACGCCTCGATGCTGAACGTGTTTTTCTTATCAGCACCGGCAGTGAGCTTGTAGTTCGGATGCTGGGTCAGATCATATTTATCTGACTTGAACGGTCTCACACCGCGCAGTTGCAAAATGCACTTACCGCCATCCAACACAGACAGTTCATCCACCGAGGCCAGGTCATGCCCGACTTTTTGGTAATTGGTGCCGTAGGATGGGCTATTACCTCTGGTATCGGAAGTGTTGTACAGATCAATCGTTTCTTTCCCCAGTGCCTGATTCAGCTCTTTCAGCGTAGTCGGCTCCGAACCGCCAAGAAAAATACGGGAATCCATATTGCCGATGATGGTATCGGCATTGTCCTTGTAGATTGCCTTCAACTGGCTCTGTGCCTGAAGCACCAGACACGCCGAGATTTCTCTTGATCGGATGGTGGCTACCAGCTTTTCCAGATTCGGAATCTGACCAATGTTCGCACACTCATCAATCAGGCAGCGCACATGCACCGGCAGTCTGCCGCCGTAAACATCATCCGCTTTTTCGCACAGCAGGTTAAACAGCTGTGTGTAAATCATGGAAATCAGGAAATTAAAAGTCGGGTCTGTATCGCTCATAATGAGGAACAGAGCCGTTTTCTTATCTCCCACCGTATCCAGCGACAGCTCATCGTACATAGTGATATCACGGACTTCCTCAATATCGAAGGGAGCAAGACGTGCGCCGCAGCTCACCAGAATCGACTTTAAGGTCTTGCCCGCCGCCAGCTTGAACTTGGCATATTGGCGGACAGCAAAGTGGTTCGGTTTTTTCTTTTTCAGAGCTTCAAACATCTGATCCACTGGATTCTGAAAGGTTTCATCATCCTCGCGTACTTCCATCGCATTCAGAAATTCAATCAGTGTTGCAAAGTTCTGCTCTTCCAGCGGTGCCTCATAGTGGATATAACCAATCAAAGCACAATACAGCAAGGTCTCTGCCTTCGTCCAGAATTCGTCACCGGCCTTGCCGTCCCCTTTGGTGTTGGCAATGAGCGTTGTGGTCAGCTTCAAAATATCCTTTTCGCTGTGAATATACGCGAAGGGATTATAATGCATCGACTTTCTGAAATTGATAGTATTGAAAATCCGGATACTGTATCCGTTCTTCAAAAGGGCTTGGCCGCAGTCGATTACGATATCGCCTTTCGGGTCAGTGACCACATAGGAACTGTGGCATTGTAAAAGATTGGGTTTAAGCCAAAACCGGGTCTTGCCGCTGCCGGAGCCGCCCACCACCAGCACGTTTTTGTTTCGGGCATTTGCCGGATTCTTCGGGCGGTTGCCCATCATCAGCCGCTCCGTCCGGGTCAGAATCACATTGTTTGCAAACACTGGATCTTCAAACGGTTCGATGTCTTTCTGCGTACCCCAACGAGCAGAGCCATACTCCATGCCATGGCGATATTTCTTGGCATTTTTGCCTTTCAGGTACACAGCAAGCCGCAAACCCGCTCCGCAGCACACACCAATCAGCAAATCCATCGGATGCAGACTTGGCATCGGATTGGAAAAGGCTGCACCCAGGGCAGAAAGAAAGCCGAGGAGCTTTTCAGACATGTCTGCGCCCTCGGCAATTCTCCACGCTTCTCCCAGATTGGTACATACAAGACCGGCAATGAAGTACGGCAGGTTCAGGAGCAGCTGCTTCTTTGTCTTATTACTCATAGATCACGCTCCTGACTTTTGTGGCGAACCTTATCCGGAAGAATTGCAGCAACCAGCTCTTTGAGCTTGTTAAGCTGCTCCAGAACACTCGGTTTTTCCTTTGTTTTCAGCTTTCGGTTGGTGAATTCCTCAAAAGCGGAAGTCAGTGCATCCGCATCCTTCGCCTTAAAGAACACCGTGTACTTGGGTGGCATTACATTTTGGTCTTTCGTAATGGCATAATCCACACCATATTTCCGTGCCACCTGTTCAAAGCCTTTCAAATCCGTTTTCTCAATGGGGATACTGCTGACTCCCTGATTCTGACCGATCAGTTCTTTGATGCTCTGCTTTCCAACCGGCAGCTGCGCTGTTTTCTGAGCCACCTTTGCCTGATGGTGCCGTTTCCACGCATTATAGCCATTCACGATGGTGCGAAAGGTCAATTTCGTGGTGCTGATTGCCAGATTGACGGTACGATTTTCAACTTCTTCCTGCATGAATCTCCGCCTCCTTCCTTACAAACTGTCCCGGTCCGGTGCAGGTTTGCTCTTTTCTTGGGGCTTTGCAGCCTTTTCCTCCATCTTCTTCACCATGTCATCCGGAACCGGAATCGCCATGATGCTGCGACCCATACGAACGAACATCTGGGGCTGATGGAACTGTTCCTCAAATTTCTGCATCTGCTCCGAAGTCAGAGAACCAAAGTCATCCTCTGTCAGCCCTACCACCAGAAAATCACCGGCATAAATGTCCTGCATATCCCCGTCTTCGGTGTAAATCGCACGGTTCAGCGGCAGACCATTGATTTTGCCGGATTCATTCAGAATAATGGCCACTTCATCCTCAAATGGATAGGTGACTTCAATATCGCCGCCGACCATGGCCTGCAAATCTTCCAGCTCCGTGCCAACACTGATTTTCTTCGGATAGGCATTGGGCTGTACCAGCAGCACATCCATTGTCCTGGTCTCTGCCAATTCATGTTCTCCCACGGTCTTGAAATCCACACCGGTGAAATCGCCGGAATCCAGAACATAGTCCTGATTGTTCCACGCCTGCGTCACCATGCTTTCCGCATCTTCCTGTGAGGCAGCTTCCACGGAAACCTTTCTCTGGAGAGTCTCTGTAATCTCCACATCAAATTTCTTCATAGGCACCTCCTTAGATCAGGCGCAGTGCCGGAACCAACTCGCCGCCAATGGAAACCACCGTCAGGTTCTCGTTCACATAGTCGATGGTGCGTTCCAGCGTAAACAGATTGATGCTGCATTCGTTGCCGTTCTGGTCGATTTCCGAAACCTCCGCAGCTCCCAACAGATAGCGGGTTCTGTCAGTCTCGATCACATCGCTCTTATCATAATGGAGAAGCAGTTCCCCATCTGCCACCAGATCAGCCTCCATCTCATCGTAAACATCCTCAAAGATGTCTCGACTGCCATCCTCGGTCAGGAGTTCGCCGCCAGCCCCCGGCAGGATCACCATCACAATGCGCTCCTTCGGGCGATCTTCACGGATTGCCTCCAGCATCAGCCAGTTATGAAGCATCGCAATGGACTTCTCAAACATGGGATCATCCATCGGATTGGGCTGCGATGCACCGTGCGGGCAGTTCTTGCAATCCATGCTGCACACTGCGTTGTTCTGATTCTTCTTAAAGTTCATCATCATAAAAATCTCCTTCTCATCGTTCCATATCTCGTTGTTTACTTCGCTGCCATTTTTCCAGCAGCCGGATAATCGTGTCCTGCATCTGCTTCGGCGTATAGGATTTCGGGAAATACTTCCGAAGAACCTCGTTTTTAATCGTCACATGGTCAAGCTCATCCTTTTTGATTTCATTCATCACTTCACACATGGCATCCAAGGTACAGCCGCCCTCCTGCGAGAGCTTTTTCAGCCGCTGTGCCTGCGACAGGGATGGAGATGCCTGTGCATAGTCCATTGCCTCCAGAAATTTCTTCTGTTCAGATGGTTTCAGATAAGACAGCTCTACCGCCGGATTGAAGGCGATTTTCTTCTCATCCACCATGTCCAGAATTTCAGGAATCAGATTGGTAAGGCGGATAAACCGCTGAACTTGCGTTTTACTTTCATTCGCATCATCAGCTAACTGGTTCACAGCCCACGACTTCTGACCAACTTGGTCAGAAGTTAAATCTCCGCGTTGTCCCTGATGCTTCATCGCTTCCAACTTCATCTTGTAGGAAAACGCTCTCTCACTGGGAAGGATATTTTCCCGCTGCAAGTTGCTGTCCACCATAAAGATGATTGCCGCATCATCATCCATTTCCTTAACGATGACCGGCACTGTCTCCAAACCTGCCAGCTGCGCCGCATGAAGTCTGCGGTGTCCCGAAAGGATTTCGTAGCCGCCTTCCGGGTCAGGTCGGACAATCAGCGGTGATACCACACCGATCTGCTTGATGCTCTCCACGGTCTGTTCCATCAGCTCATCGTCCAGCACCTTAAAGGGATGACCTTCAAAGGGATGCAGGTCAGAAAGCGGCATCTCCGTCCGCTGCTCCTTAGCCGCAGCGTCGGCAGCTGAGCCACTGTGGTTTTCTGTTGTAATACTGGTTTTTGCTTTTGCCATTCAGCTTCTTAACCTCCTTCCAGCGGTGATAGATGTCATTCTTACCTGCGAAAAACGCCTTTTTTGCCTTGCACTTCATAGTTCAAGTACCTCCTTAACGACCTGCTGTTTTTCTTTTCCAATGCTCTTTCTGCGGTCCTCTCCGCTGATTCGCACCGGCGTACACATTTCCAAAATCCTGCTGTAAATCCGGGCGTATGCCACATCCTCCGGATTGCGGATTTCAGCAATCTTCAGATTGGTTGTGATAATGACCGGAAGTCCGGACTTGTACCGCTCATCAATAACGGCGTAGACCTGCTCCAGCGCATATTCGGTGCTGCGCTCAATTCCCAGATCATCCAGAATCAGCAAAGAATAGTTGGAAAACGAAGCGATATACCGGTATCGTTCTTCCGAATACATGGCACCCATCTGGTTCAGGATTTTGGAGAAGTTCGTCATCAAAACCGGAATGCCCTGATCCAGCAGCGCATTTGCTATACACGCCGCCACAAAGGACTTTCCGGTTCCGACATCTCCCCATAACAAAAGGCCAAGGTTTTCAGCCTTGACCTTTTTCCACTGCTCCACATAGCGTTTTGCCATCTGGATATCCTTGTTGTCTTCTGCAACGGCAAAATTCCATTCCAGAAGATGCTTTTCCTGAATCCCCGTTGCTTTCAGCTGTCTGATTTTACGCTGCCGCTCCACCAGCTCATCCTGGCGTTTCTTTTCCACCATTGCCTCCTGCTGGCATCTGCAAAGGCAGGGAACAATCCTGTCTCTGCCCCAGAGCTTTACCCTGCACTGCACCGGCGTGTGGCAATTCCGGCAATACAGCAGTCCGTCCTCGCCCTGGTATTCCCGCTCTCCGGGTTCTTTCGGCGTAAAGAGCGAATCCAACGCCGCATTCAAAATTTCAGGCACCATGTCGCTCATAGGCTGTCTCCTTCCTCAAATGTGTAGTCTGCCGGGTTATACTTCGGCTTTTCTCTCTTTGCCCAGCTCCGGATTGTGGCAAGGTGATTTTTGTAGCTCCTGCCGGTGGAGGCCATATACTCAGAGAGCCGTTCAACCCGCATCTGATAATCTCTTGGGAACTCCTGCCGGAGCTTACTGTATTCCGTGTCAGAAAGAAGGACATTTTCGTATGAGCCATACCGGTGCTGGATTTCCTTCTTCTCTCTTTTATTGATTGTTTCAGTACTTGTTCTATTAGTACTTAATTGCGCGGGATTTTCCGTAACCGGTGTGTCCGTATCCGGATTTACCGTATACGGCTTTTCCGTACACGGTGATTCCGAACACGGCTTTTTCCTTGGCATCTCATAAATCACATACTCCGCTCTGCCCATCCGACCGTTACTCTCACGCTGCTGGTTCCTTTCCAGATACCCAAGACGCTCCAGCTCTTTTAGAGCCGTAAGCACCCCATCTACGCCATCCGGCGTAATCGAAGATAACCCCCGTACCGAATAGTTCCATGTGTCCGGCAAACTGAGCAGCATAGAGAGAAGTCCTTTCCCTTTCAGGCTGAGACCCTGATCGCGCAGGTGGTAATTGCACATCGTTGTGTAATTGCTGTTCTTCTCAACCCTGAATACCGGCATGGTGCTCACCATCCTTTTTCGCAGGCTCCGCTTTTTTCTTCGGACATTTGCGCGGACGATCTTCGCTGTCCTCCCGGCGATGGTATTTGCCGGTATCCTGCATCATGCGTTCAAACGCCTGAAGGCGTCCCTCTGTAAAAAGCGTCATTCGACCACACCCCATTTCTTAAACAACTTGAAGAGATGATTCTTTCCCTTGCAGGTCACTCTCGTCTGCTGCACCAGTTTTCCGCTTCTGCCGTAGCAATCCCGGACAATAAAATAGCCCCTTGCAGATTTGTCTGCAAAAGGCATCAGCCAGCCACTCGGACTGCGGTACAGATAGCGATGATCCAGTAAGAGAGCCACTGCCGTCTTCTCCGGGATTCCGATTTCCTTACAGAAATTCCGGATGCAGGTACAATCCTCCGAGTTCACAAAGGTGTCGAAGTAGTCTGCCTTGGGCTGTGCCGCATCCAGCTGTTTGCGGATACCCTCAAGCTGCTCCCTCTCGGCTACAAGCTCCTGTGCCAGGGTGTAGATGACCTCCGGATGCTGAATCACCTGATCCAAAATGGAATCGCTCATATACACACCATGCTTGCGGATAGAAGGGAGAACTTCATCAAACACCCAGTGTTCAAATCGTTCTGCCGATGGCAGCTTGCTGTGAACGATCAGCCGGTAAACATCACCTTCTGTGATAAAGGCGATTTCAACGACCTGCTCTCCAGCATCCCCATACTGATTCACCTTCTGAACGACCCCCTCACGTTTCGTTAGGGGGCCTCTGCAATGGCGTCTCACTGCAGCGTAGGGATTCACATACCCCAACGCTTTCGCCACGTCGCTTGCACAGAAGAATGTCTTGCCTGCCTCCTGAAACAACCGGATCGAACCAAACTCTTGGTTCTCGAACACCTCCGTCATCTGCCTCGACTGTCCGCCATAACTGCCCACATCGGTGTCATGGGTCTTCTGATTGAAATCCGTCATACCTGTTACCTCCTACTCAAATTTGTCTCGCCGGATTTCAGGCGAAAAAAAAATAGAGCCTTGACCCATTCTCGTTTTCAAAGAATGAGCCAAGGCTCTATGTAAATCAGTCAAGTATGTGTTCGTCCGTCGATGGCAAAATTGGACTTCATTTGCTCCTATTGTCCACCAGTAATTTAACCCATAAGAGGTCAAAATGGGCTTGTCCACCAGTAATTTGACCACTATAAACCCATAAATTTCCGTTCAAATTCCATCAAAACCGAACAGTCCAGGCAGAATTTTGGGTATAGAAAAAGCCCGGAAAATAGCGCATTTCCGGGCTTTTTTAGCATTTTGAAGTTGTCGATTATCGCTTGCTGAACTGCGGTGCGCGACGAGCGGCTTTGAGGCCGTACTTCTTGCGCTCCTTCATACGAGGATCGCGGGTCAGGAAGCCTGCCTTCTTCAGAGTAGCGCGGTTCTCATCGCTCTGCTGCAGCAGGGCGCGGCTCAGGCCGTGGCGGATAGCGCCAGCCTGGCCGGAAACACCGCCGCCGGAAACGCGGACGACGACGTCATACTTGCCCTCGAGGCCCAGCAGGACCAGCGGAGAGCGGACGATCAGCTTCAGGGTCTCCAGACCGAAGTAGTTGTCGATGTCACGGTCGTTGATGGTGACCTTGCCAGTGCCCTGGTAGACGCGCACGCGGGCAACGGAATCCTTACGACGACCAGTGCCGTAGAAATAAGGTTTGGTTTCGTACATGTTCGATTGCCTCCTTCTTAGAACTCGATCTTCTCGGGCTTCTGAGCTGCGTGAGCGTGCTCGGCACCCTGGTAGCAGTGCAGGCGGGTCAGAGCCTTAGCACCGATGGTGTTGGAAGGGATCATGCCCTTGACAGCGTAGGTCATAGCCAGATCGCTGTTCTCAGCCATCAGCTTGCTGTACTGGACCTTCTTCAGGCCGCCGATGAACTTGCTGTGGGTGATGTGGAACTTCTGCTCAGCCTTCTTGCCGGTCAGAACAGCCTTGTCGCAGTTGATGACGACGACGAAATCGCCGCAGTCAACATTGGGGGTATAATCGACCTTCTGCTTGCCGCGCAGCAGAACAGCAGCCTCAGCAGCGACGTGGCCCAGGCTCTTGCCGGCAGCGTCGAGCAGATACCACTTGCGCTCGACTTCAGCGGGCTTGACGAGAGTAGTGCTCATATCTATTTCCTCCTGATAAGTGTTTCAACGGTTCAATGCACCTTTTGGGGCGCGAGTGTCAGTATACATCACAAGAACGCCCCTGTCAACATCATTTTTCGATTTTTTCAGCTCAGTTTTTTGAATCTCTTGTTTTCTCTTGTTTTTTCTTGAAATCTCGTGTTTTCTCAAATCGCATTTTCGTTTCTGTTTTTGCGGCAGAGCGCTACAATTTCAGTCCCGAGTATGTTATACTAATAAAGATGCAGCCCCACCCCCGGGGCTGAGCCTTACATTTATAAGGAGGACATTCCTTCATGCCGAAAGACATCCACCAGCGCGACACCGCGCAGCAGCGCTCTTCCCGCCTGCTGCTGGCCATGGGCATCATCGTCCTGCTGGGCGCACTGGCCTATTTTGTACTGACCCTCGTGGTCAACCGCCGCACCCCCGCTTCGCCTGACACCCGCTACACCGCCGAGAACGGCATTTCCGTCTACTACGAGTCTGCCGTCTGGCCGGTGTGCGAGATGACCGAGGACTCCACCCTTGGCCGTGCGCTGGAACTGGCCTCTGCCCAGAGCAGCGACGACGCCAACTATCAGGTCGTGCTCTTCCAGAAAGGCACGAAAGACACCTATGAGGACTTCATCGGCCAGTCGGAAAAAGAGCTCAAGCAGGCTTACGGCGTCATCAGCCCCCGAAAAGTCAATCTGAACATCGACGGTGCCGCCGTCACCGCCGTGCGCTGTGATATTCAGGCTTACTACGCCGTGCTGGCCACCATCGAGTACGACAACGGCGACGTCATCTATGTCTCCGGCCTGACCAAGCTGGCCTCCATCAGCGACATCGTCAACCTCATGGAGAGCGTGAGCCTGTCATGAGCGACACGAAAGCGATGCAGCGGCTCTGCGGCCTGATGCGCAAAGCCGTCCAGCAGTACGAGATGCTGGCCCCCGGCGACCGCGTTCTGGTGGGCGTTTCGGGCGGCAAGGACAGCGTAGCTTTGACCATCGGTCTCGCGCGGCTGCGGCAGTACCTCGGCTTTCCGTTCGAAGTCGTGGCCGTCACCCTCGACCCCCAGTTTGGCGGCAAGCCGGTGGATTACTCCGCGCTGGAAGCGCTGTTCCGGCGGTACGATGTGCCTTACGAGGTGCGCCGCACTCTTATCGGCCCCATCGTCTTCGACTACCGGAACGAGAAGAATCCCTGCTCCCTCTGCGCCAAGATGCGCCGGGGCGCGCTCCACGCCGCTGCCGAAGAGCTGGACTGCAACAAGGTGGCGCTGGGACATCATCTGGACGACGCCATCGAGACGTTTTATATGAACCTCTGGCGGGAGGGCCGCATCGGCTGCTTCTCGCCGGTGACAGAGCTGTCCGACCGGGGGCTGACCCTCATCCGGCCTCTCCTGCTCGCCACCGAGCAGGAGGTGCGCTGTGCAGTGAAGGAAGAAGGCTTTCCCATCGTCAAGAGCCGCTGCCCTGCCGACGGCGTGACCACCCGGGAGGACACGAAAAACTTTGTCCGGGAGCGGTGCCGCACCGACCGTGCTTTCCGGCAGAAGACCCTTCACGCTCTGCAGGAGAGCGGCATCGACGGCTGGCGTCCTTTGCACCCGGCCCGTACATCAAAAAAGGAGGACACAGCCCATGCAGATGCCCGCATTTGAAAAACACGTCTGGGCCGAGATAGACCTTGACGCCCTGCGCCACAACTTCCGCGCCGTGAAGGCCCGGGCCGGGGAGATGCCTCTGTGCGCTGTCGTCAAAGCCGACAGCTACGGCCACGGTGCCGTAGAGTGTGCCAAGGTCTTTGCTGAAGAGGGGGCCGCGTGGCTGGCTGTGAGCTGTCTGGCGGAAGCCCGTCAGCTGCGCAAAGCCGGGCTGACGCTGCCCATCCTCATTCTGGGCCATGTGGAGCCGGGCCGTGTACCCGTCCTCATCCAGGAGGACATCACCGCCGCCTGCTACTCCCTGCCCCAGGCCAAGGCCCTCAGCGAGGCCGCCTGCACTGTCGGCGGAAAAGTCAAAGTCCACCTCAAGGCCGACACCGGCATGGGCCGCATCGGTTTTGCGCTCCGCACCGACTTTGACGCGGCGCTGGCCGGGATGCTGGAAGCCTGCCGCCTGCCGGGGCTGGAGGTGACCGGCCTGTTCCAGCACTTCGCTGTGGCCGACGAAGGCAGCGCCGACAGCGTGGCTTATACCAGCCAGCAGCACGAGCTCTTCGTCCGGGCCTGTCAGGGCCTTGCCGAGGCCGGTTTTGAGCCTGCCGTCGTCCACTGCGACAACTCTGCCGGGGTGATGCTCCACCCCGACTGGCCCGCCGGACTGCCCCGCACCCACTGCATGGCACGCCCTGGCATCATCCTCTACGGCTTCGACCCCAGCGATGAAGTCCGCTTCGGCATCTTCCGCCCGGTGATGAAGCTCAAGACCATCGTCAGCATGGTCAAGGAGATGCAGCCCGGCCAGTCAGCCAGTTACGGACGCCGCTTCACCGCGGAAAAGCCCACCAAGGTCGCCACCCTCTGTGCCGGTTACGCCGACGGCTACCCCCGCCTTTTGAGCTGCGGCAAGGGCATCGTGGAGATAAAGGGTATGCCCTGCCCGGTTCTGGGCCGGGTCTGCATGGACCAGATCATGGTGGATGTCTCCGCCCTGCCCGACGTGCAGGAAGGGGACGAAGCCATCCTGTGGGGCGGCGAAGTGAGCGACAGCGCCGAGACCATCGCCCACAAGACCGATACCATTTCTTACGAGGTGCTCTGCGGCGTTTCCCGCCGGGTACCCCGCGTTTATCTGGAAAACGGCGGCATCAAAGCTGTCGAGGACTGGATCCTATAAATTTCGGAGGAACTACATGGCAAGAGACAACATCCGCAACTTCTGCATCATCGCGCACATCGACCACGGCAAATCCACCCTCTCCGACCGCATCCTCGAGCTGACCAAGAGCGTGGACGAGCGGACGATGGAGGACCAGATTCTCGACAACATGGACATCGAGCGGGAACGCGGCATCACCATCAAGGCCCGCGCCGTCACCATGAACTACACCGCCAAGGACGGCAAGGTGTACGAGTTCAACCTCATCGACACCCCGGGCCACGTGGACTTCGCTTACGAAGTCAGCCGCAGCCTCGCCGCCTGCGAGGGCGCTATCCTCGTGGTGGACGCCACCCAGGGCGTGGAGGCCCAGACCCTCGCCAATACCTATATGGCGCTGGAACACGACCTCGAGCTGGTGCCTATCCTGAACAAGATCGACCTGCCCTCTGCCCACCCGGACGAAGTAGCACAGGAAGTGGAGGACGTCATCGGCCTGCCCTGCCTCGACGCGCCCCGCGTCTCGGCCAAGACCGGCCTGAACATCGATCAGGTGCTGGAGCGTGTGGTCAGCGACATCCCCGCCCCCACCGGCGACCCGGACGCCCCCCTCAAGGCCCTCATCTTCGACAGCATCTACGACAGCTACAAGGGCGTCATCGTCTATATCCGCGTCTTTGAAGGTACGGTCAAGCCCGGCGACACCATCCGCCTGATGGCCACCGGCGCACAGTTCACGCTGGTGGAAGTGGGCCACATGGGCGCTACCAGCCTGACCCCCTGCGACCAGCTGCAGGCTGGTGAGGTCGGCTATCTGACCGCCAGCATCAAGACTGTGCAGGACACCCGCGTCGGCGACACCGTCACCCTGGCCAACGATCCCACCCCCGAGGCTCTGCCCGGCTACCGTCAGGTCAAGCCCATGGTCTTCTGCGGCATCTACCCCGCCGACGGCGCAAAGTACCCCGATTTGAAGGACGCGCTGGAAAAGCTGCAGCTCAACGACGCCTCCCTGACCTTTGAGCTGGAAACCAGTGCCGCGCTGGGCTTCGGCTTCCGCTGCGGCTTTCTTGGCCTGCTCCACATGGAGATCATCACCGAGCGTCTGGAACGCGAGTTCGACCTCGACCTCATCACCACCACACCCAGCGTCCGCTATCGTCTGACCCTGACCGACGGCACCGTGGAGATGATAGACAACCCGTCCAGCTACCCCGACCCCTCCAACATCGTCAAGCAGGAGGAGCCCTTCGTGGACGTCCACCTCTACACCCCCAACGAATACGTCGGCAGCCTGATGGACCTGTGCCAGAACAAGCGCGGCGTCCTCATCGACATGAAGTATATGGATGATGTGCGTGTGGACCTGCACTACGCCCTGCCGCTGGGTGAGATCGTCTACGACTTCTTCGACGCCATCAAGAGCCGGAGCCGCGGCTACGCCAGCTACGACTACGAGTTCAAGGAGTACCGCGAGAGCGACCTCGTCAAGCTGGACTTCCTGCTCAACGGCGACCCCGTGGATGCTCTGTCCATGATCGTCTTCCGCGACAACGCCTACGCCAAGGGCCGCCGCATCTGCGAGAAGCTGCGGGACAACATCCCGCGCAACCTCTTCGAGATCCCCGTTCAGGCTGCCATCGGCGGCAAGATCATCGCCCGCGAGACGGTCAAGGCCATGCGCAAGGATGTGCTGGCCAAGTGCTACGGCGGCGACATCTCCCGCAAGAAAAAACTGCTGGAAAAGCAGAAAGAGGGCAAAAAGAAGATGCGCCAGCTGGGCAGCGTCTCCCTGCCCAGCGAGGCGTTCACCGCCGTGCTCAAGCTCGACAGCGACGACGATTGATATTGATTTTTCCGCTCCCCTCCCGCCCAGAGGGGAGTTTTTTTCATGTCTGGCGGGCGGCTAAGAATCTTAGTTCAAATCTTGACCTTTCTTCCGACATTGTGTACAATGAGACTATACTAAATCAGGTTGTCATTTTATGTCATTTGGTGGCGAACAGAGGAACTTTTCGCACCCAGAAATAAAACGAGAAGGAATGGATGCAACGATGCGGATCGCGATGGTGGGGCATAAGCGTGTTCCCTCACGGGAAGGCGGCATTGAGGTCGTGGTGGAAGAACTGGCGGCGCGGATGGTCATACACGGCCACACCGTCACCTGCTACAACCGCTCCGGCCATCACGTCAGCGGCAGAGAATATGACGCTGAGCATCTGGACGAGTACCGGGGCATCCGCCTCAAGCATCTGCCCACCATCGACCGCAAGGGCCTCGCAGCTGTGACATCCAGCTTCTTCGGCTGCCTTGCGGCGGCTTTCGGCCCCTATGACGTGGTCCATGTCCACGCGGAAGGCCCTGCCATGTTCTCCTGGATCCCCCGCCTGACCGGCAAGCGGGTCATCCTGACCATCCACGGTCTGGACTGGGCGCGGGACAAGTGGAAGGGTTCCTTCGGCTCCTGGTACATCCGCATGGGTGAAAAGACTGGTGCGCGGTGCGTCCATGAGATCATCGTGCTCAACCACAGCACCCAGAAATACTTTCTGGACACCTATGGCCGCACCACCCACTATATCCCCAACGGCGTCAACCCTGCGGCCCCTGTCCCCGCCGACATCATCCGGGAAAAGTACGGCCTCGAAAAGGACTCCTACATCCTCTATCTGGGCCGGATGGTGCCGGAAAAGGGCTGTCACTATCTGGTGGACGCCTTCAAAAAGCTTGACACTGACAAAAAGCTGGTCATCGCGGGCGGCTCCTCCGACACCCACTGGTACATGGACGAGCTGAAAGAGCAGGCCGACGGCGATGAACGGGTCATCTTCACCGGCTTCGTGGACGGTCAGCTGCGGGAAGAGCTCTACAGCAACGCCTTCCTCTTCGTCCTGCCCAGCGACCTTGAGGGAATGCCCCTCTGCCTGCTGGAAGCCATGAGCTATGGCAACTGCGTCATCACCTCCGACATTGAGGAGTGCTGCAACGTCATCCACGACAACGGCATCGTCTTCCGCAAGGGCGATGTGGACGACCTCGCCCAGAAGCTCACCTACGCCCTCAGCCACCCCAACACCGTCCGGATGTTCAAGTGGCTCGCCGCCGAGTACGTCTGCACCCGCTTCCCGTGGGAGCGCATCGTGGAGGAAACGCTCACGCTCTACGAGAAAAAATAATGGCATTCAAAAAAACGCCTGCTGCATTCGCAGCAGGCGCTTTTCTCTTTAGCGCGAATTTTTCTGCATCCGGCGGTCACGCCCGCCGCGCAGAGTCTGGATAAAATCGAAATAGGCCAGTGCCAGCCGGTATTGCTTCCGTTTCAGGATGCACAGGCCCACCCACTGCCAGCTTGAATCTGCCATCTCCCGGCGGCTCTCGGCCAGCCACTTCGCCGCCCGGGGTCCCTCACAGGCCTTTCTCAGCCACTGGATGCGCTCAGCGTTCGGCATCGTGTCCCGGACGAAGGAGAGCTTGCGTGCTGATTCCAGCACGACACACAGTGCCTCCCGCCCGATAAGGTCGTCATACTCCCCAGGCGTCGGGGCATGGCGGCGCACCACCTCGTCGAACTCCGCCCGCCGGGCCGCGGCTTCGTCGCTGAAGTAGGCCTTCTGGAAGCTGGTCATGGTAGAGGACGGGCGGATATTATAGATGTAATAGGCGCTGCGGAGATAGACGATGCGCCGGAAGGGCGCGTCCAACAGCTGGGTAAAAAAGTAAGCGTCTTCGCCTACACGCAGCGTGGTAAAGCGTAAATCATATTTTTGCAGGTAGTCCCGGCGGCAGAACCGCACCCAGGGTACCGACTCATATTTGGCCTTCCGGAAATCCTGCCAGAATTCCTCGTAAGTATACACCCCGCTCAGCGCAGGCAGATTCGGCCCGCTGCGCCGCAGGGCGCTGCCGTCCTTATCGAGAAACTGCTTGTAGTAGCCATAGACCACCACGTCGGCGTCGGCCTCCCGGGCGGTGCGGAGGGCGTTTTCCAAAAGGTCCGGCAGTACTTCGTCGTCCGAGTCCACATAGCAGATGTACTCACCCCTTGCGTGGTCGAGGCCAAGGTCCCGGGCCGACCCTTGGCCGCCGTTTTCTTTGTGCAGCGCATGGATGCGGGCGTCCTTTACCGCATATTCGTCGCAGAGTTCTCCGGAGCCATCGGTGCTGCCGTCGTCCACCAGCCAGACCTCGAAGTCCTGCCATGTCTGGGCCTGTAGGGATGCCACACAGCGGGGCAGCAGCGTTTTGATGTTATAAACCGGAACGATGACCGAAACGTCGGGCATAACGGACTCCTTATCTCTTCTCGTACACCTTCAAAAAGCGGTCGGCGAGGGCGTCCCATGTGTTCTCATGGATGACCGTCTCATAGGCCGCCTGCTCCATCCGGGCCTTCTTTTCCGGGTCAGCGGCAGTGTCCAGCAGGGCTTTCGCCCAGCGGGCCGGGTCCGATTTTTCCAGCACAAGGCCGTTCTCACCGCTGCGCAGCAGCATATCCGCACCGCCGTTGGGGGTGGTCAGCACCACCCGGCGGAAGAACATCGCCTCCAGCAGCACCATGCCGAAAATTTCGTACTCCGTCGGCAGCAGGAAGAGATCCGCCTGCTGGTAGACCCCCTTCATCTGATACTGGGGGGCTTTTTTCTGCCAGAAGACGCAGCTTTCCAGCCCCTTTTCCCCGATGGCCGCTTTCACGCTGTCCACATACTCCGCGTCGCCGTCGCCGATGATGTAAAGGCAGGCGTCCGGGTCGCTTTTCCGCACTTCGGCCAGCACATCCAGCAGGAAGAAGGGGTCCCGCCGGGGCTCGATGCGGCCGATATAAAGCAGCTTCAGGCCCGTTTTCTGCGCCCGCATCTTCTGCTCGAGTTCCGTCTGCCCGGCGTCCGGGCGGTCACGCAGGAGTTCCGCGTCGATGCCGACGCCCACCGTCGTCACCTGCTCCGGCGAGAGACGCTTTTCCAGCAGAAATTTCCGGGCCAGCTCGCTCTTGGTCAGAAAACGGGTGCCACGGCGGCGGTAGCGCCCCACGAAGAGGGCGTCGAACACTCTGCACATCCGGTTATAGTTCTTGTTGAAGGGCGAGTAGTAGGGGCCGTGGTAGACCACCGTCTTTTCGGGGTATTTCCCCGCCAGATGCCACGAGAACATCTGGTTATACTCGGCGGTCTGCAGCACATCATACCGGGCAAAGAGCTTCTCCTGCCCTCCGAACCAGACGTTTTTGAGCAGGACTTTCCCGTGGCGGTAGAAGACGTTGATGGGCTTTGCACCCTCCACCTCGACCTTTACGGTCATCTCGTCGCCGTCCGTCCAGAACAGGATGTCGGTGGGATGGCCGCGCTTCACCAGCGCCTTTGCAAGTCCCACTTCCTGAATATTGTAGGTGTTCTTGGTCACGTCCAGCACGCTGGGCCAGGGGCGAACGATGAGTATTTTCATAGCGGTATCCTCACTGTCTGAGCTGGTCGGCAATATCGGCGTCCACGATCTCCTCGCCGGACTTATGGCGCAGCTGCTCCTGCGACGCGGCGCTCAGGCCGTTGTTGACCACGCAGTTGAGGTCGCAGGTGGAGCAGCGGTCCAGCTCTTCCTTCGACACCTTACCGTCCCGGTAGTCGCGGCAGACTTTCAGCTCATACATACTGTAAGGAGTCTTGGTGAACAGCGCCTTGAACTTATGGGTCAGTACCCAGAAGCCCGGCTTCCAGATATATTTGTGCATGGCCGGCGAGACGGAGCCGATCATCCAGCAGTCGCGGTCGCAGTGGCGCACCTTGGCGCGGACGGCCTCTGCCTCAGGGCTGCTCCACAGCTCGTCCCAGCTCTGGGTGTTCAGGTTGCCCATAACTTCCTTATCCTTGGTGCCGTTGCAGGGCATGACGTCGCCGTAGGGGTCGATGAAGAAGGTATCGAAACTCATATCACAGGGCAGCAGGCGCTTCTGGCCGTAGAGGTAGTTGATGAGGCCGTGGTTGAAGTAGGCGCGGAACCACTTTTTGGGCGAATTGCTCCGCAGCAGCTCGTTGATGAGAGCCTCAAAGTTTTTAGCCACCATGGGGCGGTCGTGGATGATGTTCTTGGCCTCCACGAAGTAGAAGCTGTTGTGCAGGGTGGCGGTGGCGAATTCCATCCCCATCTCATCCGACAGGCGATAGAGGGGGACGAGGTCGGGGGCGTTCTTGTCCTGCACGGTCATGCCGAAGCCCACATCCTTCATGCCCATCTCCCGGAGTTTTTTCAGGGTGGTGTAGCCGCGGTTGTAGCCGTCGGCGAGGCCGCGTATCTCGTTGTTGGTCTGCTCGAGGCCCTCGATGGAGATACGGATGCCGATGTCGGGGAACTCTTTGCACAGGTCGAGGATACGGTCGGTAAAGAAGCCGTTGGTGGAGATGACGATGCGGTCCGACTTCTTCCGCAGCTCCCGCACGATGTCCTTCAGATCCGTGCGGATAAAGGGCTCGCCGCCGGTGATGTTGGTAAAATACATGGGCGGCAGCTTGCGGATGGTCTCGAGGCTGATCTCTTCCTCGGGCTTCGAGGGTGCCTTATAGCGGTTGCACATGGTGCAGCGCGCGTTGCAGCGGTAGGTGACGATAACGGTTCCGTTCAGTTTCTTGGTTGCCATGAATCCTTCTCCTCCGTTTTTATCTCTGGTACAGGGGCATCAGTTTTTCCGCATATTCTTCCACAGTGTCAAAGCGGGTCGTCCCGCAGGCTCTGGTATAAGCGTCCAGCTGGGCGTGGTCATCCCAGAGGGTGTGTATCTTCTCTGTCAGCGCGTCCGCATTCCCGCTCTCGAACAGCTCGCCGTTCACGCCCGCGTCGATGAGCTCCGGGATGCCGCCGATGTCTGCGCCCAGCACCGGCGTGCCGTACATCAGCGACTCCATCACTGAAAAGGGGCAGTTCTCATACCACTCCGACGGGTAGACGCTGAGCCGCGCCTCCACAATGAGTTTTTCGAGGGCCTTGCCCGACTGGAACCCCACATTTTTCAGGTTCGGGATGCCGGCCAGCTCCCCTTCCAGCGGGCCGCTGCCCGCCGCCACAAAGGGGATGTCCGGCAAGGCCTTGCAGGCTTTCAGGAAGGTCTCGATGCCCTTTTCCTTCGCAAAGCGGCCGAAGTAGAGCACATAGTTCTGTTTTTCCACAGCCGGGGCTTTCTTTGTGGAAATAAAGTTGTGCATCGCCACCGTTTTCTCCCGCAGGATGGGGTCAGAGTCCAGCTTTTTCTTCATGAACTCCGAGCAGCAGACAATGGCGTCCAGCTTTTTGTAGACCTTTTTCCACCGCCAGAACGCAGCCTCCGCAAAGCCGATGGCGCTCTTGGCCGTAGAGCCGTGGATGCACTTATTCCGGATGCAGGACGTGCGCTTCCCGCCGAGGCAGTCCTCACAGACCTGTCCGTCCATCCGACAGCACATATGATTCGGGCAGACCAGCTGGTAGTCGTGGGCCGTGTAGAGGATGCGGCAGGCGTGTCCGCTCTCCTTCCGCCATTTGTCCGCCTCGAGGATGATGCTGGGCGTCAACTGATAGTTGAAATTGTTGAGATGGATAACATCCGGTCGAAAATCGTCCAGCACCAGCCGCAGCTTCTGCCGGGCCTCGGAAGAATAAATGGTCTTGAGCGGGTATGTAAGCTTCGTCAGCTTGCTGCCACCGTGAAAATCCATGCTGCCGGTGTAGGCATCCACCCGGTTGCCCACACAGCGTCCCTCATGCTCCATCCCGAAATACTGCACCTCATGGCCCATCTTTTCCAGCTGCTTTCCCAGCTCGAACATATAGGTCTCAGAGCCGCCGTTGGGGTAGAGGAATTTGTTTATCATCAAGACCTTCATCTCGTCCGCTCCTCACTTTTATACACAGATGTGGAAATCTTCCTCCACATTTTCTTCTTTTCTCTTTTTGTTCCGCTTCTTCTGGCGGCTTTCCTTCACCACGGCCAGTGGTTCTCTCTCGGGATCGACGAGCTCACTGTTTTCCGAAATTTCCAGGCACCACACCATAATAGCCATCCGGTACAGGACGTTGATGGGATAATAGAAGGAAGTATTATCGGTCAGGTAGGTAAAGAAGACATAAAGGTTCATCGCCATCAGCGCATAGGCCGGTATCTCGGTGTACCGCTCCTCCACCCGGTGGATGCGGAATGCCAGCTCAAAGAGTATCCATATCCACCAGCACCAGAAGCCCACTTCCAGATACAGCTCCAGATAGACATTGTGGGTAGCCGCCGTGGCCAGCGGATAGCTGGGGTCTTCGGTGGCGTAGGTATAGATGAATCGGATGCCTCGGCCCATATAGGTCGGCAGCAGCTCGAAGAACTGGCTGAAATATCCATAAAGGATATCGCGGTACATCAGGTCAACGCCAAACTCATTGGCCAGCTCCACGAACAGACCGGATTTTATCATCCAGAGATAGAAAAAGATGCAGCCGCCTGCCACGAGCGCAATGACATCCGTAAGCAGCTGCAGATGTCTCGGTCTCCACTTGCAGAGGATATGGTACATCACCGCCGCACAGAACACCGCTGGGACAGCGATGCGCTTGAAACCCAGCGTGAAGAACAGCGCCGAGATAAGGAAGCAGACGGCCTGGGTCTTGTGGTTTTTCTCCTTGTGGATGGCGTAGTAGATGAGCATGACGCCCCAGCCGTAGACCATATCGTGCAGCTCCATCTGGCGCATCGCACCGCCGGTGTCGTCCGCAAAAGTAATGAGCAGACGAATGTACTCCGAAATAAAAGTCCCGATGCCTGCACTTGCAGCCACCTGCAATGCCACTAAGCCATTCGCCATCGTCATGCCCACCAGCGTCAGGGGCATAGTGGCCTCACCGAACATGTAGACCGCCGCCGACGCGAACATCAGGTTCGTGAGCATATAGAAAATGTTCAGCGAACCGCGCAGGATGTAGTTGAAGGTCTGGAACTCCGAGATCCAGATGGCCACCGACCACATCCAGAACATCAGATAGGGAAAAAAGAAAAGCGCAAAGAAGCGCAGGCAGAAGATAGCCCGGTTGAACATCGGGCGGAGAAAAAACATTGCACAGGCCCACCCGAAGATCAACAGATTGATGGCATATTTCAGACCCACCGGCAGACGGTAGCAGGCACAGTAAAAGCTGAGGAACATCAGCACGATATAAAACGCCGCGCTGACCAGCTTTAGCGGTTTGCTCTCAAAAACATCCATTTGTTGACTTTCCCTGTCTTATTTCCCTCGCCGCGGCTCAGTTCACATCCACGACCACCAGTTCCGGCTGATTGAAGATGCGCGGATACGGCTCCGAATCGCCGAGGCCGCGGCTGATGACCACCTGCGACTCTCCCATCTGGTTGACACCGCTGGTGTACTTGGGCAGAAAGCCCTGGCTGGTAGACCACAGGCCATGCCCGCCGATGCGCACCTGTCCGCCGTGGGCGTGGCCGCTGAGCACAAGGTCGAACTTTTCGTCGGCCAGCGAGGTGTCCAGCACCTCGGGGCAGTGGCAGATGAGGATGGTGCAGACATCATCCAGCGCATTCGTCTCGTCATTCAGCGCGTCGGCCACTGCGCGGGAGTTTTCCCGTTCCAGCTGGGCACGGGGCCACTCGAAGAAGCCGCCGATGCGCAGCTTTTTGCCGTTGATGACGGCGTCCTCATACGTTCCGTTCATCCAGTGAACGCCGGTGGCCTCGATGTCGTCAAAAATGGTATCGCATCCGTTGGCGTAGCGGGCCGCCCACTCGTGGTTGCCGGGGGCATAATACACCGGTGCAATGTCCACCAGCTGACGCATCAGACTCAGCACAAGGCTGTAGTCCGGGTTTGTGTCAATATCCATGTCGCCCGCCACTGCGATGAGGTCGGGCGCAAGGTTGCGCACCTTCTGCACAAGGTCGGCGTTGTCGGTGCCGTACTCGCTCAGATGCAGGTCGGAAAGCAACACGATGCGCAGGTCTTCCACCGGCTTATCCACCGTGACGGTATAAAAAGTCGTGATGAAGCTCTTGTTCATCTGAAGGTTATACAGCAGGATGCTGCCCAGAACGAGGGCCATCAGCAGCAATATGAGCAGCAGCCGTACCAGAAAATGCAGTATCTTTTTTATCATAGTTCACTCTCAGCTTTTGGACACCAGCGGCGAGGCAGCCGCATTCTTCGCGTTTTCGGCCTCCTGACGGGCTTTTGCGTCTGCACAGCGGCGGATGGACAGCCGCAGCAGGGCGCGGATCTCATAGGCGTTATCTTTGGCCGAGTTGGCGATGCCCACAAAGATGCAGGGGCCGAACCGGGCGAACTCGGTCTTGGCCAGCAGACTGCCCAGCCGGTTGACGCAGTTTTTCGCCAGATTGAAGCTGCAGTTTTCCAGCAGGACGATAAAGTGGCCTGCTCCATTGTAGCCGACAAAGCCCAGCGTGCGGAACACATACTGCAGCTGGTCACCCAACAGGCGCAGCGCCTTGTCACCATCGTTCCGGCTCATAGCCGAAAAATCCAGCTGGATGTAGATGATGGTGAACTGGCCCTTCAACCGTGTCGTACTGTAGTGGTCGATGGCGGCATCACAGCGCTCGCGGTTGGGCAGGCCGCTCTTCTTGTCCACATAGAGGTAGTAATCCACAAAGTCGCCCAGACGACCCATGAAGATGGCGCAGAAGCATCCCACAAAGAGAAAGAGCACCACCGACAGGGCCGCATAGAGTTTCAGGTTGAGTTTCTCGATGACAACGATGCTGTTCTTCATCTCGATGTTGTCCGCACCATTGACCTGATTGAACTCGTCGATGGTCATGAGTGCGAGGTCATACAGGCTCGTGAACTTTTGCACCAGCTCGTCGATGCGGGCGCTGGCCCACTGTGCCTCAGCACTGCGGGGGTCGGTGTTCTGGGTCACATCGGCGTAAATGTCCAGGATCTCCTGCGCCTTCCCCTGCGCAATGGTGGCGTCGATGAGCTTGGCGTGGAGGTCGGCATAGTTCTGGATGAGTTTATCGTAGGTGGTGGTCACATTGCCGGAGGGCTGGACCCTCGAGTCCCGCACCACATCGGTGATGATCTGGGTATCACTGCCGTCCGAGTTGCTGTTGGGGGTATAGACCGCCGCACCGTCCAGCGTCTTATCGCCGAACTGGTCGATGATGCTCTTGGCCTCTGCGATATTTCCGTTCAGGCTGTCGATCTGGAGCTGGTAGCGCATCACGATGTTCTTCTCCGTATTGACCAGAAGAGTATGGTCCCGCACCAGCTTATGATTGACGATATAGGCGTAGAGGTCGTTCAGGGTGTTCTGGGTCAGATACTCGTACTCCGACACGAGGTCCGAGAACGAGTATCCCGATCTCACACTGTAAAAGCCGTATTTTTCGTCGGCCTTCTTCTGAAGGTAGGCCACGCTCTCGTTGGCGTTATTGCGCAGGATCTCCACGCAGTCGATGTATTCGTAGTTCGCCACCGAGACATTGCTGGCGTTGTTGGGGAACAGCGCCGAGTCCACATGGGTCTCGCTGTAATACTTGAAGTAGTTCGTCAGCACCGTGTCCAGCACATTGCGGGCGTAGTCGGTGGCGTCCTTGCTGGCCACGGTGAACGAAACGGCATAGATAGTGGGGTAATATTCATACTCCTCACCATCGGCAAGCGCCGTCTCCTTTTTGGTCTGCTCATCCTCCGGGATGACCTCTTTGACGGAGATCTTGGAGCGGATGCTCTCGGTGCTGGCTGTCAGCCCCAGCTGCTGGATGGTCTGGTTGATGACCGAGGCCGACGTGATCTCAGTGGGGTCTATCCTGGAGCCGTCGGCGTTCTTGCCCTGACTTGCATTCGCGTTGGTGTACTGGATGATGGCTGTGGCCGTATACGACTGCCGCGACGAAATAAACTCATACACGCCCAGACAGCCTACCGCCGTGATGAGCATGATGAGGAACCACCACTTTTTGAGGTAGCGCAGCAAATCAAAACTTTTCATTCTTCCTCCATCCTGTCAAAAAGACGGATGTCATTCGTTTTCTGCCTGCAGGCGTTCACGCTGCCGCTGGCAGATCGTCTTGACGACAGCAGCCAGATACCACACGGTGCATATCAAAGCCGCCAGCATCACGCTGGGCTTGATGTTATACCGTTTGATAAACGAGGACTCCGGCCCGTTGAACACCAGATATCTGCTGATGTGCTGGGCATAGCAGTCGGCGTCCAGCTCCCGCGTTGCGCTCACGATGCTGGCGAGCTGCTGGGTGATGACATCCACCATCGACTGGGCCACCTGCAGTTCCTGGGCCTCGGTGGGCTGCTCCAGCGCCGTGATCTTGGAATTGTTAGTCGTGATGGTCTTCTGGGCGTCCACAGCCGAGCTGAGCAGCTCATTGGCCCGCAGGGCCAGATCGTCGATGCCGACCTTGGTGCGGGACATATAGAACGAACCATCGTTGTCGTAGGTGGGGATGAGCACCGAGGAGACCATCTTGTTGTTGTAGTTGTCCAGGATGGTCATAAAGATGTCACTCTTCTGGGAGTCGCTCATCTCGCTCCACCGCAGGGTGCGGTTCAGCTCGTTGAGGTCGTCGATGCAGCGGGCGTTGTTCTTGGCCACGCCGTTTTCCCAGATATAGCTCTGGTACTCCGACAGAGTGTAGCTCTGCAGATTCTGTACCTGCTTTTTGATGGCACTGTAACTCTGGCCGCTGGTGGACAGATAGGAGCCGGCCTGGTCGTTGCGCACCGTGAGGTAGTTGTTGATGCGGCCTATCATCATCTGGAAATAAGAGCCTATCTCCTCGTAGTCCATATCGGAATAATCAAAGCTGATGTCCAGCGAGGCCGCATTGATGCGGTAATCTGCCGTAAAGCGCTTGAGATAGACCCGGCATATCTGGTCGAGGAGATCCTGCACCGTGATCTTGCCCCAGAGCGACCACGGCAGTTTGAGGCCGATGTGATAGGACGAGCTGATGTAGTAGTCATCCTCCTTCGTCACGAGCTTGCTGTTGGTCGGCGAGATGGAGATGCAGTCCGCAAGCTCACTGGTGGTCAGGTCATCCTGCAGGCCGGTGGCCTGTAAGATAGCCTCAAGATACTCCTGCGTCAAAAATTCCGATTCGCTGAAGCGGGCGCCGTTGGGCGTCTTGCCGGTCACGCTCTCTTCGTAGTTCAGCGACATGGTGGTAGTGGCCGAAAAGCTCTTGACCGTGGTCAGTACGCACATGAACGTCAGCGTACACACGACGCCCACGACGAACAGCCGCCTCACCTGCCGCAGAAAGACTTCGCACAGGAGCCGGATAGAAAGAGTATCGAGGAAACGCTGGAACGATGTAAGCACCGACTCCCGTTCCTCACGGCGGGATCCACGCTTGCTGCGGGAGGACTTCTTTTCTGCCGGAGCGGCCTTTTCTGCGCCTTCGTCCCCTTCCGGCACCGCTGCTCCGGTGGTATTCAGAGCTGCCGCGGAGTCGTCCTGCTCCGCCGGCTGGGGCGCAGCTGCCTCGGGCTGACTGGCTGGCTGAAGGACATTGAGCTTCCGCTTCACAGACTTCGGCGGGGCCGGAGGCGTCAGGACAGGCTCCACCGGCGGGATGGCGGACGGCGGCGCAGCGGGCGCGGTATAGGTATGCTCTTCTTCTGCCACCTCGGGCTGCAGGGCCGGGGCCGCAGTCTCCGGGACGGAGTTCTCCTGCTTTGCCCTGCCAAAGAGCGAGCGCTTCTTCGCGTGCTTTGCGGCATGGCGCGCAGGCGCAGAGCCACGCCCGGATGTCTTTTCCGGGCTGGCCTTGTAGACCCTCTGATTCGGTTCTTTCCGCGCTGATCTCATCCGCAGTTTCCTTTTTGTTCTCTTATAGGTACGTCCTCCGATTGGCCGGAGAGTATACTTCAACTACTTTATAATACCTCAAATCGTTCCCAAACACAACTGTTACGTCCTCTTTCACATCCGAACTGCCCGTTTTTCTTTTCTTCCCGCCCCAAAAAGGACAAACAAGAAACCCCCGCCTCCGGGAGTACCGGAGGCGGGGGCTTCGCCGAACTGTGATTTATGAAGAAGGTTTTCGGAAGGACCGCTTATCAGGCAGGCTGTGCCTTGTTGGCATTCTTCTTGCCCGTCATGAAGCAGTAAGCCATGATGAGCACGCATCCAGCAATGCCGATAATATCAGACATGGAGCTGGGCAGGATGAAGATGAAGGCCACGATATAGCAGGCGATGCGCTCCCACATCTTCAGGGGACGGAACAGGTAGCCAGCGATGCCGCAGGCCAGCAGATAGGTGGCTGCAATGACGATGCAGTATGCAATGATGATCTCCACCATCGTGCCTTCCAGCAGGATAGCGGGACGATACACAAATGCAAAGGGGACGATGAAAGCGGTGATGGCGAAGGAGAATGCCTTCCAGCCGGTCTTCCATGCGCTTGCACCCGCGATGCCTGCTGCAGTAAAGGATGCCAGACAGACGGGAGGAGTGATCTGAGCCACGACACCGAAGTAGAAGATGAACATATTGGTGACCAGAGCGGAGATGCCCAGACCCTGGATAGCCGATGCGAACAGAGTGACAGCGATCAGGTAAGCGGCCACGGTAGGCAGTGCCATGCCCAGCAGCAGGCAGCCCAGAGCGGCGATGAGCAGTGCGATGAACAGGCTGCCCTCACCAGAGGTACCGATGAGCTTTGCGATCTTGACGGCAACGCCGGAGTTGACCACGATGCCGATCATGATGCCGCAGGCAGCGGTGGGGATCGCAATGTTTGCGGCCTGACGGACGCCGTCCATCAGGGTCTGGAGCAGCTTGCGGGGACTCATGCGGGTCTCAGGAGAGATCGCTGCGATGATGATGGAGAAGATGGTGCAGTAGATCGCGGAACGGGGCAGAGAGTAGCCCATGATGATCATGACGACCAGAACGATGATGGGCAGCAGACGGTACACGCGAGGCAGGATGGGCTTGCCTTCGTAATGTACGCCGGAGTCTTTGCCCAGACCCTTCTTCTTTGCGATCATGTGGACAAGGATGAACACGGCGAGGAAGTAGGCCACAGCGGGCAGGACGGCTGCTGCTGCGATCTGCGCATACTGCACACCGATGATCTCGGCCATGATGAATGCGCCAGCGCCCATGATGGGGGGCATGATCTGGCCGCCGGTGGAAGCAACAGACTCGACGGCTGCTGCCTCTTCGGGGTCATAACCGGTCTTTTTCATCAGGGGGATGGTCAGAACGCCAGTGGTGGAAACATTTGCGATCGCAGAACCAGAAACCATGCCCAGCAGGCCGGAAGAGATGACAGCTGCCTTTGCGGGGCCGCCGACCGTCTTATCGCTGAGCTTCATGCCGCCGTCGATCAGGACACCGCCGCCGCCGCAGTTGGAGAAGAAGGTGCCGAAAACGAGGAAGTAGAACAGGGTGCCCAGAGAAGTGACCAGCGGAGAGCCGAAGATGCCATTCTCGCCGTACATCAGGACTTCCATCAGTTTGGGGAAGCTGATGCCAGAGAAGCGGAACAGGCCGGGGATATACTGGCCGAACCATGCATAAGCAAGGAAGAAGCAGATGACCCAGAACAGGGACATACTGACCACGCGGCGGACGGCCTCCATGACATTGATGACCAGAAGCACCGCCACGATGACCTCGGTGGTGGTCATAACGTCAACATTGAAGATGCGGTAGTTGAGCTGTTCTGCGTGGCTCAGGAAGAACCAGCAGATAAAGCAGCTGGACGCGATGAGGAAGATGTCGTAGATCCACCACAGCTTATTGTGGCTCTTGGATTTCTCGACCATCGGATTGTACAGCCACACCACGACCAGTGCAAGGCACATATGGAGCGGCAGCTGGAACCACGGGTCAAGGGGCTTGACCAGCTTGATGTAGAGCTGGAACACCGTCCAGATAACGGTAAGAACTGCCAGCGAATAGAAGCGCCATTTCGGCATATTCTTCAGCAGCTTGGCGATTTTGGTATCTTCGTCCTCTTCGTTTGCCAGAGCCTTGGCCTTGGCGTCGAGAGCCGATACCTTGGTTTCTTTTTCGTTGCTCATATTTCCCTCCGTATTATCCCTTGTGAAAGCAGAGGCCGGACACCGCAAAGCGTCCGGCCTCTGCCTACGGTCAAAGGATAGATCTGATGTCGTGCGGAGCGCCTCCGCCGAAAGCTTTCAAAGCCGGAACTTACTTCATGTAGCCTGCTTCCTTGTAGTACTTCTCAGCACCGGGATGCAGCGGGCAGCCGCCACGCTTCATCTCTTCCCAAGCGGTCTCAGGCTCCCACGGAGACAGGGAATTGTACTCGGCCACCAGAGCGTCGCGGTTCTCGCTCAGGCTCTTGGTGATGGCGTAGACGACGTCCTCGCTCAGGCTCTCTTTGCAGAAGACGCAGTCGGGAGTGCCGGGCAGCGTCAGCTCCTTATCCTGACCCTTGAAGGAGTTGGCCGGGATGGTGATGAGGTCGAAGCCCTTTTCGCTGACGAACCAGCTGCACAGGTCATCGCCCCACTGCAGGAAGGTGACATCCACGCTGGTAGCGATCTGAGCCATGGTGGAAGAAGCAGAAGAGGTGTGGTCGATGTAGAAGTCGATCTGGCCGTCCGCGATGGCGTCTGCGTTGGCATCGCCGCCCTGGTTGGTGATGGAGCCGCCCCAGCTCTTCAGGTCGTCCTCGGTCACGCCGAAGTACTCGAGCAGCAGGTAAGCGCCCTCAGCATCCATGGAGCCCTTTGCGGAGCAGCCGATGCGCAGGGGCAGCTTCTGCTCGAAGATCTCCTCGATGGTGGAGACATTGTACTTCTGCAGGAATGCGTTGGACACGCAGTTGATGTAGCAGACAGCAGTCAGGCCGCCGATGACCGCTGCATAGCCGCTGGTAGCAGGCTTGCCCAGAGTGCCTTCCTCCATTGCCCACTTTGCAGGAGCACCGTTGATGAAGGCCAGATCGGTGTTGCCGGAAGCAAACAGATAAGGAGCACCCATACCGCCCGGAGAGTCAGGGTTGACGTTGACAGTCTGGAAACCGCCAGCCTTCTCCAGCACCTTGGACATTGCAACGATCATATTGTAAGAGCCAGAACCGACCTTATCGGAGCTGAAGTTCAGAGTCTCTTTGCTCATATCGGGCAGACCGTCCACAGCCTTTGCCTCAACGGAAGGAGCTGCCTCACTGGAAGCTGCGGTGCTGGTGGAGGAAGAGCCGCCGCAGGCTGCCAGAGCACCAGCCGCTGCCATAGTACCAGAAACCTTCAGAAAGCTGCGACGAGAAATCTTTTTCATAATCTTGTTCTCCTTTTCTCTTGGGGTTCTCGTGTAGCGAACCGGACTGTGTACTTCATGCCTTCTTCTGCGGCGTCGCCGCTTTTCACAGTCTTTGTTCGTTTTTGTTGTCTAAATTATATTCAAAATGGCAGACCCTTACAACGGCCAAACCGCCTTGTTTCCGTTTCATTCTGAAACATTTCCATGATATTTCATGAATGTTCTATTAAAACCGTAACATTTTAGAACGCTTTAACGGTCTTGCTCAAATTCACACGTTTCAGGATAGAACTTTTCTTTCAGTCCGTTAAGTTAAAAAACGCCCGCCTTTGCAGCAAAGCTGCAAAAGCGGGTGTGCAAGGAGCTATTGGAAGATTTACGCCTCGCGGCCGGTCATCTTGACGGCATACTTGATGGCATTGACAAGGCTCAGCTCATTGCCGTTGCCCTTGCCTGCATGGTAGAAGTCGGTGCCGTGGTCCACGCTGGCGCGGATGATGGGCAGGCCCAGCGTGACATTGACGCCCTCCACAGCCTTCCACTCCTGCTTCTCACGGTCGTAGACGAAGCCGACGGTCTTGAGGGGGATATGGCCCTGATCGTGGTACATGCAGACCACGATGTCGTACCAGCCGCCGATGGCCTGAGAGAAAACGCTGTCCGGCGGGCAGGGGCCGACAACGCCGGTGATGCCCTCGGCCTTGGCAGCCTCGATGGCCGGGGTGATCTCCTCGATCTCCTCGCGGCCGAACAGGCCGTTCTCGCCGCAGTGGGGGTTCAGGCCGGCCACTGCGATGCGGGGGTTCTCGATGCCCATATCCTTGCAGGCCTTATTGGCGATCTCGATGACTTCCAGCACACGCTCTTTCTTGACCCGGTCGCAGGCTTCGCGCAGGGAGACGTGGGTGGAGACGTGGACCACGCGCAGGTCGTGGTGGGCCAGCATCATGGTGTACTTCTTGGTGTGGGTGTAGGTGGCGTAAATCTCGGTGTGGCCGTCGAAATGGGTGTAGCCGTCCGACTTCTCGCCGTGATAGTATTCCAGAGCCTTGTTCATGGCTTCCTTGTTCAGGGCGTTGGTGCAGGTAGCATCCACCTCACCGGCCATGGCAAGCTCGATGACCTTCTTGACGCACTGGAAGGCTGCGTTGCCGCCCTCCACGCTCACCTTTGCCATCTCGAACTTGTTGATGTCCTCGATGAGGTCGAGGTGCAGCACGTCGATGGTTCCGGGGGTGAACAGAGCATCCGACACCTTGTCGCAGCGGTGGATGACGATGTCCTCACGGCCAACGAACTTCCTGGCCCGCTCGAACACCTTCACGTCGCCCACAACGATGGGGCGGCAGTAGGTATACTGCTCCGGATCTGCCAGAGCCTTGATGGTGATCTCCGGGCCGGAGCCGGCGGGATCGCCCATCGTAATGCCAACGATAGGTTTATTCATAGCAGTGCTCTCCTTGCTCTTCTCAGTTCAGGCCCTTGGCAGCGTTCTCGGCCAGGACCTTCTTGATGGCTTCCAGACCCTCTTCGGGGACGTAGTTGAAGGGCGCGCGGCACTTGCCGACGTTGTGACCCTGCAGGGCGACAGCAGTCTTGATGATGGTGTTGGGGTTGCCGTACTTGAAGGTCTGCTGCAGAATGGCGATCGCGTCCTGAGCGGCCTGTGCGCCCTCGAGGTCGCCAGCCTTGAAGCAGTCGTAGATCTTTGCAACAGTGGCCGGCCAGATGTTGGCGCGGCCTGCAATGCCGCCTGCGCCGCCCTCTTTCAGGCAGGTCAGGATAGCGCCGTCGTTGCCGGCGAGGATGGCCACGTCCTTGTCCAGCTCACGGGTCAGGCGGATGTAAGCTTTCAGGTTCTCGATGTCGCCGCTGGAATCCTTTGCGCCGACGATGACGTCCACGTCACGGCAGAGGGCCTGCACGGTCTCGGGCAGGAGCTTGTTGCCGGTGCGGGGCGGGATGTTGTAGAGGATGATGGGGATGTTGACCTGCTTTGCCACGGCCACATAGTGGTCGTACAGCTCTTTCTGGGAAGCCAGTGCGAAGCTGGGGGTGATGATGGACAGTGCATCTGCGCCCATCTCCTCGGCGCGCTTGCTCATTCGGATGGTCTCGGCGGTGGTGATGCAGCCGGTGCCTGCGTAAACGGGGACGCGGCCTTTGACCTGGTCGATGACGGTAGCCAGGATCTCTTCCTTCTCCTTAAAAGAGAGGGCGTAAGCCTCGCCGTTGGTGCCCAGAGGGAACATGCCGTGGACCCCGCCTGCCAGCAGACGCTCGACCTGCTGACGCAGAGCCTCGTGGTTGACGGTCTGCTCGTCATCGTTGTTCATCGGGGTAATTACCGGAGGGATAATGCCTTTGATGTCGCTGGTCTTCATAACGTGTTCTCCTTTTCTATTACATGATCTCCTGATACAGTTTGCGGGCATCGTCAGCGGTGACGGGGCGCATATTGTTCACCAGCAGACGCTGCACCTGCATACCGGACTCGACCAGACCCTCGAGGTCCTCAGCGGGGACGCCGAACTCCTTCAGGCTGGTAGGGATGTCCAGATGCTTGACGATCGCTTCGAGGCGGGCGATCATCCATGCAGCCTTCTCGTCCACGGTGGTGCAGGTTTTGTTCTCGTGGCAGCAGCGGTCATAAGCCACAGCCAGACGCTCTTTGACAGCCGGATGCTCGCTGTTGAAGCGCATGACAGGAGCCAGCAGGATGGCGTTGGAAACACCGTGTGCGATGTGGTACTTGCCGCCCAGAGGATAGCTCAGAGCGTGGACTGCGGTGGTGCCGGAAGCGGTGATGGCCAGACCGCCGTAGTAAGCTGCGATCTGCATCCGGTTCTTCTCGGCCATGGCATCGGGGTCATCGCAGGCTTTCTCAATGTTGTTCAGGATGAGGTCGAGACCCTCCAGAGCGTACAGGTCGCTGAAGGGATTGGCCTTGTTGCTGGTGAAGCACTCGATGCAGTGTGCCAGAGCATCAACACCGGTAGCAGCTGCGATCTTGCGGGGCAGGTTCTTGATCATACGGGCGTCGAGGATGACGTAGTCCGCGATCATGTTCTCGTTGACGATGCCGACTTTCAGCTCCTTCTCGGGAACAGCGACGATGGCGTTGGGAGTGACCTCAGCGCCGGTGCCGGCGGTGGTGGGGATGAGGACGATGGGGACGCACTTCTGAGCCATACCGGGGTTGTCCAGCAGCTCCTTGACGCCGTAGTCATCGGTCACCAGCACGCTTGCCAGCTTGGCTGCGTCCATGACGGAGCCGCCGCCGCAGGCCACGATGAGGTCGGCGCCGGAAGCCTTGAACTCATCTACCAGCTTCTGGACAGCCATGTAGCTGGGTTCGGGAGGCAGCTCGTCCAGAACATAATACTCTGCGCCGGAAGCCTTCACAGCCTCCTCGGGCAGGGCGAACAGGCCAGCGCCCTCAATGCCCTTGTCGGTGAACATTGCCACCTTCTTTGCACCACGGGCCTTGATGATGGCGGTGATGTTATCCATTGCGTTCTCGCCGCCGTAAACTGCGTGCGGCATCTTCAGATTGTACTGGGTCAGCATAACAAATTTCCTCCTTCAAAAAAATCAGCGGGTCTGGACACTGGTGGGCAGCAGAGCTTCCAGCGTATCCATCTCTTCGTTTTCGTAGATCGTACCGTCTCAGGGCAGGCCGGGAAGTTTCTGATAGGCCATGGTTTTCTCCGAATCCATCGTCTATCTCAAGTTTGCTCGGCTGCAATGCGGTCTGCAAGGTCGAGCAGCAGTTTTTCGTGGCCGAAGCCGCCCGACTTGGTGATAACGTAGCGGGTGCAGCCGCGGTAGGTGAAGCGAGCCAGCACGACGCCCTTTTCCATCTCGCACACCGGCTCAAGCTCCTTGATGCCCACGCAGTTCATGCACTGTAACAGCGTGTCGCCGCCGGTGAGCAGCAGGGTCCCAAGCGCAGGGCTGGTGAACAGTTTGCCCAGCATATGGCCGATGCTGCTGGCGATGCCGACCCGCAGGCCCTCGAGGTCGAGGCCCCGGGCGGCGGCGTAATCCGCCGTGGGCTGGTTGCCGCCCTCGTCATTGGTCTCGATGATGCAGCGGGAGCTCGCGGCCAGCATCTCGTTGATGCCCTGCAGGGCCTCTTTGCCGTTCTCGCTCTCCCAATAGCCGGGGTCGAGCTTCTGGCGCGGGGTCAGACGCAGGCGGGAGAAGCCGTTCTGTTCGGCCACATCCAGCTGGCGCAGGGTGATGGAGTTGACGCTTCCGCAGACCACCAGCAGACGGGGGTCCAGCTTCGGCATGGTGACCGTCCTGCGCTCGGTCATCTTCATCAGGTCGGGCAGCAGCGCTGCAAAGCCGGCACAGCCTGCCATCAGGCGGGGCTTGCCATTCTGGAACAGGGCGCGGCCCGTGGACGCAAGGTCGTCAAGGCTCCCGGCGTCAAAGACCAGGATGCCCTCCTGCTCCGGCACAGCCTCACCCTCTTTCAGAGTCGGAAAGCTGTGGGCAGGCACATCGGTCTGCTCCCCGATGAGCTCCGTCACCCTGGCGTGGCGCACCGGCTCAAAGGGGTCGATGCCGAAGGGGCTCTCAGTCACAGGCACGCCGCTGATATAATGTACTCCGTCCCGGGTCACACGGTCGATCTGGGGGAAGGCCGGCAGGAACGGCAGCTGGCGCTCCCCGCTGGTTTTGAGCAGGGCCGAAAGCTCTGCGCCGATGTTTCCGCGCAGAGCGGAGTCTGTCTTTTTATAGATGCTGAAAACGCCCGCACTCATCGCCTCCCGGGTCAGTTTTGCAATGACGGCATAGGCCTCTGCAGCGGGCAGATGGCGTGTCTCGGTGTCCACCACCAGCACAGCGGCGTCATTGGCTGCAAAATCCACCTGCTCTCCGACCACGACGCGGGTGGGGATGCCGCAGGCAGCAAACTGGACGCCCGTGTCCAGCGCACCTGTAAAGTCATCTGCAAGGATCAGCAGAAGCAGCATAGGTTGCTCCTCCTCTCATGATTTATTCTCGTGATACCATTATGCCTCATTTTGACACGGTGTGCATGGAAACGAGCTGTCTTTTCCGTTTTAATTTGAAACGTCATTTAAGTTTTCTGGTTATAAAGTCTCAAATCGTTTCAAATCAGAACGGTCCTTGTTTGATTTTCGGGCATTTGTTTGCTAGAATAGTAGCAAATATGAACGGAGGTGTCTGTTGTGATAGAGACTCACACCCGTATTCTGGGCATCGCCCCCTACGACGGAATGCGCACTGCGATGGAGCAGGCGGCACAGGCTTATCCCAATGTCGAAATGGACATTTACACCGGCGACCTGGAAGACGGGCAGGCCATCGTGCAGCAGATGCCCCCCAACTCCTACGACTGCATCATCTCCCGCGGCGGCACCGCCGCCCTCATCCGGCAGGTGACCGACCTGCCGGTGGTGGACATCCACATCTCGGTGTACGACGTGCTGCGCACCATGAAGCTGGCCGAGAATTATTCCAGCCTCTACGCCATCGTGGGCTTTCCCTCCATCACCGAGCCGGCCCACACCCTGTGCAGTCTGCTGGACTTCAACCTCGACATCCTCACCGTGAACAACGCCGCTGAGGTTCGACACACCCTGGAACGCCTGCAGCAGGGCGGCTACCGGATGGTGGTCTGTGACATGGTCACCCACACCATCGCCCGGGAGATGGGCTTCGACGCTTTCCTCATCACCTCCGGCGTCGAAAGCCTCCACGCCGCCATCGACCAGGCCGTGAACATCAGCTCCTGGTTCGGCCAGCTGCGGCAGGAGAACCTGTTCCTCCGCAGCATCACTCAGGGCCAGAATGGCCGCGTCATCGTCATGGAGTCCAACGGCGACCTCTTCTACAGCAGCATCTCCGAGGTCCCGGCGGAGCTGAGCAGCGTCCTTCAGTCCCACATCCGGGAGATCCCGGCCAGCGGCAACCTCCGCTTTTACTACACCGATCGGGACCAGCTCTACAGCATCACCGCCCAGCAGCTGCTGATGAACAACATCCAGCGGTGTCTGTTCTACTGTGTTCCGGCCCGCATCCCGCTCCATTCCAGCCGTCCCGGCCTGCGCACCCTGAACAAAGGCGAGTGCGAATACCTCTTCGCCAACAGCTTCTACAGCCTCAGCGGCGCGATGGGTACCCAGGCGGCCGAGATACGCTCCCTCGCCCTGCTGCGCCAGCCGGTATTCATCTACGGCGAGCCCGGCACCGGCAAAGAGCAGATCGCACGCTACCTCTATCTGCACAGCTCCCTTGCAAACCACCCCTTCATCGTGGTGAACTGTGCGCTGCTGAATGAGAAGACCTGGGATTTCCTGCTCAACCACTACAACTCCCCTCTCAGCGCCACCGGAAACACCATCTACTTCCAGAATTTTGAGTCCATCCCGCCCCAGTGGAGTTCAGAGCTTCTTGCCGCCATTGAAGAAACCGGTCTTGCCCGCCGGGTGCGGCTCATCTTCTCCTGCTCCATCGTCGAGGGGGAGCCGGTGCCGGAGGTGCTGCGGCATTTCAGTGAGCGGCTGGGCTCACTGGCCCTTCCCCTGCCCTCCCTGCGCAGCCGCTCCGACGAGATCCCGTCTCTGTCCAGCCTCTACCTCAACAGCCTGAACCTCGAGCTGGGCAAGCAGCTCTCGGGCTTCGAGCCCCGGGCCATCGAGATGCTCCGCCAGTACCCCTGGCCCAACAATTACACCCAGTTCAAGAACGTCCTGCGCGCCCTCGCCGCCCTGTCGGACGGCCCCTACATCCGGGCCGGGACGGTGGCCGATATGCTTTCCAAAGAGCGGACTCTGCGGGCCGTGCCGCAGCCGGCTTCTGCCCGCAAGCCCAGTGAGCAGACCCTCGAAGAGGTCATCCGCGATGTCGTCCAGCAGGCCGTCGCCGCCCACGGCGGAAATCGCGCCGCCGCTGCCCGTCAGCTGGGCATCAGCCGCACGACCCTCTGGCGCTATATGGAAAAAATCGAGCAGAAACAACAGAATGTAGAAAAAGAGTCCTGAAAAGCAAGCAAAAAGCTCCGGCCTTCGTACGAAAGCCGGAGCTTTTTGCTTGCTTTTAAGGGAAACGCTTAGAAATATACGCTGCCACAACATTACTGAGCACGCCCTGCGAAAAATCGGCAAGATGCTTTTTCAGCGCATTCATAATACTCTGCGGAGCAGTATTCTTCATTTCTACGATTTGTTTCAGTGAGCGATACTCCGCCGAAGAGGGGTCCAGATTTCGGAGTTGCCTTTGTACCTCATCAAGAACCGGCCCTATCTCCAGCCGCTCCAAAAACTCCACATTGCCGTCTATCTCAGTGTTTTCTGCCCGTATCTTCGCATCCTCATATCCGGTTATCTTGACGTCGTTCATTACCCGTGCATTTCCTTTTACCTTGAGGCCGCTCAAATCGATTGAAACCCCCATCGTCTTCCCTCCTTTTGCTGTAAGCAATTCATCAGATATTCACACCGTTGAAAAGCCGTGCATTATCTCGTATCGTGCAGTCTTTGATACTGATTGAAATGCTTGCGTTACCCACACCGCCATCTGCGATGATCTTCGCCAGCACTGCCAGCAGCTTATTCAGTATCTTCTTTTCTTTTACCATGAAGAAGTAACTCACTCCCGAGTTCATCTGGACTGTCAGGATAGTCTGCTCCTTCCGCTCCGAGTTCATGTTGAAGCACCAGAATGCCATCACCGCACCCGCTATGATCATGAGAAATCCCATCGTCTTACCGCTATAAGACTGGATGCCCGACAATCCCAGAAGAAGAAGGACTGCAGCAGCAGGATACCACGGAACATAGATCGGATTCAGCGGTCTGGTCGTGATAGCTGAAACATTGCTGAGCTGTATCATCGTCTCATCCCACATCATGATATTGCGTGTGATGTTCAACGAATCCACTGTGATACATTTTTCGCTTTCTTTGAACTTCATTGCGCTCCACCTCGCTTCACTTTACTCAGGACCAATAGGGCGAACCTGTTACCCCCTTCCTTTATTTTCCCTTATTTTACTATTTTTACTGCTTTGTGTCCATTCTCATAATAACTGATTTTTATTTCTCACCATTGTGATTATTATATATTTACAACGGATTTTTCGTCGCTTTTTGTCTCATTTGCACAATTTCCGACGTTTTTTAGCCATCGCAAGCCTTTTCATTCAACTCCTCCATACGCAAAGCAACCGCCCAAGTCTCCTGTCTATGGAGGCCTGGGCGGCTGTTTTACTTTTTTATTGAGACTTTACACGCCCGAATAGGCGGAGAAGCCGCCATCGATGGGCAGGCAGATGCCGGTGATGAAACCGGCAGCGTCATTGTTCAGCAGGAACAGCAGCGCGCCCACAAGGTCCTTTTCGCTGTCTCCGAAGCGGCCCATGGGGGTCGCAGCGAGGATCTTGTTGGTACGGGCCGTCGGGGTGCCGTCCTCATTGTAGAGGAGGCTGGCGTTCTGCTCGCTGGCGAAGAAGCCCGGAGCGATAGCGTTCACCCGGATGCCGACCTTGCTGAAATGGACGGCCAGCCACTGGGTGAAGTTGGTCACAGCGGCCTTGGAGCCGGAGTAGGCCGGTATCTTGGTCAGGGGCAGGTAAGCGTTCATGCTGGAGATGTTGAGGATGTTGCAGCCCGGGCGGCCCACCATCTGGCGGGCGAAGGCCTGGGTGGGCAGCAGGGTGCCGATGAAGTTCAGGTCGAACACCATCTCTACGCCGCTCTCGTCGAGGTCGAAGAAGGTCACGGTATCGTCCTCGAGGTCGGCCATCTCGAAATACTCTTTGTCGGTGTTGGCGCGGGCGTTGTTGCCGCCGGCACCGTTCACCAGAATATCGCAGGGGCCAAGCTCTGCCATCACGTCCTCAGCCACCTGCAGGCAGTTGGCCTTGTTCATGACGTTGCAGGTGTAACCCCTGGCGATGCCACCCTCGGCCTCGATTTCGTCGGCCAGAGCCTTGAGCTTCTCCATATTGCGGCCCAGCAGGGCGACTTTTGCGCCTGCCAGAGCCAGAGCCTTGGCGAAGATGGAGCACAGGGTGCCGCTTGCGCCCGTGACGACGGCCACCTTGCCGGTCAGGTCAGTGTTCAGTACATTCTGTTCCATGTTCTTCCTCTTTACAGGCTCAGCTGCGGTACTCGGCGGGCAGCTGGTCCATGCTCTGCCACTTGGTCATGGCCTCTTCCAGCTTCATGCCGTTTGCCACAGCGTCGCGGCGGCAGGCGTTGACAGCCTGGATCTCCTTCATCTTCTCGCCGGTCAGGGTGTAGCCCTTCATGGCGATAAGGGTAGCGGCCCAGGCCACCATCGGGATGATGCAGAACAGCACGATGACCACCCAGTTCATACCGGGGGTGTAGGGGTCGTACTGGGTGGGCAGGCTCTCGAGACCGATGAAGCTCACAGCGATGCCGACGACGGTAGCGGACAGGCTGGACACCAGCTTGTCCACCAGGCTGAACAGCGTACCCATGATGCCGGGGATGTAGTTGCCGCTGCGGTAAGTCTCGTAGTCGGAGCAGTCGGCGACCATGGGGATGGGCATATCGGCGGTGGCGTAGTATGCGCCGTAGCCGATGCCGAAGAATGCGATGAAGAGGATGGTGTAGAGGTTGATGGACAGGCCGTTGTCACCCATGATGGACAGGGTGAAGGCGTCGCTGCGGCCCCAGAGCAGCAGCAGCACCAGCACGCCAATGTAGCAGATGAATGCCACGCTGACGTACTTCATCAGGCTGGCCTTCTGGCCCTCCTTCTGGCTGGTGCGGACGGTGAGCAGAAAGAAGGGCACGCTGAAGACGTAACCCAGCACCATCATGGGCAGGTACAAGCCGTCATAGTTGCCCATCATGCAGCCGTACAGCATACACAGGACGGTGGTGTTGGTGGCGATGGAGAGAGCCAGCTTGCAGCCAGCACCAGCCACCATCAGACGCTGCATGGGGTTATTGTTCTTGATGATCTGGACGTACTCGTGCAGCTTGACCTTCTCGCTGACCTCGCCGCCGATGCCGAAGTACTTGGGCTGGTCCTTCTCCCAGATGCCGATGATGGCCAGAATGGTGAGGAGGATGGAGATGACGATGCCCACAGGAGCCAGAGTGCGGAAGAAACCGGCAGAGGCGTAGCCGCCCTCATAGTTTTTGGCGAGGATGGGGGCGAAGAACTGCATCGCACCCATGCCCAGCAGAGAGCCGACGGTGTTGAAAATGGTGAACAGGGGGCGCTGCTTGGGGTCGTTGGTCAGAACGGTCTGGCCGGAACGGGTGCAGCTGGTCTGGAAGGTGTAGCCGATGACCCAGACTGCGTACAGAGCCACGAAAGCCGCATAGCGCAGGAACATCGAGCTGGCGGGGATGAGCGGGGTCAGGCAGTACAGCACGAGGATGCTGGCTGCCATGATGAGGTTGCCGATGACCATGAAGGGCCGGAACTTGCCGAACTTGCCGTTGGTGCGGTCCATCAGGGCGCCGATGATGGGGTCGGTGATCGCGTCGAACAGGCGCATACCGGTGACCATGACCGAAGCGAAGATCATGGACAGGGCCAGCACCTTGCTGCCGAAGGTGGCGATGTAGGAAAGCACCAGCACATAGTACACGTTCGTTGCGCCGTTGTTCAGCGGGAACAGCACCAGCTGGTAGGTCTTGGCGCGGTTCAGGCCCGGCGCCTTTGCGGTTTGTTCACCCATTTGCGGTGTCTCCTTTTTTCTTATAAAAAACGGCAGCCTGCCCGCCGTTCTGGGGGACAGGCTGCCATTTGTTCTTAACAGTTGCGGAAATCTGCGCCGGAATTACTTCTGGTCAGCTGCGGGAGCGGTATCGACCATGCTCTTCTTAGCCTTGAGGGCCTTGCTCAGCTGCCATGCGCACAGGATGGTCAGGACGGCCAGCACTGCGATGAGCGCATAGATGGCGGTCTGCCACCACGGGGTGATGGTCTTCAGGGTATCGGTGGAAGCCCAGCCGTTCATGGCGTTGGAGTTGACCACGGTGTAGAGGATGTGGTGCATCGCATTGCGCATCTGAGTGACGATGTAGGCATCGTTCTCATAGTTTGCAGCCTTGGTGGTGTGGATCTTGGGCGTCGGGCTGTCCCAGATGTCAGAGCCGGCGATGAGGCCGTCCACCAGGTCCATGTACTGGCTGGAACCGGAGTAGTCGGTGATGCACATGCCGCGCATACCCAGCTCGCCGCGCAGGAAGCTGGTCAGCAGGTTGGCGTTAGCGCCGCACCAGGTAGCACCCCAGCGGTTGAAGCCGGTCATGACGCTCCAGGCGCCGCCATCGGTGATGGCCTTGTCAGCGACTTCCAGATAGATCTCACGAGCGGTCTGCTCGTTCATCCAGGTGTTGACACCGCGGCGGCTGGTCTCGGAGTCGTTCAGGGCGACGTGCTTCAGGTAGACGTAGACGCCCTTGGACTGGATGCCCTGCACCTCAGCAGCGCAGATGGTGCCAGCCACGAACGGGTCCTCAGAGTAGTACTCGAAGTTACGGCCGGAGTAAGCGGTGCGGTGCATATTGATGCCGGGGCCGTACAGGCCGGAGTAACCCATGGCCAGGCAGTCCTCGCCGATGCATCTGCCGACCTCGTTGATGAGGTCAACATTGAAGGTAGCAGCCATGACATCCTCGGAGGTGTAGCACATTGCGGATGCACCACCGGTCAGGGCAGCGGTCAGACCCTGAGGGCCGTTCTCGTCCTTGGTAGCAGTCTTGCCGATGGAGGCAGCGGCTGCGGTGTTGTGGAAGCCGAGGGTGATGGTGTTGACCATCTCGCTGTAGGTCAGCTGGTCCAGCAGGGTATCCCACTCGGGATCATCGAAGTCCTTGCCGATCATGGAAGCGAGGGTCAGGCCGTTCTTGGCGCCCAGAGTGGGCATCTCGACGCTGTTGGCCTCAGAGCCGTCGTACTGGGTAAAGGCGAGGCTTGCAGCCAGAGTCTCGTTGGCGGTCAGCTGTGCGGGAGCGGTGGGGATGGTGCCGGTCCAGTCGGAACGGCTCATCCAGGTCACACTGCCGGGAGCATCGCTGCTCTTGTTGGGGTCGGACTCGTCAAACAGGTTGGTGATGGCAGTGCCATTTGCGCCGGTGGAGAAGGTGGTGGTGTCGAGGGTGTCGTTGGTCCACTTCCAGACGAGGTCGGTGCTGCCGTCCTCGGTCATGCGGCCATTGGTGTTCTCGACGGTGTAGCCCTTGGCAGCCAGGATGTTGTTGACTGCGTTGTGGGAATCGGTGGCAGCGGTGAAGTAGTAGTCACCAGCGTCCACGATGTAGGTCTTGGCGTTGTTCGCGTCGTAGGTGCGCAGCTCGCTCTTCGGGACAGTGATGGTCACGTCCTCAGAAGCGCCGGGAGCCAGCACGTCGGTCTTTGCGAAGCCGCACAGCTCAGCAGCAGCCTTCTCGATGCCGTTTGCCTTGTCGTAAGCGGTATAGGGAGACTGGAAGTAGATCTGGACGGTCTCCTTGCCAGAGAAGGTCTTGCCGGTGTTAGTGACCTTCAGGGTGACGGTGAAGGCATCGTCAGACTCGGTCACGTTGAAGTTGGAGTATGCGAAGGTGGTGTAGCTGTCGCCGTAACCGAAGGGGTAAGCAACGGTGGTCGCCCAGTTGTAATCGCCAGCCTTGGCGGTACCCATGACGACATCCTCGTAACGGGTCTCGAAGTAACGGTAGCCCAGGTAGATGCCTTCCTGATAGACACTGTACATACCCTGCACGTCAGGGCCCTCGGTCAGCAGGTTGTACTCTGCTGCGTTGGGGTAAGCCTGGGTGTAGAAGTTGTACATAGCGGGGTTTGCCATGTTGTCGTACAGATAGGTATCGACCAGAGAGCCGGAGGGAGTGACAGCGCCGGACAGCAGCTGGCCCACACCGTTGATACCGGTCTGGCCCACGTCGCCGATCCACATAGCAGCGTCGATGCCGTAGTCCTCACCGCAGATCTCGGGGTTGAGGAAGTCCAGCTCGATGGCGTTGGAGCTGTTGATGAGGACGACGATGGACTTGAAGGTACCGTTGTCCTTCAGAGCCTTCAGGTTCTGCAGCAGCTCGATCTCTTCAGCGGACAGAGCGAGGTAGTTGCCGTCGCCCTCCTGGCCGGAGATCCAGCTGTCGCTGGTGCCATTCTCGCCGCTGGGAAGGTCTGCGCCCTCACCGCCGGAGCGGGAGAGGACCACGATCGCAGCGTCGCCGTACTCAGCAAAGCTGGACTCAGCGCTGGACAGAGCGCTCCAGGGAGCCTCGTTGACAGCGTACTGGGTGTTCGCCTCCAGAGTATCGGAGATGGAAGCGGGGGTCAGGCGGCTGTACTTGCTCATCATGGAGTCAGAGCTGTACAGGTCCCACAGGGTCTGGTTGATGGTGATGCCCTGAGCTTCCAGAGCCTGCTTGAGGTTGGGAGCCTTGCTGGTATCGACAGAGCCGGAGCCGGTGCCGCCGTACATCAGGTCCACAGAGCCATGGCCGAACAGGCTGACCTTAGCGCCGCTGGCCAGAGGCAGAGCATTGTTCTCGTTCTTCAGCAGAGCTGCGCCCTCGGCCTCGACCGTCGCGCACAGTTCGGCCTCGTAAGCCTCGCGCTCCTCATCGGAAGCAAAGCCCTTCTTGAAGTATTCGGTATCGCCGGTATTCTCGCCGTGGATGATCTTATAGGTAGATGCATTCAGAGCGACGTTGATGGTGGTAGCGTACTGGTTTGCGATGATGTTGCCCACGATGGCAGCGACGGTCAGGATAGCCGTCAGGCCGGTGAGAACAGACCACAGCCGTACTTTCGGTTTGGTGTTTTTCACGGATTCTCCTCCTTTTTTTCTATAACAACCGCCGGTCGGCGGAATGTTTCACAGATCAGACCCAGTTTGCACTCTTGGACTTGGTCTTGACCAGCTTGTAGCTGGGATTCGGGGTGTCCACATGACGGAAGGAAGCGGTGTCGGTGCAGTCACCGGCCACAACCTTGACTTCGATTTCGCCGGTCAGCGGCACACGGAAGCTGAAGACGTGCTCGCCGGTCTGCTCGCCGGCCTTCTCGCCGTTGACGTAGAGGGCGACGGACTTCTGGTTGGAGTAGACCTTCACTTCCATCTCGCTCTCCGTGCGGTCGGTGAACCGCTTGGAGCAGATGTGGACAAAGTTCTCGTCGCTCCACCATGCCTTGTAGAGGTAGAAGCTGTCCTTCCGGGTCTTCCGGTCGAAGGTGACGAGGCCCTTATGGTTCATGCCCGGCTCGCCGCCCTGGTCGCGGGCGTCGGCTGCAAAGTCGAACATATTCCAGACGTGGGTCGCCCACATCCACTTATGCCGGTCGAAGCAGCGGAGCATGTACTCGTGATACTTTGCCTGATACTCTTCGGTGTGGTCGCCGCGGCGGGGCTTCGAGCTGTGGAGGTTCGGCATACCCTCGGCACCGTACTCGGAGAAGCCCAGAGGACGGCCCGGGTAGACCAGATGGAAAAAGTCCATCCACAGGTCGTTCAGGAACAGGCCCGGCACATACCAGCCGAGGTAGAGGTTCCAGCTGACGAGGTCAGTGATGTGGGCCACCGGGTTGAAGGGGCCGCACATGGCGTAGCAGGCCAGCGTGGTCAGGCGGGTGGAGTCCATCTTGTGGCACAGGTCGTTCAGCTCGCGGTGATTGTCGAGCATATCGGCCTTGTCCCTGGTGGAGATGGTGATCTCATTGGAGACGCCCCAGCAGACGATGCAGGGGTGGTTGTAGTTCTGGTAGATGAGCTCCTTCATCTGGCTGATGGTGTTGGCGCGGCCATTGGGCAGGTGCTCGGAGATGTAGGGGATCTCAGCCCAGACCACCATGCCGTACTGGTCACAGAGGTCGTAGAAGTACTGGTCGTGCTGGTAGTGGGCCAGCCGGACAGTGTTGGCACCCAGCTCCCGGATGAGGGCCATATCCTCATCGTGCATCTCGCGGGTGATAGCGTTGCCCACACCCTTGCGGTCCTGATGGCGGGAGACGCCGTGGAGCGGATAGGGACGGCCATTGAGGAAGAAGCCGTTCCTGGAGTCCACCGAGAAGGTGCGCAGACCCACGCGGGTGGAGACTTCGTCCACCACGGTGCCGTCGCTGCTCAGGCGGACGACACAGGTGTAGAGATAGGGGTCCTTCACGCCGTCCCAGAGGTGGGGAGCGTCCAGGTGGAGCTGAGCGTCTGCGCCCTCAGCCCTGGCCACGATGCTGCCGGCTGCGTCCTGCAGCTCGACGGAGACAGCGCCCTCACCTTCCACGATGGTCTCGACCCGGATGTCAGCCTTGCCGTCCTTGAGGGCGGGGGTGATCTTGACGCCGGTGTCGCCGAAGTGGCCCAGAGCGATGTGGTTCTTGCTGACCACCATCAGGCTGATGTCGCGGTAGATGCCGCCGTAGAATGTAAAGTCGGCCTTCTGGGGATAGATGCGGTCGTTGATGCTGTTGTCCACCTCGACGGTGAGCTGGTTGTCCTTTGCCAGCAGGTCGGAGACATGGACACGGAAGGTGGAGTAGCCGCCGTCGTGGGTGCAGATGTTCCTGCCGTTCAGCAGAACTTTGGCGCTGGAATTGACGCCCTCGAACTGCAGCCAGACTTCCTGCGAAGCTGCGTCGAACGCCGGAGCGGCAAAGGTGGTGCTGTAGGTGCAGGTGCCGCGCCAGTAATCGTTGCCGCCGTCCTGGCCGTCTTTTGCGTTCCAAGTGTGGGGCAGCTCCACCAGAGTGGTCTTGCCGTCCGGCCCGGTGAACTGCCAGTCCTGCATGAGCTTGGCGATGCTTCGCATTCGTTTTCCTCCCGTGTATCTGTAGCGTTTTCTCTGTTGTGCGGTCGTTTTTCCGTCTTTCGCTATTATTTTATCAAAGACTTTTCCTTTCGCAAGACCGTTGCGATAATCGGTCGAATGGCGTGGATATTCGGTTTTGCTCTTACAAATCAAAGCTGATATATTTGTGCATCTCTCACAAATAGTTGGATACAACGAGAAAAATGCAAAAAGAAAAGAGACCATCTCACATTGATTTTGTGAGACGGTCTCAACCTCTCAGTCTGCTTCGCAGACAGCTCCCCTACCGAGGGGAGCCTCTGGCGAAGAGGGCAGGCTTTACGAAATGCCAAGGCCTCTCCTCGATAGGAGCAACAACGACGAACGCCGCCAGTGGCGGAAACAGGGAGTCGTTGTTGGGGCCGCGGCCAGCAAGACGCAAGCAAAGCGCTGCGGATGCTGGGTGCCGCAACCCGGGCAGTGGCAGCGCGTCAGCGCTGCCGGAGAGGTTATCCCCTCTGCGGGAAAATAATTTTCACCGCAAAGAACCCGTTCTGGCTCTCTGTGGTCAGGGTACCTTTATACTTCTGAACGATGCGGTTGGTCACTTTGACGGCGTAATGGGCGGCACGGGTGTCGGCAGACTCCGCCGGGCGGTCGGGGCTGATGACGTTCACCACCACGAAGCTCTGCCGGGTACAGACCAGCAGGTCGATGCAGCGGCGCTCCGGTTCCGGCACCTTCACTGCACTTTCAATGGCGTGGTCCAACATATTGGCAAAAAGGGCGTAGAGGTCGCTGGCCTCAAAAAAGTTCAGACAGCTGCCATCCGTCACCGCGTTGAGCTGGATGCGGCGGGACTCGCAGAGCAGGCTCTTTTCCGTGAGCACCACGTCCAGCACCTCATTGCCGGTGTTTCGGCTGGCGTCGTAGAGCTGAGCGGCCTTTTCGGCCTCGTCGATGTGGGCCTTCAGCTCCGGGTCGGGCGGGGCGGATGCCGCGCCCGACATCTGGCGAAGGGCGGCGATCTGAAGTTTCAGCTCATGGCAGCGCTTGTTGATGATCTGGACGTTCTGCCGCGCCACCTGGTACTGCTCCCGCTGGCGCTCATATAAAAGGTTGAGGGTGTCCATCTCTTTCTGCATGGCCGAGAGCTTGAACACCTCGGTCTGGAAGTAGAGCAGGGTCAGGAAGTAAAACTGCCCGACAAACATCGTCATGACGAGACTGCGATCCAGCACCACCACCTGCCCGCTACTGAGGAGCGCGGCCTGGAACATGAAGAGGATTCCGATGAAAAAGGCGCTGGTCAGCTGGCGTGGGCCGATGTTATACGCTCCTTTATAAGACATCTTCCGGGAGAGGGTGGTGCAGATAACAAAATAAAAGAATGCACCAGCGGCCAGCTGTACCAGCATGACCGGCAGGCTTCTGAGATCGAGGGGCGTTCCCCGCCATTCGAAGAATACCTCCACCATATGCCAGCACTCGTAAGCGGTCTGGGAGGCCAGCAGGCTCCATACGGCGCAGTAGAGCGCACTCTTTTTGTCTATCTCAACGCAGGCGTATATCATCATGCCCAGCAGAACGAAAAACGCGACATAGAGTGTCAGCAGAGAGAATTGCAGTTCGTGAAGGCTGGTGCTCTGGGCCGAGGGGTCGAGCACATAGGTCAGCCCCAGCAGCGGCAGCAGCATCCCCAGCGCCCGCAGGCGGGCGTGAGGCCGGTGCTTGAGCGGGATGCAGAACGCCACCGCAGCAGTCCACCGCAGCAATGCCCGGAGGATGACATGGCGTGCAAGAAGATTCACAGCACACCTCCGATGTAGGACGCCACCGCCGTCAGGAAAGCCGCACGCTGGCGGCGGCTGATCTCCAGGTGGTCGGTGTTGACGTGGACAAAGTCGTTCTCCACAGCCTTTACATATTTCAGGTTGACCAGATAACACTGGTTACAGCGGGAGAAATGGTACTGCGCCAGCTGCTTTTCGGCGCTGGCGAGGCTGGCACGGACGGAAAACTCACCCTTGGTGGTGTGATACCAGAGCAGCCGGTCATGGGTCTCGAGATAGTAGATGTCGCCGGTGGAGAGCACCTGCATCCCGCCTCCGGCCAGCTGTAAAACGACCTGTCCGCCCCGGCGGCGCTGTACCCGCTGAACAGCCCGGGAGAGCTTGGTGCAGAACTGGTAGTAGTTCACCGGCTTGAGGACATAGTCCAGTGCGTCCACCTCGTAGCCCTTGATAGCGTACTGCGCCATGTTGGTCACGAACACCAGCACGGCGTCTGCGTCCACGGCCCGTATCTTCTCCGCCGCGCCGAAGCCGTCCAGTCCCGGCATCTCCACATCCATAAAGATGATGTCATACCCCGGCTCGTAGTGCTCCGCGATGACAGCTCCATCCTCGATGGGCAGCACCTCGACCTGCAGGCTGTTCTCGGCGGCGTACTGCCGGATGAACCGGCACAGCTCGTCCCGCACTTCCTGCTGGTCTTCGACGACAGCAATTTTCAGCATCCCGCAGTCTCCCCCTTCTCCGTTCCATTCCATTTGCTGCTTTTTATTGAAACATACTTTGGTGCGAAATGCAACGGAGAAGTTCGAAATCGCTTTCAGCCCATGACGACCTGCACGTTCACCTCGGCACCCTCCGCTGCCAGCGGCAGAACACTGCCTTGCAGAGGCTTGCCGTCCACGGTCACGCTCTTGACGCCATGCTGCACTCCGGCGGTATTGTCCACCGTGATGTGATAGGTCGCCCCACGGAAGCGGCGGGTCACAGTGAAGCCGGACAGGGTGTGCGGGATGCAGGGGTCCACCTTCAGTCCGTCCAGCGTGGGCTGGATGCCCAGAATATACTGGCTCACATTGAAGAACGTCCACGCCGCCGTGCCGGTCAGCCAGCTGTTCTTGGCCTCGCCAAAGGTGGGCGCATCCCTGCCGGCTACCATCTGGCTGTAGACATAGGGCTCTGTGCGGTGTATCTCCGAAATATCCTCAATGTAGGCCGGGCAGGTCTTGCGGTAGACCTCAAAGGCACGATCGCCGTGGCCCAAAACGGCCTCAGCGCAGCTGATCCACGGGTTATTGTGGCAGAAAATGCCGGCGTTCTCTTTGTATCCCGGAGGATAGCTGGAGATCTCGCCCAGATTGAGCTGATAGCTGGTGTAGGCCGGCTGATGCAGCACCACGCCATATTTCGTATCCAGCCGCTCTTCCACGCTCTTCAACGCCTGCGCAGCCTGACCGCTCTCCCGGCCAATGCCGGCCATAACACACATACCCTGCGGTTCGATAAAGATTTGGCCCTCCGTACACTCTTTGCTGCCCACCGGCTTGCCAAAGGCATCGTAGGCGCGGCGGAACCATGCTCCGTCCCAGCCAGCCGTCAGCGCGGCCTGCTCCACGGCCTCAATGCTCTTGCGGGCAGCGGCCGCTTCCTCATCCAGATGCAAGTGGTCGCACAGTTCGGCGTACTCCCGGCCATACTTGACGAACATACCGGCGATGAACACGCTCTCGGCTACCGGACCCTCGCTGGGGCCGGTGATCTGAAAGCTCTCACCCGGGTGCTCGGAGAAGCAGTTCAGGTTCAGGCAGTCGTTCCAGTCGGCGCGGCCAATGAGCGGCAGGCCGTGGGGGCCAAGGTGCGTAACGGTGAAGTTGAAGCTGCGGCGCAGATGTTCCAGCAGCGGCTGGGCCTTGGACTCGTCATTATCGAACGGCACCTGCTCATCCAGGATGCTCCAGTCTCCGGTCTCCCGCAGGTAGGCGGCAGCGCCGGCGATGAGCCACAGCGGGTCGTCGTTGAAGCCAGTGCCGATGTCGCGGTTTCCCTTTTTGGTCAGCGGCTGATACTGATGGTAAGCACTGCCATCCTCAAACTGGGTGGCCGCAATGTCCAGAATGCGCTCCCTTGCACGGGAGGGGATGATATGCACAAAGCCCAGCAGATCCTGACAGCTGTCGCGGAAGCCCATGCCACGGCCCATGCCGCTCTCGTAATAGCTGGCGCTCCGGCTCATATTGAAGGTGACCATGCACTGGTACTGGTGCCAGATGTTCACCATGCGGTCCAGCTTTTCCTCTCCGGAGTGCAGCTGATAGGTAGAGAGCAGGTCTTTCCAGTGGGCGGCCAGCGCAGCGCGGGCCGCATCGACCTGCGCGTCGGTGGCATAGCGCTCCATCATGGCGTGGGCGCGGGCTTTGTTGATGACGCCCGGCGCGACGAATTTTTCCTCCTGCGGGTTCTCGATGTAACCCAGACCGAACAGGATGCTGCGGCACTCTCCCGAGGCCAGCTTTACATGGATGTGCAGCGCACCAACAGGAGCCCAGCCATGGGCGATGCTGCCGGAGCAATGGCCTGCCCGAACGGCCTGCGGGTCTGCCGGGCCGCCATATACGCCGCAGAATGCATCACGGGAGGTATCAAAGCTGCTGATGGGGCAGTTGGCCCAGAAAACAGCGTAGTGGTCACGGCGCTCACGGTATTCGGTCTTATGATAGACAGCGCTGCCCTCCACCTCGACTTCACCGGTGGAGAAATTGCGCTGGAAGTTGGAGCTGTCGTCCACAGCGTCCCACAGGCAGAACTCCACATAGCTGAACACATCCAGCTCTTTTTCCGTGCCGCTGTCATTGCGCAGGGTCAGGCGGTCCAGCTCACAGGCATCGCCTTTGGGCACAAACAGCTCCTGCTGTGCCGTCACGCCGTTCTTTCTGCCCTCCAGTATCGTGTAGCCCAGACCATGGCGGCAGATGTAACTGTCCAGTTCGGTCTTTGTTGGCTGCCAGCCGGGGTTCCACACCGTATCGCCATCCTTGATATAGATATGGTGGCCGTCCATATCCAGCGGGGAGCTGTTGTAGCGGTAACGGGTCAGCCGGCGCAGCCGCGCATCGCGGTAAAAGCTGTAGCCGCCGGCTGTGTTGGAAACCAGACTGAAAAAATCCTCACTGCCAAGGTAGTTGATCCAGGGCAGCGGGGTCTGCGGGGTGGTGATGACGTACTCTTTGTTCTGGTCGTCAAAATGTCCGAATCTCATAACGCTTCCTCCTTAAAACCTGCTCACGAAAACGATTGAGAGCTTTTGAAAGAAGCGGTCTCTTTGTTTTTAGCATAGCCTATCCGTGTAAAAATTGCAAGTACTTTTTCAAGATTCCGCCCAAAGTTCTCCAAAAAATATGCATTATTTCATCACAAACATCCGCAGTGCCGCACACCTGTCCGGTCCGCGTCCGTCTTCCTCTCCCGCCTGTCCTGTTCCTTCCGGCTCCGAAAAAAGCAGCGAAACTTTTTCGATTTTAACCGAAATGTAACGAAATCCAATCGAGATGCACAATTTTGGTCTTCAAAAAGCAAGCAAGCTGCCGAAATCAATGCGTTATGGTTAAAACTTTTTCTTTTTCGCTTGATTTTTGGTGCAGAATGCGCTATATTGAATTTGCGAAAACGATTAAGGGCTTTACAGGAAGCGATTCCAAGAATCCTTTCCCGGAAAGGAGGCCAGCCGATGCCATCTCTGAAAGATTTGGCAAAAGAATGCGGTGTATCCGTCGCAACCGTCAGCAAGGCTCTGAACGATCAGCCTGACATTGCCGCCGCGACAAGAGAGCGCATCCGCGCAGCGGCTCGCCGCATGGGGTATCTGCCCAACGCAGCGGCCCGGGCCCTCAAAACCAACCGTACTTATAATTTGGGGGTCCTGTTCGTTGACGAACGGCAAAGCGGCCTGACTCACGAATACTTCTCCGCCGTGCTGGACAGCTTCAAGGTAGAAGCAGAAAAGCGCGGCTACGACATCACCTTTATCAACCATAACATCAGCGGCAGGAGCATGACCTACCTGGAGCACTGCCATTACCGCAGTGTGGACGGTGTGGTGATCGCCTGCGTGAACTTTTACGACCCACAGGTAGTGGAGCTGGTCAACAGTGATGTTCCGGTGGTGACCATCGACCATGTGTTCAACAACCGCATGGCAGTCCTGTCGGACAACGTGGCAGGTCTCAAAGCTCTGGTCAAGCAGGCATGGGCCTGCGGACACCGGCGCATCGCTTTTATCCACGGCGAAAAGACCTCGGTCACTGAAAACCGCATCGCCGGCTTTTATCAGGCCTGTGAAGAACTGGGGCTGGAGATACCGGAAGAGTACGTCCGCGACGGCGTGTATCACGATGTTGAGCGCTGTGCAGAAGAGACCCGGGCGCTGCTGGCACTGCCGCAGCGGCCCACCTGCATCATCTTCCCGGATGATTTCTCCGCACTGGGCGGCTATAACGCTCTGGCAGAAGCAGGGCTGAGCATCCCGGATGACATCTCAGTGATGGGATACGACGGCATCTACCTTTCCCGGGTGGTCAACCCCTCGCTGGTGACCTACCAGCAGAACACAGCCGCTCTCGGCCAGACCGCAGCGGACAAGCTCATCGAACTCATCGAGCACCCGCGGGTCACACTGCCGGAGCAGATCCGAGTCTCCGGCAGGCTGCTGTTGGGCAGGTCAGTCCGCAGCCTTTGATTTTGGACCAGAACTCCTATGGCGGAGTTTTTTGAAGAAAATGGAAAACCATGAAGGAGGTTTACCCTTATGAAAAAGATCTCTCGTCGTAATTTTCTGCTTGCTTCCGGTGTCGTGACTATTGGCGCAGCCCTCACAGCATGCGGCGGCTCTTCTTCCACCAGCACAGCAGCATCCTCCACCGCTTCTTCCGCAGCCGCATCCGAAGCTCCCGCAGCAGGCGGCAAGACCCTGAACATCTGGTGCTGGAACGATGAGTTCCAGAGCCGCTTCAACGATTACTACCCTGAAGTTGCCGAAATCGCAGCCGATAAGTCCACCACCACCCTGAAGGACGGCACCATCGTCAAGTGGACCATCAACCCCAACGACAACAACAACTATCAGAACAAGCTGGACGAAGGTCTGCTGAATCAGGAATCTGCTGCCGATGACGACAAGATCGACATCTTCTTGGTAGAAGCGGATTACGCCCTGAAGTATGTGGATTCCGATTATACACTGGATGTCAAGGCGGACATCGGCCTGACCGATGCCGATCTGGCACAGCAGTATCAGTATACCAAGGACATCGTCAGTGTGGATGGCAGCCAGCGCGGCACCACCTGGCAGGCAACTCCCGGCCTGTTCGCTTACCGCCGCAGTATCGCCAAGGACGTGCTGGGTACCGATGACCCCACCGAGGTACAGAGCTATCTGTCCGACTGGGATAAGTTCAACGATGTGGCCGCTCAGGCTTATGCCAAGGGCTACAAGATGCTGTCCGGCTTCGACGATTCCTTCCGCACCTTCTCCAACAACATTGCAGCTCCTTGGGTGGACGGAACCACGATCAATGTGGACGAGAACATGATGAAGTGGGTCGACCAGACCAAGGAATACACCGATAAGGGCTACAACAACAAGTCCAGCCTGTGGGACAGCCAGTGGGCAGCAGATCAGGGTCCCACCGGTAAGGTATTCGGCTTCTTCTACTCCACCTGGGGCATCAACTTCACCCTGCTGGGCAACTCGCTGGCAACGCCCGTGGCTGACGGCGAAAAGCCGCAGGTGGGCAACGGCATCTACGGCGACTACGCCGTGTGCGAAGGCCCTCAGCCCTACTACTGGGGCGGCACCTGGATCTGCGGCGCGGCCGGCAGCGACAACATTGAGCTGATCCGCGATGTCATGCAGAAGCTGACCTGCGACGAAGCTATCATGAAGCAGATCACTCTGGATACCGAGGATTACACCAACAACGAGAAAGCTATGGAAGAGATCGCCAACAGCGATTACAAGTCCGACTTCCTGGGCGGTCAGAACCATATCGCGCTGTTCGCAGAGGCAGCCAAGAAGATCGATATGTCCAACGCAGGTCCTTACGACCAGGGCATCACCGAGAGCTTCCAGGCCGCGTTCAAGGATTACTTCACCGGCAATGTGGACGAAGACACTGCCAAGGAAAACTTCAAGACCTCTGTTCAGGAAAAGTACCCCGAACTGACCGATGTGGTATGGCCCGCATAAGCGGCTGACCCACTCGTTCCTATGGAAAAGTGAATACAGGGGGCGGGCGGCACATCTCGCCCGCCCCTTTGCTTTTCCAATCACGACAGGAGGCGATCCTTATGGGAGAAAAGACGAAAAAGAAAGGGTCGATCAGCTACGCAAAATGGGGCTATATCTTCATTGCGCCGTTCTTCATCATCTTTGCGGTATTTCAGCTGATCCCTCTGATCTCCACCATTTATTACAGCTTTTTTGAGTATTACCGCAGCGGCCTGAAAGTCATCGGCCCCAATTTTGCGGGCCTGAAAAACTACATCACCCTGTTTTCCACCGATCTGCCCAAGTATTTCAGCAACACCCTGATCCTGTGGATCATCGGCTTCATCCCGCAGATTGCCATCTCCCTGCTGCTGGCAGCATGGTTCACCGACCTGCGGCTGAAGCTGAAGGGCCAGACCTTTTTCAAGACCGTTATCTATATGCCAAACCTCATCATGGCCTCGGCTTTCGCCATGCTCTTCTTTGCCCTGTTCTCCGACAATGGCCCGGTGAACGCCGTGCTCATGAGCATGGGCTGGACAACGGAGCCTATCAGCTTTCTGAACACGGTGTGGGGCAACCGCGCACTGGTAGGCCTGATGAACTTCCTGATGTGGTTCGGCAACACCACCATCATGCTGATGGCCGCCATTATGGGTGTGGACCCCACCCTGTACGAAGCCGCCGAACTGGACGGCTGCACCCCGAACCAGATGTTCTGGAAGATCACCATCCCGCTGATCCGCCCCATTCTGGTGTATGTGATGATCACCTCCATGATCGGCGGCCTGCAGATGTTTGATGTGCCGCAGATTTTGACCAACGGCAAGGGTGGACCGAACCGCACCTCCACCACCATGATCATGTATCTGAACAATCACCTGTTCAGCAAGAACTACGGCATGGCCGGTGCCGTTTCCGTGGTCCTGTTCCTGGTGTGCGCCGTGCTGTGCGTCGTGGTCTACTTTTCCCTCACCAAGGAGGACGACGGCCTGACCAAAGCCCAGCACAACGAGCTGAAAGCTGCAAAAAAGGTTGCTGCCAAGGCAGCAAAAGGGGGTAAGTGAATATGGCACACACTCCGAAAACACGATCCGAAAAAGCAGTCCTGTCCGCGCGCCGTGCGTGGTGTTATCTGGTGCTGGTGCTCATCAGCTTTCTGTGCCTGTTCTTCTTCTATATTCTGATCGTCAACTCCACCCGCACCCACTTTGAGATCCAGAAGGGCTTCTCGCTGCTGCCCGGCAAGTCGATGCTCACCAACTTCAAGAATGTGCTGGCCGACGCCAACATCCCGGTGGGCATCGGTATCCGCAACAGTCTTATCGTGTCGGCCTGCTCTGCAGCCCTCAGCGTCTACTTCTCGGCCCTGACGGCCTACGGCATCTATGCCTACAACTTCCGCTTTAAAAAGGCCGCTTTCGCCATCATCCTGCTCATCATGACCATGCCCACACAGGTGTCCGCACTGGGCTTTCTGCAGCTGATCACCAAGATGGGCCTGAAGAACAGCTTTATCCCGCTGATCGTCCCCAGCATCGCGGCACCCACCGTGTTCTTCTTCATGAAGCAGTATCTGGACGCTTCCCTCCCCATGGAGATCGTGGAGGCGGCCCGCATCGACGGGGCCGGCGAGTTCTACACCTTCAACCATATCGTACTTCCCATCATGAAGCCGGCACTGGCCGTACAGGCCATTTTCTCCTTCGTGGCCAGCTGGAACAACTACTTCATTCCTGCTCTGGTACTGGACAGCGCCGACAAAAAGACCCTGCCCATCCTCATTGCCCAGCTGCGCAGTGCAGACTTCCTCAAGTTCGATATGGGCAAAGTCTACATGATGGTAGCCATCGCCATCCTGCCCGTCATCGTCGTCTATCTGCTGCTGAGCAAGTTCATTGTCCGCGGCATAGCTCTTGGCGGCGTGAAAGGCTGATTTTCCACTCCGACTCAGATGCAAAAACAGCAGAAGGCCCGTTTCCGAAGAAGCGGGCTTTCTGCTATTTTGTACGCAAAACCGCCCCGGTTTCCGTAACAGGAAGCCGGGGCGGCTCGTTATGCTATTATAAAAGCGTCGGCACTTTCTTTGCCAGCAGATCAGCCAGCTGTGCGTGGCCCTTACGGGTCAGATGCATGAAGTCCACCTGATTGAACTCGCAGTCGGCAGCATTGAGGAAATGGACGTTCTGACGTTCCGTGACGATACGGAACTGCTCAGCCACGCCCTTCGACTTTTCCACGCAGCCCTCGCCCATGACAGCATCATGGAAGCCATCGCCGATGCGGGGCGGGGCCACGACGAGGATGTTGGGAGCCTTGGTACCCCAGCAGTCCACGCTCTTGGCCTTGAGGATCAGCCGTTCCATACCCGCGCCGATGCAGGCGGCATTGGCGTTGAACCGCTCTTTGACGTCGTTGGTACCCAGCATGATGATGAGCAGATCGATGACTTCATGGCTCTTGAGGAGCGAATAAGCCACGCTCAGAGCGTCCATTGACTCATGGATGGGGTCCACGAAAACGGTCGTCCGGCCCGAAAGGCCCTCTTCCGTCACGAGATAGTCGCTGCCAAGCGCCGTCTGCAGGCGGCAGGTCCAGCGCTCGTCCTCATTGAAGCGGATGCCGTGGTCGGCACAGTCCGCCGGGTCGGCGCAGTAGCCGTGGGTGTTGGAATCGCCCAGACAAAGGATATGTTTTTTCATCGTCTCTTTCCCTTTCAGATCTCGCCCCGCGACTGGCGGAAATAGTAGACTGCACCCACCATGCCGGCGTCGTTGTGGAGCTGGGCGGCGCGGATCTCCAGTCCTTCCGCAAAAGCGGGCATCACGGAGGCACGCACTTTCTTGGCGAGGGGGTCTATCAGCAGCTCCTGCTGTGCGCTGACGCCGCCGCCGATGAGGATGAGCTGCGGGTTGAAGATATGCACCATGCCTGCAAGGCCCTGAGCGATCTCATCCGTCCAATCGTCCAGAAGCGCCAGGATGGTGGGGTCGCCTGCATGGGCCGATTCAAAGATAGCGCGGCCATCCTTCCACTTCGGGTTCCGGGGCTGTGCGCCCCGCACCAGAGCGGTGGTTGCGGCGTACCGCTCCCAGCAGCCCGACGCACCGCAGGTGCAGAGCACGCCATCCAGCGCGTGGGTGCGGAAGTGTCCCAGCTCACCGCCGAGACCCCGCGCACCTTCCAGCAGGCGGCCTCCGGTGAGGATGCCGCCGCCGACGCCGGTCCCCAGCGTGACACCGATGACGTCCGTGTAACCCTTCGCGCCGCCGACCCAGACTTCACCCAGCGTCATGCAGTTGGCGTCGTTGGCGACAGTGGTCGGCAGGCCGAACTTTGCTTCCAGCTCCGCTTTAATGGGGCTTCCGATGTAGTTGGGCAGGTTGCCGCAGGTCCCGGCCACGATGCCCTTTCGAGTGTCGATTTGTCCTGCGGCGGAAACGCCGATGCCCGCAAGGCCCTGCGGTTCAACAGCCTGCTCCTTGAGGAATTGTTCGGCAGCAGACAGCACCGTGGTGAGGATGGGCGTCTCGTAGTTGTCGAAGCAGACGCTCTGCTCCGTTTTGGAGAGCACACGGCCCTCTTCGTCCACGATGCCCAGTTTGACGGCAGTGCCGCCAATATCAATGGCAAGATACTGTTTCATGATCGTATCTCCGTGTTATTTGTGCATGGCGTTGATGGCACCGGTGAAGCGGGCGGTAATCTCCGCCGGGCGGGTGATGGCACCGCCGACGACGAGGGCAAAAGCTCCGGCTTCCAGCGCCTTGACAGCCTGCTCAGGGTAATGGATATGACCCTCGGCGATGATCTTCGCCGGGCATTCCGTGGCCAGCTTGTGGACAAACTCAAAATCAATATCGTTGATCCCCTGCGTCTCGGGGGTGTAGCCACGCATGGTGGTGCCCACAAAATCAGCACCGGCCTCGGCGCAGAGCATAGCGTTCTCGAAATTGTCGCAGTCAGCCATAAGCAGCTGGTCGGGATATTTCGCCTTGATAGCACGGATGAACTGGGCCGAAGTAGAGCCGTCGGGGCGGATGGCGGCAGTTCCCTGCACGGCAAGGATGTCCACGCCGCAGGCTACCAGCTCGTCTACCTCTTTCATGGTGACGGTGATGTACATGGGGGTGCCGGGGTAATCCTTTTTGATGATGCCGATGACGGGCAGGTCCACCACCTGTTTGATCTGGGTGATGTCACGGACGGTGTTGGCGCGGATGCCCACGGCTCCGCTCATGGCAGCGGCTTTCGCCATCAGGGGCATGACGCCGCCCTCTTTGGTGTAAAGAGGCTCCGTCTCAAGTGCCTGACAGGAGACGATGAGGCCGCCTTTGATCTGCTCAAACAGTTTTTCTTTCTCCATATCCATCAATCCTCCATCCTGATTTTGATGACCACTTTGCGCACATGAGCACAGCCGGGCCGTGCCACGCCGGGCTTGTGCAGCTCGCCGGGGAAAAACAGGACGAACCGCCCCTCGCCCAGTGTGCCGCTGACGGCATCCGGACTGGTCCTGAAACCAATATCTCCCGTAAACTCCCCTGCCTCTTCGCCGGGCAAAGTCGTATAGCCCCAGCCCTCGCCGCCGGTCAAATCGATTTGAAGGTCAGCGTACTTTTTGTGGTATTCGAGGCGGGTGCTGTCGGGGCTCAAATCAGCTTCCATCACATTGATGAAGACGTTCTCGCCGTCCACCTCGGTGCGGCCCAGCGGCAGATCGCTCAAATCGTGGGCCACATGGTAGGCGGTAAGATAGTCGATGGCGGTGTCAAGATTCCGGTGGAGCCCGCAATAACGATCCAGGTGCTCCAGTGCGTCGCAGATCATGTTGATTTTCTCCTAACTAAGTGTTTTTTAACAAAAGCACAAAGAGCGCCTGCCCTCTCCCCCTCATTGAGAGACGGAGAGGGGGCGCTTTTTGATCTTTCAGAGTTTTGCGATAGCGGCTTCGATCATGGCCTGTGCTTCGGCGACGATGGGTTCATCTTCCGGGATGAGGCCGGGCATCGGCTCGCGGACGCCGCCCAGCTCAAGGCCGTACATCCGGCGCAGGATCTCCTTCTGCACTGCGTAGAGGTTGCCGTGGGCTTCGCACATCTTATAAATGATGCGGTCGGCGTCGTACTGAATGGCGCGGGCAGCTTCGATCTCACCCTTGTTGATGTGCTCGTTCATGGCAAGATACAGCTCCGGCATAACGGCATAGGTGCCGCCGATGCCGCCGTCCGCGCCGATGACGCGGCCGGAGACGAACTGCTCATCCGGGCCGTTGAAGACCACGAAATTGCCCTCGCCACGGGCGGCAATGCCTGCATCCTTGAACATCTGGATGTCCTGGGTGGGCATGGAGCTGTTCTTGACGGCAACGACGTTGGGGTTCTTGAGCATCTCGCGCAGCAGGCTCATGGTCAGGCCGGTGCCGGCCAGCTGGGGGATGTTGTAGATGACGAATTCGGTGTTGGGAGCCGCCGCCGACATATCGTTCCAATATTTGGCGATGGCATACTCCGGCAGATGGAAGTAGATGGGCGGGATCGATGCAATGGCATCCACGCCCACGCTCTCGGCGTGGCGGGCCAGCTCGACGCTGTCGGCGGTGTTGTTGCAGCCGACATGTGCGATGACGGTCAGTTTGCCTTTGGCTTCACTCATGACGGCTTCCAGCACGGCCTTGCGCTCATCGACGTGCTGATAGATGCACTCACCGGAGGAGCCGCCCACATACACGCCCTTGACGCCCTTTGCAATCAGATGGCGGGTCAGTGCCTTGACGCCCTCGGTGGAGATATTGCCCTCTGCGTCGTAGCAGGCATAGAAGGCCGGGATAACGCCCTGATACTTGGTAATGTCTTTCATTTGTCCATGTCCTTTCTGATAATTCAAGCCCTACACGCTCTCCGTTCGGGAAACGGCAGCAGCGCCCTCTTGCGGTTCCCAGCGTCCGCTTCGTGCCTTGGTGCGGCACTCGCGTCCTGCTGACCGCGGCGCCAAAAATCCCTCCCTGTTTCCGCCGCAGGCGGCGGTCGGGATTTTAGCCTTTGACCGCACCCATTGCGATGCCCTTTGTGAAGTACTTCTGGAAGATAAGGAAGATGATGATGATCGGCACAGCGGCCAGAGCAGCGCCTGCCATGATAAGGCCGAAGTCGGTGCTGTTCTCCGCCTGCAGCTTTGCGATGCCCAGCGAGATCGTCAGGTTGCTGGTGCTGGACAGCATGATGAGCTGCATGAAGTAATCGTTCCAGCTGTTGATGAAGGTAAAGATGGCCAGCGCGCCGATGCCCGGCTTGACCATCGGGAGCACGACGCTGACGAAGGTGCGCGCCTCGCTGGCACCGTCGATACGGGCCGCTTCCAGCATCTCGGTGGGGATACCCTCACTGAACTGCTTCATCAAAAAGACGCCGAAGGGCCAGCCCACGATGGGGAAAATGACAGCCCAGATGGTGTTATAGAGGTTGAGTGCGCTCATCTCACGCAGCAGCGGGATGAGGATGACCTGCTTGGGCAGGGCCATTGCGCAGACGATGAGGGTGAAGAGCAGCTTGCGGCCGACGAAGCGCTTTTTTGCCAGCGCATAGCCTGCCATTGCGGCGGTGATGCAGGTGAGGATCATGGACATGACGGCCATGAACACGGTGTTGATCATCCAGCGCAGCGCGGCCGGAGCAGTTGGGCCGACGGAGAAATAGATCGGCTCTCCATCCGCGCTGAAAGAGTGGCTGAAGGGCACGGCCAGCTGCCACAGGGGTGCGCTCTTGCCTGCGAAAAGTTTCTGGTAGTTGGTCAGCACCCACTGGCTGGGCCACCACTCGGGGGTAGTGGAGTTGATGGCCGCGCCGGTCTTGAAGGAACCGGTGATGATCCAGTAGAGCGGAAATGCAAACAGCACGGCCACGATGCTGATAAGGATGAGGGTCAGTATCATATAAGCGCTCATCTTTTTCAGCTTGCTGGGGTGACGCTTCAACGGTTTCTGTTTTTTTGCAGTTGCAGTCATTGCCCGGCACCTCCTTTAATTATCCTGACTGCCAAACTTGAACTGGACAGCCGACAGGATGGCGATGATAACGGCCAGCACAACGCCCATTGCGTTGCCGTAACCATAGCGATAGAGCTTGAATGCAGTGTAGTAGATGTAGTACATGATGGTATCGGTGCTGTGGTTGGGGCCGCCGGAGGTCAGCAGCTGGATCAGTGCGAAGCACTGGAAGGAGTTGATGGTCGTGATGACCAGGATGTACAGGGTGGTGGGCATGATGGCGGGCCACTTGATGCGCCAGAAGCACTGGAAATCGGTGGCACCGTCCACTTCAGCGGCTTCCACGATGGACTGGTCTACGTTGCCCAGTGCGGAAACGTACAGCACGATGGGCTGACCGACAGAAGTAGTCAGCAGGATGAGGATGATGCAGCCCAGAGCGTATTTTTCATCGCCCAGCCAGTTGATGTTCTTGTCGATGAGGCCCACAGCCTTGCCCAGATAGTTGAAGATGCCGTAGTAGTTGTTGTACATCCACTTCCACACGACGGTGACAGCCACCGAGCCGGTGACGACCGGCAGATAGAACACGCAGCGGAAGAGGCTGGTGGCCCACTCGGGCAAATCGACGATGGCCGAGCTGACCCACAGCGAGAACGCACAGGTCACAGGCACCGAGACGACCACGATGATGAAGGTGTTGCGCAAAGCGCCGATGAAGATGGGGTCTGCGAACAGCTCTGCGTAGTTGGCAAAACCCACAAAGACGTCGGCACGGTTCATGGTCGAGTCAAAAAAGCTCGTGACCACGCAGAGTATCATGGGGTAAATGACGAAGCCGAGAAAAAAGATGAGGCTGGGCAGAAGGAACAGGTAGGAAGCGATGGTCTCCTGCCGAACCAGTGCGCTGCTGCGCTTCGGCTCTTTGATGCTTGCAGTCTTTGCAGCCAAAGAAATCACCAGACCTTTCGTTCTGATTGGGTGCTTGTCTTACACAAAATGCCCCTCCCTCGCCGGGATGTTCGAGGGAGGGGCAGTCATTACTTATTTGCCCTCAGGCGGAAAAGCTCAGGCTTCGGCGGCGGCTGCGTTGGCGTTCTGGACAAAGGTTGCAACGGAAGTGGCAACGTCTTCGCCAGTGCCTACACGCTGGAGCATGTTCCACCACTCGGTGCGGGCAGTTGCCCAGCCCGGAGTGATCTGGTAGTAGTCGCCCAGATAGGCCATGAACTTGGTGTACTCGCTCATGATGGCATTGTCGGCGTAGATGTCGCCCACGCTGGCGCGGACCGGGAAGTAGGTGGAAGCCAGAACGCTGTCCTTCACCTGGTCAGGGTCAGCAGCGATGAACTCAATGAAGGTCTTGGCTGCCTTGACCTTGGCCTCATCGCCATTATCGAAGACGCCAAAGCCCCAGATGCCGCCGCAGAGCTTCGGGTCGCCGCTTGCAGTCGGGAATGCCATGGGCATGATCTCGTCGCCGCTGTTGGTCAGGCCGGCGTCGTTGTTGTCGCTGTTGAGCTGCTGGGCAATGTTCCAGCAGAAAGCCATCTGCAATGTGCCGTTGCGGAACAGAGTGATCTCGTCGCCGCCAGCGATGGAAGCGTCGAAGTTGATGCCGTCGGTGTCGTACAGGGTCTGGATAGCCTTGATGTTCTCGGCAGAGTCTGCAGTGTACTTGGTGTGAGCGTCGTCGGTGAAGGTGCCGCCGTACATATTATTGATAATAGCGCGGGTACCCTGGTCGCCGCCCTGACCGCCGCAGTAGACGGCTGCCACATTCTCGTAGCCGCCCTTGTACAGAGCGTCAACGGTGTTCAGGAAGCCTTCGGTGCTCCAGGTGTGCTTATCGGTGTCGAGATACTTGTCAGCGCCCACTTCCTTGACCTTGGTCATATTGACGGCCATGCAGTGTGCAGTCATGCACAGGGGGTACTCGTAGTAGTCGCCCTTGTCGTTGTGGCAGGCGGAGTTGACGGACTCGTAAATGTCCTTCTTAGCGTCGTCGGTCCACAAATCGTTCAGCGGAGCCATGACACCCTTTGCGCCCCAGTTGGCCACCAGACGCTCGGGACCTTCCATGATGAGGTCGGGTGCGCTGCCGCCCTCGATGGCGGTGTTCACCTGGTCGTCGCCGTTGGTGTAGTCCAGATACTCAACGGCCACTTTAATGTCAGGATACTTTGCGTTGAAGCTGGCGATGAGCTCCTGTACGGTCTCGTCCTTGCCCCAGCCGCCGATGGGGTATGTCCACAGCTTGATGCTTGCGCCGGATGCAGAGCCGGAAGCGGCAGTGGAAGCAGCAGTAGAAGCTGCCGTGCTGGTAGAAGCGGACTTGCCGCCGCAGGCAGCCAGCGCACCCGCTGCGCTCATAATACCAACGGCCTTCAAGAAGGAGCGACGAGAAATGGCATTCTTCATAATAAGTTCTCCTTACCTATCATCATATCGGCGGTCCTTCATCCCTGACCGCTCTTGCTGGCCTTATTATAGAAAACCTCTTTCATTTTGTCCATCGGTCGCATACACAATTTTCAGAAAGTTTTCTTGTCCATTCCGCACAAATATCTGGGATACCAGCCAGTTTTTGGCCACTTTCACCAGTTTTATTGCCAGTTGTAGCCGTTTTGTAACCATTTCTGCGTAGTTTGTCATTTTCGGTTTGAAAATCATTTTCGTTCTTCTTGCCACAGTTTTGAAATTTATTTTCAGCAATAAGTCCTACTTTTCCTCGATTTTTAGATGCTCTGCACAGCTTTTTCTTCCGAATTATGGCGAAAGGCACACTTGTCAAGCGGCCAGACTTCTTTTATACTTTTTATAAAGATGCCCCCTTCCCTGTGCAGCGGAAGGGGGCAAAAGAAGGTATAAGGAATAGTGCGGGCCTTGCGGCCCGCTCGAAGGAGCTTGACCATGGGTACAAATTTTTGGGAATTGCTGCATCAACGACAGGACCAGCTGACCAGATCCGGTCACGCGGTCGCTGACTACCTGCTGCAGCATGCGGACGAAGCGCAGTATCTCTCCATTTCCTCGCTGGCCCGGGAGTGCAATGTCGCCGAGGCGACAGTGTTTCGGTTCTGCCGGGCTTTGGGGTTCGACGGCTACCATGAGATGCGCATTGCGCTGGCGCAGGCCAACGCCACCGGCACACCCTCCAGCCAGAGGGAGCTTCAGCCCGGTGCTACCACCGCAGAACTTTGCGAGCACGCATACGCCCGCTTTCTCACCGCCATCAACGGCACCCAGAACGCCCTCTCTACCGAAGCCGTGGACGAGGCCGTACACCTGATGCAGGAGGCCAGGCAGGTGTTCTGCCTCGGACAGGGCGGCAGTATGCTCCTGGCAAACGACATCTGCGCCCGCTTCGCCAGCCTTTCCACCAAGTTCCGCACCGCAGGCGACAGCCATTTACAGCTGCTGACTGCCAGTCTGATGAACGAGGCCGACGTTGTGCTCTTCGTCTCCTACTCCGGCGCGACCCGCGACATGATGGAGACACTGCGCACCGCCAAGGCCGCCGGGGCAAAGATCATCCTCCTGACCCATTACGAGGACTCCCCCGGCGCATTGCTCGCAGATGTCGTCCTCCTCTGCGGCGCACAGGAAAGCCCGCTGGACTCCGGCAGCATCCCCATCAAGGCAGCATTCCTCTATGTAGGCGAAGTTCTGGTGCTGCGGTATATGCTGGATGACCCTGCCCACAGCAACACAGCGCAGGACCTCACCAGCGAGGCTTTGACCGTGAAAATGCTGTAAAAAGTTCTTTTCCATGTACTGCCAAAAGCACAATTCTGGAGCAGTCAGATCTCGGCATCTCAGAGGAATAAAAAACGCTGGGAGAGATCTCCCAGCGCAAGCAGTCCTAATCGCGGTACCGATATGTACCAAGCCAAAGCGGACCCAGCACCCACAACCAAGGCAGCGAAACCACTCTCGTCACTTTTAATACCGTAAGCACCAGCGTTAAAGCAAACAAGAGGGTCATTGTAATTATTTCGGAACGGTCAGGTTTCTTCTCCATACACAGATCACCCCGTATATTCGGTCACATCCGAAAAATAGTATATAGCAGTTTGCGTTTTTAATGCACAGGCAACATCCGCAAACTGCATATCGCAAATATGCCGTTTCGATAGGCACTATTTTTGAAAATTGCGATAAAAGTCAATATGCTTCATCCGGTTCGGCAGGTGCTGCGGTAATATCGCGGTAGAAAGTGGCCCATGCTGTTTCTTCATAGGGGCGCACGAAGAAAAAGCCAATGCTCAATGGGATCGCCAGCAGAAGAGCAATGGAAATTGCCATCGCTTCCGAACCGGAGAAATTGTTTAGAAATAGGAAATAGCCAGCATACATTGGCAGCGCACAGAGCAGCTCCCACCCAATGAAGCTGAGATCCAGACAGAACAGCCGCCATTTGTTGCCGTCCATGATCCGCCGGGATTCTGTGATCGCTTCATTTGCAGTCAACAAAGGATGCTCTGCCATGATGTAAGGTGTCATCGCATAGCTGTATATTTTCACGATTCCCGGAATCACCAACAGCAACGACCATAGGACGATGTACAGACCCTGCAGGAATTTCATACAAAAGCCATCCCACAGACGGTCTTTCTGAGAGAACAGGTCCGAGACAGCCGCATCCTTTCCATCTACAAGGTTCAGATTAAAACGAGCATATCCCAGTCGAACTGCACCGCCCACGATCAGTTGGAGGATTGCCCACAGACCAATGCCGCCAAGCAGAACGGCAAGCAGCAGACCGCCGTTGGGCTGGGAGAACAGTTCAGAATAGATATGATTTCCCTGATTGGAATTGGATACGACACTGTTGGAACTGCTCACAATGGTAGCACCAAGCGCACTGGCTGCAATACCTGTCAGAACAGCAGTTCTCCATTTTCCGCGCAGAGCATCGAGAGCGAGCATACGATAGTCGGCAGATACTTTCATAAAAGCAACCTCCTGTCTGAAAACTGCAAAAATGTGTGAAGATGATGCCACTTTAATTCAGATACGTTTGAAACGCCGAAAAAATTGCAACACGAATGAAAAAGAGAACGGTTCGATAGAATCTTTTGCTGAGAACACATTCAGGCGTAACCATCTCGCAGGAGCTGGTGATGCAGGCATTCCTGAATGAGAGAATCTGATCGTCTCATCTGATTTGACATCCACGTCAGCAGATCCCTCCTGCTAAAATTTCCCGGAACGATAGGAGAAGGTCGTTCCGGGCAGTTTTTTTGTGTTATGCAATAAAAATGACAGCAACACGCCCGTTGACTCATCTGATCCAAGGCATTATAATCGAAGTATGGCAAAGTTTGTCAAAGAGCAGGAGCGAAAAAAGTATGGATCATATTCACCACGATCGCACCTACAAAAAGAGCCGCTTTCAGCAGGAGCTGGAGCAGAGCGTCTCCCGTAAGCTGATCTCAAGCCTGCTGCTGGGATGTCTTTTGTTCTGCATTGCGATCGCTGTTGTGAATGCTCTCAACCAGAACGCCCGGCGGGAAGACCATCTGGAGAGTGTCGCCTCCACCTTCCATGAGGTGTACAATAACACGTCAGCCTTTCTGCTGGACGCTGGACACACCGAGCTGTTCCTCTCCGAGCTGCGGAAGGATCAGGACAACCTGCGTTATCTTATCAGCCAGTACAACGTCTCGGCTCTTGTGGAGATACAGCTCATCCTTACCGACCCCAAGGGAAATGTTCGGTTCACGACCTTTTCGGAGGGAGAGATGAATCTCCACCGGCAGGAATTCAACTGCATCGCCGTGGACAACGCCTGCCATCTTATGCGGGCCGTCTACACCACGGTCTACCACTTCCGAGCCAACAGCTCAGAATACGTTATGATCCATCCGCTCTACCGGGATGGCGAATATCAGGGTGCTGCGGCAGTTTATCTGAATGAAAACGACTGGACAAAACTGTTCAGCCAGTACCAGTACGATGCTATCCTCACCAAACCCAACGGTGATGTCATCGCCTGTTCAAACTCCTCCTTCCTCTCCCAGAAGAACGCCAACAAGTATCTGCCCGCCGATGCGGCGCAGTATGTGCGAGTAAACGGGAACCGCTATCTACGCAGCAGCCGCTCGCTGGAAAACGGCACGGTGTTGGCTTACTCCTTCATCTACTCGCCCACGAATTACAGTTATCTCTTCGTGGGTCTGCTCCTGATCGTACTGCTGGGGCTGAGTTGGGCAGCAATGTTCGCCCGTATCATGCACGCTATGACTGAGCAGATGGTAAAGTCGGTGGACACCCTCGTGCGGGAGATCCGCATCATCCGCAAGGAGGACCCTGATCACATCATCGAGATCGACACCGGCGATGAGATCGAGGAGATCGCCCGTCAGGTCAACAAGATGGTCCGCAGCATTCAGGAGCTGAGCCAGCGCAACATCGCTCTTGCCGAAGTGAACAACCGGATGGAGATGCAGAATCTTCAGGCGCAGATCAATCCCCACTTTATTTATAATACGCTGGACAATATCCGCTATCTTATCCCGACAGACCCCCAGCGAGCCCAGCAGCTGATCGGGCGGTTTATCGGCATCCTGCGCTACAGCATCAACAACACAAAGCACAATGTCACTGTTAAAGATGATCTGAAATATCTGCAGGATTACCTTGTGATCCAGTCCACCCGCTTTGGTGCAAATTTCTCCTACGAGATCGACATCGATGACGCCTGCATGGAGTTCATCATCCCGAAGCTGCTTTTACAGCCCTTGCTGGAAAACAGCATCAAATATGGATTCCAGAAAAAGCCATGCATCCATATAAGAGTACGGGGCTGGCTGGGGGAGGATGCTCTCTATTTCACGGTAGAGGACAACGGCGGAGGCGTGGACGAGACAATGCTGGAACAGCTGCGAGACATCCTGCGCTCGGATGAAGTGAACATCGAGCACAATGGTCTGCAGAACATCAACCGTCGCATCTGGCTGGGCTACGGCGGTGACAGCGGACTGACCATCGACAGCACCGAGGGCGAAGGCTTCACGGTGAAACTCAAGCTCCGGCTGGGAGGAATGTAAACCATGTATCGCGTTCTGCTTGTAGAAGATGAAGAGATCATCCGCAAGGGCATTCGCTACTCGGTACCGTGGGAGGAGTGCGGCTGCTCGGTGGTGGGCGAGGCAGAGAACGGGGCAGCAGGTGAAGAAAAGATCGCTGAACTGCAGCCTGACATCGTCATTACCGACATTACCATGCCGGTAAAAAACGGTCTTGAGATGATCGCCGACACCCGGGAGAAATTCAACTATATCGCCATCATCCTGACAGGCTACTCGGAGTTTGAGTACGCCCAGCAGGCTATCCGGAACGGCGTATCGGATTATGTGCTCAAGCCTCTCGACATGGACGAGATGCGTACTGCGCTGGAGAAGGCTGTCCGCCTTGCAGGGGATAACCAGTACCTCCAACAGCGGGAGGACGAGGCAGAGGCCGTCCGCAGCCGGACAGCTCTGCCGCCATTAAGCGAAGATAAGGTCACTGACCCGCTGGTGCTGCGCATCGTAGCCTATCTGAAAGAGAATTACCAGAGCAAGATAACACTTGCTGACCTTCAGGAACAGTTCCACTACTCAGAACGATACATCAACCAGAAGTTTCAGAAAGAGCTTGGCACAACGGTCATTGACTACCTCAACCGCTGCCGCATTCAGAACGCTCTGGAACTCATCCGGAAAGGAAAACTGCCCATCTCCCAGATCGGCTGGGAGTGCGGCATTGGTGAGTACAAATATTTTAACCACGTTTTCAAAAAATACATAGGCTGCTCGGTGCGGGAGTATCAGAGCACCTTGAAATAAGTGTACGCAAAAATACCGAACAGCCACCGTTCGGTATTTTTGCCATTTGTTCTGCAATTTGAGTATTATTTTTGTGCTAGAGGTATTAAAATGGGACTATCGAAAGGTTTCAAGTAAAAAATGGAGGTTTTTACTATGAAAAAGATTTCTCGTCGTTCGTTCCTGATGGCTACCGGTGTTATCGCAGCTTCTGCTGCTCTGAGCGCTTGCGGCGGCTCCTCCGCCAGCACTTCTTCTGCCGGTTCTACCGCTGCTTCCACTGCCGCTTCTGGTACTGCTGCACAGGGCGGCGGCGACCTCGTGATCTACTCGCCCAACTCTGAGGGTCTGCTGAACGCCACCATTCCTCTGTTTGAGGAGAAATACGGCGTCAATGTCGAGCTGATTCAGGCCGGCACCGGCGAACTGGTCAAGCGTATCCAGTCCGAAAAGAACGATCCCTACGCAGATGTCCTGTTCGGTGGCTCCTGGTCGCTGATGTACACCAACGAGGACCTGTGGGAGCCGTATGTTTCCGCCAACGATGCAAACGTCATCGACGCCTACAAGAACAAGTGCGGCTTCATCACCGGCAACGTGCTGGACGGCAGTGTCCTCATCGTCAACACCGACCTCATCGGTGACATCAAGATCGAGGGCTACGAAGATCTGCTGAACCCGGCTCTGAAGGGCAAGATCGCCACTGCCGACCCCGCCAACTCCTCTTCCGCTTTCGCTCACCTGACCAATATGCTGCTTGCAATGGGCGGCTACGAGGACGATAAGGCATGGCAGTACGTCCACGACCTGTTTGAGAATGTGGACGGCAAGATCTGCGAAAGCTCCAGCGGCGTTTACAAGGGAGTTGCCGATGGCGAGTATGTGGTGGGTCTGTCCTATGAGGATCCCTGTGCTCAGCTGGTTCTGGACGGCGCACCTGTCAAGATCGTTTACATGAAGGAAGGTACTGTCTTCCTTCCTGCTTCCGCCACCATCATCAAGGGCGCAAAGAACATGGACAATGCCAAGCTGTTCATTGACTTCATCCTGAGCGAGGAAGTCCAGAACATCTGGGGCAGCACCCTGACCAACCGTCCTGTTATGAAGGACGCTGCCACCAACGATGCCATGACCCCGATGGCAGACATCAATGTCATCGAAGAGGACATCCCCTACGTCAGCGCCCACAAGGCAGAGCTGGTGGACAAGTACACTGAGATCTTCACCGATCTGCAGAGCAAGTAATTCAAAGGGCAGCAGGAGGCTAGTATGAGCAGAATATCAGTCAAAGACGCAGTAAAGCGCTACGGGAATAATACGGTCATCCCGGACCTGAATCTGGAGATCGGAGATGGTGAGCTGTTCACCCTGCTGGGTCCCTCCGGCTGCGGCAAGACCACCCTTCTCCGTATGATCGCAGGCTTCAACTCCATTGAGGGCGGCGACATCTTCTTCAACGAGAAGCGCATCAACGATATGGACCCCAGCAAGCGCAACATCGGCATGGTGTTCCAGAACTATGCCATCTTCCCGAACCTCTCCGTCCGGGACAATGTGGCATTCGGTCTGAAGAACCGCAAGGTGGACAAGGCCGAGATCAAGAAGCGGACGGATGAGTTTCTGAACCTGATGCAGATCATGCAGTATGCCGACCGGATGCCCAACCAGCTTTCCGGCGGTCAGCAGCAGCGTATCGCACTGGCTCGCGCACTGGTTATCTCGCCGGATGTGCTGCTGATGGACGAGCCGCTTTCCAATCTGGACGCAAAGCTCCGTGTCGAGATGCGCAGCGTCATCCGCCACACCCAGAAGAGCGTTGGCATCACCACCGTGTATGTCACCCACGATCAGGAAGAGGCAATGGCCATCAGTGACCGTATCGCCGTTATGAAGGACGGCGTCATCCAGCACGTTGGCACTCCCCGCGACATCTACCAGCGCCCGAAGAATGTCTTCGTTGCCACCTTTATCGGTCGCACCAACATCGTGAATGCCCACGTCAAGGACGGCATCATCACCTTTGCCGACGGCTACCATGAGCACATTGACGCTCTGGACAAGGCTGCCGAGCAGGATGTGCGCTGTTCCATCCGCCCGGAGGAGTTCATTATCTGCAAGGACGGCACCGATGGCATCCACGGCACCGTGCAGGAGTGTACCTACCTCGGTCTCAACACCCACTACACCATTGACACCGATCAGGGCGACTCGGTGGAGATCGTAGAGGAGTCCTCCATTGGCGAGGGTCTCAAGAAGGGCGAGAAGGTGCTGCTGAAGGTCAAGAAAGAGAAGATCAACGTCTTTACCAAGGACGGTGGTACCAATCTCATCAGGAGCGACGCTTATGAAAAACAATAATAAGTTCCGTCTTGATGTCTGGGGAGCCATTACGCTGGGGACCATCGCACTCTATGCACTGTTCCTGCTTTACCCGATGGCATACCTGATCCGCCAGTCTGTGCTGGACCCCGACACCGGCGGTTTCACGCTGGCTTATTTCACGAAGTTCTTTTCCAAGAGTTACTATTTCGATACCCTGATCAACAGCTTCAAGGTATCCATCACAGCGACGGTGCTCTCCATCGCCATTGGCACCCCACTGGCATACCTGTTCACGATCTTTAAGATCAAGGGCAAGTCAGTGCTGAATATCCTCATTGTGGTGGCATCTATGTCGGCTCCCTTCATCGGTGCCTACTCATGGATCCTGCTGCTGGGCCGCAGTGGTATCATCACCACCTTCTTCAAAAACCTCGGCATCGCCATCCCGGACATCTACGGCTTCGGCGGCATCGTGTTGGTCATGACGCTCCAGCTGTTCCCGCTGGTGTTCCTCTACGCCAAAGGTGCGCTGAAGAACATCGACAACTCCCTCATTGAGGCGGCTGAGAACCTCGGATGCTCTGGCATCGCCTGCTTCTTCAAGGTGGTCGTGCCTCTGATCATGCCCACCCTACTGGCAGCAGCTCTGCTGGTGTTCATGCGCTCCTTTGCAGACTTCGGCACCCCGATGCTGATCGGTGAGGGCTACCGTACCTTCCCTGTTGTCCTTTACACTGAGTTCATCAACGAGGTGGGCGGCAGCGACGGCTTTGCAGCCGCTATCGCCGTCATTGCTATCGTCATCACCACGCTGGTGTTCCTCGTCCAGAAGTACGTTTCCAACAAGAACGCCTTCGCTCTGAACAGTATGCACCCCGTGGAGGAACGGGAGGCCCGCAAGGGCATCAACGCTCTGGTGCATCTGGCTGTCTATCTGGTGGTGGGCATCGCCATCATGCCGCAGGCCTACGTCATCTACACCTCGTTCAAGAACACGCAGGGCAAGATCTTTGTGGACGGCTACTCGCTGCAAAGCTACCAGACCGCCATCGGCAAGCTGGGTCGCAGCATCCAGAACACCATCATCATCCCCTTGCTGGCACTGGTCGTCATCGTGCTGCTGGCTGTTCTCATCGCCTATCTGGTGGTGCGCCGCCGCAACGCCCTGACCAACGTGGTGGATATTCTCTCGATGATCCCCTATATCGTGCCCGGCACGGTCCTTGGTATCGCACTGCTCATCGGCTTCAATAAGCCCCCGCTCCTCATCAGCGGCACCATGCTCATCATGGTGGTGGCACTCATCATCCGGCGTCTGCCCTATACCATCCGCTCGTCGGTGGCTATCCTGCAGCAGATCCCCATGAGCATTGAGGAAGCTGCCATCTCGCTGGGTGCTTCCAAGATGAAGGCATTCTTCCGCATCACGGTGCCCATGATGGCCTCCGGCATCATCTCTGGTGCCATCCTGAGCTGGGTCACCATGATCAGTGAACTGTCCACCGCCATCATCCTGTATACCGGCAAAACCAAGACCCTGACGGTAGCAATCTATACCGAGGTCATCCGCGGCAACTACGGCACTGCAGCCGCATTGTCCACCATTATGACCATCCTCACCGTCATTTCTCTGCTGGCTTTCAGCAAGCTCAATGGCGGCAAGGATATCAGCCTTTAAGTAGTTTCCCCATTCTCCTTCAATCACTGAGTTTCCAAACCGGGCTGCTTCGCCGCAACGCAGATAGCCCCAACGGAAAAATGAGACAGGCTTCCCGAAAGGCGGGTCGCCTGTCTCATTTTTGTTGTAAGTTGGACGCTTGGGGACTTTAAACCTTTGCGATCCCGAAAAGATATTCCGATTCGGCACGGTTTAGAACTTTTTGATGAGCCACAGGATCAGGATAATGGCGATCGACACCGCAAGCGTGATTAGAAAGCTGTGGTCTTTCTTTCCGTTTTCCGGTTTGGCAGGCTCTGCCGGCTTTTGCTCCTGTTTCAGAGAGAGGATGCCATCCCCCAGCCGCTTCTTTTGGGGATTGTTGTTGCGGCGATACCCCTAGAGTAGACAGAGTAACAGCTCTTCCTTTTTAAGTTTTCCCTCGTCAGTCAAATCTGCCCGAATCTGCCGCTTATATTTATAATAGGTATTCCGGGCAAGACCAGTCAATTTCATGCACTCCATGTCATCCAATGTGCCGCCAAACGCCTTACAATGGATACGGATCTTCTCCTTGGCTGCTTTGGACTTTTTGGTTTCAAAGCCAGTGCCTTTCTTGCGACCAACCTGCTTGCCGTTCAACCGGGCTGTCAAAAGACCTTCACGGGTACGCTGGTGCAGATTGTCAACTTCTTTTTCGGACTGCTCAAAGGCCAGCTTGATCTGCTCCTTTGCCAAGGCCATCAGATACTCGTTGATGCCCTTTAAAATGAAGTCCACATTTGTCCCTGTCATGGCAATGCTGCCGGACAGGGCTTTTTTGTAGGTCTCAGTGTCGATGTGGTGCTCTTTCAAAAACACCAGCCGGATGCCCTTATGATAGAGGTCTTCGTACAGAGCAAAACCTTCTTCTGCATTTCTGGACATCCGGGACACTGAATCGAACACCACCGTATCTCCTGCTTTCAGAACCCGGTAAAGCTTCAGCCATTCCGGGCGAAAGATAGATGTGCCAGTATAGGCTTCCTGCACGATATGGGCAGTAGGGTATTCTGCCTTGATGTTACGGATCTGGCGGTCGATACTCTGTTTTGCAGTGGAAATTCTGCAATAGCCATAAATACTCATAACTTTTTTCTTTCTGTATCAAAAATGCCGTAGGTGCAGAAAAGTATCAATTACAGCGAGATTGGGCAATTTATCTTAGCAGATTGATAACGCTAAAATGACGAACAGCATTTTTAATACCTCTCCGGCACAAGTTTTCTGTTATTCCTGCTTCACATAATCTGTCTTCTCCTCATATAAGAAGCAGGACAATCCACACGGACTGCCCTGCAAAAGTAAAAGGAGAGCATCCGAAGACGCTCCCCCAGTTGTACATATGAATTTTTTAGCTGATGCCCAACTCTTTCATCAGCCGAGTGCGGTACTCCTTATCTTCAGAAGCCCGTTTTGCATCCTCAATGCGGTTTTGATCGAAGAGATTCTTCATGAGCAGAGCTACACTATTTGCGCCTTCAGCCTTTCCACGATTTTCCACTTTATCAAGCACATCGCACATATTGCGTGGGCCTCCGGTCTTATCGAATGCCAAATTCTTTTATCAACTGATCGCGGTACACTTCATCTTCAGATGCCCGCTTGACATCATCAATACGGCCTTGATTGAGGAGTTTCTTGACAAGGAGAGCCATTTGATTTTTGCCTTCAATTTCACCCTCAGCCTTACCTTTCGCAACGCCTTTTGCAATGCCTTTTTCAATGCCTCTGCTTTCCACTTTATCAAGCACATCACACATATTGCGTGGGCCTCCTTTCTGGCCATCGGTATTTGTATTGTACGCTTCCTCAAACCGATTATCATTCGTCATAATACTTAGCAACTGAAGCGTTTCCTGCACATGGGTCAAATCCTGCGAACTCGGAATGTAGTCGCCGTTTTCCCGCTTCTGCACGAAGTAGTCTGCAACAACCTTAAAATCGCTCTGGAAAAGTTCTACCTGCTCGTGGGTCAGATATGCAATCTGGAACAGATTGATCTTATAGTCGTTGACATACGGCTCAAACTCTTTGGGAATATTCAGTCGCTCTTTCAGGGAAAGCGGCCCATTTCACGGTTTATCATGGCCGAAGTAGAGCACCAGCGTCACGACCGGATAGAGATTTTCGCTATCGCCAAGTAACTGCGCCCGGTACTCTGCGCCATCGTAACCCATGACACGGAGCGGCATATTGGGATCAGAAGCGGTCTGGTTTTCAAAACCGATACAGGCCACGCGAATATTTCCGTTCTTCCAGCGTTTGGCAACATCCCGCTCGATCTCACGAATCTTGCCATCTGCCTTGTAGTAGGAGCGTGGAGCCTGATCTTCCAGTTCATCTGCAGACAGAACCTGTTTGCCGTTGAACAGAAGCACGTTCACAATGTCCGAAAAGACATCGTTATAGGATTCCAGAATTTTTTCAGATGTATCCTTTTGCGCCATCCCATCACCTTCTTTTCTCTTGTTATTATAGTAGCATACAGATGTGAAATTTACAAGCATTTGCCTTATGCTACGTTCAATCTGGTGGCTTTACTCATCTCCTTCAATCAATTCCTCTATTGATACATCCAGTGCTTGTGATATTTTGTAAAAGGTATCCCATCCTATATACACATTGCCAGTTTCAATTTTCGATATTCGTTTCTGGTCAGTTTCAATTTTATTCGCCAAAGTAGCTTGCGACCATTTTTTTGTTCACGATAATCTTTGATATGTATACCAAGCTTATATGCGGGACTTCCTACGCCTTTCTTTTTCATGTCAAAAAACTCCCTTAATTCGTTTGTATTTTGACATGGCCATGTCATTGACTGTATTATATCAGTTCACCTTTCAGAAAATAATGGCAGTTCAAATTTAATTATTTCAGCTTACAGTCGTTGTTTTTTCTACATTCTAGCCTCATTCATAATTTATACATTATTTAGAGAATAAAGCAGAAGGAGCTGAGCCTTTTCGGAAAAGGCTCAGCTCCTTCTGCTTTATTCTCTATTATCCATTTTAATTTACATCTTTTGATAACATTTCAAGATCAATTTTATATTCATCATGCATTTTGTATAAGTTCGTTTTATTGCCTTCTTCCCGAATTTCAAAGTCTAGTTCTTCTAGTTGCAAGGCAATTCTCTCATCCAAAAGTTTTACTATATCATTCGTACAATTGACACTACATTCTCTTCGTATTATAGCTATCTCATCTTCCAACGACGTTGGTATCACTGATTTTTCTCTGCTATCATCCAATACTCCTACTTCTACAGCTTGTAGCCAAACATTTATTATGCATTTCTTCCAACAACATCCTACTATTAAGTCAACCACTCTTCATCAAATTCATCCCCTGCCATTTTCTTCCGATCTTCTATATATGCCCACGTCAGATTTAATGATTCTAATGCATCTTTGGTTTTGGCTAATTCTCCTTCAAATAATTCCTTCCATCGCCTTTCAACAGTTTTTTGTTTTATTCCTATTGCAGGGTTCTCAATCAATGAATCAAAGCCGTCTCTAATCAAATTTTTCAGCCATTCACTTGCTTCATAATTCCTTTCGTTCTTTATTAACCACAAAATATCGTCATTGTCGGCTCTATCTTCATTGCACCAAAGCAAATACATAAAAAATTCCGCATTTGCTGAAGTCACATAAAATCGTCCTTTTGATTGACTTTTTTGTCTGAGCAGCTCATGTGCATTGATACTTTTCGATTTCATTGGAATTGGTCCAACGACTGTGTCAATTGCATAATAAAGACGCTTTCGAAGCGATCTCATAAATTCCGTTTCATCTGTTTCTTCTAATACACCTCGATTGTCTAGATAATTCATTACCATTTCGCATGTTATTAATTTACTTTTTTCTTCACTTTTACCTACTATTTTTCTGGATTTTTCATCAGAAATATCATAATCATCCACAATCCACTGTAATATTGCTTGGTCAAGTGATATATCGTTCCTTGAACTGCTTTTTTTCTTTCCTTTATTTTCCATAATCTTTCTTCTACAATCTGCAAAAAACAAAACCCTCCCCGGCAAAACCATTCAGTTTCACCGGGGAGGGTTTATCATACGCTTATCTTCCCATGTTTTGCAGGATTAGTGCATCTTCATGCAACAATCTTACTTTCTGGGATTTTTGATAGCAGCCTGTCCTGCATTTTATAAATCGAGCGCGAAAGAAACAGCTTGTTTTCGTTATTTTTCGTCTTTCATCTCGATTTTTCCTAATTGAAATTCCGGAACGTAGTATTCTGTGTTTTTATTTTGGCTCAAAAATTTTTCTGTTTTCAGTCCGTCTTTTATATTATAGCAGACTTTTCTTATCATAAAAGAGGTCACTGAAAATTTCCATATCATTAGAAAGGAGATGGTTTTCCACATGAACAAGCACTCACAGTTGAAAATCCGAGGACACACCAAATGACGCTCGACTACTTCTATGGGCAGTCGGGCGAACTGTTTTCCTACTTCCGCATCCCAAAGGCATTGTTTTAGGACAGCCGTTTTCGGCAGCTTTCTACGGATGCCCGGACACTGTACGGTATCCTGCTTGACCGCATGAGCCTGTCGGTCAAAAACGGCTGGATGGACAAGCAGGGACGGGTGTATATCATCTACACTGTCCGGGAAGTGCAGGAATCGCTCTGCTGCGCCGAACACAAGGCGGTTAAGTTGTTCCGGGAACTGGAGCAAATCGACCTAATCGAACGCAAGCGGCGCGGTCTGGGCAGACCCAGCCTGATCTACGTCAAAGACTTCACCACAGGGCTGTCAAAAACGCACAATCTGAATTGCGCAGACAGCAATTCAGGCGTTGCCCAAAGCGCAGTTCAGGAGCAGCCAAAACCGCAAGCAAATAAGACTGATAAGAATCATACAGAGATGAATAAACCTGATCCTATCCACTCAGGGGACATTCGGGAACAGCTTGAGGATTATTTTTATCAGGCGTTGGAGGTCGAACTGCTGCTTCGGTTTTTCCCGGATGATGAGGACACCATCTATCAAATCGTGGATTTGCTGGTGGACACCTGTGCCACCAAACGCAGGCTGCTCCGAATCGCTGGAGATGATAAGCCTGCCGAGGTGGTACGCAGTCGGCTGAAAAAATTGAATGCCGACCACATCCGCTTCGTGCTGAACAGCCTTGCCGAAAGTGTCACCCCAGTGCGGAACATGAAGCAGTATCTGCTTGCTTCGCTCTACAATGCGCCCACGACCATGAATCTACACTATCAGAACTTAACGAACCATGACTTTGCGCACGGTTCCCGGAAAGCGGGGTGATGTTATCGCAAAGAAAGCAACCGTTATCGCAGTCACAAACCAGAAAGGCGGTGTCGGAAAAAGCACCACCTGTGAAAATCTTGGTATCGAGCTGGCAATGGAGGGCAAGAAGGTTCTGCTGGTGGACACTGACCCTCAAGGCAGTCTTACCATCAGCATGGGCTGGCAACAGCCGGACGAACTGCCCACCACACTGTCTACTCTGATGCAGAAAACCATGAACGACCAGCCTATCCAGCCCGGTGAAGGCATCCTCCACCATGCAGAGGGCGTAGACCTCATCCCTGCCAATATCGAATTGGCAGGACTGGAGGTGGCTCTTGTAAACAGCATGAACCGGGAGAAAATGCTCAAACAGGTGCTGGACGGGGCAAAGCGGGAGTACGATTATATCCTGCTGGACTGTATGCCCTCTCTGGGAATGCTCACCATCAACGCTTTGGCGGCGGCTGACACCACACTGATTCCTGTTCAGGCACAATACCTGTCCGCCAAAGGTTTGGAACAGCTTTTGCAGACTGTCGGCAAGGTGCGGCGGCAGATCAACCCGAAATTAAAAATCGAGGGCATCCTGCTCACCATGACGGACAACCGCACCAACTACGGAAAGCAGATCGACACCCTGATACGCCAAGCATACGGCAGCAAAATCAAGGTATTCGACCAGACCATTCCCCGGTCTGTCCGTGCCGCCGAAACCAGTGCCGCAGGAAAGAGCATTTTCCAGCATGACCCAAAGGGCAAGGTGGCGGAAGCCTACCAATCTTTAGCGAGGGAGGTGTTGGCAGATGCCGAAAAGCGGCTTAAACGTAGCTCTGAAAGGGCTAGATGACCTGTTCAGTTCAGAGGAAACCCGACAGGAAGAACAGCGTGAACAGGTACAGCAGATTCCTGTGGATGAACTTTTCCCATTTAAGAATCATCCGTTCAAAGTTCTTGACGATGATGCAATGACCCGGACAGTGGAAAGCATTTCGCAGTTCGGTATGCTGGCTCCGCTCATCGCCCGCCCCAGACCAGAGGGCGGCTACGAAATTATCTCTGGGCATCGCCGGAAACACGCCGCAGAACTTGCCCATCTGGACACTGTGCCTGTCATTGTGCGGAACATGGAGGATGATGCCGCCACGATATTGATGGTCGATTCCAATTTGCAGAGAGAACACATCCTGCCCAGTGAGCGGGCGTTTGCCTACAAGATGAAGCTGGATGCGATAAAAAATCAAGGTGCTAGGTCGGATTTAACTTCGTCCCAAGTTGGGACGAAGTTGAGAGCCGATGAAAAAGTGGCAAAAGATTCAGGCGAAAGCCGCAATCAAGTCCAGCGTTTTGTGCGTCTGACAAACCTTGTCCCTGAACTACTGGACATGGTGGACGAAAAGAAAATCTCGTTTAACCCTGCGGTGGAATTATCTTATCTTGATGCAAAACAGCAGCAAGATTTTTTAGAAGCAATGGATGCTTCCCAGAATGCGCCCTCTCTTTCGCAAGCCATACGGATAAAGAAGCTGGCGCAGCAAAACGAGTTCAGTTATGATGCTGTCTACGACATTATGAACGAGGAAAAGAAAAGCGAACTGGACACCGTGACCATCAAAAACGAAACCCTGCGGAAATACTTTCCGCGCAGTTACACGCCCCGGCAGATGGAAAGCATCATCATCAAGCTGCTCGACCAGTGGCAACTGAAAAAGCAGCAGGCAAAACAAAAGAAGCAGGAAGAAGCGCGTTGAGCGCAGACTGAACCAAGAGACCCGATTCGGGTCTTTTTATTTTGCAAAAATAACGGAGGAAACGCCTATGAACAACACCATTGATTTCAAAACCGCAAAGACCATCGACACCATGAGCAAGAAAATCGACCACATCGACGATGCCATGACGGGCTTCTTCTCTTTTCTGCACATGGCAATGCAGAACGAACTTGCCAGTACGGATGTCTTTTTCGCCGCCGTGTCGCCCGTTCTGGATTTGACCGTGATTCAGCCGAAGGAGGCTCCGCACATCCTGCCCTGCTTTGACGAGAACGATGCCGGCTATGGCATCTCGAAGGAGGAACCGCTGGGTTTCCGCTACAATCCCAAGCAGGTCATCAAGCTGATGGGCAAGCGGTATCTGACCGGGCCGGTGATTTTCCACCGCTATACGGATGATGGCAAGTTCGCACCCCTGACCATGAGCGATATGTTTGCCATCCAGAAGTATCTGGAAAACGCCAGTGTCACGCTGATGGTCGATGCGGATGCGCTGACCTGCATCTGCATCGACTGAGGTGTGTCTATGAAAGAATTTGAAGTGGAAATCACGGAAACCCTGCAAAGGACTGTGGTGATTCGTGCAGGGTCACGCGCAGAAGCAGAAGTTCTTGCGGAAGAACTGTGGAATAACGAAGAATTTGTGCTGGGAGCAGAGGACTTTGTCGGCGCAGAATTTTCTGCCGTAAGTGAAAAAGAAATCGCCCCCAAATACCGAAAAAGAAAGGATGAAATGGAGCGGTGACAAGTTTCTTTATTGGGTTCGCATTTTTTGAGTTTGGCGTACTCTGCGGCTTCTTTACCGCAGCCCTGATGAATGCGGCGCGCACGGAGCGGGAAACCACCATCAGATATGAGGAGAACAGATATGGAGCAGGAAAAGAACACTCTGACAGTGCTTGAAATTGCGCCAAGTCAGTATCCGAAACAGGTCAAAATCGACAACGACCTGAAAGCATTGCAGCAGGCAGTCGGCGGCTCCATCGGTGCCACTTATCCCTTTGATGATCCTGTTGCCATCGTCTACAACGATGATGAGAAGCTGATGGGTCTGCCCCTGAACCGCGCCCTGCGGGATGAGCATGGCGAAGCCTACGATGTGATTGCTGGAACTTTTCTGGTGGTCGGTCTGGGCGAAGAAGATTTTGCATCCCTCACCCCGGAACTGGCAGAGAAATTTGAGAAGCAGTTTCATCAGCCGGAATCCTTTATTCCGCTGGGGCGCAGGATGCTGGTCGTTCCCGTTCCCGATGAAGCCGTGCGCACGGACGAAAAGAAAGCGGCTCCCCGCCAGTCAGCCGAGCATGACCGATGAAAGCAGTTTTTCGTGCAGGAGGTGGTGAAAATTGCAGGAAGAAATCGAGCAGAAATCATTCAACCTGATGATTTCGACCACGAAACTGTCTGCCCGGACAGTCCTCAATGCGGTAAAAGCGGCGATACGGCTGTATCAGTCCAAGGCATCCCAAGGCAAACAGAGCGTCCGTACACTCCTGCGGCAGAATCGAGGTGTGTCCAGCGTGGAGATCAGCAAGACCGGTATCAAGGGCTTTGAGCGGTATGCCAAGAAGTACGGCATCGACTATGCCATCCGAAAGGACAGCTCCGAAGTGCCGCCCAAGTATCTGGTCTTTTTCAAAGCCCCGGATGCTGAAGCATTCCAATCGGCTTTCAAGGAGTATTCGGCTTCTCTCCTGAGTAAATCGAAGCGTCCTTCCGTTCTTGCTAAACTGCACGAGCTGGTACAGGCTGCGGCAGAACTTCCCGGCAAAGTCCGGCACAAGGAACAGGAGCGTGGGCTGTGAACACAAAGAAGCTGACAAAACTTCTGGCTCTGTATCTGCCCTATATCCTGCTGGGGCTGGTGGCAACAAACTTTGGTGAAGCATGGCGGCTTGCCGAGGGGAAGGAACTGGACGAACGAATCATGTCCATGATGGGAACCCTCCCGGCTGCATTTGCGAATCCGCTTCCCAGTCTGCACCCACTGGATTTGCTTATTGGCATTTCCTGCGGCGCAGGACTACGGCTTGCCGTATATTTGCGAAGCAAAAACGCCAAGAAATACCGGCACGGCATGGAGTACGGCTCTGCCCGGTGGGGCAACGCCAAGGACATTGAGCCTTTTCAAGCTCCCAAATTTGCCGACAACATCATCCTGACAAAAACGGAACGCCTGATGATGAGCAACCGACCACCCGACCCCAAAAATGCGCGGAACAAAAACGTGCTGATTGTGGGCGGCTCCGGCAGCGGTAAAACCCGGTTTTGGCTGAAGCCGAACCTTCTGCAAATGCACAGTTCCTATGTGGTCACTGACCCCAAGGGCAGTATCGTAGTTGAGTGCGGCAATGCCCTTTTGAAAAACGGCTACAAGCTGAAAATCCTGAATACCATTAACTTTTCTAAGTCGATGCACTACAACCCCTTTGCCTACGTTCACAGCGAAAAGGACATCCTGAAACTTGTCACGACCCTTATGACCAACACGAAGGGTGACGGTTCGGGCGGCGATCCTTTCTGGGAAAAGTCGGAACGGCTCTTGCTGACCGCGCTGATTGCGTATCTGCATTATGAAGCACCGAAGGAGGAACAGAACTTTTCCACCCTACTGGAAATGCTCAACACGATGCAAGTGTCGGAGGACGATGAGGATTTCCAGAACCCTGTCGATTTGCTCTTTGAGGATTTGGCGCGGAAGAAGCCCAATTCTTTTGCAGGGCGGCAGTACAAGCTCTACAAATTAGCTGCCGGCAAGACCGCAAAATCCATCTTGATTTCCTGCGGCGCACGGCTTGCGCCCTTCGATATTCAGGAATTGCGCGACCTCACCATGTACGATGAACTGGAACTGGATATGCTAGGAGACCGAAAGACTGCACTTTTTCTGATTATGTCGGATACAGATTCCACCTTTAACTTCCTGATTAGCATGGTCTATACCCAGCTTTTCAACCTCTTGTGCGACAAAGCAGATGATAAGTACGGCGGCAAACTGCCTATCCATGTACGTTGCCTGATTGATGAGTGTGCCAATATTGGGCAGATTCCCAATTTGGAAAAGCTGGTAGCCACCATCCGCAGCCGTGAGATTTCGGCGTGTCTGGTACTGCAAGCCCGCAGTCAGCTGAAAGCCATCTACAAAGACCATGCAGATACCATTGTCGGCAACATGGACAGCCAGATTTTTCTCGGCGGCTCTGAACCCACTACGCTGAAAGAACTGTCCGAAACACTGGGCAAGGAAACTATTGATTCGTTCAACACCTCGGATACGCGCGGCAATTCGCCGTCCTATGGCACATCGTTCCAGAAACTCGGTCACGAGCTGATGAGCCGTGACGAGCTGGCAGTGCTGGATGGCAGCAAGTGCATTTTGCAGCTGCGCGGTGTGCGTCCGTTCCTATCTGACAAGTACGACCTGACCCAGCATCCAAACTACAAGCTGACTTCCGACTACGACCCCAAAAACACGTTCGATATTGAGAAATATCTGAACCGTAAAGAAAAAATCCAGCCCGGAGATGAGTTCCTCGTGCTGGATGCTGATTCGCTCCCGCCTATCTGATCGGACAGGCGGTTTTATTTTTGACCGGAGAGGTACACCAGAAAATCCACTCTGCCGCAGTTTGCGGCGCAAAAAATATGATTTCAGGTGTGTACGGACGGTCTACAAGTTTTGAATGATAAAGGAGAAACGACTATGGAATTCTTTAACTCTGCTATCGAAGTTCTTCAGACTCTGGTTGTCGCTCTGGGTGCCGGTCTGGGCGTTTGGGGTGCTATCAATCTGCTGGAAGGATATGGCAACGATAATCCCGGCTCCAAGTCTCAGGGCATGAAACAGTTTATGGCTAATTAAAGGGAACAAAAAGAAAGGAAAAGCACAATCCAGACGGTATCAGCGGCAGGATACAAGAATAAATTGTGATTACACAAGATTGGTGTTATAATAAGAGAAAAGTTCCTGCCGGGGCAGCCGCCCCGGTGGTATGGATAGAAA